>Ga0315912_10002884_pt1 | contig 17735 bp, 15 predicted proteins | sample VfabasoilMG_FD_204469 | JGI IMG/M metagenome (GOLD analysis project Ga0315912, IMG submission 204469) | Garden soil microbial communities collected in Santa Monica, California, United States - V. faba soil | ecosystem: Environmental > Terrestrial > Soil > Garden | place: USA: California...
ATGCTCCGGATTGCTTTGTCGAGATTGTGCACTGGCAGCCCGCCTGTCTCGAAGAGGTTCGCAAAGGTGTGCGCAAACTCCCTGACCCGGGCAGTGCTCGAAGCGCGAGCCTGGGACGCGCGGCCCTCGCGCTCCGTTGCCGTCAGCGGGCGGAATTGCTCGAGCGCGTCCGCAAGCGATGCAGCCGAGTACCGATCGAAGTAGTTCCCGTCCGCGCCGGCCTGCTCGCGATGCACGGCCAGGTCCGAGAGCAGCATGGGAACGCCGAGCGCCTTGGCTTCCTCGACCGTGGTGCTCCAGCCTTCGAACAGCGAAGGATTCAGCAACGCGACGCAACTCTGCATCAGCGCCGCCAGGTGATCGCGCGGGATCATGCCGAGCATCTTGAGTTGTGCCCCGACGCCGGTGGCCGCAATACGTCGCTCCAGGTCCGGGTAGTGCGTCGCATTGCGCGGGTCGAGCTGTCGCCCGGAGGCTGCGACGACGATATCGGCGCGGCCGCGCTGTCCGAGCAGCGCCAGCGCTTCGACCACCAGCGAGTGGTTCTTGTGCTGCCAGAACTGGTTTGGCATGAAGAAAAACTTCTCGGGCAGGTGATACCGACGCGCGATGGCGGCAGCGGCTTCGTTCGTCAGGGATTCCGGCGTTGGCACCGAAAAGCGCACCACGCGGGTCCTGCCCACGGTGCCGGGGTGAAACCGTTCGCAGTCGCGCCGGCCGTCTTCGCTGCTCAGCACGATGGTCCGTCCGGCGCGCATCTGTGCCCGAAACCCGAACTCCCGTTTGAAGCGCGCCATGGGTGAGAACAGTTGCGGAAGGTACTTGTGCTGGAAATCGGGGACCCACGCGAATGCGGATTGCTCGAGCCGCGCACCGAAGAACTGCGCCGCTTCGAATACCGCGTCGATCTGGTGGCGATCGAACTCCCGGGCGGCACCCTGGTCGCGGCCGACGAGCAATGCCTGCAGCAACCTGCGGCGGAGGTGGCGTGACGAGAATGCCGGCGAGCGGACCACCGTCACGCCTGGTATCGCGGCCAGGGCGCCGATGTCGTCCGTGCCGACATCGTCGCCAACGAAGAGAAACGGAGCAATTCGATCCTGACAATGAGTGGTTATGGCCAGCAGCAGGTTCTGCAGGTACTGCATTCCTCCCGTCCAGGCGCTGCCGCCGATCAAGGTGAACGCAACCCGCTTCAATCCACACCTTCGTTCAGCGACCGGAACCAGCTGACGTATTCGGCGAGTGATCGCTCGAGCGGACGCTGCGGAGTCCAGCCGACCGCTGCGATCCTGGCGCAGTCGGCCACCAGGTACTGCGGATCTCCGGCCCGACTCCGGCCGGAGAAGGACAGCGTCGCGGCGGACCCTGCCTGCGCGAGCCACTCGGCAATGACGATCTCGGCGACACGGCGCACGGTTACGCCGCGTCCGGACGCCACATTCACGGTGGGCGCTTCGCGCGATGCGAGCGGCACGACCTCGAGCAGGGCCCGCGCGGTGTCGTCGACGTGAATCCAGTCGCGCGTTTCATTGCCGCTGCCACCCAGCTCGATCTCGCGCGTGCCCGCGCCGAGTTTGACGCACAGGTCCCAGAGCAGTTGCTTGCGCAATCCGGCACCGAACACCGAAAAGAGGCGCGCGATCACCGCGCGCACGCCGAAGCTCGCGCCATAGGAGCGGCACAGCGACTCGACCATCGCCTTGTGATGGCCGTAGGGAGAATAAGGATTGAGCCGGGACCCTTCGCCAATAGGAGCGACCAGGCCCTCGCCGTAGACCGCCGCGCTGGAAACCGCGAGCAGCGCAGAGGAGGGCGATTCCTGGCGGATCCACTCCAGCAATGCCGCCGTCGAGCTCACCGTGCGTTGGAAATCCTCGAGTGGCTGCGCGATCGCCGCGCCGACCGACGAGCCGCCCGCAAGGTGCACGACGGTCGCGGGCTTGCCCATCGCGCCTGCAAGCGCGCTGAGATTGCTGGAAGACACGTCACCGTTGATCCAGTACTTCACGCCCCACTGCGCGGCGTCATGCGCCGGCCACAGTCCGTGGCCAACGCCGCACACGGTATGACCGGATTGATCGAAGGCGCGGGCGACATGGCGGCCAATGAAGCCGTGGGCGCCGGTGATCCAGACGACGCTCGTCACGGGCGCCGCGCGACGAATGAATAGAGGCGGCCGGGCCGATGGTCGAAACCACGGATCAGGCGGCGCGCCACCGGCCAGATACCTGGAAATGACAGAACTCCGCGCGTCAGGGTGCGGCCCCCGGGGATCCGCGAACCCACGCGCTTCGCGATTTCATCGCGCGCACCCGCCGCATCGAGCGGCGCGAGGTTGATGTCGCTGTCGAGCGGCGCGATGACCTGGTCCAGCGAAAATCCCGCGGCGCGGATCGCGTTTTCATAACGCTCGAGCAGGAATGCATTTTCGCCGCCGTACAGGTGATGCAGCGGGTGAATATCGAAAAACGCCTGCAGATCCTCGGGCCGCGAAATGACGTGCTCGCGCACCGCCAACAGAAGCCCGCCCGGCTTCAGGACGCGAAAGAATTGCCGGCAGGCATGCTCGAGATCGCGCGTGTGATGCAGGACTGCGCGCGCGAACACCACATCGAACTCGCCGTCGGCGAACGGCAGCGCCTCGGACATCCGCTCTTCGACGCGAATCCCGACCCCGGCTTCGGCCGCGAGCGCGCGAATTGCGGCCGCACCGACCAGCGCGCTGGGATCGGGCTCGAGCGCCGTCACCGAAAAGCCGTCTTTTGCGAACGCGAAGCTCGCGATACCCCGGCCCGCACCGACGTCGAGCGCGCGCTTGCCGCCCGCGGGCGGCAAATAGGCGCGTATCGCCGACCACTCGGCGCTGCGCCAGTAACGTTTGGCTGCCTCCAATGCCGGATTGTCGTAGTAGGCCGCCAGCACCAGGTCCTGCTTGTCCGGCCGTTGCAGCAGATCCGTCACCGCCTGTTCCCACGTGACCTGCGGTGTGCGCTGGAGGCTGTCGTTCGAGCTCACGGTGGTGGAGCGACGTCGCGCACCGCGCGCACTTCGCGGGCCGGATTGCCGGCAACGATGGTCATTGGTGGCACGTCTGCGGTCACCACCGCGCCGGCGGCGACGATGGCGCCGCGGCCGATACGAGTGCCGCTAAGCACCGTGGCCCCGGCGCAGATCCAGGCGTCGTCTTCGATTACCACGGTGCTTTCCTTCAAATCGAGCGTCCTTGGATGGCCGACTTCCAGGATCTGGCGAAAATGTTCGTGTCGCGCCGCCGGTGCTTCCGGATGGGTGGTGTTGTCGAAGATGTTCACGCCGTGCGCGATCAGCACGCGGTCGCCGATTTCGATCGAACCTGCCGACCACACACAGGAGCGTGGGCCGATGAAACACCAGTTTCCAATCCGGATCTGACCGCCGTGCGCGAACACCATCAATTCGCCTTCGATGATGGTGTTGGCACCGATCTCGATCTGCTTCGACTCTTTGCCGTTGTTGATGATGCGCGCCTGCCAATGGATCCGGGTCGTGGCCTCCTGCTTGCACGTGGGCCTGCCGCGCAGGCTGCGCATGATCGAGTACCAGTTCATCGGCCGCATGCATCCACGAGTTGCTGGAACCGCAGCCACTGGCGCGATTTGGAATAACGCTCGCGGATCATGGTCTGCCCGGCGCTGGCGATCCTCGCGCACCGGTCGCGATCAGCCAGCAGCGCGCCGAGCTTTTCGATGGCGTCGGATTTGGAGTCGTAGGTCACGATTGTCTCGTCTGCCACCATGCCTTCCGGGTAGGTGCCGGCGTCGGACAGCAGCAGGCTGCCAGCGCCCAAGGCTTCGAAGCAGCGCATATTACCGCGATCACTGCCGGCCAGATCTATGGCGCCGTTCAGCACGATGCGAGCGCTGGCAAGCGCTGCATACAGCTGGCGCCCGAATATTGGCGGACGCGCGACCTGGCGGACGCACTTCGGCCGCCGGTGCTTGCCAACGGGCAGCAGTCTGCCGAGCGGCGACTCGGAGAGCAGGGTCAGGCGCGAAGCATCGAGATGCATGGAAACGAGATATTCGCCCGACAGGTTCGCTGCGGCCTCGAGAAGCTCGGCGCGGCGCCTGTGATGGCGCGAATAGCCCCCGACGAACAACACGTCGATGGTCCGGGGAGCGGTGCCGCTGAACGAATCCATCGCCGGATCGTGGGCGGGGAATAGATAGTCCGTTCTCCAGCCGTGCTGGCGGTAAGACTCGATCAGGCTCGGAAAATTGCTGACAACCAGGGAATAGGCGCGGAAGTCGGCGCCCGGCGAGGGTGCCGCCCGCCAGGCGATGGCCGCCCGGACACTGCCGGGCAGACGCCGCACGAAGTCGCTCTGAAAACGCATGGGGTCGAGGTTGTAGAAGACCTCGGTGCGGTGGTGTTCAATCTGCGCGAGCAGTATTTCCTGCAGCGGCGTAGCGGCGGGGATGCCGTTCTCCCGTGCCCAGAAGCGCTGCAGTACTTCGTCGTCGCCGTTGGTGAAGAACGAGTCCGGCGAGCCGTCGAGCACCGGAGCGAGTATGTGGGGCGCGCCGAATCGATCGGCCAGGAATGCCGCCCGGCGGGCGGAAAATCCGCTTGCCGCGATCGTGTCGGGCAGTTTGTTGAAGTGGGCCAGGTACGAGGGGTACATGCCCGAGTTCTGGAACAGGCGCATCGACTCAACCGCCCCTCACGGGTTCGGCATCGAGCGCAGCCCCTGGTTCACGGCGTCCATCTGCGCGGCGGTCATTTCCGGGAAGATGGGCAGCGACAACACGCGCGACTGGTTGCGGAACGCGTTCGGGAATTCCGCGGGCGTGTGACCGAACCGCTGGTAGCAGGGCAGGAAGGGAAGCGCCACGGGATAGTTGACCACGGTCTGGATGCCGACGGCCGACAGGTGCTTCGCGAGCGCGTCGCGGCGCTCGTGGCGGATCACGTAGAGGTGGTAGACATGTTCGCGGTCCGTTGCGACCACCGGCAAGGTGACGCCGGGCACGCCGGCCAGCAACTTCGCATAACTCGCGGCGATCTCCTGGCGGCGCACGGTCCAGGCGCGCAGGTGCGGTAGTTTGACCGACAGCACGGCAGCCTGCAGGCCGTCGAGCCGGCTGTTGATGCCCTCGATCTGGTGATCACCCTTCACGAGTCCGCCGTGCCGCGCGAACATGCCCATGCGATCGGCGAGCGCCTTGTCGTTGGTGCAGATCGCGCCGGCGTCGCCCATGGCGCCGAGATTCTTCCCGGGATAGAAACTGAACGAGGCCGCCGTTCCCATCGTGCCGACGTTGCGGCCCTTGTAGCGCGCCAGGTGCGCCTGCGCGCAGTCTTCGATGACCCACAGCCTGTGCCGGGCGGCGATGGCCATGATGGGATCCATGTCCGCCGGCTGGCCATAGAGATGTACCGGGATGATTCCGACGGTGCGCGAAGTGACCTTCGCCTCGATCTGCGCCGGATCGATGGTGTAGGTGTTCGCATCGGTGTCGACGAACACGACTTTCGCGCCGGCCTGGGTGATGGTCTCGGTGGTCGAGATCCACGAATGGGCGGGCGCGATGACTTCGTCGCCCGGCTTGACGCCGAGCGCGTGCATGGCGATGTACAGCGAGTCCGTGCCATTGGCGCAGGACACGCAGTGAGCCAGACCCATGGCGGCGGCGAACTCGGTCTCGAATTTCTGCACGAACGGACCGCGGATGAACGCGGAAGTGCGGATCACCTCGGCGATGGCGGCGTCCATGTCGGACTTGATCGAGAGGTACTGCGCGTGCAGATCGGCGAAGGGAACGGAAATGATCGTGCTCATGGCTTGTTCAATTTTCGTATCAGGCGGGCCGGATTGCCGGCGTAGATTCCGGGTTCGGTGATGTCGCGCGTGACCACGGCGCCGGCGCCGATGACCACGTCGTTGCAGATGCTGACCGGCATGATGGTGGCGTTCGAGCCGAGCGACACGTTGTCGCCGATCCGGGTCGAACGCCACAATTCGCGCCGGCCGCGTGCCGGGCCGCCGATGGCGAACACGTCGTTGATGAACATGACGCCGTGGCCGATGAAGCAGTCGGAGCCGATGGTCACGAGCTCGCAGATGAAGGCATGCGACTGCACGCGGGTGCGCGCGCCGATGATCACGCCCTTCTGGATCTCGGTGAACGGGCCGACGAAACAGCCGTCGCCCAGCGTGCATTCGTAGACGTTGGCAGGCTCGATGATGCGTACGCCGGTGCCGCACTTGACGTCGCGGATGGCCACCTTGCCGAGGGTCGGCTCTGCCATCGACTAGGCCTTGCCCAACCGCGAGTGGACCACCTTGAGCGGGAAGGTGACTTCGCGGCCGCTGGCCATCGATTCGTAGATCGCCGCGACGAACTCGAGACTGCGGCGGCCTTCGATGCCGTCGACGAGCGCGGCCTTGTTGTTGGCGAGACAATCGACGACGTGTTCGTAATACGCCTGGTGACCGAAGCCGTAGACGTTCGGTGGATTCACGGAGAATTTCTCGACCACTTGCTGGTCGAGCGGCAGTGAATCGACGAACTGCCAGGTGCGGATCTTGTTGACGGCGAAGCCTGCGATTTCCACGGCGCCGCCCGAGCCGAGCACCGACAGCGAACCTTCCATGTCCTTCGGACGCGTGGCTCCGGTGGCCTCGATGACGCCGAGCGCTCCGTTCCGGAAACGCACCGTCGCGACGCAGGTGTCTTCGGTTTCGATGTCGACCAGCTGGGTGGCGCCATGCGCGTGGATGCTTTCGACATCGCCCATGAACCAGGTGAGCATGTCGACATGGTGGCTGGCCTGGTTCGCGATGACACCGCCATCCTGTGCAAAGGTGCCGCGCCAGGAATCTTGCGCGTAGTACTTGTCGTCGCGACACCAGCGGACGCGCACGGTGCCGAGCACGAGTTTGCCGAAGCGCCCGGCATCGAGCGCCTCACGCGCCTTCACCACCGGGACATTGAAGCGGTTCTGCTTCACCACGAAGAGGCGCACGCGCGCCGCCTCGCTGGCGCGGATCATGCGATCCCCGTCCTCGAGCGTCAGCGCCATGGGCTTTTCGACGACCACGTGCCGATGCGACTGCGCCGCCTTCACCGCGATGTCGGCGTGCGAGCCGCTCGGCGTCAGCACGGACACCACGTCGATGTCCCTGGCGGCCAGCAGGTCGTCGACCGAGGTGTAGTGGGGCACCTTGTAGCGCTCGCCGTACTCGCGCGCGCGTTCCGCAACGACGTCACACACGGCGGTGAGCCGGGCTCCGGCAATCTGGCCCGTACCGAGCAGTTCAGCGTGACGCTTGGCGATTCGGCCGCAGCCGACGATGGCGAAATTGATCATTCGTGGTAATCGTAGGCCTTGAAGCCGGCTTGCTTGACGAGATGGTCGCGGCGGGCGCTTTCGAAATCGGCCGCGGTCATCTCGCGCACCAGTTCGGCAAACGTGGTGGTCGGTTTCCAGCCGAGCTTGCGGTGCGCCTTGCTGGCGTCACCCAGCAGGGTTTCGACCTCGGTGGGGCGGAAATAGCGCGGATCGACCCGCACCACCACCTGGCCGGGCTTGCAGCGCGCCAGCATTTCTCCGCGCACCGGTTCCACGGCTTCGACGGTGCCGATCTCGGCGGTTTCGCTGCCGGAGAATTTCAGGCGGATGCCAAGCTCGAGGGCCGCGAATTCGACGAACTGGCGTACGCTGTACTGCACGCCCGTCGCGATCACGAAATCTTCCGGCGCCTGCTGCTGCAGCATTCGCCACTGCATCTCGACGTAGTCGCGGGCATGACCCCAGTCGCGCAATGCGGAAAGGTTGCCCAGGTAGAGGCAGTCCTGCAGGCCGAGCGCGATGCGCGCCACGGCGCGCGTGATCTTGCGCGTGACGAAGGTTTCACCGCGCACCGGGCTTTCATGGTTGAACAGGATGCCATTGCAGGCGTAGATGCCATACGCCTCGCGGTAGTTCACGGTGATCCAGTAGGCGTAGAGCTTGGCGACGGCATACGGGCTGCGCGGATAGAAAGGCGTGGTCTCCTTCTGCGGCGTCTCCTGCACGAGGCCGTACAGCTCGCTGGTGCTGGCCTGGTAGAAGCGCGATTTCTTCTCGAGCCCCAGGATGCGGATGGCCTCGAGCAACCGCAGCGCGCCGATGCCGTCGGCATTGGCGGTGTATTCCGGCTCCTCGAAACTCACGGCAACGTGGCTCTGCGCGGCGAGGTTGTAGATCTCGTCGGGCTGTACCGCCTGCACGATACGCGTGAGGCTGGTGCTGTCGGTCAGGTCGCCGTAATGCAGAATGAAATTGCGGTGGCTGACGTGCGGATCCTGGTACAGGTGATCGATGCGATCGGTGTTGAACAGGCTGGTCCGCCGCTTGATTCCATGGACCACGTACCCCTTCGCCAGCAGGAGCTCGGAAAGATAGGCGCCATCCTGGCCGGTGATGCCCGTCACGAGGGCGACTTTCTCATTTGCCATGCGTTGTCAGACTCGGTGCGTATCAGTTCGTCGGGGACATGAACGGGGCGACGGCATACGCGCGTCGGATTCCGTCTTGCAGTGACGTGCTCGCCTTCCAGCCGAGGCGGGACAGGCGCGAAACGTCCAGCAGTTTGCGGGGCGTGCCGTCCGGCTTGCTCGCGTCGAAGCGGATTGTGCCCTCGTAACCAACGGTTTTCATGACCGTTTCCGCAAGTTCGCGAATCGTAACATCCACGCCTGTGCCGATGTTGATCAGATCTCCGGCGTAGCCCGTTTCCATGAGGTAGACGCAGGCATCCGCCAGGTCGTCGACGTACAGGAATTCGCGCCGCGGAGTGCCGCTGCCCCAGACCACTAGTTCGGGGTTCCTGCTCGCCTTCGCTTCGTGCGCTTTTCTGAGCAATGCCGGCAGGACATGGCTGCTGGCCAGGTCGTAGTTGTCGTTGGGTCCGTAGAGGTTGGTGGGCATCGTCGCGACGTAGCGACGCCCGAATTGCTGGTTGAAGCTTTCGCAGAGCTTGAGGCCGGCGATCTTGGCGATGGCGTACGGCTCGTTGGTCTTCTCGAGCGGACCGGTGAGCAGGTATTCCTCGCGGATTGGCTGCGGGCAATCGCGTGGATAGATGCAGCTCGAGCCGAGGAACATGAGGTCCTGGATTCCCGCGCGATGCGCGCCCTCGATGAGATTGAGTTCGATGGCGAGGTTCTGCGCGAGGAAATCCGCGCGCATTGTGTTGTTGGCGAGGATCCCTCCGACCCTGGCGGCGGCGATGAAGATGTAGTCGGGACGTTCGTGGGCAAGGAATTCGCGGACCGCTCGCTGGTCCATCAGGTCCAGTTCCGACCGGCTGCGTGCCAGGATCGATCCGTATCCCTTTTCCCGCAGTCTGCGCACGATGGCACTTCCCACCATGCCTGCGTGGCCGGCGACATAGATCTTCGCGTCTCGATGCATCTGGGTTGCCGGTTTCTCGCCATGGCGCGGCGTAAAAAAGGGCCCGAAAGTATATCCGAGCAGGTACTCCGCCGCGCGAAAGATGGCGGATTTGCGACACATTCCAGTGGCCGCCGAAGGGCTCATGGACTCCGGCGCGACCGACGGGAATTGCAGGAGCTGAGCCGGATGCCGTGCGGATCCCGCCACGCACTCGCCCGTTGGATAGGCGTATCTGGCGGTTCATGCAATGCTGAAAACTTATAGAATCTCCGCACGCTGTTTCATCAATCCACGACGCGCGAACGAACGAACAGCAGGACCGGCGTTTCGGGCACTGCAGGAGAACTGGCCATCAAGATTTCAGTCGTTACGGCGGCGCGCAACGCTGCCGACACGATCGTTGACACGCTCGAATCGGTACGATTGCAGGCCTTTCCGGAGGTAGAGCACGTTGTCATAGATGGAGCGTCCACCGACAACACGGCCCAGCTCGTCGCGGCACATGGAGCCCGCGTTGCCACGTTCTTGTCGGAGCGGGACAGCGGCGTTTACGACGCATTCAACAAGGGATTGATGCGCAGTACGGGCGACGTCGTGGGGTTCCTGAACTCGGGCGATGTGTACACGGGTCCGGAAGTTCTGGCGCGAATCGCCGCGGAATTTTCCTCGCGTGGTGTGGATGCGGTTTTCGCGGACGTCGCGATCGTGGATGCCGTGGACAAGGATCGCGTGGTACGAAGGTATTCTTCGGCGCGATTCGAGCCGGGCAGGATTCGTGGCGGTTTCATGCCCGCCCATCCCACCTTGTACATTCGCAACGAGGTGTACCGGCGCTTTGGACTGTACGACGCCACGTATCGGGTCGCCGGCGATTTCGAGATGGTCGCGCGGTTGTTTGGCAGACACCGGATCACGTACTCGTACATTCCTGAAATTCTCGTGCGCATGCCGCGCGGTGGCTTGAGCAACAGCGGTCTCGGCAGCGTGCGCGTCATCACCCGCGAAATGCGGCGTGGCTGCGCGGCGAATGGCATCAAGACGAGCACGCTTCGTCTGCTGTCGCGCATACCCCTGAAGATGACCGAATTGCGCTTCGCAAGGGGGAAGTAGTGGAAAGTGCGGCAATCGGCCGTGACGCACGCGCATACACCGGGCGCGAGTAGTCCGATGATGCGGGTGCTGGTGACGGGAGCTGGCGGATTCGTCGGGCGCGTTTTGTGCGAAACGCTCGCGCGTTCCGGACACAGCGTGCGCGCCGCGGTCCGCGCCGACACCAATGCCGCCCTTGCATGCAACGACCTCGTGGCGGTCGGTGATATCGGTGCGAACACCGACTGGACGCGCGCGCTCGACGGGATCGACACGGTGATTCACACGGCAGCACGCGCACATGTGCTGGATGATGCTGCCGCCAATGCCGCGCTGTACATGAGTACCAACGTGGAAGGCACACGCGGACTCATCGAGGCCGCGGCACGCAACGGCGTCAGGCGCCTGGTCTATGTCAGCAGCATCAAGGTAAACGGCGAAGCCACGACGGCTGCGCCATTTCGCGCCGGGGACACGCCGGCGCCACTCGATGACTATGGGCGTTCCAAGCTTGCGGCCGAACGACTCGTCCTGGAGGCGGCCAGCGCACGTCGCGTCGACGGTTTCATCGTGCGGCCGCCGCTCGTCTATGGCAGCGGCGTGCGCGCCAATTTCCTGCGCTTGATGACCTGGATCTTCAAGGGGGTGCCGTTGCCACTGGGCGCGGTCGACAACTCGCGCAGCCTCGTGAGCGTCTGGAACCTCGCAGACCTGATATTGCGCCTGGCTACCGTGGAAGATCCTGGCACGAGGGTGTTCCTTGCCTCCGATGATGCAGACCTGTCCACGCCGGCTCTCATCCGCAAGCTTGCAGCGGCGATGGAAAAGCCCGCGCGGCTCATGCCGGTGCCGGTATCTGCATTGCAGCTGGCAGGGCGCCTCGTGGGCAAGGGCGCCGAGGTTTCGCGTCTGTGCGGCTCCCTGCAGGTAGACGTCGCCGCGACTCGCCGACAGCTCGCCTGGACGCCCCCTTTGTCCGTCGATGAAGGGCTGGCGCGCACCGTACGCTGGTTTCTGACCGGGATCTCCCGTGAGCGCTGAGTTTTGGGGCCTGGGTTTCGCGGCGATGCTGTTGTCAGCCGCGCTGACTGAAGTGGTGCGGCGGGTGACATTGGCGCGCGGTCTGCTGGATTCGCCTAACCAGCGCAGCTCGCATGTGCGCCCAACGCCGCGCGGCGGAGGCATCGCCATCGTCCTGGTTTCACTCGCGGTGATGGTGGCGCTGGCATGGTCGGGCGTGATGGATGTGGCCTTGTTCCGGGCGCTTGCGGGGGGTGCCGCGATTGCGCTCGTGGGTCACCTGGATGACCGCGGACGCATCGGCATCGCCGGGCGATTCGCCGTGCATGTCGCAGCCGCAAGCTGGGCTACCTGGTGCCTGGGAGGCATGACCGAACTCGATTGGAACGGCAGCGTGATCCGGCTCGGATTCTGGGGCCCGGTGCTGTCGGTCCTGTGCATCGTCTGGGCGCTCAACCTTTTCAACTTCATGGACGGCATCGACGGCATCGCTGCCTCGGAAGCGGTGTTCATGGCCGGTGCCGGGGGTTTGCTCGCGTACATGGCAGGTCTCACTACTGGCATTTCCGCGGTCGGCCTGGCCATTGCGGCTCCCAGTCTCGGTTTCCTGTGGTCGAACTGGCCACCGGCACGCATATTCATGGGTGACGTGGGCAGCGGTTTCCTGGGATTCGTGCTTGCCGTCCTGGCGCTCGGTGCCGCGCGTGAGAACGCCATCATGCTTCCCGTCTGGTTCATCCTGGGCGGGGTGTTCATCGTGGATGCCACCCTGACCCTGTTGCGCCGCCTGGCCCGGCGGGAGCGGTTCTACGAGGCGCACCGCAGTCACGCCTATCAATGGCTCGCCCGGCGCTGGAACAGCCACCTGCGGGTTACCGCGGTCTGCGTGGCGCTGAATGTCCTGTGGCTGGCTCCATGGGCGTGGATGTGTGTCCGTCACCCGGCGCATGCCGGGTGGTATGTCGTGGCAGCGCTGGGGCCTCTGATCTTGCTAGCCGCGCTGGCCGGATCCGGCCGCCGCGAATCCTGACTCAACCGCTTTTACTGGCTGGTTAGACCAGGTCTCGCGGCCTGCGCAAGCGGCCGTCGTTAAATTGCGACGACCTCGAACCTGCCTTCGGGGACTTGGGCCTTGGTCGCATTGCCAGCAATTTCGAGGCAATTTTCTTGTTGTTTGGTGTGAGAAATTGACACCTTGTGACACATTAATACATGGGAGCGCGTTGATTCGCGCAGAATACGTGGACCGGCGGACTGGCCCAACCGTTGGCGGCGAACCACGGGTTCGATGGGTTGTTGATTCAATAATGGATGGAAAGTGCCTAAGAAAAGGAACAGGGACCGGAGTCGCATGATGCGACGCAAGACGGCGCATTTCGTCCGAAGCGCGAAGTTTCTCGGGCGCCGCTCAAAGCAGCTCCTCATGGTGCTGGCAGACTGCATTGCGATGCCCCTGGCCTTGTGGACGGCCCTGCTGCTGCACGCGGGTACCGCGTCGAGTGGATTCGAAGCCAACGACTGGCTGTACGTCGCCACCATCGTCTTCACCGTTCCGGTATTCGTCCGGCTGGGACTTTACCGGGCCATCATCCGTTTCCTGGGTATCCAGGCGGCCCTGGCCATCGCCGCCGGTGTCACCGTCTCGACGGTCGGACTGGTCGCGATCAACTATTTCCTGCTGGCTTCCTCGGTGCCGTCGGCGGTCTTCGCGATCTACTTTGCGCTGGCGATCCTGTACGTCGGAACCACCCGCTTTGGAGCCCGTGAGTTCCTGCGGATGGGCAATGCCGCGGCGGAGCCGGTGGTCATCTACGGTGCCGGCGCCGCGGGCGCGCAACTGTGTTCCTCGCTGCTGACCAGCCAGCACTTCCGCCCCGTGGCGTTCGTCGATGACAACGAAAAGTCGCTGGGTGCGCGAGTTTGCGGCCTGCACGTGTACTCGTCGGCCAATCTACCGGAGCTGCGCCGCAGGCGGGGTGCCACGCTGGTTTTCCTGGCGCTGCCCAGTGCCTCGCGCCGCCGGCGCAGCGCCATCCTCGACAGCCTGAGCGCCCAGGGCTTCAAGGTGCAGACCGTTCCCGACATCAGCGAGATCGTTTCGGGCAACGCGCGCCTGGAAGAAGTCCGCGATATCGAAGTACACGACCTCCTGGGCCGCGACCCGGTGCCGCCGAACAATTCGCTGCTGAGTGCCTGCATCCGCGGCAAATCCGTGCTGGTCACCGGTGCCGGCGGTTCCATCGGGTCGGAACTGTGCCGCCAGATCATGGAGCTCGCGCCGCGTCGGCTGGTGCTGCTCGAGGTATCGGAGCTCGCGTTGTACGAAATCGAACGCGAGCTGCGCTCGCTCAACGCGCGTCTCGGCAATCGCATCGACCTCGTGGCGCTGCTGGGCAACGCGCATCACAAGCAGCGCGTGCGCGAGATCATCACGACGTTTGGCGCGCAGACCGTCTACCACGCCGCCGCGTACAAACACGTGCCGATCGTCGAGCACAACATGATCGAGGGTGTCTACAACAACATCTTCGCGACCTACAACACGGCCGAGGCGGCCATGGAATGCCGGGTCGAGACGTTCGTGCTGATCTCCACCGACAAAGCCGTGAATCCGACCAATGTCATGGGTTGCACCAAGCGCGTTGCCGAGATGGTGCTGCAGGGTCTGCAACAGCGTGGCAGCGCCACGCGCTTCTGCATGGTGCGCTTCGGCAACGTGCTCGAATCCTCGGGTTCGGTGGTGCCGCTGTTCCGCGAGCAGATCCGCGACGGCGGCCCGGTCACGGTCACGCACCCTGACGTGATCCGCTACTTCATGACCATTCCGGAAGCGGCCCAGCTGGTGATCCAGGCGGGTTCGATGGGCCTGGGAGGCGACGTGTTCGTGCTCGACATGGGCAGCCCGGTGCGGATCGCGGACCTGGCGAAGCGCATGATCCAGCTCGCCGGCTACACGGTGCGCGACGAGCAGCATCCGGAAGGCGACATCGAGATCCGCTTCACCGGCCTGCGGCCCGCCGAGAAACTGTTCGAGGAACTGCTGATCGGCAAGAACGTCACCGGCACCGAACACCCGCGCATCCTGCGCGCCATGGAGCACAGCCTGAGCTGGGAACAGATCAAGCTGGTGCTCGACGAACTGGCGCAATGTTCGCTGCGCTTCGATTGCGATCGGGCGCGCGAGACCCTGCTGCGGGCCGTACCCGAATACCAGCCCACCGACCGGGTGCAGGACCATGTCTGGCTGCACGGCGGTTCGCGCGTCAGTGGTGCAATGCTGGCCGACGAAGAAAAAGTCCGCGAGCTGCGTCCACGCCCCCCGGCCTGACCTGCACCTCACTTCCTCGATTCCTATAGCCGGTCCCGGCGCCCGGAGGGGGCAACTTCGCTAGAATCCCGCACCTCCTGCCCGTGCGGGCGCCTCCTGTGAGCTTATGCGAGTCACCATATTCGGCTCTGGTTATGTCGGCCTGGTTACCGGCGCCTGCCTCGCGGATGCCGGCAACGACGTCCTGTGCGTCGACGTCGACGCGAAAAAGATCGAAGGCCTGAAACAGGGAATCATCCCGATCCACGAGCCGGGGCTCGACGCGCTCATCAAGAGCAACATCGAGGCCGAGCGCCTCAAGTTCACCACCTCGGCGAAAGAGGGCGTGGACCACGGCCTGTTCCAGCTCATCGCGGTGGGCACACCACCCGACGAAGACGGCTCCGCCGACCTCAAGTACGTGCTGACGGTGGCGCGCTCCATCGGCGAACACATGAGCGAGTACAAGGTGGTCATGACCAAGTCGACCGTGCCGGTGGGCACCAGCGACAAGGTGAGCGCCGCGGTGCTCGAGACACTGGGGAAGCGCAACGCGTCGGTGGAATTCGACGTGGTCTCGAACCCGGAATTCCTCAAGGAAGGCGCGGCCATCGAGGACTTCATGCGGCCCGATCGCGTCGTGGTCGGTACCGACAATCCACGCGTCACCGAGCTGCTGCGCGCGCTCTACGATCCGTTCACGCGCAGCCGCGAGAAGCTCATCGTCATGGACCTGCGATCCGCCGAGCTCACCAAGTACGCCGCCAACGCCATGCTCGCGACCAAGATCAGCTTCATGAACGAGCTGGCCAATCTCGCCGAGCGTTTCGGCGCCGACATCGAGAAAGTGCGCGCCGGCATCGGCTCCGATCCGCGCATCGGTTACCACTTCATCTATCCGGGCCTGGGATACGGCGGCTCGTGTTTTCCCAAGGACGTGCAGGCGCTGGCGCGTTCCGCGCGCAGCGCCGGCTACGAGCCGAAACTGCTGGATTCGGTCGAAGCGGTCAACAAGGCGCAGAAGCAGGTCCTGTTCGAAAAGATCCGCAAGCATTACGGCGGCAAACTCGCCGGGCGCACGTTCGCGCTGTGGGGACTGGCCTTCAAGCCGGGCACCGATGACATGCGCGAGGCGCCGTCGCGCGTATTGCTCGAGAAGCTGTGGGAAGCCGGCGCGCGGGTGCGCGCCTTCGATCCGGCGGCGCTCAAGGAGACGCAGCGCATTTACGGCGAGCGCGCCGAGCTCACGCTCTGCAATCGCGCGCGCGAGACCCTGGAGGGCGCCGACGCGCTCGCCATCGTCACCGAATGGAAGGAATTCCGCAGTCCGGATTTCGATTTCATCAAGAAGCAGCTCAAGGCGCCGGTGATCTTCGACGGCCGCAACCTGTACGACCCGGTCATGATGAAGAAGCTGGGATTCACGTATTTCGCGATCGGGCGCGGGCACATCGAGAACTGACGACCGCACCGGATCACGGTACGATCCCCGGCAATGACCCTCCTGCCCGTAATCCTGTCCGGCGGCTCCGGTACGCGACTCTGGCCGCTGTCGCGCGAACTGCTGCCCAAGCAGCTGCTCGCGCTGACGGGCGAACGCACCATGCTGCAGGAGACCGCGGCGAGACTCGCGGGCTTCGAAAACGTCACCGGTCCCATGGTGGTGTGCAACGAAAGCCATCGCTTCCTCGTGGCCGAGCAATTGCGCGAGATGCAACTCGAGCCCGCGGCGATCCTGCTCGAACCGGTGGGCCGCAACACCGCGCCGGCCATCGCGCTGGCGGCGCATGCCGCGCTCGCGACCGTCGGCGAGGACGCGTTGCTGCTGGTGCTGCCGGCCGATCACACCCTCGCAGACCTGGGGGCGTTCCAGGCCGCGATCCGCACGGCGGTCATCGCCGGCGAAAGCGGCAAGCTGGTGGCGTTCGGCATCGTGGCGCGTTCGCCCGAGACGGGTTACGGCTACATTCGTCGCGGCGCGGGCAGTGGCGCGGTGCGGCCCATCGCCCGCTTCGTGGAAAAGCCCGACCTGGCACGCGCGCGGGAATTCATCACCTCGGGCGAATATTTCTGGAACTCGGGCATGTTCCTGTTCGGCGCGCGGCGTTATCTCGAAGAGCTGGAAAAGTTCGCGCCCGACATCGCCGCCGTCACGGCGAATGCCAGCGCCTCGGCGGTGCGCGACAAGGATTTCACGCGCATCGATGCCGGGCTGTTCGCGGCGTGCCGCAGCGATTCGGTCGACTATGCGGTCATGGAAAAGACCCGCGATGCGGTCATGGTGCCGCTGGATGCCGGCTGGAACGACGTCGGTTCGTGGAGCGCGCTGCACGACATCCTGCCGGCCGACGAGAATGGCAACGTGGTGCGCGGCGACGTGCTGCTCGAGGACACGACCAACTCTTATATACATGCCGACAGCCGCCTGGTGGCGGCACTCGGGTTGCGCGACCTCGTGATCGTGGAAACCGCCGATGCCGTGCTGGTCGCGCCGCGCGCCAAGGTGCAGGACGTGAAGAAGATCGTCGCACGCATCAAGGAGGCGGGCCGCCAGGAGCACATCAGCGCGCCGGGAAGCATGGCCAGGGACACGAAAGGAAAAGCTTGACCGATGAATCTCTCCGCATTCAAGGCATACGACGTCCGGGGCCGCATTCCCGATGAGATCAACGCCGACCTGATCTACCAGATCGCCCGTGCCTACTCGGCTTTCCTCAAGCCGAAGCAGGTCTGCGTGGGGCACGACATCCGCCTGACCAGCCGCGAGTTCGCCGAGGCCGCGATGCGCGGTCTCACCGACTCCGGCGTCGACGTGCTCGACATCGGCCTGTGCGGCACCGAGGGCACGTACTTCGCGACGTTTCATTACAGGCTCGACGGTGGGCTCATGATC
>Ga0315912_10002885_pt1 | contig 17714 bp, 15 predicted proteins | sample VfabasoilMG_FD_204469 | JGI IMG/M metagenome (GOLD analysis project Ga0315912, IMG submission 204469) | Garden soil microbial communities collected in Santa Monica, California, United States - V. faba soil | ecosystem: Environmental > Terrestrial > Soil > Garden | place: USA: California...
CCTTTATATTTGTCCATAAGCCCTAGATAAGCAATTTTCGTTTGCTCGAATTGAGCAGGCTCAAATGCTTTTGTCAAAATCAACCCGATAATTATTCTTCTCTCCAATCTCGATGATGGAACATACTCACTGAATTCATGTGGATTGGAGTTATAGGCTCTATGCAGGTCTTCATAGGTGGTAATCTCGCCAAATACCCTGTCAATTGTTGGTTTTATTTGAGTCAAAAACTCTTGAGCCAGGCTATTGATTGATACGTCAGAGTATTCTCCCGTAGTTCTATTACAAAGCCATCCTTCCGTCCAATGAAGATTAAGGTGTATTGTCCAGTTAGTCCAACCATAGTCCGGGTAAATCTTTTTAAATATCTTTTCAATGCCAACAAAAATAATCTTGATAAAATATTGAACTGAAGAAATGTATCCGAAAGAGTTGTCGTAAGAAAGGCTTATTAATCTTTTCCCCAATTCAAAGTCCTGAGTGAATTCATTTTTTGACTTACTATATTTATATCCTTCTTTTTCTAAGAAACTAAAAAGCACTTTTTCATATCGAGTACTTGGTTTGTCCGAAGAGTCTGTTCGAATGATATTCATGATCGTTTGCCGAATCTCATCAATAAATATTAATGCCAACGTCTAGCTATAAGGCGTGGCGGCACACCGAAATATAAAAATTAAATATCAACCGTGCCGCCATGACTTATAGCTTTTGTTGTGTGCAGATTTGATTCACCCCGCTCTAACATGGTGAGTCTTAACTTTTCCGTCCTCAAAGGTCAGGCTCAATGTGCCGGTGTCAATTCCTCGTCTCGCCATACCCAAGTCATACGTCCATTCAATTACTGATTTCGATCCGGGTTCACCTAGTAATTTTATTATTTCTTCTTCCGTCATTCCGTCCAATTCGTAGTCGTCCAGTAAGTCGTCCACCATGTCCCAGCGAAGAGTCATGGTACCTTCTGTCATCTCCCAATTTTTCCATTTGTTAGAGTCAAAGTCTGTCCGACTAAAATAATTGTCAATGCTTGGACTAGCTACCACAAAAACGATGAATAGGAAATAAAGTCCCGCTCCAATTCCTAATGTCAGTCCGATGATTTTTAGTAGTCTCATTGTCGGAAATCAAATTTGCACACAACGTCCGGATATGTGCTATTGCTCATATTTCCCATATGGCGTTGATGGTACAATCTCATCAATTATCTGCGAATTGAAGCCAATTTGAAGGACATATTTTACAATCTCTCCAACTTCATTTTCTCATTTTCTTTCTTCGATCTTCGAATATAGAATTCTGTCAGCAATATTCCCGCCAGTAGAACCAATAGTCTTGTAATCAGATTAACAGTGGTATTAGATGTGCTTTCGCTCTGTGACGTTACAAAGATTGATTCAACTCCGTTACCCATTCCAAGTATTGAAAGAGCTAAATTTAAACCTGCATGGATTCCGGTCGGAAGGGCAATACCCTTGGATCTGATTGCTGCTATTCCGAATATCAATGCCCATATTCCAGGTCCTAAAAAAGCAGTCAAGATGCTCCACCCAAGAGGTATATGATATAATGCAAATGCGATTAAAACAATTAATTGAGTCAGCCTTAATCCAAGTGCCTCTTTTAATTTTAAGAATGGATATGCCCGGAATGCAATTTCTTCCATAAATGCCGCTGGCAGTATTGCCAAATACCATAACCAAATCCACGGATTTATTGCCTCTGTATTTTTTTGAATGTGAAGTCCACCAAATAGCACCAATATCAAAGTGATTAACGAGAAACTGGCCATGCCAATTCCGAAACCGGTAAGGAATTTTGAAAAGGTATCTCTCTGCCAAACCAAGTTGTATTCCAGGAAGGTTCTCTTTTCTGATTTTATAAATATCCAGGTTACCAATAAAGCAATGGTTGTTCCGAATATTCCAGACGTAAATCTGTGAACATGAGTTGAAAAGACAGAACCTGATTGAGATGTAACAGGAATCAGTAACGCCAAAAAAAGAATCCAGTAAACTGTGACTTTCAAAATTGATTTTCCTTTCTCAGTCACTGAATTTGTCATGTGAAGTAAATGTCATTTTAATTTCATAGTTCTCAATTGTCCCGCCCCATTGCTGGTAATGGACCACGGTTTATTTTCCTTTTTTGTCAAGAAACTTTTCAATCATTGGGACCACAAGGTCACTTTCTTTAAAGTCGGGTGTTACTGTTGTAATTTCTCCAATGTATTGTCCGTGTCCGCCAGGAATTATTGCCAATTCAGAGTTAGCAATTTTTCTGTGCAGTTCAATAGCGTGTTCAGGTGTAATAACGTCTTTGTCGCCAATAATAATTAATGTAGGTGCTTTAATGGATTTTATTAGCTTGTCTGGAATGTCTTTGAAGTTTACCATTCTTTTTGCATCTCTGTCGTGCATAATTTGTAAACCATTCGTGTCTGCTGCAACTTTTTTGTAACCAACTTTTAATAGTTCGGGCATATTTTCCAATTTAGCTTGTGCCATAAAACCCCAAAACCAGTCATGAGCACCATTGCGTTTGGCAAGCGCTGAACCTAAAATCACTTTGTCAACTAATTCAGGGTGTCGGATAGCAATTTGTAAGGTGGTTGTCCCACCGTTGCTAAAACCTAAAAAGTCAGCTTTGTCAATGTTTAAGTTTTTGAGAAGTGTGGCAACATCGTCAGCGTCCTGTTCAAATGTGAGGTCAGCGTTTCGGTCGTTTGTCCGTCCGTGAGCTTGAAGTTCAATAGCAATTACTTGTCTGTTTTTAGCAAGCAGTGGAATTATTTTTTCAAAATTTGTCTGGATGGTTGAGCCACCACCGTGAATTAAAACAAGTGATTTCCCTTGTCCGTGAATTTCATAATACATTTTCAGTCCATTCACTTCAGAATAGCCACTTTTAAAAGTTAAACTGTCGCTTATTGTTGTCGCCATACTCTTGTGTTTGCTTTCTATTTTGTTGTTGCAGGAAGTCAATGTGAAAATTGTCAACGCAAAATAAATGATTGTTTGTTTCATTTTCTGTTACTTTTTTGACTGTTGTGTCATACGCAGAGTCTCTCGTTTCGTGCACTCTGCGAAGACAGTACCTTAATGAACAAAGGCCTGGATGCTGATGCCAACCGGCTGCGACTTGTGCTCCATATTAATCCAATTGCCCTGGCTGGTTTCACGATATACTCCGGGAGAGGTATCGTCTTTCAGGATCGCATAAAAATAGAGTCCCCTTTCACCGAGGTCTTTCACTAATTCAACCGAGACCAAAAAATCACCACGCACAACAATATGCTGGTCCGCCAGGTCGAACGTAGGACTATTCAGGATTTCATTCCGTGTAAGCGATAGGTAATACGGTTTTTGAAGAACATTTTCAATTTCATCTCCTTCCATTTTATATACGTTCAGTCGGAGGTACACACGGTCATAATTACACTTTACGAAATTCAGCCTCACGCTATCAACGACCAATTCGTTGCCCTTGTTCCTGAATATGGAACCAATCTCGTGCCCTAAATTATTATGAACAAACCCGACATTGACCAACTTGGATTTGGGTTTGTTGCCCAGTATTTTCGGAAGGCTCCTGGAAGAAAGAATGGTGATTTCATTTAACTGTACGGGTTCAGGTTTAAGTTCTATTTTACTCTGAACGGATTTCTGTGAAGCTTTAAAATCCGAAACTAAAAAATTTCTCTTGGCGTAACCGATCATAGAAAACCGAAGAGTGTCTGAATCGTATTTGGAATCCAGGAGTATTTTAAAATAACCGCTGCTATCTGAAACTGTTCCGACATTTTTTCCTACAACGCCAATGTTCACGTACGATAAGGGCATATTCGTCTCGCGGTCAATCACTATACCTTCATATTGCTGCGCTATTGTTTGCCCAATGAACAGGAGATGGCTAGCGATAAGCAGGGTAACGAACGCGACAAATTTCACTGGGCTTGCATTTTAAAATATTGGATTTTAATTATTCTTATTTTGATTTCGGATTACAACCAGAAGTAAAATAACTGTTATTGATAAAGTTGCTGCCTCAACTATTATAAAACTTGAGTCCAACAATGATGAGTCGCCAGCAGCCGTATACATTTTTGTCAGATTTGCCTGACTTGAACCGTGGAGAAGCATGGCTAATAAAACACTCCCTCTTGTGTTTTTGAAGATCCACGTCAGCATGACGGACAATCCAATTCCAAAAACAGAGCTTGCGGTTAACATAAGCGATACTTCTGTCAAAGAACCTGAGGTCGACCAGGTGGAGAAAATCCAGATCGGGTAATGCCAAATACCCCAAATAATGCCAATAAGCAAAGAGGACTTGATCCACTTATTCATGGACAATAATCGGGGAAGCATGAAGCCGCGCCAACCAACTTCTTCAGTAATGTAGTATGCTGCACTAATGAATGCTATCTGTAACCAACTCGAGAGATAGCCACCTACTGTTGGAAGTACTAATTCTGTACCGGTAAGTTGTGCCCACAAAAATAACCCAACCCACTGTGGAATAACGGGCAAGCTAAGTGCTAATACATACCACCATATCGAAACCTTCCACGTAATAACTTTACTGAAAAGTTCTTTCAGTTCAGATTTTCTCCTATATATCAAGGTAACTATAACTGCTGAAAGCATGGGCCCAATGCCATATAACATGGTAAGACTTCCAACAGCGTTTTTGAATGCCTCAATATCTCCTGTCCTAAAATCCGGTGGTAGTTGTGCATTCATGAGTAGCACAACAGGCCAGGAAATAATCACGGATAGCATCGTGAAAGCCGTCAATTCCTTTGTTAAAAAATATTTCTCTCCAGGAATAGTATAAACAGGCATGTCAGATTTAATATCCATATCTATTTAATGATCATATTTTTTTACGGCATCACTAAGGGATTAAATTTGTCGAACGTAAAACTCACCCGATTGTTGTCATGATTTGATGCAACGTCTGGCTATTAAAAATGGCCGGCTTCAGAAATTATTGGAGCGTTAACTAGTGGCCCCTATGGCGAGAACCAAACATAACCACAAAGATTTTTGTGCTAAGCCAATACTTAACTATAACCTATAACTAATTGTAGTGGAGAACTGACGTGGGGCAATAGGATTCACACTGTTATCGTCATGCACGTTGTAGCTCAATACATTGAGAATGTTGGAAACTCTGGCGCGCACGGCTAATCGTTGAAACACATAACTCACCGAAGCATCGAATAGTGCATAGTCAGGTATAGTCATCAGGGAATAAGTGTCATTAGCAACATTGGTTCGGGTAGAACGGCCAGCTACACGGTTGCCTACATATTGTGAGTTCAAGCCCAGCGAGAAGCGATTTAAAATATTATTCTGCTGGAAAGCATAAGACACGCTCAGGTTAGCTGTATGCTGCGGGTTATAGCGCAACCGACTACCTTCAATGTACACCAGACTTTCTGTGTACCGGGTGTCGTTGTAGCTGTATCCACTTATGACAGAAAATCCGTGAAAAGGTCGACTCATGATATCTACTTCAAACCCCTTGCTTCTAATGGCGCCAGCCGGTGCTTTGGCCTGGCTGTCCCATGGGCGCGAAGGATCAATTGTAGTCATGGATAAGAAAGTGTTGCTGTTGTCAATTCGATAAGCTGTAACATTAAGAGCCAATAGTCCATTCCATAGTTCATTTTTTACACCCAATTCATATTGATTGATAATGGAAGGCGGCAGACTATTGTTCCCCAGTGTATCGATGCCAATATTCACATCAAAGGAATTGGAATAGCTGGCAAACAGGGAAGTGCCCTTAAGTGGCTGATACACCAATCCAAACCGTGGGCACCATGCCGAAGGAAAATTTTTAGTGGGTGTTCCGCTTACCTGGTTGTTGGCCGTGTACACAGTGCTGCGTGTTTCCACATAACTATAACGTAGCCCAACCAATGCTTTCAGTTTGGATAGTATAGTTATATGGTCCTGAACGTAAATACCGGCCCGCTTGATAGGGTTGTCGGTAGTAGTGTTGAGGGCAATGTCTGGAATATCGTGCCGTTGAACGCGCAGACTCAAATCATATACATTAATGGTATCGTAGAGATTTTTGTTGGAGGCTGCAGGGTTCTTGTAAGAATAGGTGAGCGACTTATTCTCATACTGATCGACATCTGCACCTATCAACAAATTATGTTCTACCTGGCCGGTTTTGAACTTGCCCATAACGTCAACTTGTGCTAAATAATATTTTTGTTCCATTCCGGTGCGCTGCAGTCCGCGTACCCACGTTCCATCTTCCTGCACAAAGTAGCCGCTGGCATTGGGCCTGGTGGTTCCATACTGATCTTGTTCAAAATTCTGATATGAACCCAAAAGACGGAGCTGCCATGAGTCGGACAGGTTGTGGTTAACGGTAACCGTAGCTGTTTTTTGCACCCCCTTGTAATATGCCCAAGAAGTATTGAGGAATTGGCTTCTGGGTATATCCACTATCTGATAGTTAATAGCCGCTGTTCCATAATCTAAAGTGCGATTGTCTTTCAGATAATCACCTTCAATTAAAATTTCTGTCTTCTTGCCTGCTTTAATGAGAAATGATGGATTGAAATAAATGCGTTCTGATTCAACATTGTCCCTGAAACTTCCGGCATTTTCGTAGGCCATGTTAACACGGTAGGCCATGTGTTGGCGATCATTCAGTGATCCATACAGATCAATATAAGGTTTGAAGAAACTGTAGCTGCCCATCTTAAATCCCAGCTCGCCCCCCTTTTCAAACTTTGGTTTCTTGGTAACGATATTCAAAACACCTCCCGCGCCCACCTGCCCGAAAAGCAAAGCTCCGCTGCCTTTCACAATTTCAACCCGCTCCAAAGATGATATTTCTGGCATGATGCCATTGTTAAATCGCACGCCATTCTTAAATGTGTTGTTGCTGCCAAATGAAAAACCCCTGCCCGCTAATTCTTGCTGAGTGCCCCCGGTAGTTCCCATTACATAAACACCGTTGGCATTCATGAGGACATCGCCCAGCGTAGATGATTGTTGCTTCTCTAAAATAGATCGATCGAGAACCATGGTACTCTGTGGCAAGTCCATGGGATTGATTGCAATTTTCCCTAAGCTCACGGTTGATTCATTCAAACCTCGCGAGCTTACCACCTCTACTGAGGCCAATGTTTGGCTGTCTTCCAGCAGTTCAAATTCCAATTGGGCAGTCTCACCGGCTATTACTGTTACTGCCTTCTCTTGCGTTTGCATACCCACAAATGAGACTGAAATGATGTAGCTCCCGGCCTTAACTCCCTTAATAAGATATTGTCCATCATGGTCGGTGACCGCACCCTTTCCTTCACCTTTAAGAGAGACGGTTACGTGAGGCACTGGCAAACCATCTGCTGATCTTACTCTACCCTGGATGTTGCCAGTTTGGGCAAATAGGCCATTAACAATTATAAATGTTAGGGTTACAGTCAGATTTCGCATTCTTGTTTAGAATTAGTATAAATAGAGCGCAAGTATCGGAATCTTAGAGTCTTCAATCAAGATTTATTTAGAATAATTCTAAATTATTTTCTTAGTGATACCTTTTATGATGATATTTTAGATACAAAATATTGTAGCCGACAAGAAGATTCAAGTAAGAGCCATGCTCGTATTTAACAATAAGTTCTCCTCCCGATAATTTCGGAGTTGGATGGAAATGGCGCCATGGCATTATATTTGTCTATCTGAGCAAAACTTAAACCCCTAAAATTATGGCACTGAATCAAAACATTCTTTCTGTTGTCGCATTAGTTGCTCTTATAGGTATGTCGTCATGCAAAGACGATGAAAAAACCAATCAATATTCAAAGACCGAAGCCAATGTTATTATTGACGACTTTAACAGTTCGGCTGTAAGTGATTTGCAAGAATTGTCTGATGTAGATGGAGTACAGGCTATTCAGGATTTATTTGACCTGGTTGAAGCGGATGATCCCTTCAGTGGCAGAGTAGGCACTGAAAAGAAAGAGATTCGCGACTTCTTTAAGAAGAAGGGAAAAGAATTCAAATCCATATTCGTTCCAGCTAAAGCCATAAACGGACGTGCAGCCAGTGAGGAGCCTTTTGATTTTGAAGGCAACCTGGGCGTATATGCCTGGAATCCTGACCTCGGGGAAGCTGGTGAATTTGAAAAAACCGGAAATTCGGAAATCATAGAAATTAAATTTCCAACAGAGGGATCGGCAACAAACAATGCCACCCTTAAACTAACTGCCTACAGTGAAATAGAAGTATACGATGAAGAGTGGGAGGAATATTCTTACCAACCCGAATTGCTGAAAGCGTCTTTATTTGTAAATGATGTTAAAGTAGCATCTCTTGATTTTGAAGTGGATTGGGACGATGCAGGATTTCCAATTGCGGGTGATATCGTTTTAACTATCAATGATTTTAAAATTAGTGTTTCATTTGATACCAGCGGATCGACTTCTTCTACGCTTAGTGTCTCCCTGCTTCATCTGGAGGAAACGCTAATCGCCAGCACGATTACCGTAAAGTATGAGAATAGTTCGAAATCGGAAGAAAGCCTAAAGAGCATTGATGGATTTATTCAACTCAAAGGCCTTAAACTCCAGGGAAATGTTGATATAAAAGCTGCTGATGCTGTTGAAGTAGATTGGAATGATGTTTTCAACCTGAGTTTATATAGCGATGGCAAAAAACTTGGTGATATTGTTTTTATTGAAGTTGACACTGAGTTTGTTCCCTTTCTTCAATATGCTGATGGCTCGAAAGAGGAATTGGAAACAGTTCTTCAACCTGTAATTGACGAAATTGATAATTTAGCAACAGACCTGGGAATTAACGGTTAGAAGATTAACAAGAATCAAAAAAGGTCACCAATGTGTGACCTTTTTTTGTAGGTATACGTCTCTCATTTTCGAGTAACTATGGTTGTGATGATACTACCGCCAACTAAAAATGATTTTTTTTAAATTGGCCACAGAAACTTGCTGGCGATGTTTATTGTACGGGTATTCTCTTGGTTTCCTCTTTGGGTGCTATACCGGCTCTCCGATATCTCTTTTGTTTTAATATTTTATGTATTGCGCTATCGCAGGGAAATAGTATGGAAGAATCTAAGCAACTCTTTTCCCGAAAAGACTAAGGCAGAAATCCACTCCATTCAAAAAGAATTTTACCGGAATCTCTGCGATCATGTAGCGGAAACAATAAAACTGCTGACTATCTCAAAAGAAGAATTAACAAGGCGCATGAATTATGCGGATGTAGATCAAGCATTAAAGTATAGTAAGAAAGGTCAATCGGTTATTGTTCTGGCATCACATCAGTTTAATTGGGAGTGGTTGGTGGCGGTATCCAATATCAGCTTCCCGATGCCAATTGATTATGTATATCAAAAGCAAAGCAATCGGTTTGCCAATCATTTTTCTAATGTAGTGCGATCACGTTTTGGTGCGTTCCCTATATCGCGAGATGCGGTAGCCAGGGAGTCAATCAAACGAAAAAATATTCTTAGGGGAATAGCTATCGTGGCCGATCAATACCCAGGACTTAAGAATGACAAACTTTATCAGTCCACCTTCCTCAACCAGGAAACTGTTTTCTTTCAGGGTGTAAATCAACTGGCAATCCTTACACAATATCCTGTTGTGTTTGCATCCATAAAGAAAATAAAACGAGGTTATTATAAAGTTGACTTTCCTGAAATTGCAACTCCACCCTATGATAAAAACAGCAGCATAGTGATGGAGAAGTATGTAGCGAATACGGAAAAGTTGATACGTGAAAATCCATCAGATTGGTTATGGTCGCATAACCGGTGGAAGAAAAAACATTTGAGATGATAAAACTTAGATTGCCAATTGGCCGCAGCGATTGGCAACGATAAAAATTCTCTGACCTAAAATCGTCCAATGATAATTATCTGAGACCACTATTTTGTACCTTCATTCGCATGATCTCCCGCAATCTCAAACTGATAATCGCTTTAATTGTAGTAGGTACCATTGCTGCTTACATTGTGTTGGTTACAATTCCTACACAGCTCACAAAACGAAGCTATGAAGCAGCCAAAACCCTGGGGGAAGATTTTAAAAAAGCATTTCAGTTTACACCAGAAATTATTGTAAACCACACTATTATTTTAAATCAGCAGACGCCAGTTTTAGAACTGGCTGTGCTGAATCAAAATTTTGAACATCGCTATTCATGGACTAATACCTGGATGAACAGCACAAAACAAATTACCATCACCGGAACTTTCGAAGCCAAAGCTGGCTTCGATCTCAATAAAAAATTTTCGATTCTTTTAAAGGAGGATCAGGCTATTGTTACACTTCCCGAACCGAAAATACTTTCGGTGGAATCACAAGGCGATATCGCGTATAGTGATGAACAGGGAGTTTGGAACTGGATTAACACAGAGAATCGTGCCCAGGCTACTAATGCATTTATTCAAGATGCCCGAACCTTCGCTAATCAGGCAGATTTTGTGCAGGATGCTAAAAAGCAAATGGACGAAAAGCTCCGGGCATTGTTAAAGCCATACGCCAAAGAAATAATTATAGAATATGATCAGTCGGTTACTCCTAAGCGTTGAGTTAAAAGTTTAAAATTATTTTTACTTAACCGGAAGTTTACACTCCACCGGAAAAACATGCCGAACTTTTACTGGTTTGCCCCACTGCTGACCCGGTGTCCACTTTTTCGTTTTTTCGATCACGCGACAAGCCTCTGCATCAAGCTCCGGACTCAGTCCCTTTATCGTTTGGATTTCGGTAAGAGTGCCGTCTTCCAGCACCACAAACTGAACATATACTTTGCCTTCAATTTTATCCTTGCGTGCTTTCTTCGGGTATTTAAACTCAGCGTTTATAAATTCTTTTAATTTTTTACTTCCACCGGGATATTCCGGCATAACTTCTGCCACAGTAAAAATCGCATCTTTTGAGGGAGGTTTACTCTCAATAACCACTGACTCATCATCTACCCCAACCTCCTTAATTTGGGCAAAAGCTAAGCCTCCACTGCATAAAAGACTAAATACAAAAAATTTAAGTTTCATATATAAAGGTTTAAATCATTTAGTTCACTTATAAATTTTTTAATTCTATTAGTCTGGCTTGAATTTCTTCTGCCACTCTGGTTTTCCCCAGTCAATCACTTCACCTGATTTCTGTGTAAGTGCGCCAGCAGCATTTATCCATCCTTCCCAAAATCGGGTGTCGGGATCTTTTCCCGCAAGAGGGGCTTTTGTAATGATGTGACCGCGAAGGTAAATCCGACCGTCCGGGAGGGACTTAATGTAGGAAACAGTGGGACTATTTACTTGCGCACATGTGCCAATGAATTTATCCCAACCCATAGTTCCGGACTTGTTAAAAAAAACTACGCGCTCACAACCGCCCCGATACTTAAATCTTGCCTCATCATACACTAACTGAAAAACATAATAATTTCCATTTTTATCCTGCACCACGCTTTGCGATTCTGTTTCTTCACCCTTGGCTTTAACAACTCGCTTCCATTGCACCTTCCCGGTTTTATCTAACTTGACCAACATAGTGCCCTCATCTCCATCACCAAAAGCGGCCCCACCACCATCTGTTGTGAGGATAGCTGCCGCCCCGTAACCAGCACGCCCCTTAAACTCATCGAAATATGTTGATGCCCCGAGATGATATTTTCTCACCGCACTGTCTTGTAACACCTCAAGGGTTATTTGTGCTGAGGCAGAACCAATAAATAAAAGAAAGCAGGCTATAGTTTTCATGTGTAATGATTTTATAAATTTTTCAGAACAACGTTATGCTACCTGCTCCAACCGTGTTTATTTTATTTCCATGCCTGATATACTAAGGGAGCGGGTGAGATACACCCCTGATGCCCGACTGGCTTCACTATAAATATAGTTTGTTATTTCTTTATTTTTTATTCCTTTTCAATGAGGAAGGAATAACCAGCATGCTACACTTGACTGATCGTAAAGTAAAATGTACTTCCATTTCCAGGGTTAGATTCAATCCAAATATCGCCACCGTGTAGTTGAACAATTTTTTTGCAATGAGCCAGTCCTATGCCGGTGCCTTCATATTCATTTCTCTTATGCAATCGTTGAAAGATTATAAATATTTTTTCTTTAAATTTTTCATCGATGCCAATGCCGTTGTCCTGTATAGAAAATCGCCACATCTCGTCTTGCTCTATTGCATTAATTGATATTTCAGGGGGAACCCCTGGCTTTTGAAATTTAATGGCATTACTGATCAGGTTCTGAAATAGCATTCGTATTTCATTTTCCATTCCCTTTATTCGAGGTAGGCCTTCTATCCGTAAACTTGTTTTTGTATCAGCAATCAACAAGGCGATGTCTTCTTGTATATCTACCAATAATTTATTGCAGTCAATATCTACAAACACAGCATGTTGACCAATGTGGCCATAATCCAAAAGTGCCTTTGTGAGGCTGTTCATTCTCATTACTGAGCTGTTAATAAAGCCCACATACCGTTTGCAATTCTCGTCCATTTTTTGATGATACTCCTTCTCCAACAATCCAAGAATACCTTCAATGGTGCGCAATGGCTCCTTTAAATCGTGACTTGTTATGTAAATGAACTGCTCCAGTTCCTTGTTTTTTTGCTCGATTAAAAGTGCTTCTCTTTTTTCTTTTTCATCCAGCAGCCTGTAGCGGATAGCCATAAAAGCGGTTGCCCAGATCACAATTAATGAAATGCTCCGATTCACGTATACCATCCAACTGGTATCGGGCTCAAAAAAGATATAAAATTTTAGCAAGGCCATGAAAGAGGTAAATGTGGCAAAGGCAACTATCACTCTTTTTCGCTCCCGAATTACAAGGACTATGCAGCAGACATATAATGCTCCGACAGCTACACCTAAAGGAATGAAAATATCAATAAGGAAAACGGCAATTAAAACAATACCCCCATACAAGCTATCCCGCGTTACTTTCATTTCAGAGCCATCAACTGATTAGGAATTGTATTGTTTTCTTTATTCAAGAATTTGTTTTGAGAAAATTATATTAACTGAAATGTAAGTTTCAAAAGTAAGCAATAAATGAAAAATTATACTGCTTTTTACACTCTTAGGGTCTATTTGGAGTCTAGATGTAATAAAATTGATCATATTTACTACATTCTGGTTTTTTCCAATCAAAGGTGGTGAAGGATTTGTTGCCCATTTCTTATTCCACTTTTTATCAAATTATTGGGGTTTAATCCAGCGATAGATGTCCATCAAATCAGGCCTGTGTATTGATTTTTCCAAAATCCTGTACATCTTTGCACCCCTTTTAAGGAAAATCTAAGAATACTATGAAACGCACATACCAACCCTCGCAGCGAAAAAGAAAGAATAAACACGGTTTCCGTGAAAGAATGGCAACTGCCAATGGTCGCAGGGTGTTGGCCAGTCGCAGAAAGAAGGGTCGTAAGAAACTCACCGTTTCTGACGAAAAGACCTTTAAGAAGAAGTAATTCCCTGATTCTTACTAAACAAATGCCATTTGATGGCATTTGAAAACCCTTGGCAAAATGTTAAGAGGATTTGTTTTGCGAGGCAGAATATCAAAAAAAAGTCACTCTTCTATTCCAGAGAAGGGCTGAGCACGAGGCCTTTATGGGCAATTTTACATTTTCCAAACAGGAGCGCTTAAGCAGAAAGAAAGACATTGAATCTCTTTTTGCCGAAGGCGAGTCGTTCAATTTTCCGCCCGTCCGCGTACTTTTTAAACCCAATCCAAACCAAAAGGTTTTAAGCCATGAGGTACTGTTTACTGTGCCGTCCAGAAATTTCAAACGTGCCGTTGATAGAAATTTAATCAAGCGAAGGCTACGTGAAGCATACCGCTTAAATAAGTCGATGCTGACATCCTCGACCAAACTGCTTGTTGCTTATATTTACATAGGCAAAGAAATTTTGCCATTTAAAATTATTGAAGAGAAGTTGGTGAAGTCGTTCAATAGATTGAGAGCATGAAAGGGATTAAAATCAAATCGCAAAACAATCAAAAGAAGCAGCCTCTCTTTTTCGGAGCGTGGTGGGGGGTAAGGTTTAAATTAGCCTTGGTTGCATTGGTTTTGGGCCTCGCCTCATTCACTTATCCCACGGCCGAAAAATATTTTGAAATCGCAAAGAGCCTTGATATTTTTTCTACGCTATTCAAGGAAGTCAATACATATTATGTTGATGAAGTAGATCCTAAAAAATTAATTGACAAGAGCATTTTCGAAATGCTCAACACACTTGACCCTTACACCGATTACATTCCTGAAGAAAATTCGGAATCATTTAGTATTCAAACTACTGGTCAGTATGCGGGCATTGGTGCGTTAATCGGGACGGTCAACAAAAAAACTGTTGTGCGACAAACCTACGAGGGTTTCTCAGCGCACAAGGCTGGCATTCGGGTGGGCGATGAATTAATTTCTATTGATGGAAAAGACATCACCGGAAAACCAACTGCTGAGGCAAGTGGTATGCTGAAAGGTAAGCCGGGCACGGATGTAGAAGTTGTGATCAGGAGGTTTGGATTGGCCGCTGATATCACCTATAAAATTGAGCGCGAGAAAATTAAATTAAGCAACATTGCTTGCCAGGAATTGGTTGGTGGCGCAGGCTATATCAAGCTCGATGATTTTACGCCCGGTGCTGCCAAAGAAGTTGAGAATGCAGTTCATAAATTAAAAAAAGAAGGCGCTAAAGGAATTATTTTGGATTTAAGGGAAAACCCCGGTGGCCTGTTGTTTGAGGCTGTAAACATTGTTAATTTGTTCATTTCCAAAGGTTTACCCGTTGTTTCAACCAAAGGAAAAGTGGAAGATTGGAACAAAACCTACAATACACTTAGCCAACCAATAGATACCGAAACACCCCTGGTAATTTTGGTGAGCAACGGCAGTGCCTCTGCCAGCGAAATTGTAGCCGGTGCTTTGCAGGATTACGATCGGGCCGTATTGGTTGGTGAAAAAACTTTTGGAAAAGGTTTGGTGCAAACCACGCGGCAGCTTCCATACAAAGCCCAACTTAAAGTCACCACAGCCAAGTATTATATTCCGAGTGGTCGCTGCATCCAGGCCTTGGATTATACTAACAGAAAAAGCGATGGTTCAGTCAGCCGTGTAGCCGACTCACTAAAAACTGCGTTCAAAACAAGGAATGGACGAAAGGTTCTTGATGGTGGTGGATTAGACCCCGATATCAAGATTATCTCCAAAGAGATTGTTCCAGTTTTGGAAGGACTTTATAATGGCGATTATTTTTTCGAGTACGCCACAATGTATTGCTCAAAAAATAGTGAACCCAAAGATTTAAAACAGTTTCGTCTAAACGAAAATGACTACACGGATTTTACCACCTGGCTCAAGTCGAATAATTTTAAATATTCTACCGAGTTAGAAAACCAGGTAAATATCTTGGCCAGAGTAGCTAAAGAAGGTAAGCAAAACGAAGAAGTAGTTAGCGCGGTAAAAAATCTTAATTCTAAAATCCAACAAACTAAAGAAAATGATTTAATACGCTTTAAGGCAGAAATCGAAACTGCACTCGAAGCGGAAATCGGTTTTCATTACCATCTCCATGGGGGACGTTTCAAAGTTTCAGCCGATACCGACACAGAATTGCAAAGAGCCATTCAGGTAATTGCCGATTCACCCCAATACAAAAAAATCCTTTTGGCTTCCAATGGCCCTGATACTAAGCCTTGATTCAACTACATCGGTTTGTTCCGTTGCTATCCATCGCGATGGAAAATTATTGGGTTCGAATTTTATTGATGAACCACGCGCAGCCTCGGCCCAATTGATGGTTGCGGCAAAAGATATTTTAGAAAAGAACTCAATTAAAACTTTTCAGATATCAGCCGTGGCTGTTTCATCCGGCCCCGGTTCTTATACGGGCTTGCGCATTTCCACATCAGCAGCAAAAGGACTTTGCTTTGCGTTGAATGTCCCATTAATTGCAGTTAACAGTTTATTGGTGCTGACCTATCCTATGATAGAGGAGCAAAATACAGGATTGTATTGCCCTATGCTTGATGCACGCAGAATGGAAGTATACTGTGCTTTGCTTGATTCAAAATTGAAATTTGTGATGGATATTGATGCTAAGGTTTTAACGGAAAATAGTTTTCAACAGGAACTGGATCATGCTAAAATCACTTTTTTTGGAGACGGAGCATCGAAATTTCAACCGGTAATAAACCATCCTAATGCTTTTTTTGTTGAAGGTATTCACCCTGAGGCAAAAAATTTGGGGTATTTGGCCTTCGAAAAATATTCAAAAAACGAATTTGAAAATGTGGAAACTTTCGAGCCAATGTATTTGAAGGATTTTATGATTAAGAAGCCAGTCAACAAATAGCTAATAATTTTTCTGTTACAATAATTTGATCAATTGCCTCCCTTGAGGTCGAAGTGAAGACAATGGAAAATGAAATAATAAACCGCGTTCAGGCAAGTTCTTTAGTCACTTTAGACTTAGAGGAACTCTATACTTCGGGCGAGCGAGTTTTTTTTGATATCAAACCTCTTCTTTTCCAGGAGGTAATTTTGAAAGAAAAAGATTTTCGTGCCTCTTTAAAATCAACCGATTGGTCTGCTTTTCAGGATAAACATGTTGCGATAGGTTGCACAGCCGATGCCATCGTGCCAACTTGGGCCTATATGTTAATCGCATTAGCGATAAAACCATTTGCAAAAACAATTTTTTTTGGCTCCCTGGCCGATTTAGAAAAGCAACTCTTTCGAAATTCTCTTTCGTTGGTAGATTGGCAAAAATATTTTCAGGCAAAGGTTGTTGTAAAAGGATGCGGTAAAATCGAAGTTCCTACCGAAATCTATGTTGAAGTTGCATCGAGGCTTAAAGACGTAGCAATCAGCATAATGTATGGCGAAGCTTGTAGTACAGTTCCATTATACAAGCATCAAAATGCATCATCGAGTCCCCTCCACTGAAGCCAAAGGCTTAAAAATCTTTTTAATTCAGGTTTGCAGTATTGAAAGAGACTGTTACCTTTGCAGTCCCGTTTTGAGGATGGAGGGTTTTAAGGGGTGATTTGGGGCTTTTTAGGTTGCAAACGAGCAACTTCATTGATCAAATACTGATCAAACGTTCTTTGAATAGATGTAAATTGATAGCGGACCTTGCCGGATTCCTTTTGGATACCGGTAAGATTTAAAACAGAATCGGAAATCGTTGTGAAACGCTCCGGTTCAACGTCAAATAGAGTTAAGGATTTTAATTTGAAAATAGACTTTCTGAAGTTGAGCAACTTGTTGCTGATGGAAGAAAGTTTGAAATATAATACTATGGAGAGTTTGATCCTGGCTCAGGATGAACGCTAGCGGCAGGCCTAATACATGCAAGCTGAACGGTAAATGTTATAGCAATATAATATCAGAGTAGCGTAAGGGTGCGTAACACGTATGCAATCTACCCGCAACAGGAGGATAGCTCCCCGAAAGGGGAATTAATACTCCATAATATCACGAGAGGGCATCTGATTGTGATTAAACTCCAAGGGGTTGCGGATGAGCATGCGTCTGATTAGTTAGTTGGTGAGGTAACGGCTCACCAAGACGATGATCAGTAGGGGAACTGAGAGGTTGATCCCCCACACTGGCACTGAGATACGGGCCAGACTCCTACGGGAGGCAGCAGTAGGGAATATTGGTCAATGGGTGAGAGCCTGAACCAGCC
>Ga0315912_10002886_pt1 | contig 17709 bp, 14 predicted proteins | sample VfabasoilMG_FD_204469 | JGI IMG/M metagenome (GOLD analysis project Ga0315912, IMG submission 204469) | Garden soil microbial communities collected in Santa Monica, California, United States - V. faba soil | ecosystem: Environmental > Terrestrial > Soil > Garden | place: USA: California...
CTTCAGGCGACGACGGACAACGCCCAGGACGATTGATCGCGCCGACGAACGGAACACCACCACTGGAAACCCGCCTGGTCTGGAGACTGCGCTGATTCGGGTGTGCCTCGAGCACGCAGCTGTGATTGCAGCTCCGACCGGACGGACCTCACCCTGCACCAGGGTCCAACAAGGGACCCACACGAGAGTGCGAACAGATGCCTGCGGGTACCGGACGGTGGATACCAGAGACCAGAACACCATGAGGGAAAGAAGAAAGGGCTCTTGACGGGCCTGCCGCCTCTACAGATCCCGAATCAAGTTCGCGCAGGAGCTCCGCTCCGTTCGTGAGGCCCGATCCGCCGGCGCACATCACGCGCCTCGGCGAACTCAGCCTTGTCAAGTTCGGCACCCGCGCGTGATGCGCACAGCCTCTCCGGCACGGCAACGCGCACTACACTCCCCGCGCGAACTCGAGTCACGACCCCCGGGCCTTACGCTCGCGCGCAGCATCACGGCCGATGGGCAGCGCCGCACCCGTCTCCCTCGGCCTCGGCGACCAACTCCGTCTGTCTGCCGGCATCGGGCGCGCCGGCGGACAGCGCGCGTGACGAACTTGAATAGGCCGAGTTCCCATCCGCCCGCGCTGCGCGCAGCGTGTCCGACGGAGCGTCGAGATCGCCCTGTCGCTCGAATTTGATTCGGGACACCTGGACTTCTCGCGCGCGGAGTCAGGCCGGAGGGCCGCGTGCGCGGGGTGCAGGATCGCCCCGCGCCAACACGGCGTCCTGAACGGCGCGAGGCACGCCGCACGCACCCCCGGAAAGCCGAGGAGCGGCGCGGGGCCGCTCCTCGTCGCACACCAGAACTCCCCTGGGATCAGGGGATCTTGAGCTTCATGCCCGTCTTCAGCGCCTCGGGGCTCTTCAGCACGTCGCGGTTGGCTTCGTAGATCTTGTTCCACAGGCCGCCGTTGCCGAGCTCGGCCTTGGCGATCTTCCACAGGCTCTCGCCTTCCTTGACGACGTGCGTGCGGCCCGCGGCGGCGACCGGCGCTGCGTTCGCGGCTGCCGGCTGCGCGACGGGGGCGCGCACGGCGGCGTTGGCGGGTTGTGCCCCGGCGGGTTGCGCGCTCGCGACGGCGGCGGCGTCGGGGTCGTAGACCGGCACCAGGATCTTCTCGCCGACCTGCACCTGCTTGCGGCCCTCGTTGGCCCGGCGCAGCAGCGGGAAGCGCTTCTCGTCGCCGTAGTACTGGCCGGCGACGGCGCGGAACGTGTCGCCCTGCTTCCAGGTGTAGAACTTGAACTCCTCCATGTAGGAGTCCTGCAGCCCGTCGGCGCGCACCAGGATCGAGCCGGGCGGGATCGCGGGCGCGGCGGCGGGCAGTGCCCCGTTCGCCCCAGTAGCGCCGGGCGGCGTCGCGTTCAGCGGCTGGACGGGTGCCGGCGGCGTGGTCACCGCCGAGTTCAGCAGCGCGCCGGGTTGAGCGGCCGGCGTCGCGCCGTTCAACGGGGCGGCGGCGAGCGCGTCACCCGAGGCGGGCGGCGTCACCGGGGCCTCGACCTTCGGGGTCGGCGCCCCGAGCACGGTCACCTTCTGCTTGTCGAGCGGGTTGTCGGTCGTCAGCGAGACCACCAGGATCACCGCGACGACGAACAGGACGGACAGAACGATCACCTTTTCGAGCTTGCCCATGGCGAGGGGGATGTACCTAACAGTTTGACAGGCAGGGACTTAGAAAGGCGCCCAGGGAGGGTCGGGACCCGGTCGCCGCGAGGGATCGGTTATGGAGACCGGCGCGGAGCGAGTCAAAAAGATTCCCACGCGATTTGCACGGTTTCCCACCAGCCGTGGTGTGAGGAGCTTCTCGCAACGCGCGATCGAGTAGGCCTGTGGAGAGTGGGCGGAGAGCGCTGGACGAGACGCGCCGGGGCCGTGCAGGCTGTGCGCAATGGGCGTCGCCGGGCTGGCTGTCGAGCGGGAGCGCGGGAGCGCGACGCTCGGGCTGCACGACCCCGGATTGCTGGCGGTGCTGGCGCTGGTGCTCGCGCTGCAGCTGATCGCCTGGCAGGCGCTCGAGGGCTATCAGATCGCGGACTCGGTCGAGTTCCTCGAGAACGCGCGCACGCTGGTGCGCGGCGAGGAGTGGATCGACGCCGGCGCGATCCGACCGATCGGCTTCGCCGGCGTGCTGACGCCGTTGTTCGTGATCGCCGATGCCTGCGGCGTCGCCGACCAGCGCGCGATCGTGTGGGCCAGCTACCTCGTGCAGATGGCGCTCGGCCTGTGCTTCGTCGGCGTCGTCGCGCGCCTGACGGGCCGCGCCTTCGGACGCACGGCCGGGCTGGCGGCCGCGCTGATCGTCGGCGCCAACCCGATCTTCCTGCAGTACTCGGCGCAGGCCGAGTCGAGCATCACCGCCGGGCTGTGCCTGGCGCTGGGCGTCGAGCGCTTCCTGGCGCGCGAGCGCAGCGCGCGCGACGAGTGGATCGGCGCGGCGTGGCTCTCGGTCGCGCCGCTGATGGCGTACAAGATGCTCCCGCTGGTGGGGGCGGTGGTGCTGGTGCTCGTGCTGCGCGACCGCTGGCGCGCGCGGCGCAGCTGGCTGGCGGTGATCGCGGCGATCGGCCTGGCGCTGCTCGCTCAGTGCTGCATCGACCTGCTGATCTACGGGGACTTCGGCGTCACGCTGCGCAAGTACCTGATGGACAACGCCACGCCCGTGCTGAGCTCGATCCTGCGGCGGGTCGGCCTGCACGAATGGGGCGGGATCGTCTACGACCTGTGGCGCGGGAAGGACGCCCGGACGGGCTTGCCTCCGGGCGACGTCCCGAACCTCGGGTTGCGCGGGTTGCAACCCAAGTGGTGGTACTTCGAGAACTTGCTGCGGATGCTGGTCGTGCCGGTGCTGTTCTGCCTGGGCGCGGGGCTGCTGCGCGGGTTGTGGCGGCGGGACGCGCGGCTCCTGCTCTTGTTCGTGCCCTGCGCGGTCTACGCGCTCTTGACCAGCAACAAGGGCTCGAAGGACTTCCGCGTCTGGGTGCCGATGCTGGCGCTGCTCGCGCCGCTGGCGGGCCTGGGCTTCGCGGCCTGCAGCGAGTGGGTGCGCGGCGCGTGGCAGCGGCGCACGCTCGGTGTCGCGCTGCTCGGCAGCAGCGTGGCGCTCGGGCTCGCGGGCTTCCTGTCGCTCGACACGCACCACTACCGCGGCTACTGGCGCGCGATCGAGGCGGCCAACGACCTGGGCCTGACGCGCTCGGCGCGCTTCTCGCCGGGCACCTCGGCGCGCTTCGCCCCCGGTGCCACCGCGCGCCTGCGCGTCGGCTCGGCCTACAACTGGGCGGTCTACATGCGCGAGGAGCCGCAGATCGAGCTGATCAAGCTCCCCCACCAGCTCAACGGTTGGGAGGGCTACGACGAGCGCCGCAAGCAGGAGGACTTCGAGGCGCTGGCCGAACTCGACGTCTTCCTCGTGCACCAGCCGATGCTCAGCGCCAACCCCGACCTCCTGGCCTGGATCGACGAGCACTTCGAGGTGCGCAACCTGTTCTACGAGCGCGAGGTGCACAAGGAGCTCGGCCCGCTGTTCCTGCTCGAGCGCCGCACCGGCCGCGAGCGCGCGCCGCGCTTCTTCGAGCGCCGCACGGGCGTCGACCCGCGCGAGTTCGCCGCGCAACGCGGGCTCGGCCGCCCGACGGTCTTCGCCGGGCCGGAGGACGCCGAGGGCATCCTGGGCGGCGAACGCCTGGTGTTCCTCGGCGCCGAGTACCAGCCGCTCGCGCCCGACGGCTTCGGCTGGATCACCTACCACTGGTTCACGCCGACCGGCATCACGCGCGACCTGACGCTGGTCGATCGCCTGACGAGCTTCGACGAGACCTCGACCTGGCAGAACAACCACCACGGCGCCTGGCGCGCGGCGCCGACGAGCGAGTGGCGCGCGGGCGAACTGGTCAGCGAGGGCTACCCGCTGGTGCTCGCCGAGCGCGCGGGGGACCCCCGGGCACCCTGGCGCCCGGTCGGCGGCGGGTACCTGCGCGGCGAGCGCGTGCCGGCCTGGCTGTGGATGGAGATCGTCGAGCTCGAGCCCGCGGCCGAGAAGGACGGCCAGCGCGTGGTGCTGACGCGCTACGCGCCGCTCGACTTCGCGCGCGGCGAGCGCCTGCCGCAGACGCTGGTCGAGGGCGGCGCGCTGCTGCCCGAGGCGCAACCCTGGAGCGCCGACGGGTTGGTGCGCGTCGGCGGCCTGTTCCTGCCCGTGCACGAACGGGCCAGGGTGCCCGACGACGGCCGTCCGCTGCCCTGGTGAGCACGCCCGCGCGGCTTGTCCGCTGCCGGGGGCGCGGCTACCCTGGCCGGGTCGGGAACACTCCGCCGGGTGCGCGTCACCCGCTCCCGCGCCGCATGCGATCCTCCCGCCCCGTGCCCGTCTTCGCCTGCCTTGCGCTGCTCTGCGTCGGCGTCGCCTGCGGCAGCCCCGGCGCGAAGTCCGAAGCCGCGTCCCCGGCGGGCTCCGGCGAGACGCTCGACTGGAACGTGCGGCCGGCCAAGCGCGCGACGACCGGCAAGCCGGCGCGCATCAAGTATCTCGAGTACGCCAACGGCAACCTGGTCGAGCTCGTCAACGACTCGCACACCGACGCGCTCGACGCCTATTCGCAGCGCGTCGCGCCGTCGCAGGCCTACACCAAGGTCCAGACCGACGCGGCCGTCGAGGCGCTGCTCGAGCGCTTCGAAGAACTCGAAGGGCTGCGGAAGTTCCAGGCCGGCGCCGCGCCGGTCTACCCGCTGAAGACGCGCGCCAAGGGGCTGGAGCTCGAGCAGGCCGGCAGCACGCGCTCGTGGGTGATCTTCGAGGCCACGCCCAAGGCCGAGCGCGAGCTCTTCCTGCAGTGCGCCCAGGACCTGATGGCCCTGTACAACATGACGCCGGCCTACCGGGCCGTCGACCAGGCTCCGGCCTGGAGCCGCGATCCGAACGACGCCCCCACCAGGCCGCCGCCGAAACCGGGCGGTTCGGGCAGCCGGCAGTGAACGCCGCCGCGTCCGAGCGTCCGCGCGCCGTGGCCTTGATCCCGGCGCGCCTCGCCTCGACGCGCCTGCCGCGCAAGATGCTGCTCGACCGCACGGGCCGCTGCCTGTTCGAGCACACGGTCGAGAACGTGCGCAGCTCGGGGGCCTTCGCGCGCGTGGTGCTGGCGGCGGACTCCCCGGAGGTCCTCGATGCCGCGCGGCGCGCGGGGATCGAGGCCGTGGCGACGCGCCCCGAGCACCCCAGCGGCACCGACCGCATCCACGAGGCCTGGCGCGCGCTGGCGGCGCAGGGCGAGCGCGCGGCGGTGCTGGTCAACGTCCAGGGCGACGAGCCGGAGCTCGCGCCGGGCGACCTGGCGCGGCTGGTCGAGGCCTTCCGCGACCCGGCGGTCGAGCTCGCCAGCCTGTGCGGGCCGATCGGGTCGGCCGAGGAGGCCGAGCGGCCCAGCGTGGTCAAGGTGGTGCGCGACGCGCGCGGCGACGCGCTGTACTTCTCGCGCGCCCGCATCCCGGCCCGCGGCCACGCGCGCGGGGCCGAGGCGCAGCTCGACGACTGCGCCATTCTCCGCCGGCACATCGGCGTGTACGCTTTCACTCCCGTGGCGCTGGAGCGTTTCCATGCCCTGCCCGCGGGCTTGCTCGAACGGGCCGAGAACCTCGAGCAGCTGCGCTGGCTCGAGGCCGGCGGTCGCGTGCGCATGCTCGAGGCCGAGCGCGTGCCCGAGGGCATCGACACGCTCGAGGACTACGAACGCTTCGTGGCGCGCTGGAGCCGCGGCGGCGCGGGCGTCACGCAGGAACGACGAGGGGGAGCACGGTGACCAAGCACATCTTCATCACGGGCGGGGTGGTTTCGAGCCTGGGCAAGGGACTGACCTCGGCCGCCATCGGGATGATCCTCGAGCGGCGCGGGCTGACGGTCTCGATGCAGAAGCTCGACCCCTATATCAACGTCGATCCGGGCACGATGAGCCCCTTCCAGCACGGCGAGGTGTACGTCACCGAGGACGGCGCCGAGACCGACCTCGACCTGGGCCACTACGAGCGCTTCACGCAGGCCAAGATCACCAAGGAGTCGAACTACACCACCGGGAAGATCTACTCGCAGGTGATCGCCAAGGAGCGGCGCGGCGACTACCTCGGCCGCACGGTGCAGGTGATCCCGCACATCACCGACGCGATCAAGGAGGCGATCCACGCCGGGGTGGCGTCGGCCGAGAAGGCGGCCGGGAAGCCGATCGACGTGGCGCTGACCGAGATCGGCGGCACGGTCGGCGACATCGAGAGCCTGCCGTTCCTCGAGGCGGCGCGGCAGTTCGGGCTGGAGAAGCCGCGCGGCGACGTGATCTTCGTGCACCTGACGCTGCTGCCGTACCTGCGCGCGTCGGGGGAGCTGAAGACCAAGCCCACGCAACAATCGGTCGGCAAGCTGCGCGAGATCGGGATCATGCCCGACATCCTGGTGTGCCGCACCGAGCAGCCGATGTCGAAGGAGATGGCGCAGAAGATCTCGCTTTTTTGCAACGTGCGGCCCGAGGCGGTGATCGAGGAGCGCGACGTCGAGTTCTCGATCTACCAGGTGCCGACCGACCTGGTGGCGGCGGGGCTCGACACGCTGATCGCCGAACGCCTGGGGTTGCCGCAGCAGCCGGCGACGCAGCTCGACGACTGGCGCGCGATGCTGGAGGAGATCCGCTCGACCAAGGACAGCTGCGAGATCGCGGTGGTCGGGAAGTACATCGAGCTGCACGACGCGTACAAGTCGATCTACGAGGCCTTGTCGCACGCAGGGATCGCCAACCGCTGCAAGGTGCACGTGCGCAAGGTGCGCGCGGAGGACGTCCTGGCGCGCGGGGTCGGGCTGCTCGACGGGGTCGACGGCATCCTGGTGCCGGGCGGCTTCGGCGACCGGGGACTCGAGGGGAAGATCCTGGCCATCCGCCACGCGCGCGAGCACGGCGTGCCGTTCTTCGGCATCTGCCTGGGCATGCAGTGCGCGGTGATCGAGTACGCGCGCGACGTGCTGGGCTTCGACGGCGCGCACACCACCGAGCACACGCCGCACTCGCCGCACCCGGTGATCGACCTGATGCCGGACCAGCAGGACCTGCACGAGAAGGGCGGCACGATGCGCCTGGGGGCCTACGCCTGCCAGCTGGCGCGCGGCTCGCTCGCGGCGCGTTTGTACGGCACCGATCGCATCAGCGAGCGCCACCGCCACCGCTTCGAGTTCAACAACGCCTACCGCTCGGCCTTCGCCAGCTCGAAGCTGAAGTTCTCGGGACTCAACCCCGAGCGCGACCTGGTCGAGATCGTCGAACTGGAAGGCCACCCCTTCTTCATCGGCGTGCAGTACCACCCCGAGTTCAAGAGCGGCCCGCTGCGCGCCCACCCGATCTTCCGCGGCTTCGTGGCGGCGGCGCTGGGGCGCACCAAGAACGGCGGACGTGGCCGTGTGCGCGCGGTGGAGGCCGGCGGATGAGCAGCCAACGCGCCAGCGACGTCCCGCTCCCGGGCGGCAACTTCCGGCTCTTCGTCGCGCGCCTGTCGCTGCAGGCGATGATGTCGCTCGGGATCCTCGAGAACCCGCTGACCGGCTCGCGCTCGCTCAACCTGGCGAGCGCGCGCATGCTGCTCGACGACCTGCTGATGCTGCGCGAGAAGACCGAGGGCAACCTGGCGGCCGAGGAGCAGGCGCACCTGGAGAAGGTGATCCAGGACCTGTCGCTGGCGGTCGAACGCGCCGAAGCGAACGAGCCGGCGGACATCGAGGAAGAGCCGGCGTAGGCGCGCGGCGAGCGGCGTCAGCGCAGGAACGTCCGGCACTCGCGCGCCAGCTCGCCGATCGCGGCGGCGTGGCGGTCGATGAAGGCGTCTTCGTCGTCGAGGCGCTTCCAGGCGCGGTCGTAGGCCTCGATGCCGCCGCGGTGGCCTTCGAGCGGGATGCGCAGGATGCCGCCTTCGACCCACAGCGCCATCTCGTCCCAGCTGGCGAGCGCGCGCACGCGCGTCGCGGGCGGCGCGAGGAGCGAGAGGCCTTGGGTCCAGCCCGCGCGCGCGGCGGGGTCGGCGCCGCACAGCTCGAGCAGCGTCGGGGCGACGTCGTAGTGCGAGGTCGGGCGCGTCTCGACGCCCGGCGGGATGCCGGGGCCGGCGAGCACGCAGGCGACGTGCACCTGTTCGGGCGCGAAGTTCGAGGTGTGGCCGAAGTAGCCGTGCTCGTGGAACTCCTCGCCGTGGTCGCCGGTGATCAGCACCAAGGTGTTCTCCAGCTCGCCCGCGGCGCGCAGCGCCTCGAGCATCTCACCCGTCAGCGCGTCGGCGTAGTGCACGGCGTTGCGGAACATGTTGAAGACGGGCTTGATCTCGTCGGGCCCGGGCGCGCGCGCCAGCTTGAGGAAGTCGACGCTGTCGGCCACCGGCTCGAAGACCGTGTTCTCGCGCGGCCAGGCGTAGGAGCCGTGGGGCGCGTCGATCAGCGCGAAGCAGAAGAAGGGCGGCTCCTCGGCCTGCGCCTTGCGCTCCCCCATCCAGGTCGCGAAGCGCCGCGCGACCTCGCGGTCGCCCGCGACCTTGCGCACCAGCTTGTCGTTCGAGTCGCTGACCTTGACCAGCTCGTCCTCGACCGCGCCCTCGATCCCGACCCAGCAGGTCGAGCGGAATTCGGGGTAGTTCTGCGAGGGCCCCGAGAGCACCTTCATCGCGTAGCCGCGCCGCGCCAGGCTGCTGACCAGCACCGGCGGCGCCTGCTCCTCGAGCACGGTCTTCCAGTAGGCGCCGTGGATGCCGTAGAGCAGCGAGAAGACGCCGTAGCGCGTCGCGTTGCCGCCCGAGAGGTGGTCCTGGAAGGTGCGCGCGCCGCGCGCGAACTCGCTGGTGCGCGGCATCGTCTCGGGCGCCAGCATGTCGGCGCGCAGCGAGTCGATCACGATCAGCAGCACGTTGGGCGGCCGCGCGACGTTCGCCAGCGCCGGCTCGGCCTTGGGGTAGGCGAGCAGGATGCCCTCGCCGGCGAGCACGACGCGCTCGCGCGGCGTGATCTCGATCCCCAACACGCGGCCGACGAAGCGCTGCACGGTGAAGCGCTGGTAGAGCGGGAAGACGCCGGCGTAGGCCGTCACCTGCCGCTCGCGCACCAAGTCGGCCCAGGCGTAGAGGCCCTTGTCGACCGCGATGATCGCCACCAGCGTCCACAGCGCGCGCTTGAGGTGCGGCGGCCGCGCGCGCGCGAAGCCCTCGGAGCGCGACGGCACCTGGAAGCGGTGCCAGATCCACAGCAGGAGCCCGAAGGCGACGAGCCCGCCCAGGGCGGCGCGCAGGTACGTCCAGGAGTCGAGCGTCACCGCGTCCTCGGCGCCGGGCGTGGTCAGCACATTCCACACCATGCCGTTGAGGTGGTAGCGGAAGAGGCCGTAGACCACCGTGTCGGCGTAGATCGCCAGCAGGAACAGCGCCCCGAGCCCGGCGTGGATCCAGCCCAGCACGCGCCACGAGCCGACGACCAGCGCCGCGAGCGCGAGCAGCAGCGCCGGCAGCAGCGCGACGAGCGCCGCGCTCGAGACCAGCGCCGTCAGCGCGAAGACCCAGGCGACGAAGCTGCCCGGCGCCGGTGCCGTCGACAACCAGGCCGTGCCGAGCAGCGCCGCGGCCGCGCTGAACACGATCCAGCTCCAACCCGAGGCGCGCAGCGCCTGGCCGAGCTTGACCGGTTGCGCGCGTCTCACGCCGGGCCCCCGCCTGTACCCCCGGCCGTGCACAGCGCGATCTTCAGCGGCGCGCGCCCGTCGAAGGCCGGGAAGTCCTCCTCGGGCCCGAAGGTCTCGAGCGCGCTCCACGGCCGGCCGATCTTCTGCGCGCAGCGCTCGAGCTCGCCGCGCCAGGTCGCCAGCTCGACCGCCGGCGCGTGGTGCGTCGCGATCAGCACGCCGCCCGGCGCCAGCAGCCGCAGGCAGGGCTTGACCAGCGCCGCGTAGTCGCGCACCACGTCGATCGCGCCGAAGGGCCCCTTCGACCACGCCGGCGGATCGAGGAACACGAGCTCGAAGCTCTCGCGCCCGAAGCGCTGGTACGGCCGCACCGACGCGCGCCCCTTGACCTCGCCGCCCGCCAGCTGCCAGAGCACCGGCAGCGCGTCCTCGTGCACGAAGCGCAGCCGCTCGGGATCGAGGCCGTTGAGCTCGGCGTTGCGCCGCCCGACCTCCAGCGCCGAAGCCGCGAAGTCGACGTTCCACACCTCGCGCGCCCCGGCGACCGCGGCCGCGATGCCCGCGCCGCAGGTGTAGGCGAACAGGTTGAGCACGCGCTTCCCCTCCGCGAGCCCGGCCAGCCGCGCGCGCGCGCCGCGCAGGTCGAGGAACAGCCAGGGGTCCTGGCCGCGGTGGCGCGCGCGCACGGCGAAGCGCACGCCGCGCTCGCTGCACACCTGCTCGCCCTCGATGACGCGGCCGGCGTGCGCCGCGGGCCCGCGGTGGTTCCAGGCCAGCTGCGTCTCGGGGTGGCGCTCGGCGGCCCAGGCGACCAGCGCCGCGAGCTCGTCGTCCGTCAGCGCCTCGCGAAAGGTCTGCGCCAGCAGCAGCGGGCCGTAGCGGTCGAGCGTGAAGCCCGGCCGGCCCTCGGCCGCGCCGTGCATCAGCCGCCAGGCGTCGGTGCCCTCGCGGCGCAGCCGCTCGACCAAGGCGGCGCGCCGCTCGTGGGCGCTCTGGCACAGGCGGACGAGTTCCATCGTGCGCACACTGTAGCGGCCCGGAGGTGCAAACACGCCGCGCACAGGCGAGACTCCGCCGCCATGCTGCGCCTCGCCGGAATCGACGTCCAGGCGGTCTCGATCGGCGGGGTCGAGACCTGCATCGACCTGCCCGGCTTCCGCGTGGCCTTCGACCTGGGCCGCGCGCCCGATTTCTGCATCGCGCGCCGCACCGTGCTGTTCACGCACGCGCACGTCGACCACATGGCGGGCGTGGTGTGGCACTGCGCGACGCGCAAGCTGCGCGGCCTGCCCCCGCCGACCTACGTCGTCGGGCGCGAGAACGCCGCGGCCTTCCGCGAGCTGTTCGAGGTCTGGCGCCGCCTCGACCGCAGCGAGCTGCCGCACGAGCTGGTCGAGCTGTCGCCGGGCGAGGAGTTCGCGCTGCAGGGCGGCTGCGTGGCGCGGGCCTTCCGCTCGCCGCACCGCGCACCGTGCCAGGGCTACGCCGTGCTCTCGCGGCGGCAGAAACTGCGGCCCGAGCACCGCGACCTCGCGGGCCACGAGATCGAGCGCCGGCGCAAGGCGGGCGAGGCGCTGTTCGACACGCTGGAGGCGGTCGAGCTGGCCTTCTGCGGCGACACCTTGATCGAGGTCGTCGAGCGCGAGGAGCAGGTGCGCCGCGCGCGGCTCTTGATCCTGGAGTGCACCTTCCTCGGCCCGGAGACGGACGCGCAGCACGCGCACGCGACGGGCCACGTGCACCTCGACCAGATCGCCGAACGCGCGGAGCTGTTCGAGAACGAGGCGCTGCTCCTGACGCACTTCTCGCCGCGCTACGCCCCCGACTTCGTGCGCGCCGAAGTGAAGCGCCGCCTGCCGCCGTCGCTGCTCGAGCGCGTGACGCTGCTGCTGCCCGACTGAGGGGCCGTGCCGCGCGCCGCTCAGCGCGGCAGGGCTTGGCCGCTGCCGCGGCGCAGCACGTGCACGCGGTCGGCGTCGCAGGGGCCGTAGGACTCCTGGGCGCCGCCGGGCCAGCGCACCACGATGCGCTCGACGCGCGTCGCGGGGCCGAGGCCGAAGTGGACGCGCGGGTCGTTCGAGGAGCAGAAGCTCGAGCAGGGTGCGACCAGGCCGTGGCGGCGCACGGCGCCGAGTTCCAGCGTGCACGCCGCACCCGGCACGGCCTGGCCGCGCTCGTCGACGAGCGCGAAGCTCACGTGGTGGCCCTGGCGCGGCGCGATGTTGCGCAGGAGGCGCAGCGGGCCATGGTTCTCGAGCACCGCCAGGTCGACGTCGCCGTCCTCGTCGTAGTCGGCGAAGGCCACGCCCCGGCTGTTGCCGCAGAAATCCTCGCGCGTGCCGCCCCGCGGGAAGACCTCCTCGAAGGCCAGGCCACCCTTGCCGCGGAACAGCTGGTCGGGCTCGGCGTAGGGATCGTCCTTCGAGAACACCGGCTCCCAGTACCCGACGCGCCCGTTGGCGACGTACAGGTCGAGCAGCCCGTCGAGGTCGAAGTCGAACAACCCGTCGCCGAAGCCGGTGAACTGCAGGCTCGGCAGGGCGAGGCCGGTGCGCGGCGTGACGTCGGTGAACTGGCCGCGCTGGTTGAGGTACAGGATGTTGGTCTCGTTGCGCAGGTTGGTGATGAAGAGATCCTGCCAGCCGTCCTGGTCGACGTCCGCCGCGACCGTCCCCATGCTGGCCTCCGGCGCACCGTTGCGGTTGACCGCCGCGCCGGCGAGCACCGCCTTGTCGACGAAGCGGCCGTCCTTCTGGTTGATCCAGAGCTGGTTGGGGTTGCCGTCGTTCGACACGTAGGCGTCGAGCCACCCGTCGCCGTCGAAGTCGCACAGCGCCAGCCCCAGGCCGTTGCCGAAGACGGTCAAGAGGCCCGCCTCCTCGCTGACGTCGCGGAAGCGGCCGCCGCCCTCGTTGCGGTAGAGCACCGCCGAGCTCGGCCGGTTGTAGTTCTTGGGCGCGCAGTAGTCGCGCTCGCCGTAGCTCGACTTGCAGTCGATCTCCGTGTCGGCGCTCCAGCGCACGTAGTGCACGACGAACAGGTCGAGATCGCCGTCGAGGTCGTGGTCGAAGAAGCCCGCGCTGGTCCCCCATCCGGGGTGCGCGACACCCGCCTCGGCCGCGACCTCGCGGAAGGTCCCGTCGCCCTCGTTGCGCCACAGGGCGTCCGGCCCGACGTTGGTGACGTAGAGGTCGCTGTCGCCGTCGCCGTCGTAGTCGCCGACCGCGCAACCCATGCCGTAGGCGGACTCGACGATCCCCGCGCGCTCGGTGACGTCCTCGAAACGGCCGTCGCCCAGGTTGCGGTACAGCCGGTCGCCCGGCAGCGGCCGCCCGCGCGGATCGAGGTCGCCGGCCTGCACCGCGAAGAGGTCGAGCCGGCCGTCGCCGTCGTAGTCGATCCACCCGACCCCGCTGGCGATCGTCTCGGGGAACCAGAAGCGCTGCTCCAGGCCGCGCAAGTGGTCGAAGACCACGCCCTGCGCGCGCGCCACGTCCTCGAACCACGGCGGGCCCTCGGCGCGGGGCGCCGCGGCGGGAGCGCCCGGCGTGGCGCCCGCGGGTGCGGGCGCGTCCGAACAGGAGCCGGCGAGCGCGAGCGCCAGCACCACGGGACACAGACCGCTCGCAACACGCTTCATCACGGGGCCTTCTGCAGTTCGCGCGTCAGGTGACGCACACGCGGGTGGTTGGGAGCGCGGCGCTGCAGTTCGGGCAGCAGCGCTCGCGCGCCCGCGCGGTCGCCGATCTCCATCGTCAGCTGCACCAGGTTCGCGCGCGCCTCGATGTCGTCGGGCCGCAGCTCGACGACGCGCGAACACCAGCCGCGCGCCTCGGGCAGGCGCTTCTGCGCCAGCGCCAGCTCGGCCAGGCTCTGGAACACCTGCGCGTTGCCCGGCTCGAGGCGCGCCGCCTCGCGCAGCTCGCCGTGCGCCGGCTCGAGCCGCCCGAGCGCGCGCAGCGAGCGGCCGCGCACCAGGTGCGCGCGCCCGAGCTGCGGCGCGAGTTCGACCGCGCGGTCGGCGTGCTGCAGCGCCTCCTCGTTGCGCCCGAGCTGCAGGCAGACGTGCGACAGGTTGAGGTAGGCCCCGAACTCCTGCGGCGCCAGCGTGCGCGCGCGCTCGAGCACCACCAGCGCCTCCGCCGGCCGCGCGAGCTCGATCAGGCAGGCTCCGATGTTGTTGAGCACGATCACGTCGTCCGGGCGCTTCTGCGCCACGCGCTCGAGCAGCGGCAGGGCCTGCGCGTACTGGCCGAGGCCCATGGCCTGGGTCGCCTCGTTCATCTGGGCCACGTAGTTGACGCTCGCGGCGGCGAGCTCCTTGTTGTGCGGGTCGGCGAGGTAGCGCACCTGCGCGCCGAGGCCCGCCGCCAGCTCGCGCTCGGCCTCCGCCGTGCGCCCCAGGGCGCGCAGCGCGAGCCCGGCCGTGTAGTGCGCCATGCGGTTGGGCGGGTCGCGCTGCAGCGCCTTCTGCGCCAACGCCAAGGCCTCCTCGTGGCGGCCCTGCTCGCTGCGCAGGCGCGCCACGGAGGCCAGCGCGTCGGGGTGCTCGGGCGCCAGCGCCAGCGCGCGCTCGAGCGCCGGCGCCGCGAGTTCCAGCGCGCCGAGGTCGAGCTGCCACTGGCCGTGGCGGTGCTGGATCGCCGCCAGCTCGGGATGCCGCGCCGCCAGGCCGGCCAGCAGCTCGAGCGCCAGCTCGCCGCGGCCTGCCTCGCGCTCGGCGCGCGCGCGGTAACAGACCCACCACGGATCGTCCGGATCGAGCAGCGCCGCGTTGGCGAAGGAGCGCGCGCCCAGATCCCAGAGTTCGTTGGCGAAGTAGGCCAGGCCGAGTTCGCCGTGGAGGCGCGCCTCGCCCGGCGCCGCGCGCGCGGCGGCCAGCTTGCGCTGCACGAGCTCGACCACCTCGGGGTCGATCGAGCGCTGGCCCTCGAAGGCCACCGGCTCGGGTGCGGGCGCGCAGGCCGCGAGCAGGCCGAGAGCCAGGGCCGCCCGGCAGCGGCCGGGCCAGCCCGATCCGGGCCGCGACAGCGCGCGCAGCGTGCGGCTCATGCGACGGCGCTCCCCCGCCTCAGCGGAAGGCCGGGATGCCGGTCAGCTCCTGGCCGATCGCCAGCGTGTGGATGTCGTGCGTGCCCTCGTAGGTGTTGACCGACTCCAGGTTCGCCATGTGGCGCGCGGTCTGGTACTCGAGGCTGATGCCGTTGGCGCCCAGCATGTCACGGCACACGCGCGAGACGTCGAGCGCCACCTGGCAGTTGTTGCGCTTGCCCATCGAGACATGTTGCGGCGTCAGCTTGCCCGCGTCCTTGAGCCGGCCCATGCGCAACGCCATCAGCTGGCCGAGCGTGATCTGCGTCGCCATGTCGGCCAGCTTCTTCTGCGGGATCTGGAAGCCGGCCAGCGGCTTGTCGAAGACGATGCGCGACTTCGAGTAGCGCAGCGCCTCGTCGAAGCAGGCCAGCGCCGCGCCCAGGGCGCCCCAGGCGATGCCGTAGCGCGCCTGCGTCAGGCAACCCAGCGGCCCCTTGAGGCCGTCGGCCTTGGGCAGCAGGTTCGACTCGGGGATGCGCACGTCCTCGAGCACCAGCTCGCTGGTGATCGAGGCGCGCAGCGAGAGCTTGTGCTTCTGCTCGGGCGCGCTGAAGCCGGGCGTGCCCTTCTCGACCAGGAAGCCCTTGATGCGCCCGTCGAGCTTGGCCCACACCACGGCGACGTCGGAGACCGTGCCGTTGGTGATCCACATCTTGCGGCCGTTGAGCACGTAGCCCTTGGCGTCCTTGCGCGCGGTGGTCAGCATGCCGCTGGGGTTCGAACCGAAGTCGGGCTCGGTCAGGCCGAAGCAGCCGATCGCCTCGCCGCGCGCCAGCTTGGGCAGCCAGCGCCGCTTCTGCTCCTCGGTGCCGTAGGCGTAGATCGGGTACATCACCAGGGCGCCCTGCACCGAGACGAAGGAGCGCAGGCCGGAGTCGCCGCGCTCGAGTTCCTGGTAGATCAGGCCGGCCGCCACGCTGTTCAGACCGGCTCCTCCGTATTCGGCCGGCAGCGTCGGGCCGAAGACGCCCATCTCGGCCAGTTCGGGCACGGTCTCGAGCGGGTAGGTGCCGCGTTCGAAGTGCTCCATGATCCCGGGCAGGAAGCGCTCGCTGACCCAGCTGCGCACGGTGTCGCGCACCATGCGCTCGTCGTCGGAGAACTGATCGTCGAGGGCCAGGTAGTCGAGTTGGCGAAAGGCTTCCATGTACGCTCCGGGGGGACTCGGGCCTGCGCGTCCGACGCAGGGGGCCGCGGATTCTAGCGCGCGACCGCGCGCACCGGAGCGCGCCGGCGAAGAAGCCTGATTCCGCCCCGCAGCGCAGCGGCCGGCCCAGGGGCGCGGCGACACGCCCGACAGCGCAGCGACAGGCTAGGATGGCGCGCGTCCACCCCACCGCCCCACCGGATCGGTGGCGAGTTCCCCTCGCCGCCGCGCACCTGGACCCCGCGGTCGTTCCGGCCGCCGCCCCGCGCATGGAAGAAGCCGAGCTCCGACCCGTGGTGCTCTTCGTCGACGACAACGAGGACGACGGGGAGCTGTACGCGCGCGCCCTGGCCAAGGCCGGGCTGCAGCCGACCTACGTGCGCAGCGCCGCCGCCGCGCTGGCCTGGCTCGCCGCGCCCGGCCAGCGCGCGCCGGACCTGGTGGTGCTCGACGTCAACATGCCGCGCGTCAGCGGCCTCGAGGTGCTGCCCGAGCTGCGCCGGCGCTGTCCGCAGACGCCGATCGTGTTCCTGACCGCCGAGCCCGGCGGACAGGAGACGCACGTCGAGCGCCTGGCGCAGGGCGCCGACGACTGGATCCAGAAGGGCCCCGACCCGCGCCTCCTGGTCGCGCGCGTCACCGCCATCCTGCGGCGCCGGCGCGAGTCGTTCCGCATCGAGTGCGCCGACCTGGTGATCGATCTCCTGTCGCGCACCGTGCGCCGCGGCGCGCGGCTGGTCGAGCTCTCCAACCGCGAGTTCGATCTCCTGCGCGTCGGCTTCGGCCGGCCCGGGCACCTGTGGACGCGCGCCGAGCTGCTCGAGAGCGTGTGGGACATCCACTTCGACCCCGAGACCAACGTGGTCAACGTGCACGTCGCGCGGCTGCGCGCCAAGCTCGAGCGCCACGGGCCGCGGCTGATCCACACCGTGCGCGGCGAGGGCTACGTCTTCGGGCTCGAGGCCCCGCCGGGCGCCGAGGCGGGCGGCGAGCCGAGCCTCGCCGACCCGGCCGAGGGCACGCCGGCGCATTGATTTACCGGGATTTGGGCTGCGCCGGCCCCGCGCGCGGCCCTGTGCGCCCGGTATGCTCGGGCCGCGCCTCGCGCGCTCCGTTCCCCGTCCCCAACCCAACGAAGACCATGCAAGCACGTCTCCCGATCGCCGCCCTCGTGATCGCCCTGCCCCTGTCCGTGGCCCTGATCGCCAGCTCCGCCGGTCCGGCCGAGGCGGGCACCGGAAGCGCGCTCGCCAGCTCGCCCGCCGGTTCACCCGACGGCGCGCTCGACGGCGCGATGCAGAAGCTGCAGGCCGGGATGCAGCGCCTGGGCAAGGCGCTCGACAAGAAGGACGCGCCGGCCTCGCTGGGCATCGTGATCGAGATGCAGGCCGCCGCCGCGGTGGCCAAGCTCGAGACGCCGCCCAAGGCCGAGGGCCTGACCGACGCGGCCAAGAAGACCGAGTTCGTCCAGGGCTTCCGCAAGCAGATGATCGAGCTGCAGCGCGGCCTGCTCGACGTCGAGACGGCGCTGATCGACGGCAAGACCGACGAGGCCAAGAAGGCCTTCGACGAGCGCGTCAAGGCCGCCAAGAAGACCGGTCACGACACCTACAAGGACTGAGACGGCTCCGGCGTCCCCGTGAGTACGGTGCCAGGACACTTCTTAACCTGATCGACCCGTGACCAGTACGGTGCCAGGCACTTCTTCACCCTGTACGCAACGACGGCCCTTCTGGGCCGTCGTTG
>Ga0315912_10002887_pt1 | contig 17701 bp, 13 predicted proteins | sample VfabasoilMG_FD_204469 | JGI IMG/M metagenome (GOLD analysis project Ga0315912, IMG submission 204469) | Garden soil microbial communities collected in Santa Monica, California, United States - V. faba soil | ecosystem: Environmental > Terrestrial > Soil > Garden | place: USA: California...
GGTCTCCGCGGCCGCCTCCGCCAGGTAACGCGGCGCGACGTGCGCATGGATCGGCGCCCGGGGATCGGAGAACGCGGGCAGCCCCTGCATGCCGTAAGCGAGCACGCCGCCCACGGCGAGCGCGAGTGCCAGCGGCAGCCAGGGCCGGTGCAGCGGCTTGGCCTCGATGCCGCCGGCAAGGTGCATCGCGGCAAGCAGCAGCACGGTGGAGACGCCCGCGCCCACCGCGGCCTCGGTCATGGCCACGTCCACCGCGTCCAATGCCACCAGTACCGTCGCCATCTGGAAGCTGTAGGCGCCGAACAGCACCACGACCGAGAACAGGTTGCGCTGTAGCACCATCGCCACCACAGTGACCGCCATGGTGGTGAGCAGCACGTAGATGATCAGCGCTCCCATGGCGCCTTGCCGAGCAGCGGTTGCAGGCCCCGTTCCAGCGCCGCCTTGGCGAGGGCATGCGTCGCCGCGGGGCTGGTGAAGAAGAGCAGCAGGCCGATGACCACCAGCTTCACCGCCACCAGCGTCCATCCCGCCTGCAGCAGCAGGCCAGCGAGGATCAGGCCCGCGCCGACAGCGTCCGACACGCTGGCGGCGTGGATGCGGGTGTAGAAATCCGGCATTCGCAGCATGCCCACCGCGCCGACCACGCAGGCAAGGCCGCCCGCGGTCAGCAGGGCCCAGCTCGCCGCGTCGAGCACTTCACTCATCGCACGGCCTCCTCTTGGGAGTCGCCGGGATCGCCCAAGTCGCCGCGGCGGAAGAACTTCAGCACCGCGATGGTGCCGACCACGTTGAGCAGGCCATAGACGATGGCGAGGTCGAGGAACTCTGGCCGGCCGCCGAGGAACCCCATGACCGACAGCAGCAGCACCGTCACCGTGCCCATGGTGTTGGCCGCGAGCAGCCGGTCGAACACTGTAGGCCCGGCGACCACGCGCACGAGCAGCAGGGCGAGCGACACCAGCAGCGCTGCCGTGGCGACCGCGAACATCATCGCGCGCCGCCTTCAGGCCCCACACGGCCTCCTTCAAACCTGAGCACACGCTCGTCCATCTCGCTGCCAGCGAGGCCGGCGGCGATCTCGCTCGTGAGCGCGTGCACCAGGAATTCGCCGCGGCGCGCCTCGATGGTCACCGTGCCTGGCGTCAGAGTGATCGAGTTGGCGTGCGTCACCAGCCCGACATTGCTCTCCTGCAACGGGCGAAAGCGCGCCAGCGCCGGGCTGATCGGCAGGCGCGGATGCAGGATGATGCGCGCCACGGTCCAGCCCGATTTCAGGATCTCGAGCGCGAGCCATGGCCAGTAAGCGAGTGCCGCGGGCACCAGATGCAGCGGCTGTCCTTCGCGGTCGGCCACTTCCATGCGCCCGGCAAGCGCCGCCACCGCCAGCGCGCAGCCCAGCCCGGCGAGCACCAGGAACGGGGTGTAGATGCCGGACATCAGCAGCCAGAACGCGAACAGTGCGCCCGCCAGCATCGCCTGGTCGAGGACCCGTGCCCGACGCATGCCCTACTCCTCGTCCCCGCCGCGGAAATGCGCCCAGAGGCCGACGGCGGCGACGACCAGCGGCAGCAGCAGCAGGAAGACGAAACCACGGTCCAGGCTGCTGAACCACTCCAGCCAGAGCGCGAGGTCGAAGAATTCGGCGATTGCGGGGGAGGCTTGGGTGCGCATGGCCGCGACTGTAGGCGCGTGCGCCCGGCCGCGGAATTCGCGAGAACGCGTACGCGCGCTCCCCATACGCGTTATCACTTACTTGCGCGGCGGCGGCGTAGAGCAGAAGATGCGCACAGCCATGCGGCCCGCTGCCCGATACCTCCGCGATGCGGCGGTTTTCGCGCCGTGCTATGTCGCGCTCGACTGGGCGAGCTACATCGACCCGGTCGGGCCCTTCAACATCACGCCGTGGAATCCGCAGCCGGCGGTTGCCATCGTCTGGATGCTGCTGGGCGGCGTGCATCATGCGCCCGCCGTGATGGCCACGATTGTCGTTGCCGACCTGCTGGTGCGCGGCGCGCCCGGCGGCATCGGAATCACGCTCGCGGGTGCGCTGATCCTCGCCTCCGGCTATGCCGCGATCGCGGCGGCGCTGCGTGCGCTGTTGCCGGCGGACGCAGCCCTGCGCACCACGCGGCAGTTGACGCAGTTCGCGACCTGGGTCCTCGCCGGATGCGCGGCGGTGGGCCTGGTGTTCGTCGGCGTGCTGCACGGCGCCGGCCTGCTGGCCGCGGACGGCTTCGCCAGGCCCTGGCTGCAGTTCTGGATCGGCGACGCCGTCGGCATCCTGGTGACCGCGCCCCTGCTGCTTGCCGCGGCCGACGCCGCGCGCCGGCGCGCGCTACTGGAACTGGCGCGCCGGCCCGAATCGCTGCTGCAGGCCGCGGTGCTGGTGGCGGCGTTGTGGCTGGTGTTCAGCGACGCGCTGGGCAACGATCCCTCGCGCCACTTCTACCTGCTGTTCGCGCCGCTGATCTGGATCGCCACGCGCGCCGGCTTCAGCGGCGCGGTGGCCGCTGCCGCCATCGTCCAGATCGGCGTGGTGCTCGGGATGCAGACCGAGCGGGGCATCACGGTGCCTCCGGTGGAATTCCAGGCGCTGGTGGCGGCGTTCACGCTCACCGGGCTGTACCTGGGCATGATGGTGGAGGAGCGCGAACGCGCCGCAGAAGGGCTGCGCCAGACGCTGCGGCTGGCGGCCGCCGGGGAAATGGCCGGCGCCATCGCGCACGAAGTCAACCAGCCGCTCACCGCGCTCACCAATTACGGCCGCGCCGCGCGGCAGCTGATCGACGGGGCAGGCGGTGCGGACCCGCGGCTGCCTGAGGTGATTGCGAAAATGCTCGCCGAGGCCGACCGCGCTTCCGACGTGGTGCGCCGGCTGCGCGACCTGTTCCGCGAAGGCACCACGCGGCTGGAGCCGGCCCGCATCGAGGACCTGCTGGATGCGGCCACGCGCGTCGGCATGCAGGTGGTCGGCCCGCGTCCGATCGTGCTCGCCACTTCGGCGGAACCGGGGCTCGCGGCGCTGTACGTTGACCGGCTGCAGATCGAGATGGTCCTGCGCAATCTCATCGCCAACGCAGTGGAGGCGATCGGCGACAAGCCCGGGCGCATCTTCATTGAGGCAAGGCACCACGGCGCCGGGCAGGTGCGCTTCGTGATCGCCGACAGCGGGCCGGGCGTGCCCAGGGATGCGGGCCCGCGCCTGTTCGAGCCGTTCCGTTCCGGCAAACCCACCGGCATGGGCCTGGGGCTCGCCATCAGCCGCGCCATCGCCGAAGCCCATGGCGGCACGCTCGATTCCCAGGGCGGCGCTCACGGCGAATTCCACCTCACGCTTCCCAGCGTTGCCGTGGAGGATTGAGCGATGAAGGAGGCGTCTACCGTCGCGGGCGCAGGCACCGTCTACGTCGTCGAGGACGACGCCGCGGTGCGCGATTCGCTCGCCCTGATGCTGAGCCTGGCCGGCTACCGTACCGCGCTGTTTGCCGACGCCGAATCGTTCCTCGCCGCCTGGCGCGCGGAGCTTGCGGGCTGCGTGCTCTCCGACTTGCGCCTGCCGGGCATGAGCGGCGTGCAGCTGCAGGCCGAGCTGCGGCGGCGCGGCTGCCCGCTGCCGTTTGTCCTGATCACGGCGCATGGCGATGTCGCGACCGCGCGCCAGGCCTTCCTTGCCGACGCCGTGGACTTCCTCGAGAAACCCTTCGACGACGCCCAGCTCAAGGGCGCGATCGAGGCCGCGCTCGCGCGCGAAAGCGAACGCCTGCGCCGCCACGAGATCCGGCGCGGCGATGAGGAACGCCTCGGCAGCCTGACCGGCCGGGAGCGCGAAGTGCTGGCGCAGGCCGCGCTCGGCTTGCACGCGAAAGAGATCGCGGCGAAGCTGGCGATCAGCCCGCGCACGGTGGAAGTCCACAAGACACGCATCATGGCCAAACTTGGCGTGCGCAATGTCGCCGAGCTTGTGCGCTTCGCGCTCGCCGCGGGAGCAAACCGCGAGTAAAGCGGGCGAGAGGCGGATAGAATCCGCGCATGCGTCATGTGCTCGCCCTCGACCAGGGCACCACCAGTTCGCGGGCGATCATCTTCGACGAGGCCGGCCGGCCGGTCGCCTCGGCGCAACGCGAGTTCAAGCAGCATTACCCGCAACCCGGCTGGGTCGAGCATGACCCGGACGAAATCTGGCGCACGCAGCGCGACGTCGCACGCGAGGCGCTGCGCGCTTCCGGCCTCAAGGCCGAGGACATGGTCGCCTGCGGCATCGCCAACCAGCGTGAAACCACCGTGGTCTGGGACCGCCAGACCGGACAGGCGATCCACAAGGCGATCGTCTGGCAGGACCGCCGCACCGCGGACGTGTGCGCGGAACTGAAGGCGGTCGGCGCCGAAAGCCTGGTGAAAGAACGCACCGGCCTGGTGCTCGACCCCTATTTCTCGGGCACCAAGGCGGCGTGGATCCTCGACCAGGTGCCGGGAGCGCGCCGCCGCGCGGAGCTGGGTGAGCTCGCCTTCGGTACGGTGGACACCTGGCTGATCTGGAATCTGTCGCAGAGCAAAACGCACGTGACCGACCCGACCAACGCGTCGCGCACGCTGCTGTTCAATATCCATTCGGGCGATTGGGACCCGGAGCTGCTCCAGCTGCTGCGCGTGCCGCGCGCGATGCTGCCCGACGTGCTGCCTTCCTCCCACGCCTTCGGCATGATCGCCCCCTCGGTGCTGGGCGCGCCCATTCCGATCACCGGCGTCGCGGGCGACCAGCAGGCGGCCCTCTTCGGCCAGGGCTGCCACACGGCCGGCATGGCCAAGAACACCTACGGCACGGGCTGCTTCATGCTGATGCACACCGGCGGCAAAGTCGTGCATTCGGCCAACGGACTGCTCGGCACCGCGGCCGCGCAGCTCGGCCGCGCGGTGGACGCGCGCGACGTGGAGCGCCAGTACGCGCTCGAGGGCAGCGTGTTCATCGGCGGAGCCGTTGTGCAGTGGCTTCGCGATGAACTTGGTTTTTTTGAAAGATCGGAGCAGGTGGAAAATCTGGCGGCAACAGTTCTCGACAACGGCGGCGTCTACGTCGTGCCGGCCTTCGCGGGCCTCGGCGCCCCGCACTGGGATCCGCACGCGCGCGGCGCCATCGTCGGGCTGACGCGCGGCTCGTCGCGCGCCCACATCGCCCGCGCCGCGCTCGAATCCATCGCCTACCAGAGCGCCGACGTGCTGGAGGCGATGCAAAAGGACGCGGGCGAGAAGCTCGCCGAACTGCGCGTGGACGGCGGCGCGGCGGCCAACGACCTGCTGATGCAGTTCCAGGCCGACATCCTCGGCGTGCCGGTGGTGCGGCCCAAAGTGCTCGAGACCACCGCGCTGGGTGCCGCCTATCTCGCGGGCCTGTACACCGACGTGTGGAAATCGCGCGAGGAAATCGCCGCGCAGTGGCAGATGGACCGGCGCTTCGAGCCGGGCATGGCGCACGGCGAGGCCGCCGCGCTGCTTGCGCGCTGGCGCGAAGCGGTCAGCCGCGCGCTGCGCTGGACCGCCGACAGTTCCTGACACGCGGCCGGAACCTCAGGACGGCGGGACAAATGCCCCGGTTGCCCGAGGGTTTACACTTCAACGCATGGAGATGGGGGCGGAGGGCAGGCTGGAAGACAGCGGCACGGAGTTGCTGCGCGCGGTCATCGTCAACCTCGCCGAGGGCGTGCTGATTTACGACAGCGAAGGCCGCGTTGTGACGGCCAACCCGGCCGCGGAGGCGATCCTCGGCCGGCCCCTCGAGCAGCTGATCGGCACCCGGCCCTCTGAACGGCCCTGCGTGGCCTCGCCGGAGGACCCCGGCGCCTGGCCGGTCGACCGCCACCCGCCGCTCGATACCCTCGCCACCGGTCGGCCGCACCGCAGCGTGCTGAAGGGCATCCTCCGGCCCGATGGCCAGCGCGTATGGATCTCCGTCAGCACGGCGATGGTCGACCTGCCGGCAGCCTATGGCGGCCGCGGCGTGGCGGGATCCTTTGTCGACGTCACCGCCGAAGTCGAAGCGCGCCATGCGCTCCAGAAAAGCGAGCAGCGCTTTCGCGACCTGACCGAGCTCTCGGCCGACTGGTACTGGGAGCAGGACGACCAGTACCGGTTCATCGACATGTCGATCGGTTCGCAGTCGATGGGCATCGCGCCCGGGCATTTCATCGGCAAGAAGCGCTGGGATTTCAACTGGCACAACATGACGCCGGCGGACTGGGCCGCGCATCGCGCGCAGCTGGATCGCCGCGAGCCGTTCCGCAACCTGGAATTGCGCCGGCGCGACGACAAGGGCGGCCTCGTCGTCATTTCCGTGAGCGGCAAGGCGGTGTACGACGCGCAGGGCCGCTTCACCGGCTATCGCGGCGTGGGCCGCAACATCACCGAAAGGAAGCGCACCAAGCGGAGCCTTCGGGAGGTCGCAGAGCGCTTTCGCAGCCTGACCGAGCTGTCCTCCGACTGGTACTGGGAGATGGACGCCGGCCTGCGCTTCACCTACGTGTCCGAGGGCATCCGCAAGGTGCGCGGCATCGGCCCGGAGACGCTCATCGGCAGGAAGCGCTGGGACTCCGATCGCGTCGGCGGCGACGAGGAGATGGACCGCCATCGCGCCACGCTCGAGGCGCACCGGCCGTTCAAGGACTTCGTGCTGGCGCGCGCCAACGCCGACGGCCGCGTCACCTACGTGAGCCACACGGGCGAGCCGATCTTCGACGACAAGGGTGCGTTCCGCGGCTATCGCGGCGTGGCGCGCGACATTACCGAACGCATGCACGCCGAGGAAGAACTCGCGCGCATGGCGCATTACGATGCGCTCACCGGACTGCCGAACCGCGCGCTGCTGCAGGGCCGGCTGGCGCGCGCCATGTCGCGCGCCGACCGAGGCCGCACGCTGCTCGCGGTGATGTTCCTGGACCTCGACCAGTTCAAGGAGATCAACGACAGCCTTGGCCATGCCGTCGGCGACGCGGTGCTCAAGGAAATCGCCCTGCGCCTGGAAGGCTGCCTGCGCGCCACCGATACGGTGGCGCGGCTGGGCGGCGACGAGTTCACCATCCTGCTGGAGGACGTGCACAACGCCGACGAGATCCTGCGCGTCGCCGACAAGCTGCTGCAATCGATTTCCGCGCGCGCCAACGTGGCCGGGCACGAGCTGCACCTGTCGACCAGCATCGGCGTGACGGTCTACCCGCTCGACGACCACGACGCGGACACGCTGCTGCGCAACGCCGACCTGGCGATGTACCACGCCAAGCAGGAAGGCCGGAACAACGTGCAGTTTTTCTCGCGCGACATGAGCGAACGGACCGAAAAGCGCGTCGACCTGCTCGGCCGGCTGCGCGGCGCGATCGGCAGGAACGAACTGCAGCTGTACTACCAGCCGCAGGTCGACGTGCGCAGCGGCGCGATCATCGGCGCCGAAGCACTGCTGCGCTGGAACGACCCGGCGCGCGGCCAGGTTCCGCCGATGCAGTTCATTCCGCTCGCCGAGGACACCGGCCTGATCGTCGATATCGGCGAATGGGTGCTGCGCGAGGCCTGCCGCCAGGCGAAAAGCTGGCTAGCCGCCGGCCTGGGCCCGCTCACCGTCGCCGTCAATCTCTCGCCGCGCCAGTTCCGCCAGAAGAATCTGGTCAGCATGGTCGCGGCGATCCTGGCCGAGACCGCGCTGCCGCCGGAACTGCTGGAACTGGAGATCACGGAAAGCACCGTGATGCACCGCACCGAGGAAGCGGTCTCCGGCCTGCGCGCGCTGCACAAGCTCGGCGTGCAGATATCGCTGGACGATTTCGGCACCGGCTATTCGTCGCTCGCCTACCTGCACCGCTTCCCGGTGCACTCGCTGAAGGTCGACCAGTCGTTCGTGCGCGACATCAAGAGCGACCGCGATGACGCGGCGATCGTGAGCACCGTGATATCGCTGGCGCGGCAGCTGAACCTGAAAGCGCTCGCCGAAGGCGTCGAGACCGAGGCCCAGCTCGCGTTCCTGCGCGTGCGCGGCTGCGACTCGTTCCAGGGCTACCTGTTCTGCCGGCCGCAGCCTGCGGCCGACATCGAGGCGCTGCTGCGGCGCCACCGCACGGAGTTCGCGGCGCCGGCGCCCAAGGCCCGTTCGGGCAGGAAACGCAACGTCCGGGCCTGACCGGTACGAACCGGAGCCCCAACCTCAGGGCCGCACAGGAGAGGATATGCGGCCCGAAAATCAGGGCCAGATCCGCGCCGCGAACTCCGGATAATTCGCGGCGATTTCCGGCTTGACCCGCGTCCGGATCAGGTCGAGTTCGTCGGTAGACGGCGCCTGCGTTTCCGCGCACCCCGGCGCGACGTCATAGTCAAATCCGGTCAACGCACGGATTCCGGACTCGGTTTGCCCAGGATGCACGCTCTCCAGCCGGAAGCGCCGCCGGTCCTTCTGCCATGAGAACAGGGCCTTGCCGGTGAGCAGCGCGACCGGGTTGCCGCGCGCTGAGATGAATTCGACCTTCGGCACCAGGACGCGCCTGGAGTGCTCTTCACGAAACAGGATGGTGCGCGGAATAACCGGGTACATGAATGCCGAACCGAAGGAGCCGGGAAAGCGCTTGCCTTCAGCCTGCACGAGATTGATGTTGGCCTCGCCATCGATCTGCGCGCCGCCGAGGAAAAATACGTCGATGCGGCCTTGGCCCGCCAGGTCGAAGAGCTCGCGCGAGCCCTCGGAGAACGGGTTGGCTTCGCGCTTGTGCAGCAGCGAGACGCGCAAGCGCGGGTTTTTCGCCTTGAGCAGGTAAGCGGCCGTCGCCGGGATCGGCGAGGCCGCCCCCACCGCGATGTGGCCCGCATCAGTCGCCAGGCGCGCGATCGCGCAGGCGAGCAGTTCTTCCGCGCAGTACGGACCTGCAACGCGCGAACTCACGAGGGGAATTCGTTCAGGTAGCCCTGGAATCCCTCGCGCGTCCTGGCGGCGTTTGCATAACGGCGCATCTGAGCGTCGTCGACGCCGTAGAGCCCGGCCACCGACAGCGGCCAGGCGCCGCGCTCGGCGCGCGCCACGCCGCTCACGTAGACCGACGACAGTACGCCCGGCGCCAGCAGTTCATCGGCCAGCATGTCGCCCGGGCGCAGTTCCTCGTAGGTCACGAAACAGCGGCGCGAGGCGTGCGCGATCGTCGCCAGCTCCTTGCGGCGGCCGATCCAGACATTGCCCGCCTCGTCCGCCCAGCGCGCATGGAACAGCGCGACGTCGGGCTGGATTGCGCTCACAAGAAGGATGGGGTCCTGCTCCCCGTATTTCGCTCCGAAAGGATTCTCGGACACGCGCCAGTCGGACCGCAATGCAACCAGGTCCGAGCCAATGACCCCTCGCAAAGGCATGAAAGGCACGCCCTTTTCGGTCGCCTGCAGGCCGCTGTGGATCGCAGGACAGGTTGCGTCCTTTATTTTGATAAGTTTTTTCTCAACAGCTTCCGTAAAACGTGGCGCGAGGCCCGCTTCGCCGAGCGACACCGCGCTCGATTCCACTTCCGCCACGCAGCCGGCGCCGATCAGCAGGTCCGCCGACAATCCGAGGACCGGCACGCCCAGCAGCCGCAAGCCCTTCGCCCTGCGCCGGATCAGCGCATGCACCACCGCCATCGCCGGCATCGAGTAGTCCGGCGGCAGGCCGAGCAGGGAACCGTCGGGAATCTGCGCCGCGATCTTCTCTGCATTTTCATGAAACGCAGTCTGGTTCGACGGCAGATTCAAGCAGTCCCGCCCACCGTGAGCCCGTCAATCTTCAGCGTCGGCTGGCCGACGCCCACCGGCACGCTCTGGCCTTCCTTGCCGCAGGTGCCCTGCCCGCCGTCCAGGCGCATGTCGTTGCCGATCATGGAGACGCGCGTGAGCACATCGGGGCCGTTGCCGATCAGCGTCGCCCCCTTGACCGGGCTGCCCACCTTGCCGTTTTCGATCGTGTAGGCCTCGGTGGCCGAGAACACGAACTTGCCGGTGGTGATGTCGACCTGCCCGCCGCCGAAATTCACCGCGTACAGCCCCCTGTCCACGCTCGCGATGATCTCCTGCGGATCGCGCTTGCCGGCGAGCATGTAGGTGTTGGTCATTCTCGGCAGCGTCAGGTGCGCGAAGGATTCGCGCCGGCCGTTGCCGGTGACCGGCATCTTCATCAATCGCGCATTCAAGCTGTCCTGCATGTAGCCGCGCAGGATGCCATCTTCGATCAGCACGGTCCGCCGCGTCGGGTTGCCCTCGTCGTCGATGCTGAGCGAACCGCGCCGCCCGGGGAGTGTGCCGTCGTCGACCACCGTGACGCCGCGCGCCGCGACGCGCTCGCCGATGCGCCCGGAAAAGGCGGAACTGCCCTTGCGGTTGAAATCGCCTTCGAGGCCGTGCCCGATGGCCTCGTGCAGCAGGATGCCCGGCCAGCCCGGCCCGAGCACGACGGTCATGCTGCCCGCGGGGGCCGGCTTCGACGCCAGGTTCACCAGCGCCTGGCTCACCGCCTGCTGCGCGTACTCCTTGAGCGCCGCGTCCGTGAAATGGGAATAGTCGGTGCGGCCGCCGCCGCCCGCGTAGCCCATCTCGCGCCTGCCGGCGGATTCCGCAATTACCTGAACCGACAGGCGCACCAGCGGCCGCACATCGGCCGCGAGCACGCCGTCGGAACGCGAGACCAGCACCACTTCGTATTCGCCGCCCAGGTGCGCCATCACCTGTGTGACGCGCGCATCGGCGGCGCGGCACAAGCCGTCGAGCTTCTCCAGCAGCCGTATTTTCCGGTCCGCATCCAGCGACGCCAGCGGATCGAGCGGTTCGTAGCGGCTGGGAGCGCGGATATTTCTCGCCACCTTGCCCTTGCGGCCGCCGCCGGCCGAGGCGATGGCACGCGTTGCGCGCGCGGCATCCTGCAGGGCCGCGTAGCTGATCTCGTCGGAATAGGCGAATGCGGTTTTCTCGCCCGCGATGGCGCGCACGCCCACGCCCTGGTCGATCGAAAAGCTGCCCGATTTGACCGTGCCCTCCTCCAGGCTCCAGCTCTCGGCGCGCGTGTACTGGAAATACAGGTCCGCGTAGTCGAGGCGGCGCCCCGCGAGCGCCCCGTACACGGCCTCCAGCTTGCGGCTCTCCAGGTCGAACGGCGCCAGCAGGCAGGCGTCGGCAGTGGCGAGCAGGGTGTCGGCATCCATCGTTGCAAAGTTCCTTTGGGATCGCGCTAACGCAGGGGCGAGCCGGGTTCGACCGCCTGCTGGGCTGCTGCGCTCGCCTGCAGCTTCTCGATTTTCGGATCGGACCAGGTGCCGTTGATGCTGTAGTCGAAGGCGAACAGCTTGCCGAGCGGGTTCTTGATCAGGCGCCCGGCAATCAGGGTCGCGATCCCGGCAATCGGGTTGAGCAGGCCGACGACAGTCGACGCCGTGTCGCCCAGCTGCGGGGTCACGCGCACCGTCAGGGCCTGCGTCTCCAGCGAGAGGTCCAACTGGCCGGTCATGCTGACGTCGGCCGCCGGCCCGCGCATGTTGAACTTCTGCACTGCCATCACGCCGCGCTCGATCGCCATGCTGCCGTTGATGCGGTCGAAATGGAATCCCTTGGAGAACACGTCGCGGAAATCGAGCGACAGGCGCCGCGGCAGCATTTGCAGGCTCATCAGCGACACCAGCTTGCCGACGCCCGGCTCCATTTCGAGAAACTGCCCGTCCTCGGCGTGCAGCTGCAGCTGGCCGTTCAGCGTCGCGTAATCCATGGTCAGCGGGTCCCCGTTCCACTTGAGCGTGGCCTCGAGGTTCGCCTTGCCGCTGTTCACATGGTTGGGAAAACCGAAACGGTCGAGGAACAGGCCGACATCGGTGACATCGAGTTTGAAGGCGAGGGAGGTATCCGGGGCATCGCCCTGTTTCCATACCCCGCTGCCCGTGAGCGCCGAATCCGGGTTGGTCATCGCCAGCTTCTCGATGCGCCAGACGCGCGGGCTGACGCCTTCGTGCTTCGCCTGCACTTCGACTCGGCCGAGTTTGCGGCCGCGATGGGTGAAGTTGTCGGCGACGATATCCACTGCCGGCAGGTCGCGCATCCCCTCGCCGGGCTTGACCCCGGGCGAGTCCTCCGGAACCGCGAGGCGCGTGAAACGCGCCACCAGCCGGCCGTCGCCGTCGCGGCGGTAGACCAGGTCGCCGGCAAATTCCGCGGTGCTCATCGATGCCGACCAGCCTGCGCCGTCGGCGGCGCCCTGCATCACGACGCCGCGCATGCGCTTGCCGAGCGCATCCAGCAGGCCGACCTTGATGTCGTAGCTGACGGGCTCGGCGCCGGCCTGGCTGGCAGGGGCGTCGTTCAGCAGCGGCAGCCAGCGGTCCAGGTCGAGCGCCGGCAGCGAGCCACGCACCGTGGTGCCGCGACGCTCCGGAATCCGCACCGCTTCTCCGGCGACAGGATTGAGCGAGATCAGCGCGCGCTGCACCTGCAGCGCGGTGCTCCCCTGCTGTACCGCGCGCAGGTATTCCGCGCTCACGATCCTGCCGCTCGGCGGACCCAGCGCGATCGACAGCCGGTCGCGGCCGTCGCCGGGAAAAATTTCCACGCGCAGCGCCAGCGCTTCGGCGGCATTTTTCGCCAGTGGCGGCGGCAGCGCGCTCGAGATGCCTTCCAGCATCGAATCCAGGCCGAGCTGCGCACGGCCGTCCTTGATGGTCAGCATGGCGCTGTAGCGGGCGGATCCCGACAGGCGCCGGTACCAGGGATGGTCGTACATCCGGCGCAAGCCTTCGACGGACGCGCGGCCGTCGATCGAGATCTGGACGCTGCCGTCGGGGACCGAGCCGCCCGAGATGCGCACCTGGTCGCCGAACATCTGCCCGCGCACGTCGCGCACCGCGAGGGTATTCTCCGTGAACTCGAACCTCCCGCTCGCGCGCTCGATCGGCGACAGCCGCGGATCGAGCATGATCGAGTTGCCGGCGAACTGGTACTCGCCGGCGATCTTGCTCCTGGCCATCTCCTTGAGCGTCAGGTCAAGGCGCAGCTTGAGCCTGCCGCGGCCCAGCGAACTCATCGCCTCGGTCGCGCCGCCCGTCATGCGCTGAACCGGACTTTCACGGATGAATTCGAGGAAGGCCGCGGTCGGCCCGTCGACCGCGCCTTCGACGATGAGCTGCGGGTCCGGGGCGAGCATGCTGGGCAGGGAAATGCGCAGGTTCTCGACCTTCGCGCCGAGGATGCTGCCCTTGTGCCCGAGCAGGTCGAATTTCTCCCGGTCGAACATCAGCGTGGCCTCCAGGCCTTCCACGCGCGGCCAGCCGCTCGCGTAGTCGAACACGCCCTCGGACAGCTTTGCGGCCACCTCGAACTGACCCTTGGCGGGATCGACGAAGGGAAATTCGCTCAGATCCCCTTTCAAGCGCATGCGCGCATCGCTCAACTGGCCCGCGAGCAACGCGCCGGCGCTCCATTCACGCGCGCGCTCTCCCATGATGCCGGCCAGCGGCAGGTATTTCGCCGTGGTCTTGCCGTCGGCGCGAGCAAGCTGCACCGTCAGGTCGGCGCGGCCCGGGCCTTCGTCGCCCCAGACGTAGCCCCCCTGGGCCGTGCCGGCCAGGTCTTCGTTGGCGAAACTGAGATTGGACATGCGCACGCCGATGCCCGGCGCCTTGCCGGGCCCCGCCGCCGCCAGGCGCTCCCAGGCCACCTCGCCGCTCAGCGCATCGAGGGCGATGCGCGGCTCCGGAAAAACCCTCGGCAGGTCGATCTCGCTCTTGCGCGAAACGAAAGTCACCGACCCCCGGGTCTCGCTCGCCTGCACGCTCCCCGATATGTTCACGAAGCCGGGGATGCTGCGCCAGGCATTCATCGTCAGGCCGGCGAAGCGCGACCGCGCGCTGAAGCTCGCGCGATCGGGCAGCTCGCCGGTCCAGTCGAATTTCGCATCCAGCAGATTGCCCTGCGGCGCAAGCTCCGCGATCAGCGCGCGCAGGTCGGCGGGGAATGGCAGGAATTCGGCCAGTTGAACGAGCGGACCAAGTTCGATCAGGTTGGCGGTCAGGGAGCCGCGCGGCACGAGCGTGGTCCCGCTGGCGGGCTGGTAGCTCGCCTGGAAGCTGGTGCTGTTCATCGCCAGCCCCTTCGGCCGCGCCATCGACAGGCCGCGCACGCCGAAATCGTAGCCGCGCACCGTCTCGCTGCCGAATACGCGGCCGCGCACATCCGCGATTTCCAGCACCGGCAGCTCGCGGCCCAGCCGCGCCGACACGTTCGACAACGCGACATCGGCGGTCGCCTGCGAGAGCTTTCCGCCCGCCAGCGTCGCCCAGACCCGCAGCGCGCCCTCGCCGCGGCGCACCTCGACCGGGTAATCCAGCCAGGCGCGCCATCCCGCGAGATCGGTGTAACCCAGCTCGATGAACACGCGCCCGCTCCACTTCGCGAAATCGCGCACGCTCTCGCCCTCGAGCTGCGCGCGCACGTCGAGGCCGGATCCGAGCCCGGCCGGCGGCCGCGCGGTCAGGCCGGCGGCGTGTTCGTCACCGTCATTCTGCAGCCGGAAATTGAGCGCCGAGAGCCTGAGCGGCGGGGCCTTGCGCTTTTCGTCGAGCCATTCGATCTCGGCGTCGCGCACCACGATTTCGCTTTGCGACAGGATCCAGTCGGTGACTTTGCCCTCGCCCTTGTCGCCGGAGATGCGAATGCCCGCGACATAGATTTCCCCGCCCGCATCGCGGCGCACCGCGAGCTTCGGCCGGTCGATGACCACGGAGTGCGAGCGCAGTTCGCCGAAGAAAAGCGAACGCCAGCCGATCACGTTTTCCACCGCCGGCAGCACCAGGGCCTCGCGGCCGCTCGCGTCGTAGACGCGCACATCGACCGTCGACAGCCGCGGGCGCAGCCCTTGCCAGTCGGTGGTGATCGCGCCGATCTTCACGGGCAGGCCGATCGAGCTCGAGACCTTCGCGATGATGTCGGCGCGGTAGTTCTCGATGTTCGGCAATAGCCAGTAGCGCAGGCTCAGGAACACCACCGCGAAGGCAACAAACGACACCCAGGCGAGAATCTCGAGCGCGCGCACCAGATTGCGCAGCGGGGCTTTGAGGGCGGTTCTCATCGCGCTTCTGTAGGCTCCTGTATTCTATCTGTAAATGCCGGATCCGATTCGGAAAATCACCCTTTCACGCAGCGCCGCACAGAGGATCGCGGCGAACCCGGCGCTGGCCGACGAGTGCCAGGCCGGCACGCCGTTCAGTGCCGACGAGATGCGCGTCGCGCTGGCCGGCGCCCGCGCCGACGACGAGGCGGCGTTCAAGCGCAGGTTGCGCCGCCTGCGGCAGCGCGTGCTGCTGCGGACCATGGCGCGCGACCTGGACGGCCCCGGCACGCCCGCAGCGCGCCTGGCCGAGGTGTGTTCGACCATGACCCTGCTCGCGGAGTTCACCATTCGCGCGGCGCTCGAATGGCTGAACGAAGAGCATCTGATCGTCGTCGGCATGGGCAAGCTGGGTGGGGGCGAGCTGAACGTCTCCTCCGACATCGACCTGGTCTTCGTGCTGCCGGACGGCGCGGACGATACCGCCGACCCGCAGCGGCTGGACCGCAAGGCGCGCAAGCTGATCGCGCTGCTGAACGACGTGACCGAAGACGGCTTCGTGTTCCGCGTCGACATGCGCCTGCGGCCGTATGGCGACTCGGGCGCGCTGGTGTGCAATTTCGACGGGCTGGAGGCGTATTTCGTCGCGCAAGGGCGCGAATGGGAACGCTACGCCTGGATCAAGGCACGCACTGTTTCAGGTTCTGAATCCAGCATTAAAACCCTTCAAGAAATTGTGCGACCGTTCGTTTACCGCAAATACCTCGACTACGGCACGCTGGAGGCGATGCGGCGCCTGCATGCGGAGGTGCGGCGCGACGTCGCCCGGCGCGAACTCGCCGAGCACGTCAAGCTCGGCCCCGGCGGCATCCGCGAGATCGAATTCATCGCCCAGGCGCTGCAGTTGATCCGCGGCGGGCGCGATCCGGAACTCACGGCGCGGCCGACGCTGCTGACCCTGGATCTGCTGCACAGGAAACGCCTGCTGCCGGAACAGGCCCGGGCGGAACTGCGCGAGGCATACGTCTTCCTGCGCAACGTCGAGCACCGGCTGCAGTACCTCGACGATGCACAGACGCACGAACTGCCGACGGATGACGAAGACCGCACGCGCCTCGCCCGGATGGCGGATTTCGCTTCCTGGGAGGCGTTCCGTGACGTCCTGAACACGCACCGCGAGGCGGTCACGCGCCACTTCCAGGCCGTGTTCGCAGAGCCCGGGACGGAAACCGAACCCAGGCCCTGGCCCGAGCATCCGCGCCTTGCCGTGCTGCGCGCGAGCCAGCGCTACCTGCAGTTGCCCGAAGACTCCCGGCGCCGGTTCGACAGCCTGATCCCCGCGCTCGCCGCCGCGGCCGCCGCCGCGCCAGACCCCGAGGCGACGCTGGCGCGCGGCATCGACCTGCTGGAGGCAATCGCGGGCCGCGCCGCGTACCTCGCGCTGCTCGCCGAACGCCCGGAGGCGCTGGAACGCGTGACGCGCATGATCGGCGCCTCGAGCTGGGCGGCCGACTACGTCACGCGGCATCCCCTGCTGCTGGACGAGCTGCTCGACGACCGACTGCTGTACGCGCCGCCCGATTGGCGCGAGTTCGAGACCGGGCTGCGCGCCGCGCTCGCCGACACCGGCGAGGACGTCGAGCGCCAGATGAACGCGCTGCGCGAGCAGCACCAGTCGCAGGTGTTCCGGCTGCTCGCGCAGGACCTCGGCCGGCTGCTCACGGTGGAAGTTCTCGCCGACCACCTTTCGCTGCTTGCCGACATCGTGCTGCAGGTCGCGCTCGAGGCCTGCTGGAGCCATCTCGCCAATCGCCACCGCGAGCGGCCGGGGTTCGCCGTGATCGGCTACGGCAAACTGGGCGGCAAGGAACTGGGTTACGCCTCCGACCTGGACATCATCTTCCTGCACGACGATCCGGACGAACGCGCGCCGGAAAACTACGCGCGCCTCGCGATGCGCTACAACAACTGGCTTTCGGCGCGCACCTCGGCGGGCGCGCTGTTCGAGACCGACCTGCAGCTGCGGCCATCGGGTTCAAGCGGCCTGCTGGTTTCATCGCTGTCCGCATTCGAGCAATACCAGGAGAATGCCGCCTGGACCTGGGAGCACCAGGCGCTCACGCGGGCGCGCTACTGCGCCGGCGACAGGGAGGTCGGGCAGAAGTTCGGCCAGATCCGCGAGCGCATCCTGCGCCGGCCGCGCGAGCCGGCCGCGCTCGCGCGCGACATCCTCGACATGCGCGAAAAGCTGCACGGCGCGCACCCGAACCGCTCGGGGCTCTTTGACCTGAAGCACGACCGGGGCGGCATGATCGACATCGAGTTCGCGGTGCAGTTCCTCGTGCTCGCGCACGCGCACCGGCACGGAGAACTGACGCAGAACCTGGGCAACATCGCTCTGCTCGGGATGGCCGCCGCGCTGGGATTGATTCCGCAGGACCTTGCCGAACGCTGCCGCAACGCCTACCGCAAGTTCCGGCGCCTGCAGCACGCGCTGCGGCTGAACGGCGCGCAGTACGCGCGCGTGCCGCTCGAGCAGGTAGCGGCAAAATCGGAGGCGGTGCGCGAACTCTGGAAGACGGTTTTCTCCGCCTTTCGGTAAGTCAGCGCGCGTGCCGGTGCGCGTGCCGGTGCGCG
>Ga0315912_10002888_pt1 | contig 17700 bp, 10 predicted proteins | sample VfabasoilMG_FD_204469 | JGI IMG/M metagenome (GOLD analysis project Ga0315912, IMG submission 204469) | Garden soil microbial communities collected in Santa Monica, California, United States - V. faba soil | ecosystem: Environmental > Terrestrial > Soil > Garden | place: USA: California...
GATCGGTCGCTTCTGCGAGTTCGATGACCCCGAAGTCGAATGCCTCATCTCCACACTGGGCACCCCCACAAAAGTCCGGGTGGGCCCACATCGCGGCGACGGGTAAAACGGCATCGCCAGGAGCCGATTCCCCGACGGCTACCTCCCAACGGATCCCCCGTGCGAGGCAATGAGCTGCGGTGAGCACGGTATCGGGATCAATGAGCGTCCCCGTGCAGATCGGCGATTGTCCTAGGATTTCGGGACCAAACAACACGACGACCGCGGGCCATTCCCCCGCAGCGACGTCTTGCCCACCGATGATCGAAATCCCGGGCGGGCGCTCGATCGGAACTTCCGACGTCCAACCGAGGACGCAGAGCAGGCAAACCGCAGTCAACATCCAACTTTCTCCGAACCGCCTCGATGGGTTTGGACCCGAGGACGACCGGTCTGGTTTCAAGGATCGACTCGAGTCAGTGGCCGGGGCCCTGGAACGATACGGTCAGAGAGGGCGTCGGAGAACCACACGGAACCCCTCGACCTGACCATCGGGATTGATACCGTTGCCGACGAGAGTCCGGCCGTCGGGCGAAATAGCGATCACGTCCTGCAGTATCCAACCCGACGCAGAATCGACCCCAGCGACCGCCAGAATGTCTTCGAGCAGTCGAGGTATGCGATCGACCCAAACGACCGCGCGCGGCCCCTCGCTTGTGGTTCCAAAGCCAACGATGACACGACCTGCCGCATCGACGGAGAATGCACCACTCGCTTCGTCTCCCCCCTCGACATCGGCCAGCCTGAGCATCGGTTCCGTCGCGGAATCGATGAACGCGGTGTCAGAGAGCGGCTCCTGGGGACAGCTTTCGAAATCAGGACCGTTGCATGGAGGGGGCACACTGGACGTACCGACGACAATGGCACGATCCCTCGAGAAACCACGTCCAACGGAACCACACTCATGCGGCTCGACGCATGGGGCATCGACGGGGTAACCGAGGTCAGCTTCGCTGCTGAGGGCCACGGATCGGAACCCGGCTTGCGAACGCGGTTCCGCATAGCGTGTGCCTACGTAGAAGCCAGCAGCGTCGGCCGCCAAAATCTCGCTCGCGCCAGGGACGATCTCGAATTCATCCTCGGCATCCATGTAGAGAGGTATGGCATCGCCGTACGCCCCGTATTGAATACCTGTGCCATAGACACTCCCATCATTGAGGACGACCTTGGGTTCGATGAGGAGGACCTCCCAGGGGAAGATGCCCCCGTCGGAGGGGTAGCCTCCGAGGATCTCTGGCGCATCATCGCGGCACCAAACCACGCCGACCGTTGCGAATTCGCTTCCGTAAATATCGGTGATCGACTCCGGAGACTCCACGAATCCGGCAATCCACCGACCGTTCGGGCTGATTGCCGTGGCTTGACCCGCGCCACCACCGAGGCTGACCAATCCGTCTCGTGGGGTCCAGCGTACGGCCTGACGTCCAGCCTCACTCACGCTCCACCCAACGACCACCCTGCCAGATGCGCTGACGCCCGTGACTCCGCTCGCGAACTCGCCACCCGAAAGATCACCCAACCCGGCGAATACGGCGGACCCTTGGTTGTCGGAGCGCTTGATCCATGCGATTTCGCTCACCCCCAACGGCGCTTGGTCGACGGCTTGAACTACGTTCGGTGGCGTCGCGGCATCATTCTCACTCAAGAACGGGTCGGGAGCATCTTCATGGAATGCTGATTCGTCGCAACCGAATATGCCCAACACCAATGCGGACAAGAAGTACGAGAATTTCGGTATCATGAATGGGGGCTCAAACTACAAAAGAGCCTGAGCCACACGTAGGTATTGTCAATTCTCGATTGCATGCAACTTCTGCATGGCATCGACTCGACAACCCAACTGGACATCCGCACGCAGCAACGCGGGAATGCCGTTATGGGATCTTTCGCGCCGACACGGTTTAGGCGTGGGCCGCGTCACTCGACGTTCGGATCGTGATCGCAAGGGCACGATCGACCTCGTCGGCCGGACAAACGACCACCGCAAACTCAGTAGCATTTCGAATCTCGACGTTCCGGGCGCGATTCATCGTACTCGCTCCACTTCCACGACCGGAGCCGACGGTTCGGTGGACGGTCTGTCCGCAAGCTCCCACGCTAGACGAAACACGAACTCGGCGTCGCGCGCCAGTCCGTCGAGCGAACCCTGCATGGATGGCTCATTCGGCGGCCCGAGCCGCTGCAGGGTCATCGCTGGGACTTGAGCGTCGAGGAAAACTCGGTGAGCGAAGCGAGCCGTCGACGGCTCCACGGACACCGAAGCATCGAGTTGCTGCGCGAACGCCCCCAACATCGATCGATCGCCGTCCCGTGCACGCAATGTCGGCCCCCGCCAATCGAGGGTGTCCAGATTGACGACGGCGGTCAGGTACTTGGGTTCGAGACCAGGAATCGTCATGACGCGCGGAGCCCCCAAATCATCGAGCGAACCCGCGGTCAATGCACCGAATACGATAGACCGCCGCGGACGACGGCCAAGTGACATCCACCGCCCGGAGATCTCGGCTGCGGCAAAGAGCACGGCCAAGCCCGACCCGTTGTCCAGGATGGCACCACCATGGGGCAACGGTGGCGAAAAACCACCGGCATCCCAATGCGCGAGCACCATCACGACCTCGGCAGGGTCTGTTTCACCGACGATTCGGCCGAGCACATTCGCATCGTGAATGTGCCTCACGTCGCTCTCGACGTGCGTGAACACGGGCCGCTTGGCATCCTGCGCGGCTCGCAATACGTCCAACGCCGCAGCGTCGATGAACCCGTAGAATGCGAGCGAGCCGTGCTCGCGGGGCAGGTCGCTCAAACTGACCTCGGGCACGAGCCACGACTCGAGGAGGACCGGCCGCAGTGGACCGGCCGGGAGCTCGATGAGACAGCCGAACGCATCCGCCGAAGCGGCCCGTCGAAAGATCGCATCGGCGCGCGTGAGCAGCCCATCGAGCGATTCGTCGACGACGACCTCCAACTCCGCGAGCACGAGGTGGGGCCCAACGTCATGCTCCGCTGCCGGAATGCCGACGAGCTCGAGCGTTTGGTCGACGGGTTCGGTTCGTCCGCCGCGACGCACGTAGATGCCGGCATCGAGCAACACCTCGGAACTCGCAGCCCCGTCTTGCGGCAGATCCACTTGCAGCGCAACGCGATGATCGGTTGCGACCTGCAGCTCCACGGGGGCGAGCCACGCTCGGCCCACGCCATCCGGCGTGAGTGCTGCTTCCTCGAACGTGGCGACGGCCAAGCGTTGCACGAAGCGAGCACCATCACTCCCGGGACGCCGACCCGACGCCTGAGGACCCGAGATCACGGCGAGATGGTTGCGGACCGCCGCTTCCCAACCGACGACGCCTTGGCTTGCGAGGTTCACCCACGGGATCATCGGCTCGACCCGATTCCAAGAAGCTTCATGTTCCTCGGTATCGAGCGATCCGATCGGGTCGATCCGACATGCCGAACCCAACACCGCACCGAGCATGATCGCTCGCCCGCGACGTCCACGTTCATCCATGGTCTGAGCTTTCCATGCCCGAATGCGAGGATGAGCGCTTCGCTCCGCCTTCGAACCGGTACTCGAACGATCGGCGAACGATGGCCGGGTTGCGCGTGGCCCAGGTCGACAACACGAGCCACACGCCCCGTTCGGTGTGCTCGAACCGGGGCGTGGATCCGGCACGACGCCACGGCGAAAGCGTCGCCATGATTCGCAGGCGGTCCGGGTCATCGCCGGCGTCGGGCAGTCGCACGGACACGGAAAGGGAATCACGATCGCGTCCTACACGGACCGCGACGCTCGTCAACAATCGATTGGGAATCGTCGTCGTCGAGGCGTCTCCTCGACGTACGCGACTGTGCAGCAATCCCAAGCTGCGCACGATTCCGTGGTCACCTTCGATGACCACGGAATCACCTTCGCGAAGGGTGGTCCGTGTCGCCAGCATGATCCCTGCGACGAGATCGTGCAGCACCGTGGGGATCGCGAACGCAACGATGCAAGCCAACACGGCGGCGCCGAGCGGGGCGATCATCGGGGCAGCAAGAAAGAACGGACGCAGGAGCAACAGCGTGACGAGACCGACGAAAGCGAGGTCGATGAGGTTGCTGGCTTGGCCCATCCGTTGCGTAGGATCCCATCCGAGTCGCCAGCCGACCCGAATCACGAGATCCGCCAACCGACGGAGCAACACAGCCGTGACCACCACGAGGATGGCGTAGACCAACCACCGCCAGGAGAACATCGCGCCGAACCGCGTGAGCTCGGTCGTGAACTCACCGACCATGCCCGCCGATGGAGACCCGAGGTGGGTTTCCGTCATCGTCGATCCTCCGCGATGAGCCCATGCTCGTCGAGACTGCACACGAGATCATCGACGACATCCGAGGTCACCGACAGACAGCCGGTGTGGGGCTCGCGCACGACGAGCTTCGCGACCGCGAGGAAGCGACAAAGCGGCGCGACTTCATGACTCGATAGATCCAGTGCCTCTCCCAAAACGGCTTCGGTCTGCGGCCCGTGGCGGACCAGCATCGCAAGTAGAGCCATCATTTCAGGCCCGAGCTGATAGAGGAATGGAAGTTCCGGGCGGAACCCGACGAGTGTTTGGACGCGAACGACACCTGGCTCGATACGCGCATTCGCACGAAAGAGCGCCAGTCCGCGCCGGACGTTGCCTTCACTCAGTTGATGAAGGCGTCGCATGAAGGACGTTCGGGCAGGGCGACCGAGGATCCGATCGACCCTGTTCATCATCCCGGTGGTCGGGAACTCAATCTGGAGACCGGAGAGCTCATGCCGCGTCATGATCGCCTCTTCCAACGTGAACCGATCGAGCGGCAACAAAGGTTCGACGCACGCAAAGCTGTGCTCGAGTGGGACGACTTTGGACCAAACCTCGAATGCGGCATGAGACATCGAGGTCAAGAAAAATGCGGACCGCTCCGTACGATGGATGAGCGTGCGCAGCGTTTGCAAGTCGGCCACCCCCTTCTCATTCGGCGGAAACCAGTGGTGCAAGTCGTCCAACAAGGCGACCGTCCGCGTGAGTCCGAACGCGTCCACAACGGCATCGAAAGTCGCCTCACATCCGAGGGCGCGACCGAAGGCGTCGAGCAGCCGGTCCGCGTCCGCGGGTGTCCGACGGATGAGCAGCACACGACGCGCGCCGATTTTGAGTTGCGCCACGCCGAGAAGTGAGGTCTTTCCGCTTCCGGTTCCCCCCAACACCAACACGGCATTGCCGGATTCGAAGCCAGCCTGCCACTCCCGAGCGACCCGCAACACGCGTGCAAGGCCCTCGCGGTGGGCGACGAAGAGTCTCGGATCACGGAGTGGCTCGGCTGCGAACAGCGATGCATAGAGGCCCTCGAGCCTTGCTCGGCGGGCCACCGTCCGCTGTGCGACGAACCGGCGGATGGTCTGCGCATCGACCCGCGTCTCGCCCGTGCGCAGGCCATAGCGCTGGAGCAGCTCATCGGCGCTTCGTCGCGCATCGCTCGTCACGACGAATGCGATCGCGCGATCGGTACGCGCTCGCACGGTGCTGAACGCCGCCGCCAAGCGGGCTTGGATCTCGCCGACACGCTCGGCCCGAGCACGCGTCGGATGATGGGTCGCAAGGGCGAGGGCATCGAACATGCGCACCGACATACGGTCTACGTGCTCGAGCATCGTCCGACGTCGATGGGGCCAGACCCGACATGGACCCTCGCGTTGCTCATCGAGGATGGCCGCCGCTCGCTGCACGGACTCGTCGAATCTCGCGGAGGCATCGCGCCTCCCGTCCGCGCGTGCGCGCTCGGCTGCGGCCCATCCGAACTCGACCAGACTCGCGGCTTGGCTCGCCCCGTCATGAATCGCGCTCAACGCTTCCGCCACCTCATCGAGGATCGCTTGAATACTCGGCAGCAGCTCCCGCGAAATCTGAACCTCCTTGAGCTCGCGCACATTCAACGTGATCGGTACGGCCTCGCTCGGATCCGCCAAACCCGCGACCTCGTCGAGCCCCGTCATGAGCCGAATCGTCTCTTCCCCTTCCGAGACGAACGATGTCGCGCTCGTGAGCGGTGCCGAGGCCGAGGTCGCCCGCCGGATTCGCTCGGTCCGGTTACGAAACTCGCGTTCGAGAGGTTTCGACAGGACCGTCCGAACTTCGTGACCAAGGCGTTCCCAAGGTTCGCCGTCGGCAACCTCGTCCGCTGCAGGCAGATCGAGCACGCGAGTTTTGAGCGTCTCCAGGATCCGAGCGACGCCTGCAAAGGATTCGTCGAGCGGATCGATCACGTCACGCCGAAGCCCGGAGCGCAGCGTGTTTTCTGCGTGCTCCACCTCCGCAGCGAAACGAATCGTGCGGATGGCCGCGGCGCGGCCATCGATCCAACGTCGGGTCGTCCGCTCGAGTTCCGCGATCGAAAGGTCGAACGCATCCAGCTCGACGCCGTTGCGAATGTTCCGCTTTCCTGGAGCGCCGGCCCAAGACATCGTGTCCGCCAAAGCTGCTCTTATGCGATCGACCGCAATCGTCTGCAGGCCAAGCACACGAGGCAACGTCGATTCGAGCAGCAGGTCGAGCTCGGACTGACCGCGCTGCATCGTGGTCAGCCCGGCCACCGCGCGTTGCATCGTTTCCAACGCGAGCACTTCGAATCGCATCCATTCGCCCAAGCTCTCGTGCGCAAGGCGAGTCATCGCGTTCGCCGCTTCGCGATGGGCGATCCTGTGTGCCCGAACCCGGCGGACACGCCGACCGCGACGGCCGAGCAAGAACGCGACGCATCCGCTCCAACGTTTCGCCAATCTGGCGTGCAACCGATCGGAGGGCTGAACGCGACGATGATGGGACTCGAGCGGGACTTCGATGACGTCCGGGATCGCGTTTAAGGCTCCGCGATGGGCCGCGAAGACGTCGCGAAGCGGATCGCTTCGTGCTTCGACGACGAGCGGCGGAAGCTCGTCCAGACGTCGTCCGAGCTCGAGGATCGCTTCGGAAGGTTCCAGCGGGTCTACACGCAGTGCATTTCGCCACACCCGAAGTTCGGGCGCGAGCGTTCGCACGTGCCAGTGGGACCAGGGCTCGGCGAGCGATTGCGCCAAGCCGTCGATCACCTCCTGGAGATCGGACGGCGCAAGGCGGGGCACGACGACCAGGTCCGGCGAGACCATCTCCAGTTCGCGGTCAGGCTCCGAGGACTCTGGCCGGATCTCTCCGGCGAGCTGCAATGCGAGCCGCAAGGTGATAGGTCCCACGAGGAGGTTGACCGCGACCAGGGCCATCCCGAGATCCGTGATCACGCGGGCCAAGGCATCCACGTGTTCGGCGGCGACCCCCACGAGCCCGAGCGTCACGCCGGCTTGCGGCAGATAAGCCAACCACGCCAGCCGCCGGATCGGCGGAGCTTCTTTCCCCACGAGGCCGCCGACACGACTCGCGACGACATAGATCATCGCCCGGACTCCGCACAACACGAGCGCCATCGGCAACAACGCTCGCGTGGTTTGTAGGTCCACGCTTGCGCCCGCGTTGGTGAAGAACACGACGAACACGGGCAAGGAGATCGTTTGCAGCGGATGATGCAGCGCGTGTTCATAGGGGGACAGATTCTTGACCGTCGCCCCCGCGACGATGAGCACGAGCAGGAGCTCGAGGTGGGTCGCTCGGCAGACTTCGTTCGCCACGAGCACGACCACGGTGACGACGAGCAACATCTCCACGCGAACGAAGCGGAGATACGCGATCAAGATCCCACCAAACGCCATCCCGACGACGAGCGAAGCTCCGAGTTCTCGGCCGAGCTCGAGCACGATGTGAACGTCGAGATCAGCACCTTCGAGCGCGACGCCAGCCATCGCATAGGCGAACGACAAACACACGACTACGACGACATCCTTGACCACCGCAGCTCCGAGAACCAACTCGGTCAGTCGCCCCTTCGAACGTGATTCCGAGGTCACGGCAAGCGAGATCGAAGGAGACGTGCCGATCGAGAGAGCGCCGAAAACGAAGCCGAGTGCGAGCAGTTCATTCCCAGCGTACGGTGCGAGCCACCCCGTCGCTCGCGCGACGAGGACGAGCGTGCCTCCGACGAGAATGAACCCCCCGACCACCTTGACGAGGATCGTGACCGACAAGGTCCGAGCGAGGCTCACGAGGCCCCGCACGTCGATCTCGAGGCCTGCCGACATCGCGATGAGGCCGAGGGTCAAGGTGCTGAACATCCGCAGCTCCCCGACCACCGAGTGGGACAGCACATCGAGGCCGAACGGACCGAGCGCGATCCCGCTCAGGATATAGCCCGTGACGGCCGGCAACGAGATGCTTTTGCCGAGTTCGGCGATGGCAAAAGCCGCGAGGACCACGAACCCGATCGCGGCCAGCGTAAGCGGATCGCGGCTCGATGCGCCCGGTGTCTTGAGGGTCTCGAGGCCATACATCATGGCCAAGAGCAAGAAGACGACGAATACCCGACGCATGCCTATCGACCTGGTTCCCGCGGAATCGTCGAGCCTGCCGCCATGGCTTCCTCGGTGTGCTGGATCTCCTCGACGTAGGCGAGGTACCGAGCCATGGAGCGCAACGCCGCGAGGTCCCCGACGATCATCCCACCGAGAATCGCGGTGGTCACGGGGGCTGCGAGTTCGGGGAAAAGTTGAGTGAACGCGACCGAGATCGCACTCGGAAGGGGACCATGGGCGCCCAAGCCCTCCGCCACGCGGTGACCGAGCTCGGGTTTGCTGACGAAGGTGGCCACGGCGATCGAACTGAAACTCCGGCGTGCGAGCGCCCGCACGAGTGCGTAGCCGACGGGTAAGAACCAATAACCGCGATGAGGCAGGGCCCAGGTTGCCCCGGCCAACACGAACACGAGCACCGTCGCGGGAAAACGCAACGGCGCGAGCGCGTCGCTCAGGCGCGATGCATGCGGAGACGTGAGTGCGACCGTCGCACCCGCGATCACGTTCACGAACAAAGGTGAAACGCCGAGCGCCGTTCCAACACCCGTCGCAAAAACGATCACGCCCACCGACGCAACGGTGATTCGCACAGGCTCGTCTTCGCTGCCGAGAAACACGCTGAACAACACGCCGGTCACCCCACCTGCGGCAACCGTGATCACGCTCCATTCGATGATGGTCAAACCCAAAGCGCCCGCCGACGTCGTCGCTCGGCTCCCCGCCATTGCCATGCCAAAACACACCAATGCCGTGAACTCCGAAACGCTTGCCATCGTTTGCAGGAGTTCGGCCCGTGCCCCGCGAATCCCCGAACGCCGCAACGCGGCCTCGACCCAAACGACGGAGCTCGCACCCGCCGCAGCCCCCACCGTCAATCCCATCCACAGGCTATCGGGTGACAGCCACAACGAGACGAGCGAGCTGTCGGTCGCGAGCACGGGCGTCGAGAAGATCGGCGTCGACGCGAGCAACGCAGGGTCGAGCCACTGGACCGCACCGATGATCGCGAGCGCAACCGTGACGATCACGCCGAGGGTCGCCGTGAATCCGGCCAGGGTCGGCTCGATTCCGGCGCTCACGCGACGGAGACCCAACCCCGTCGCGAATCCGAGGATTCCGAGGACCGTCGATACGAAGAGATCGATCTGGCCGAGCAGGTCCAGACTGATCACGTTGAGTGGGAACACGGGGCCGAGCACCACGCCGAGTGCAACGTACGCCATCCCCGGAACGAGCCACGGGCGTGCGAGCGACCGCTCGAGCAGTCGACTGGCCACGAACGCAAACACCACGACGGCAATGAAAACGAATGTTCCCCTCACCCCTGCCGTCCTCGGGCGTACGTCACGCGCATGGCCGCGAGTATGCCCTCGATGGTCGACTCACCGGGTGGAAATGCAGCGTCGATGGCTAGATCCGCTCGCACGAGTTCTCGGGGAACCGGACGTGCACCCAAAACCTCGCTTTAGAGATCCACAGAGTTTCCGAAACTCCAAAGGACCGCAGCCGTGAGCACGAGAGCGACCGAATAGCCAATGAGATGTCGACGAGTCGTAGGCGCCCCAATCGCGGTGAGCCCCCGGTAGCGCCGTGCATCCTGCACACGGGCCGTGATCGCGATGGCGACCACGCACCAAAAGACGAGGTCGTGGACATTGAACGACCACTCCGGCTGTTTGCTGATCTTCATCGCGTAGACCACGACGGCGGGAAAACCCACCATCCAGATCAGCCGTAAACCAAGATTTCCAGAATTGGACGTGTCTCGTGGATCGAGGGACTGCGGATCGGACATACCTGCTCCCGCGGGATCGCCCCGCGGGGTTGGCGGCCCGACCAACCCGTGTCCTGCAGCGAACGAACCGCTGCACCCTTCTCGATGACGTTAACACAAACCTGCCAACATCCGACTCGGAGCATCGAGGGATCGACATCGTCGTGCTCGAGCCGTTGCTGCGCAGCACCAGGAACCGAATCTCCATCGAACGGATCTGCGTTCAGGTCGCCAGCCAAACCGCCGGCCTTGCTTCGAAACCTGAGGGGCTCAGAGCTGGGTCACGCACTTGATGTTGAGCGACGACCCGGGCACACCAAAGCCGAACACCCTCCCACTGCGCGGGTGGGCGACCCAGCGCTCGGACGCACCCGTGAAGGATGTCGAGGTCCAGTAGCCCAAGACGTCATTGCACGGCCCTGTCAGCGAGGCCTCCCAATAGCAGCCGTTGTCGCCGGTATCCGGGCCTTGGTTGTCCGCGCAGGCGGTGCACTGGTTCGCCGCGTCGCAACTGCCCGCTGGAGAACACAAAGCGGGTGTCATTTGGCAAGAACTCTCCAAGGTCTGATCGCCCCGCGTGCCGTTGTCACAGCCCCGAAGCACGCCGATCCACTCGTCGACCGTCGGTAGACGCCACTCGTTGTTCCCGCCCGACGTGGCCGCGTTGCAGAACGTTTGCGCGCTGGTCAGGTTCAGCTGGCGGACCTCGTCCAGCCAGCACAGGCCCGTTTCGGGATCGCAAAACGCAACGCATTCGACGTCGGCGTTACAGGAGGCAGACGTGCCCGTGGAGGTGCAGATTTCGTCGTCGCCGCAGGTGTCGTCCGGTTGCCAGTCGCCAGTACTGAGCGGTCCATCGCAACCGACGGACGAGCCGCTGCAAAACTGTTGGACCTGACGCCGTTCGATTTGCGCGCCGCAACTCCCATTCGGCGTACAGCGGTATTCCGTTTCATCCTCGCACACCTCGGTATTGGGCAGCACGCAGCTACGCGCTTGCTCATTGCACGATGCGCCAGCACACGGTCCCGTCGTACCGTCACAGCGCGTACCGTTGGGGTACTCGTGCGTGCAAGTCCCGGATCCATTGCACGTATCCGCACCGTTGCAGAACAATCCGTCGTCACAACCGGTGCTGTTCGATGAATTGGTCCACGTCGTTGGATTGAGGACCGCGTCGCAGTACTGGCACGGGTTGTCGGGATTTGCAGCATTGTGCCCGTAGCACACACCCTCAATCGTGCACGACGAAGTCTGCACGATGCATTCCCCCCACGCTCGATTGGCCGGGTCGCAGGTTCGCGTGGCGCATTCGCCACACGATTCGGCCGCATCACCGCTGACGCACGGGCACCCCTCGTTGGGTACCCCGTTGCAGTTCGCATCGTCGTCCGCGATCGTGCACGCATCGAGGGCTTGGGCAATCACGCCACCCTCGCAAGCCCCCCAGACCTCGTTGCTGCAGGTCTGCGTGCCCGGTTCGCAATTGCCGGTGCTGGAGCCACACGGACGAGTCTCGGTTCCCGTGCATGGACAACTTTCGTTGGGGACCCCGTTGCAGTTGTTGTCGGCCCCTGCCACATCGCACGAATCGGCCTCTGCCGGTCCAACGGCGCCTTCGCAGGGACCCCACACACCCTCGGTCGAACACTGACGTTCGCCAAACCGACAGTCACCCTCGGGGGTGCCGCTCCGCCCGGGGAACATCGTGCCGTCGGGGGATTCCCAACAGACCTCCTGCGTCCCCTCCTCGCACTCCACAGGCGTCGTGCCCATCGTTTGAGTGCCTGCGTCGAGCGTTTCTTCTGACGAAGACGTCTCGGGGGCGCTAGGGTTGAAACAGGCGCCCACGAGGACGAGCATCAACGGTGTGATGAACCGGAACGGCGAGCCAGCGGGCACGGCTCGACGGTAGCACTGCGGTTGTCGACCTTCTACGAGGAAGAAACGTCGATGGGGGCGGAGCGGGCGGAAGTTCAATCGCAGAACTGGGTAGAAACGGGAAGCGTGATCGGATGCGTTTCGATCACCAGCGAGACGTCGCAGGGCACAGCAGCAGTCGCGATGCCCGACCCTCGCCCGTAGGCCGGCCACGCTCGCACCTGTGTCGTCCCAACCGTCGACTTGAGCCTACGAATCCAAACTATGGATTCGGGACATCGTCGACGACGAGCAAGATCGGCGCATCTCGACCCAAGGATGAAAGCGGTGTGCCTGATATTCGTCACCGGAGCTAAGCCGCGAGACCGACGTCGACCTGATCCGGGTCCATTGCGGGACGCTGCCAAACCCGACGAGCGGCGGCGACCCCTGGCAGGCCCACGGCAACTGTGCGAAGGTGGCGGAAGTGCTCGAAAATACCTTGCGTGTGTGTCTTGGGGTGGGTATCGCCGCGTTGGCTTGCGGAGATGCTGGGTCCTCCGACGACGACGATTCGTCCGCGGACGGAAACGGTTCCGAGCGCGGATCGTCGGGAGGCTCGGGGTCGTCGTCCGGCTCACCCGACGATTCGGGGACGACCTCGGACACCGGCGACGAAAGTACGGACACCACGAGCGGGGGGCCAGTCGAAACGGAATGCCCCGAGCCCTCGGGCGAGGGTACGGTCCACGATACATTCCTCATCGAAGCCGATGAAGTCTGGACGTTCGAGGATAGTCCACACTATGTGCCCGAGAGCATCGCCATTCGCGGAGCGACGGTGACGATCGAGTCCTGCGCCTATGTGATCTTGGGCGAGGATGCCTCGATCGAAGTGGGCGACGTAACGGGCGATCCGGCGGTCCTGCGCGCGGAGGGTGAGTTCGACGGGGAGACGCTGCTTCCCGTGGTGTTCGCGCCCGAGGCCGACGATGTCTATTTCGGAAGCCTGTGGGTCGACACGACCGGGACGCTGGAACTCGTCAATACGATCGTGGTCGGGGGTGGGAGCGTGAACACCGGGACCACGAACGGAGCCATCGTCGCGGTCGGGGGTCTCGGCTTTCCGGTGCTCGAGGCCGTACACTTGGTCAACGTGGGGGTCGTGAACTCGGCCGGGTTTGCAATCCAGCTACGAGACTTCACGGCGTTCTCACCGACGTCCGACAACGTCGTGATCGAGAGCGCAGGCCTCGAAGCAGCGGTCGATCCCCTCGCGAGCCGCTACCCAATGTACGTCACCACGGCGGCGCTCGGCTCGATCCCACGGGGGACCTACACCGGGAATGCCATCGACGCGATCTTGGTCGATGCCTCCGACCGCTATCCGCAAGACGTAACGCTTCGGGCGCGCGGGGTGCCGTACGTCTCCAATGGAGATTTCCATGTCGAGCCCGACGACACCGGGCTCATCACGCTCACCGTGGAAGCCGGAGTCACGCTCGCGTTTCCGCCGACCACCGGAGGAGCGTATCGCTTGTTCCTTGGGTCGTCCGCTGCCCCCGACAATGCGGAGCTGCTTCGGCCCGTGCGCTTGCTCGCCGAAGGCACCGAAGCCGAGCCGATCGTGTTCACCAGCGCAGCCGAATCACCGACGGCTGGAGATTGGGCGGGGATCGACTGGGGTGGCGGCCCCTCGACGGGGAACGTGTTCGACTACGTCACCATCGACTACGCAGGTGGACCCAATGGCACCAACGGCTTCGGCTGCGGTCCCGGAGACAACGTGGCGGCGTTGATCGTGACCGACTGGCGCCCGGACGACGCGTTCATCACCAACTCCACGTTCTCGCGCTCTGCCGGCGGCGGGATCGTGAGCGGTTGGGACTCGCCCAATGAGGGTCCCGATCTGACTGGGAACAACACCTTCAGCGACCTCGCCGTCGCGTGTGCGGTGAGTCAACCGTCGGTGGACGGCGCGTGCCCGGGGAACGACGACCAACCCGATTGTTACTAGCCGCGGACGCGCTACGCGAACCACCGCTGGTGACCTTCGAGCTTCTCGACCCGGCGGTCGGCCCAGTCGTCTTCGCCGTAGTCGTTCGCCCTGGGTGATGATTCTGCGGCCGGCCCATTGGCCGGAGTCCGGTCACCGCGGAGTGGCGACGCCGTCAGACTCCATCCATGCATTGGCCGGAACACGGTTTCCCTCGTCCATCCTGTAACCGACGCTTCGCGCCGTCAGCGAACTAGGACAAAATCAATGAGTTGATTGGAAATCAGCCCTTTTTCGACCATCAAGCAATGAACTCATTGCGGTAAAGGCGCAAACCTAGGACAAAATCAATGAGTTGATTGGAAATCGGCCCTTTTTCGACCACAAAGCAATGAACTCATTGCGGTAAAGGCGCAAACCTAGGACAAAATCAATGAGTTGATTGGAAATCGGCCCTTTTTCGACCACAAAGCAATGAACTCATTGCTTTTGCCCTAGGCTTTCGCCCTGACCGCAATGATTTGATTAGAAATCAGCCCTTTTTCGACCACCCAGCAACCGACTCATTGTCGGGGAGCCTGCGGATCCGGACGAACCCTACCGGCGGAGTGAACGGAAGCCGGTGGTTCCACTTGCGGGCAAGCTCCTCAGTGCAAGTGAGCTGCTGCGACCGACCCCACCGCGACGTGGCGGACTACCCGTGATCGTCCCATCACGGGAGACGTTGGCGACAGACGACGCGTCATCCGCCACCGTCCAGCGACCCGCCTGGGTCCGCAGACAAGGAGCCGTACGGTGGGTGGCGGTGTCCGTGGATCGACAACTGCTATTGCAGAACCGGAACGTCTCCGTCCTGCCAGCGCTCGGCATCGAACGTAAAGTTCGTGTCCGTAAACAGGCCCGCCGTACTGACCGTCTCGTTTCCTCGGAGGAATCGATCGACGAAACTATTGTAGTATTGCTGGGCAAACGTTCCGGCCTGACCGCAGTGTTGATGGTCTGGCTGTGGGAATCCAATATCATCGGGAGTTCCCAACGCTTGATACACTAATTGCGTGTACTTCATTGTCGTGTAACTGCAGAATGGGCAGTTCCAATAGTCGTTGGTTCCTTCCATCATGATGAGCGGCCTCGGCCAGGCAAGCGCGAGCACCAAGTGCTGGTCGACGGGGAGCCGCGTCACATTCTGGCCCCCGAACGGCTGAAAGACGGCACCGAGCCACGTATCTTCGCCGTAGATCTGCCCAGCCGTTTGGACGTTGCCGGTCCCGTTGCCAGTAAATACGTCCTGCGCGACTCGCCAGGCACTGGTGGTCCCTGATCCTGGCGACTGCGCGGACACCAAGGCGAACCGATCATCGAAGAGAGCGATCGTTGCCGCCGCCTTGCCGTCGCGTGAACAACCGAGCGCGGAAAGCTTTGTCGTATCGACATTGTGCCCTGTCGTCATTTCAAGGCCATCGACGATTCGGCTTGCGGTCCAGGCCCATGCCATGAGCGAGCCGGTGCTTTCATAGTCCGGATACAGCCGATAGAAGTCCCCCTGCGGCGGGTTTTGCCGCCCCGAGCTTCCGGTCGACTCCGCAAGTTGTTCGAGGACCCCGCGGACACCGATGGTGGCGACACCCGTCGGCGTGATGCCACCGAGGCTGAGGATCCCGGGAACCGGTCCGACCCCTCCTTGCGGAGCAGTGACCGTGACGGAGAACTGAGCCGATTCGTCCCCCCGCGAAACCGTGACGCTGAGCGTACCGTTGTTGAATGTCGCGGTCGTGGAGTCAGGGGCTCCCGGCTTTCGGCCGAAGATGAACTCTTGTGCGAGGAGACTGATCTCCTTTCGGCGACACGCCCAATCGGCTCGCGTAGTGACCGGTGTCCCGTCGAGAAAGGTGAACGGGTCCGGCAACGCAGGATTGTCCTGGAGCTCTGCAAAGGTCGGCATGGTGAACTCGCGGGTGCATTCCAATGGGCCCACGGGTTCCGTTCCTTCACCGGTCGATGCGGCGTCGCCTGTCGATAGATCGGCGCCATCCGTCGCGGCATCAGTCGGACCGATCGTGGAATCTGTCGCGGTCGTACCCTCGGGTTGCGAATGGGTCACGGCGGAGCCTGATGCTTCCATGTCGTCATCCGGCTCCCGAGTCTCCGCGGAACCGGAACTCCCGGCAGCCCCACTCGACATCTGATTCTCCACGCCCGTACCTGCCGAGCAACCGGCAAGAGTCAACAGAACGACGGATGAACCCATGATCGGACCTATGATCGGACCCATGATGGAACAACGGATCGAACGAATATGCATGATGTTGTTTTCCAGTTGGAGATAGTGCTCGCATTCGCACAACCACCCGGGTCAAGTCGCGAGCCGACTCGGGTCGTCGGCTCGCGGTGCGGCGAGATTTTGCGACCACTCCAGTCTACCGGCCAACGCGACATCAGCAACACTTCGTTCGGTTCCAAAAGACCGTATCGCGTCGAGTGGAGACATCGTCGATTGGACGTGCCACTGTTGTCGATTCGTTGTAGCTGTCACGCGGGACGGCAACAGTTACTCTGAACGATCGAACGCAATGAGCCCGGCAACCGCTCGTAGACCTGCTGGTCGGTGTGGTCTACAGATCGGGTTGTGACGCCGTAGACACGATGTGCTCCCCCGGTCCATCGGCACAAACGTGAACTCGCGTGGGACATCTCGGCCGGAGCGACGTCGAGGCATAGACGCATCCGAATCTTGTCGTATAGAACGGGCCGTATAGGCAAATAGAACGGAACCGGTTCCACGCTAGCTCAGCCGCTTGCTCGATGATAACGGTTCCACTCTGGGAGAAGTTCGATGAGACCACGGGCCATACGTCGAGCGTTTCGCAACAAGACCAGAGACGATGGGGACGGTGTTCCGATGGCTCGAAACTTCCGCCGAGCAGGTCTAGTCGTCCTGCTTGGCCTCGGAGTCGGTTGTCGCGACAGCTCATCCGACACGATGGATGACGCGAGTGGCGAGAGCTGTGAGGTTCCGCCGTTGCTCAGTTGGGACGCCAGCGCACGATTAATAGATCCGATCTCGGATGCAACCCACGAGCTGGTCTCGATCAAGGATCCTTCGGTCGTCTTCTTCGACGATCGTTGGCACATCTATGCGACGACCGCCAACACGGCGGGAGAGTGGAGCGCTTCCTACCTCAATTTCGAGGATTGGTCGACCGCCGCACAGGCGCCGCAATACTATATGGATCAGACGCCGGGGTTTCAGGGCTACCTGGCGGCGCCGCATATCTTCTTTTTCGAGCCGCAACAGAAATGGTACCTGGTCTATCAAACGCAGCCGCCGGCCTATTCCACTGCGGATGACCTGAGCCAACCGGAGACTTGGACCGCGCCACAGCCGTTCTTCCAAGGGCGGCCGCCTGGCGCACCATCGCTTTGGATCGACTATTGGGTGATCTGCGACGACGAGAACTGTCATCTGTTCTTCACGGGCGACGATGGCTTGGTGTATCGAAGCCAGACCACGATTGGCGACTTCCCTACGGGTATGAGCAACCCCGTGACGGTGATGTGGGAACCGAACCGCAATGATCTGTTCGAGGG
>Ga0315912_10002889_pt1 | contig 17688 bp, 15 predicted proteins | sample VfabasoilMG_FD_204469 | JGI IMG/M metagenome (GOLD analysis project Ga0315912, IMG submission 204469) | Garden soil microbial communities collected in Santa Monica, California, United States - V. faba soil | ecosystem: Environmental > Terrestrial > Soil > Garden | place: USA: California...
CTGATCGCGCATGGACTGTCAGGTTCCCTCCGGCGTCCTGCCGGCAGCTTGCGGGCTGAACTTGCACCGGCAGCACTTCGCGACGATCCTCGCGGGGGCGCCACCGCTGCCTTTCTTCGAGGCCATCTCCGAGAACTTCATGGTGGCCGGCGGACGGCCGCGCCACGTGCTCGCGAGAGTGCGCGAGCGGCACGAGGTCCTGCTGCACGGCGTCTCGATGTCCCTCGGATCCGCCGAGCCGCTGGATGCCGCCTACATGACACGGCTCGTGGCGCTCGTGCGCGAGATCGAGCCGGCCATCGTGTCGGATCACCTCTGCTGGACCCGGCTCGGCGGCCACTCGAGCCATGACCTGCTGCCTCTTCCGTTCACCGAGGAGGCCGTGCGCATCACCGCGGCGAAGATCCGTCAGGCCCAGGATCTCCTCGGCCGTCGGATTCTCGTCGAGAATGTCTCGACCTACGTGCGCTTCGCGCGCGCCGACATGACGGAGGCCGAGTTCACGTGCGCCGTTCTCGAGGAGGCCGACTGCGGGCTGCTGCTCGACGTCAACAACGTGTACGTGAACGCGCGCAACCACGGCTTCGATCCAGAGGTCTGGCTCGCCACGATGCCAGCGGCGCGCGTGGGCCAGTACCACCTGGCGGGTCACGAGGATCACGGCGGCTACATCCTCGACACGCACGATCATCCCGTCGTCGACGACGTGTGGAAGCTCATGGCGCGGGCGGTCGCGATCATCGGGCCGCGTCCGACGATCCTCGAGCGCGACGATCACGTCCCGCCGATGCCCGAGCTGCTCGCCGAGTGCGCGCGCGCCCAGGAGCACCTCGATGCCCGCGTCGCCGCCTGATCTCGCGGGCGTCCAGGCGGCGCTGCTCGGCGCGATCGGCGGCGAGCTCGCGATCGATCCCGAGGCGCTGTTCCTCGCGCCGCCGAGCGGAACGGCCGCGGCGCGATGGCACGTCTACGAGTCGGGCCATGTCACGAGGCTCGTCGAAGCCATCGGCAATGATCTTCCAGCCGTCGTGCGCATCCTAGGGCCCGCGGCATTCGAGGCCGCGTGCGCCCGCTACCTCCGCGCGTGCCCCCCGCGCAGCCACGACATCGGCCGGGCCGCCGATCGCTTCGCGGGCTGGCTCGCCGAGGATCCGCTGGCCGCGAGGCTTCCCTTCCTTCCGGATCTCGCGCGCTTCGAGTGGGCCCTCGCCGAGGCATTCATCGCCGAGGATGCGAAGGCCGCGCGCTGGGACGATCTCGCCGCAGCCGATCCCGAGTCGCTCGCCATGACGGAGATCGCGACGCTTCCGGGCACGCAGGTGATTCGCTCGCCGTGGCCACTATCCGAGCTCCACGAGCTGCGCGACGTCGCCGACGATGAGGTCGATGTCGCGCTCGAGGAGAAGCCGACGACGCTCGTCGTCCATCGGCACGAGCTCGAGGCGACTTGGCAAGCCGTGAGCGAGGAGGACGCTTCCTTCCTCGAATCGCTGGGAAGCGGGTGTACGCTCGCCTCCTTGATCGACGCGCTCGGCGAGGACGCGCAGGCTGCGCAAGTCGACGAGCTCGTAGGTGCCTTCAGGCGGATGGTCGACGCCTCGATCCTCCGCGTTCTACCCCCTGTCCTCCAGGAGACCGCATCATGACGAAGAAGACTCGAGTCCTGCTCATCGCCTCTCTCACGGGTGCCATCGCCACGCCGGCCATCGTTTCGCACGCTGGTGACGGCGGCAAGGCGAAGGGCAAGAACGTCCCCTGCTACGGCGTCAACAAGTGCAAGGGCACGGGCGACTGCGGCGGCGCGGGCGCTTCCTGTGCGGGATCGAACTCGTGCAAGCGCCTCGGCTACATCGACATGGACTCGCAGACCTGCCTGCGCCTCGACGGCGGCCGCCTCACGGCCGCCGAGCCGGCGCCCGCGGAGAAGTAGGTCTCGCCCCGGCGCATCGTCGGCGGTCTCACTGACGCGCGACCCGCGGCATCCTCGAGGGGTCGCGGGCACCGCGTGTCGGCGGCATGCCCTCGACTCGACCGTCGCAATCAACTGCGCCGACCGGGACGACGCTACCGGCATTAGACGACCCGGCGAGCGCTGGCGTACCTTCCCGCATGAAGCGGCCGGCGCTCCGCGCCTCGATCGTCGTCACGTCCATCCTCGCCTGCGCGGCGGTGGTGAGGGCGCAGACGCTCCGCGTCCTCGACATCGACGCGCACTATCTCGCCGATGATCAGGCCGGCGCCGTGCTCGACTTCGACGCCGCGAGCCCCTCATCCTCCGCGGCGACAGTCCTCGCCGCAGCGGACGCCGGCGCCCCCTTCGAGCTCGTCCTCGGAGTGGCCGTCTCGCACGTCACCGGGATCACGTACGTGAGCGATCCGGGCGTCGGCGTGCGCCTTCCGCGCATCCACGCCGTGGACTGCGCTGGAGTCGTCAGCCTCGTCGCCGAGGGAGCACCGCTCGCGCGCCCGAGTGGCCTCGCATTCCTGCCCGACGGGAGACTCCTGATTGCCGATCCCGAAGCGGATCCCTCAGGCCTGGGGCCCGATGATGTTGGCGGCCTCGGTCACGGCGCGATCCTCGTGGTGGACGTCGCGAGCTGCGCTCCCCCATGCATGCCAGCGCTCCTCTCGGATGGCGCGCGCCACTCGTTCGGTGGCGGCGTCGCCTCGAGCTTCCAGGATCCCATGGACGTCGTCTACGACGCTGTCAGGGAGCGACTCTACGTCGTCGACATGACCGTTCCCGGCCGGTTCGGCGGCCTGCTCGCCGTCGATCCCGCCACGGGGATGGTCGATCTCGTCTCCTCACCCGACTGGAGCGCCCCGTTCGGCGTCAGCGTCAGAAGCGACGGCCGCCCGCTGGTCTGCGACGCCGGCGCCACCCCCGGCACCTCGTCGCTGTGGGAGATCGATCCGGCGCAGGCGGATCCCGACGCCAACGCGACGCTGCTCTCGGGCGGCGCCCAGTACGCGCAACTCCAGGACGTGACGCGCGACGCCGACGGGACGATCTTCGCCGTGGACTGGGGCGAGTACGACGACGTCTCCGGTACCTTCATCGAGCCGCCGGCGCTCTTTCGCGTCGATGAGGGCCGTCCCAACCCCCTCACCAACGGCGTGCTGGTCAACGACAGCGTGGAGCTCGTCACGCCGATCGGGATCACCGTCGTGTCGGACTGCGCGCCTCCGCCGGGCCTCGCGATCAACCGCGGCGTGACGTCCCTCGAGACGCGGCTGATGCGGCTCCAGTTTCTCGAGGTTGCGCGCCGCCGACCGCCTTGGCACGCCTGTCCCGACGAGATCGTCACGGGCGCCGCCGACGGCCTGCGCCTGGCAGGAGAGGCGACGCCTTCGGCCGCAGCCTCGCTGCGCTTCTACGAGCACTCCGATCCCGTCGCGAATCTCAGGATCGAGCGCGACGGCAGCGACTTGATCGTCCGCGCTCCATGACGCGACGCGCTCCCACGGCTCAGGGGGCCGGATCGCTCGAGGCGCCGGCGCAGTTGGTCGCGACGACGGTGTAGGCGTAGCTCGCCGGAGCCGGCACGGCGTCCTCATCGGCGAGCGTCAGCTCGAGCGTCGTCCCGATCGGCGCGAAGCCGGCATCGCCGCGGACCGACGACGAGCGATGGAGGACGAACTCGTCCGCCGCGGAGTGCGCGGGTACCAGCGGAGGAGGCGTCCACGCGAGCACGACGTCGGCATCGTCCTTCGAGACCATGAGCAGCGGCTCATCGGGAGGCTGCACGGCCCCCGGCGGAAAGCCGAGCAGCTTCACGTCATCCACGTGCCAGCCGTCGTAGTTGAACGAGCCGTCGGAGCGGAACCTGAAGCGGAGCGAGATGGAAGCGCCCGGTCCCGTGAAGCTCGAGAGATCCACGCGTTCTCGCTCCCATGAGAGGCGTCGGCCATCCCAGGTAGGCGCGCCCGCGGCCTGCGCGCCGACGCCGCTCCCGACATCCGAAGTCTCGCCGCTCACCGCCGTCCAGCTACCGCCATTCGGACGAATCTCGAGCGTGGCGCCATCGAAGTCGTTGTCGATCCAGAAGCGCTGATCGAAGACGAGCCAGGCTCGGCCGAACGACGAGAGATCGATGGGCGCGTCCCACTCCGCCGTCGCGTCGACGCCACTGAAGTAGGAGCCTCCGGTGGAGTCAGAGAGCGCCTGTCCCGCGCGACCCGCGCCAGCGGCCGACGTGCCGAACACGGAAGTGGTCCAGGCAGAGAGCCCGCTCTCGAAGTCTTCCTCGAGGATGACCGTCGGCTCGCCCATCAGGAACGCGAGAGGGATCGCCGGATACGCGCCGCTCGCGTCGGCGAGCATCAGCCGCAGGTGCGCGAGATCTCCCGGCGTCGCGCTCGGAGCCAGTCGCACGAGGAAGGGCTGCGTCGAGACGATGCCCTGCGACGCGATCACTCCTGGTGCCGCCGAGGCGCTCTCGACGATGACCGCGCACGCATCGCTCTCGAGCGTCGCCGCGATCGGACCCGGCGTGTCCTCGAGGCCGGCGTTCCGCAGGACCACCGTGAGCCTCAGCGTCTCGCCCGCCTCGGGCAGGCCGTCACCGTCGCCACCAGGCGCCGCGTCGTCCACCGCGAACGACTCGAATCGTGGCGCGGCACCCGCCGCCCAGGCGAGGAATGCGTGCATCGGGTACGTCTCGGCGCAGAGCGGATCGATGCGCTCGGTCGGCGGCCAGAACCCGTCCGTGTTGTTGCCGAGCTCGGGCGTGAAGCCGAAGGCGCGCGGCTTCTCCATCGTCTCCGCCCACATGTAGTCGTCGTGATCTCCGTTTGCGAGATAGCCGAGCGTCACCGCGGTGTTTCCCGGCAGGTAGGCCGATTCGCGCAGTGCCGCATCCGACAGGCTCTGCATGATGAGGTCGTCCGAGCACGAGCCGTTCGTGTAACCCCAAGGGCGCACGAGCTGATCGCCATGCGCGTGCGTGTTGACGGAGATCGTGGGTGCGCGTGCGGCGGCGAAGTCGCGCAGCGCCCGCGTCTCGGGCTCCGACATCGGCCAGGGACCGCGATAGGTGTCGCTCGACGTGTCCGGCGAGGAGCCGTTGTCGTCGAAGCCCCACATGTACGAGAAGTTGCGGTTCGGATCGACGCCGAAGGTGCCGTCGCCGTTGTTGCGCCGGTTCTTGCGCCACATGCCTCCCCCGCCCGGCTGCCGCGCCTCGTTGTACGCGTAGCCGTCGGCGTTCAGCACGGGCAGGATCCAGATCTCGCGATGATCGAGCAGCCACGTCGCGTCGGGGTCCGAGCCGTAGCCGGCGAGCAGCGTCTCGGCGAAGTGGACGACCGACATCATTGCTGCCGGCTCGCGCGCGTGCATGAGCGCCATGTAGAGAGCGGTGGGCTCCGGCTCGTCGATCAGCGCACGTGCCGACAGCTTCCACGCCCAGATGGCGCGCCCCTCTTCCGTCATGCCGAGTGCCGTCTTCGGCGCCACGAGCGTCGGATGCGCGACAGCGAGCGCGTCCATCGCGGCGATCGCCTCGGTCCACGTGAGGTAGCCGCCCATCGATCCGCGCAGCGACTTCGGCTGCACGAGGCGTGCCGCGTAGTGCCCCTCGACATCGTCGTCGACGACGGCGTGTGGGATGCCGGTCGCGGCGAGCTCCGGCAGCGCCGATGCCGGCAGGTAGACGTTCGTTGCGCCATCACCGTCGTCGTGGATCTCCCACCCGAGCCGCGCGAGACGCGTCGCCTGCTCGGCATCTGCGGGTCGCGCGGTGACCTCGAGCCAGCGCTCGGGTGGGGCCGCCGGCGACAAGCCGGCGACGGAGAGCGCGAGAGCGGCGGCGAGGAGCATCCAGAAGTCTACTGCGCGCGACGTGGACTCGTCGCGCGCCTCGACCTCAACGCTCTCGTCGCACCACGCCTACAGATCGTTGAGGTCCGTCTTCCAGTACTTCGTGCCGCTGATGTCGGCCGACAGCATCAGTCCCTTGTCGCTGAGCTGGAAGATGGCCATGCCATTCACGAAGCTCGCGGCGGCGTTCGCGCCCTCGGTGCCGCCGACGGCGTTCGCATTGGCGCCAGCCTCCCATCCTTGATCGACGAAGCGCTTGAACGTCGTCTCGTCCTGGAAGATGAAGACGATCTCGTAGAACTTGATGCCGATGCCGAAGTTCAGGCCGACGGATGCCATCTTCATGTACGTGCGCTCGCCGGACGACTTCACCACGGCGACGCCCTTGCCGCCTCCTCCGGCGAGCGCCAGCGACGTCTTGCGCGCGTCGAAGATGGCGTAGCCGTAGGCCTTGTCGTAGAGCGTCTTGGCCTGCGAGCTCTCGGCGAGGAGCTTCTTGAGCGCGTGCGCCGCCTGCTTGTCGATCTTCGCGCGCTTCTGGGCGTTCTTGTCCGCCTTCGCGGCGTCGTCCGCTGCGCGAGCGCCTCCAGCGCCGAGCGCGAGAACGAGAGCGGCGACGACCGGAACGAGGATTCTCCGTGCGTGGAAGCTCATGTCGATCTCCTTCAACAACAGGAACCGGACAGGGCCGGATTGAGGCTCGAGAGCGCGTCAATCCTACTCCGGTTCCGCGGAGGGGGCCGGTACGCACGCACGTGACCGGCGTCGCCTGAGCGCCGAGAGGTCGTCATTCGAGGTCATTGCCCGCGCGGGGTCGGGAGTGTACGGTGCCGTCCCAACAACGGAGCCTTCACCCATGCGCGCGTTCTCTCGCCTCTCCCTCGTCCTCCTCGCCCTCGCCGCCGCCGCGCTTCCCGCGCAGGCCGACGACTGGAATCACGCCATCGTCCCGTACGGCTGGGGCGCCGGACTCGACTGCGACGTCACGATCAGGGGGCAGGAGTCCTCCTCGGACGCCTCGGTCACGGACATCCTCGAGAACATCGAGTTTGCTGGCATGCTCCGCTACGAGGGACACTCGGATCGCTGGGGCGTCATGTTCGACGCGCTCTACCTCGGCATGGGATTCCCGTCGGATCGCACTGCGGCCGAGCTCGACATCGACGCCGTCGTCCTCGAGCTCGACGGCTCCTGGCATGCGAACGAGCACTTCGAGGTGATCTTCGGAGCCCGCTACTACGACCTCTCCGCTGACATGGACTTCGACGTCCTGAGCGACGTCGATGCGTCCGAAACTTGGGTAGACGGCGTCGCCGGCTTCCGTGGCAAGACGAACATCAGCGAGAACTGGAAGTGGTACTTCCGCGGCGACATCGGCGCGGGCGGATCGGACATCGCGTGGAATGCCGAGACGGCGTTCGTCTGGAATCCCGGCGAGCGCTTCACGCTCGCGCTCGGCTGGCGCGTGCTCGCCATCGACTACGAGAGCGGCAGCGGTTCCGACGAGTTCGCGTTCGACGGCACGCTGAGCGGGCCCTTCGTGGGCGCCGGCTTCCGCTTCTGACGAAAAACGCCGGCAGCCAACGAAGTCGCTGCCGGCGCATGTCTCGATGCCGGCCCTCGCGAGGGCCGGCAGGATGTTCGAACGGATCAGCCGCCGAAGCGCCAGCCGAAGCCCAGCGTGAACTGCCAGTCGGTGTGGCTGTCGCTGTCGCTCGACGCACCCGGCGTGTCGTCCTCGTCCTCAGAGAACCAGCGGATCGCGACGTCGGGCCGGATGTAGAAGCGCTCGGTCGCCTGGATGTCGGTGCCGATGCCCACGTGCGCGGTCCACACGTTGTCGTCGTCGTCGAAGTTCGGGGCGATGTGCGGAAGCTCGGTGTTGGTCCAGGAGTAGCCCGGCCCGCCGAACACGTGGAACACCGCGCGCGCGTCGGGATTCACGTTCACGATGAACGAGACATCCGCCATGAACATCGAGATGTCAGCGGCACCGCTCAACGGCGCGTTCAGCTCGTAGTCGAGATCCGCGCCCTGCAGGCCGAGCTGCACTCCGAAGCGCTGCGTGAAGTAGTAGCCGCCCCGGACTCCGTAAGTGAAGCCGTCCTCGGGATCGCTCACGAGGCTCTCGTTCTCGGGGAAGTACCAGCCCGGGAAGATCTCGAAGTTGCCGGTCTTTTCCTCGACCTCGGCACGAGCAGGTGCGGCGACGAGAAGGACGGCGCCTACGAGCGCCAACAGTGATGGGATCGAGCGTGACATGCGACACGGTTCCTTTCGGTTCGAAGAGGCTCGGGGTGGGCCGGGATGGCCTCACCCATCATGCGATGAGCATCTGGCACGGGTGCCGCGAGGCTGCTGCCGCGGCGTGAGTTCCGCGAGGGAACGATTCGACGGGAGCATGTCCCGCTCTCGGGCCGGATGGCAACCCGAGCCGCAAAGGTTAGGCCGACCAGGCAACGTTCCGTCAACAACGCCCGCGGAGAGTGCGTACCTAGGCCTCCAGGCTCGAAGTTGGCGAGGCGTGGCGACGTCGAGCGCGCGCGTCGCGCGGCCAATCGGCGTCCCGCCGACGGCTCACCTCGACGCGACGACCTGCCAGCCTTTCGCGACCTTCATGTAGGTTCCTCTCGCGCAGGTCTGATGTGTCGCATCCCCGGTGCAATCTGAAGGAAGCCGCGGGACCACCCCGCCGATCGGAGCCCGCACCACCTCGTAGGCGAGGCCCGCGCCATCGCTGACCGGTTCGTACCAGACTCCCTCTGAGTAGTAGTACGGACTGTCGCCGACGCGCACCGTCATGTAGGCCTGCGGCGGCACGTCGAAGCGCGTGCCCACGGGGATCGCCGCAGCGGCGCCGGCCGCGACATGCCACGACTCTCCGCTCGGCCATGACTCGTCGTCGCCGCCACCGCCACCGCCACCGCCGACGTCCATGTATCCGCCTTCGCCGCCCTCCGCCCACTCCTCCTCCTGCCACTCCTCCTCCCAGTACCCGTCCTGCCAGTCGTCCTCGTCCCACGTTCCATCATCCCAATCGTTACCATTCCCCCACCGCACGTGCTCGCCGCTCCTGTTGACGGCGCCGCCCTGGCCTTGCCCGTTACCGGCAGCGAGCGTGTTGTTGCCGGCGGCGACCCATCCCCTGTCGCCCGCGACGACGACGCCATCGTTGCCCTTGATGGCGACGCCGTTCTCGCCCTTCACGACGTCACGGCCGCCGGCAGGCTGGTGCGCTGGCACGTGCGGCGGCGCGCCGGCGGCACGCGTCTGCCGCACGGAGCCGCCGGCTCCTGCGCGTCCTGCGCCCGCGGGCGCGCGCGCTGCGCCGGCGCCGCGCTGGGCGAGGGTCACGCGCGTGCTCGCGAACATGATCACGGCGACGACCGTCGCGACCATCCATCGGCTGGAGTCGAGTCGAAGGGTCATGGTTTCCTCCTATCCCTGCGCCGGCTCGGGGCGCGCCTGGCCTGCGAAGCGGATGCGCATCTCGTCGGGCAACGGCTCGAACACGAAGATCGCGGGATCGACCTTCGGCTGGAGATCCCAGGTCTTGAAGGTCATCGTGGATGTCGGCCTGACAGCCCCACCTGCGTACGTGAGGACGAGCTTCACGGGCAGCGCCGTGGCGGGCGAGATCCAGATGTCGAAGTCCACGCTCGGATCCGTGAACGCCAGGTGCGTCGCCTCCACGCCGTCGAGGGTCTCGGCACCGACGACCCTGCCCGATGTCTGCGGCCCGACGTAGGAGTCGAGTGGCGACGAGTAGAAGAGATCGGCCATCGGCATGCGAAGAGGGATCCGCGTCCCGATGTAGTCGAAGAACGGATCGAGCGTCGGCGGCACGACGGCCTGCGCGTACATCTTCTTGTCCACCTGCCGGAGCGTGAAGCGCTTGCCGTCGTACCAGCCCTCGGCATTCACCGTCTCGCCCTTGGCGCGGAGCCATGCGTGGCTCGGGCGCTGGACGACCATGTCGCGCTCGAAGGCCATCGTCATCTTCGTGCCGTCGCGCTTCACGCGCTCATGCGACTCGACGGTCGTCACGCGGACGGCGGGCGCCGCGGCGAGCGTGTCCGACATGCGCTTCAGCAGCGCCGCGGCCTCGGGTTCGATCACGGGCTTCGGAGCCGCCGGCTCCGGCGGTGCGACCGCCTCGACGTGCGGTGGTGGCTCGCTCTTCGGACCCCCGCAGCCTGAAGCCAGGAGCGTCAGGCCGGCCAGCATCAGGACGGTCAGGCTCGTTCTCGTCGGCGTCATGGGCATCGCTCCTCGATGGGTCGGCACGTGATGGACTTCCGCCCGGAATCAGGGCTTCGCCTCCGCCTCGACGGCGAAGGGCGCGTCGAGCTCGGTCTCCCAGCTCGAGGGGTTCGCACCCATGGCGCGGCCGAGATCCCCGAGAGACGTCATGTAGGCCTTGTCGAACATGTCCTTCGTCTGCTGCTCCGGAGCCGTCTCGGGAATCGACACCAGGCGGATCTCGACGTCCACTCCGCGCTCCTTCCGCGCGTTCTCGGCCATGTCGCGCAACATCGACAGTGCGAAGCGCTGGCTCGTCGAGGTCAAGGTCTCGAGCGACTGGCCGGAGACGTCGAGCCAGCGGGGCTGCACCGCCTTCTGTCGAGGACTCAGCTTCTGGTTGACCAGGACCCAGACGCGGATCTTCGGCAGCGGGGATCCGGGCCGCCTTGCCTGGAGCTGCGCGATCGGCCCGTCGGGTCCCGGAAACGTCACGATGAACAGGTTCGTCGTCGCTCCGCCATCGGCGTAGAGCATCCCGTCGATGAGCACCGGCGCGAAGGCCGCCGGGATCGCGCTCGACGCCAGCAGGCGGCTCACCATCGGCTCGCGCACGGCCTCGGGATCGCCGCCCTGCGCGACATGGCCCAGATCGAACGCGCGCCCCGAGCCCGTGTCGAGATTCGTCGCGCCGATCAGCAGCACGCGATGCGTCGCGGCCGCGGCAGCGACATCCTTCGCGACCGACGGATCGATCGCGGCGTAGATGGCGTCCCTCAGGTGGCAGTTGTTGAAGAGCGACGAGTTCTTCGGCAGGAACGGCAGCAGGCCCCGCTTCCGCGCCCAGTTCGGCTGCGGGTCGAGATAGAGATCCGAGATCGCGCGGTAGGACTCGTCCGTGCCGATGAACGCGAACGGCGCGATCAACGCGCCCGTGCTGACGCCCGTCACCATGTCGAACTCGGGCCTGGCGTCCGGACCCTCCGGCACCGTCCCCCATCCCTCGAGGAATCCCGCACCGAACGCGCCCTTCGCCCCGCCGCCCGAGAGGATCAGCACGTCGTAGTCGAAGGGCGCTCCGGACGCGAGGTGCTTGCCCTGCTCGAGCTCCATGCGCTCGAGCACGGCCTTCCGCACGCCGTCCAGCTCCGCCGCAACCGCCGCGCGGTAGTCCGTGACGACGCTCTCGAGCTGAGCCTCAGACATCGAGCGCGGTGGCAGCTTCTGCTTGCGCTCCTGCTTCGTCCCCTGGCACTTGTCCTTCGCTGCGGCGCGCACGGCGAGCGGAAGGAGGGCGAGAACGAGACAGGCCAGGAATGGTGCGGGAGATCCCAGGCGGACACGCATGGTCATGACCTGTCGTTTGGGGCCATTGGCACGAGGAGGCCGAGAATAGCACGCGCGCCGGGCGGCACGGCGCCTCGCCACGAGCGCGCGCGACGCGACCCCTGCGCGATCGGAAGGGCGCCGGGCTACGGCTCGAGGCGCACCACCGCGCCGCCCTGTTCGATGATGTAGATCTCGCCCGCGGCATCCTCGCCGAACGAGACGGGACCGTTCAGCGTCCCCGCAGGGAACACGCGCTGGTAGTTCGTGACGGCTCCGCCGACGTACTCGAATGCATCCATCCATTCGTTACAGTAATCGGCGAAGAAGTAGACGCCGTTCCAGCCAGGCATCCGGCAGCCGCGATACACGTAGCCGCCGGTGATCGAGCAGCCGTCCGAGTGCGGGTACACGCGATCGGGCAGCGTGCGTCCCGCCGTGAGGCAGCCTGCCGCAGGCTCGAAGCAGACCAGCCCCTCCATGTCGTCCCATCCGTAGTTCACGCCGGAGCCGCCGCCGGCGGAAGCCGGCGCGACATCGATCTCCTCCCACGAACCCTGACCGACATCGGCGATGTAGAGGTCGCCGGTGGCGCGGTCGAAGCTGTTGCGCCATGGATTGCGCACGCCGAGCGACCAGATCTCGGGAAGCGTGCCCGCGACGCCGACGAACGGATTGCTCGGTGGGACACCGTACTGGCCGGCATCCCTCGCATCGACGTCGATGCGCAGGATCTTGCCGAGCCAGATGCCGCGGTTCTGGCCGTACTCGTTGGGATCGCCGCCGCCGCCGCCATCGCCGCACGCCTGGTAGAGGTAGCCGTCGGGACCGAAGGCGATCCAGCCGCCGTTGTGGTTGGCCGCGAAGTCCGCCTGCTGGAGCACGACGCGGAAGCTCGCGGGATCGGCGACGTCGGGATCGGCGGCGCTGACGGTGAACTCGGCGAGCGTCGCGCAGTTGTCCGGGCCGCAGCCGGCTGTCGCAGCACCGCTGTAGTGCACGTAGAACTTGCCGTTGCAGGCGTAGTCCGGATGGAACGCGAGGCCGAGCGCTCCCTTCTCCGAGTTGAGGCTCGGCACGCGCGCCGCGAAGTCGAGGAACAGCGACGTCGTCCCGTCGCGATGGCGCACGCGGATGCGTCCGGGCCGCTCGAGGATGAAGATGCGCTCGAAGTCGCCGGGAGGCGCCGTGAGGAAGATCGGCCGATCGAAGTTGCCGATGAGCTGGCGGCGCAGCGCCGGCCGACCCGGCACCGGCAGGCCCGACGTGCACGGCAACGGACACATCGAGGTCGCGCACTGCGTGCACGGTCCGAGCGGCGTCGAGCCGACAGCGAGGCAGTCCGCCGGCTGAGCATCGGTGCACAGGCCGGCGGCCGTGCAGCACGCCTCGAAGGCGCTGCACGTCGCCGAGCTGCAATCCGTGCCGAGGCCCTGCGCAATTCCGCCCTGCGTCGCGCAGTCGGCCGGGGCGAGATCCGCGCACGAGCCGTCGGGCAGGCAGCACGCCTCGTCGGCGACGCACGTGCTCGTCAGGCAGTTCGTCGCGGGGCCCTGCGGCGAGCCGCCCTGCAGCACGCACGCGGCCGGCGTGAGGTCGTCGCATGAGCCGTCCGGCATGCAGCAGGCCTGGCTCGGGATGCACGTGCTGAAGAGGCAGGACGTGCCCGGGCCCTGCGGCGTTCCGGACTGCGCCGCGCAATCGGCCGGCGTGCGGTCTGTGCAGGAACCGTTCGCGAAGCAGCACGCCTCGTTCGCGACGCACGTGCTCGTGAGGCACGTCGTGCCTACACCCTGCGGCGCGCCACCCTGCGTCGCGCAATCGGCCGGCGTGCGGTCTGCGCAGGATCCGTCCGCGAAGCAGCACGCCTCGTTCGCGACGCACGTGGTCGTGAGGCACGTCGTGCCTACACCCTGCGCCGCGCCGCCCTGCGTCACGCAATCCGCGGGCGTGAGCTCCGAGCATGAGCCGTCGCCGAAGCAGCACGCCTCATTGGCAACGCAGTTGCTGGTGAGGCACGTCGTGCCGACGCCCTGTGGGGCGCCGCCCTGCGTGATGCATTCGCCGGGCTGGAGATCGACGCATGATCCGTCCGGCATGCAGCACGCTTCATCGCCGATGCACGTGCTCGTCAGGCAGTCCGTGCCCGGGCCCTGCGGCGCACCCGCCTGCGTGGCGCAATCAGCTGGAAGCAGATCGACGCAGGATCCATCCGCCATGCAGCACGCTTCGAGAGCGGGACAGATGAACGTGAGGCATGACGTGCCGGGACCTTCGGGCGTCGCCGGGAGCACGCAAAGGACGGGGAGGAGATCGTCGCAAGAACCGTCGGGATGGCAGCATGCCTCCGGCGCGGGACACGTCACGGTGACGCACGAGGTGCCGATGCCTCGCGGATCGCCGCCCTGAGCGTTGCAGTCGTCGAAGTCGAGATCCGTGCAGGAGCCATCGAGCGCGCAGCACGCCATGAGCCGCGGGCATGGCACCGAGAGCACGCGCGGCGTTCCGTCCGACCAGGTCCCCGGGCTGTTGTCCTCCGTGCCGTCGAATCCCGTGACGAGATAGTGGAAGACGTTGCCTGCTCCGGGGAGCGACGCATCGCCGGTCCACGTGTTGCTGGGATGCAGGTCGAGGATGCACTCGAAGCCGCCGTCGGGCGTCGGGCTCCTGTAGATCGAGTAGCTGATGCCGGGGCCCATGTCCTCCCATGACCAGAGCGCCTTCGTGACGAGGAACGGCGTGGGCGAGCCCGGCGCGCTGACCTCCGTTCCCGCGAACTGCGCGGCGGCCGGAAGAGCGGCCGAGAAGACGACGAGGCCGGCGAGGATCGTTCGAGGCACGCGTGCGTTCATGACGCCCGGATGTTACGCCGCGCCGCGCCGGCTTTCGCGGGGGGCGGGGTGCGATCGCTTGCCGGGAACGTGACCAGCCCGGAGCCCCCGCCCGTTCCGCTCGCCGGTGAGGCTCACCTCACGCCGCGAGTCACCGCGGCGAGCGGTTCCGCCCCAACGATGCTCGTGAGCAAAGCGTCACGAGCATCTTCGGCGCGGCCTGTCAGAACCGGAACCGGGCCGAATGCCCTGGGGTGCGGCGAGCCCGCATGACCACTGTCCAGAGCATCCTCGTCGCAGCCCCATCTTCCACCACGGCTCGACGCGAACCCGCGTGACGTGGGACTCCGTAGAGGGCGGTCAATCCCGTCAGGAGGATGGATAATGGCCGACCCCACCGATTCCCGAGGTATCCCGTGAGCTCTCGCACCCTGGCCCGCCTCGTCGGCGTCGCCCTCCTCGTGTTCGTCGCCATCGTGATGGCCTCGTCCGGCACGTACATGATCCGGCCCGGCTATCGCGGCGTCCTCGTGACCATGGGCAAGGTGTCGCCGGTCTTCAAGCCCGAGGGCTTCGGACTCAAGACGCCGCTCATCACGACGGTCCACCCGATCTCGGTCCGCCAGCAGACGTCCGAGGACACTGCGAGCTGCTACTCGTCGGATCTCCAGCAGATCCAGGTGGAGCTGCGCGTGCTCTTCCGCATTCCCGAGAGCTCCGTCGTCAAGCTGTTCCAGCAGTACGAGGGGGATCCCTTCGACAGCATCGTCGCGCCGCGCGTGAACGAGGCGCTGAAGGAGGTCACGGCGCTCGAGAGCGCCGAGCAGATCGTCACGAACCGCGAGCTGATCAAGACGAAGACGCTCGAAACGACGCGCCACAAGGTGGGCGAGCTGCTGGTCATCGAGGACATCGTCATCCAGAACATCGCGCTGACGACGGAGCTCGAGCACGCCATCGAGCTGAAGATGGTGCAGGAGCAGGAGGCGGCGAAGTCGAAGTACGTGCAGCAGCGCGCGCAGATCGAGGCCGACACCGCCGTCATCAAGGCGCGCGGCGAGGCCGAGTCGATCCGCATCCGCGGCGAGGCGCTGAAGAACAACCCGACGTTCGTGGATCTCCAGGTCGTGGACAAGTGGAACGGCACCACGCCGCTCGTCGTGGGCGGTGGCGACGGCGTGATGGTCGGCATGCAGGACCTCGAGCGCCGCTCCGGAGACAGGCCATGAACACCTCCTTCACCACGCGGCTCGTCCTGGCGGCCGTCGTCCTCTTCGCGGGAATGATCCTCGCCGCGACGACCACCTACGTGATCGAGCCCGGCACGCGCGGCGTCAAGGTGACGGCAGGCAAGCCTTCGACCGAGTTCCTGCCCGAGGGCTTCGGCTTCCAGGCGCCGTTCATCACCGACATCATCCGTGTCAGCGTCCGGCAGAAGACGATGGCCCTCAACGCAGAGTGCTTCTCGTCCGACCTGCAGCAGGTCGTCATGGACCTGCGCGTCCTCTATCGCGTCCCTGAGCAGTCCGTGGTCGAGATCGCCACCAAGTACTCGGGCGATCCGTTCGACAGCCTCATCGCCCCGCGCGTGCAGGAGGCGCTGAAGGAGGTCACCGCGTTGCAGACGGCCGAGCAGATCGTCAAGAAGCGCGAGGAGATCAAGCAGGCGGCACTCGCCGGAGCCCGCGAGAAGATCGGGAGCATCCTGTGGGTCGAGGACATCGTGATCCACAACATCGACCTCTCTGCCCAGCTCGAGCAGGCGATCGAGGCGAAGATGGTGGCCGAGCAGCAGGCGGCTCAGGCCCACTTCACGCAGATGCAGACGCAGGTGGAGGCTGAGACGGTCGTCATCCGCGCGAAGGGCGAGGCGGAGGCCATCCGCGTGCGGGGCGAGGCGCTGAGGCTGAACCCTGCGTTTCTGCGCCTGCAGATCGTGGAGCGCTGGAACGGCAAGTCACCCCTGATGGTGCCGGCGGATCCGAGGGGGACGGGCGCAGGCATCCTGCTTCCGATGGGTTCCGGAGAGCGATGATGCGCCAGATCGGCCCGCGCGGCCGCGCGCTGCTCCAGATAGGCGTGCTGGTCGGCGTCCTCGTCCTGCTCGCGCTGCTCTTCCCACCCGTGCGCGCCGCGCGCGACCTCCGCTACTTCTGGTGGGCGATTCTGCTCGCCTTGCTCGGCATCTGGCTCGTCTGGGGCGTGGGGCGCAAGACGAAGGAGTGACGCGTCAGGGGCACGGGCCGGTCGCGGGATCGTCGAGGAGGTCGCGGGCGTCCGGCGTACCGCTTCCGTCGCCGAAGGTGCCGGCGCCGCAGTCGGAGTGGACGCGCACGAGGTACCAGCGAGAGCCGAGAGGTGCGTCGTCGAGCGTCACGGCGTCGAGGCGGCGCGAGATGCAGCTCGCGAGCGCGAAGCCTCGCGAAGCCAGCAGCTCGTCGATGCGGCCCGTCGTGACGTCGAAGCCGGCGTTCGGACCAGAGACGGGACGCTCGTCGGTCCACGTGAGCCGTACCTGTCCGGCCGCGACCTTCGCGACGTCGAGCCGCGCGACCTCGCCGGGCGGAGGGCCGAGCAGGGGATCGTCGGGGCCGCAATCCGCGACATTCAGGATGAAGTCGCCGTCGCGATCATCGTCGCAGGCGTCACCGAGACCGTCCCCGTCGAGATCGGCCTGGGACGGATTCGCAACGAGAGGACAGTTGTCGCAGAGATCGCCCAGCGTGTCGCCGTCCGGATCGTTCCCGCACGGATCCTCGCACGCGTCGCCGATCGTGTTGCCATTGGTGTCGAGCTGCAGCGGATCGAAGTCGGCCGGGCAGTCGTCGCACGGATCGCCCACCCCGTCTGCGTCACCGTCGTTCTGCGAGGCGTTAGGGACGCTCGCGCAGTTGTCGCAGGCATCGCCGACACCGTCGGTGTCGCCATCGTCCTGCGAGGGGTTCGCGACCGCGGGACAGTTGTCGCAGAGATCGCCGACGCCGTCGAGATCCGCGTCGTTGCCGCACGGATCAGGCTCGCACGCGTCGCCGATCGTGTTGCCGTTCATGTCGAGCTGGAGCGGATCGAAGATCGTCGGGCAGTCGTCGCACGGATCGCCCACGCCGTCGGCGTCACCGTCGGCCTGCGACGGGTTCGAGACACCAGGGCAGTTGTCGCAGAGATCGCCGAGCGTGTCCGTGTCCGAGTTCGCCTGATCCGCGTTCGTGAGGAACGGGCAGTTGTCGCAGGCATCCCCCACGCCGTCCGGCTCGCCATCCGCCTGGGCGGCGTTCGCGACGAACGGGCAGTTGTCGCAGAGGTTGCCTACCCCGTCGCCGTCGCCATCGGGCCCGCACGCTCCCTCGCAGGCGTCGCCGATGGTGTTGCCGTTCGCATCGAGCTGCAGCGGATCGAAGATAGTCGGACAATCGTCGCAAGAATCGCCCACGCCGTCGGAGTCAGCGTCCACCTGCGCCGGATTCGGGG
>Ga0315912_10002890_pt1 | contig 17683 bp, 14 predicted proteins | sample VfabasoilMG_FD_204469 | JGI IMG/M metagenome (GOLD analysis project Ga0315912, IMG submission 204469) | Garden soil microbial communities collected in Santa Monica, California, United States - V. faba soil | ecosystem: Environmental > Terrestrial > Soil > Garden | place: USA: California...
CGTCAACTGCTGGCGGCGCCGCGGATGGAGAAGGAAAACCGCCGCGGCAATGTGTTCCCCCTCCACATGGATGCGCAGATCATCCTGGTCCGCACCTATGTGCGTTTCGGCCGGTGGAAGGAGTTGTTGGAGTCCAAAGAGTTCGAATGGGATGACAGCAAACTCGCCAATAAAATCCAACGTCCGCATGCGGAGGCGTTGGCGCATATCGGGTTGGGCGATCTGGTAAAAGCGCGGAAGTCACTGGCCGATCTGGAAGCCCAGAAAGAAGAGGTCACAAAGAACAACAACTACTTCCTGAAGTCGTGGCACCCGGTAATGGCGCGCGAGATCAAAGGCAAGCTGCTGCTCGCCGGCGGCAAGACATTGGAGGGATTGACGGAACTCGGTGAAGCCGCCCAGGCTTGGGGGGAGATGCTGCAGGAGCAGAACGACCCGCCCTTCTATCCGTCAAATGTCTATGACGATTTAGGGCGCGCCTATTTGACTGCGAAAAGCCCGGGGCTGGCGGTCGCCGCTTATACAAAGTCGCTGACGCTGGTTCGGAATAATGCTTGGGCGCTCGCCGGCTTGGCCGAAGCGCACTCCCAATTGGGAGACAAGGAAAAGGCGCAGGAGTTCGCAGCCCGCGTTCTATCTGTCTGGGGTGACGCCGATATTCCGCCGAAAATTTCCGGTAAACCGGTTGACGTTTCCCCGGGACCCCAGCGGAACTACAAGACGACAACCCTTTCGAGCCTGGGCCCTGATCTTTGGACGCCCTTCGACGCTCCGCAACTCGACGCCCTGGACCCGCAAAAGAAGCAGGTCACGTTGAAGGAGTATGCGGGCCGTAATGTCGTCCTCGTTTTCTACCTCGGCCAGGAGTGTGCCCATTGTCTGGAGCAGTTACAAACAGTGGCCAAGCGGAAGGAGGATTTCACCAAGCGCAACACCGCCGTATTGGCGATCTCCAGCAATAAACCCGAAGACAATGCGGATTCCGAAAAGATAAAGGCGCTGCCCTTCCGTCTACTCTCCGACGTGCGTTATGAAAACTCGAAACGATTCCTGTCTTATGACGATTTCGAACGCCTGGAGCTGCACTCCACTGTTCTAATCGACGCCAAAGGCAAGGTGCGCTGGGCGCAACGCGGCGGCGATCCATTCACCGATTTCGACCGCCTATTCAAAGAAATTGATCGGATGAATAAATTTGCAGAATGACGGAACGAATTCCGCCTTGTCCCGTATAAGCAGATAACGGGATCGTCTCCGCTAGAGAGACCCTTTCCCCAACGACAACCCCCTCTAGCGGAGACCCCGATTTATCGAGTCAAAACGGGACCGAATGGCAATTCAGGAGCCTGGACTGTCCAAAAATCCCAGTTACGGTCAGGATAACAGGTTCGTGAATTTTCGCAACGGGAAAATAGCGACTCGCCCCGAACAATCGCGCATGCTATCGTGAGTGGCAAATGTCAGCGAGCGCCGTAACCATCCGCAACGCCACTCCCGAAGACGCCGCAGCCTGCGGCCGAATCTGTTTCGATGCGTTTTCCGCGATCAACACGGAACACAATTTCCCTCCGGAAATTCCAACGGCAGAAGCAGCCGAAGGACTTTTGGGGATGTTGTTCTCCCATCCCAGATTTCATGGAGTCGTGGCGGAAGTCGACGGCAAAATCGTCGGCAGTAACTGTCTCGATGAACGATCCGCGATTGCCGGTGTTGGCCCCCTCACCGTTGATCCCACTGCCCAGAACAAGGGGGTTGGCCGGGTACTGATGGACGCTGCGATGGACCGCGCCCGGGAAGCGGACTACGCCGGTGTCCGCCTGGTCCAAGCGGCATTTCACTGTCGGTCGCTCTCCCTTTACGCCAAGCTCGGATTCGAAGTTCGCGAGCCATTGGCGGTAATGCGCGGCCCGGCGATCGCACGACCGCTCATTGGCTTTGAGGTCCGGCCCGCTACCACTGCGGATCTCGACGCCGCCAACCGCGTTTGCCAGAAAGTTCATGGATTCGATCGCGGCGGGGAGTTAGCCGACGCCATCGGCCAGGGAACCGCCATTGTCGTTGAACGCAACGGCGCCATCACCGCCTACGCCACGAGCTTCGGCTACTTCGGCCATTCCGTTGGAGAATCCACCGCCGATGTGGTCGCCCTGATCTCGGCGGCAACCGATTTCCCCCCGCCCGGCATCCTGGTCCCCATGCGCAACTCCCAGTTGTTTCAATGGTGCCTGAAGAGCGGCCTGCGCATGGTGCAGCCGATGACGCTTATGACGACGGGCCTCTACAATGAGCCCGTCGGCGCTTACTTGCCGTCGATCCTTTACTAGCCATATAGTGTGTCCATGCGACATGCGGCTCTTTTTGCGATTGCGGCTATGGCTTGTTTCGGCGACGACAGCAACAGGATTCTGCGCCTGGATCATTACGTCCGCGTGAAGTCGGCGGTACCGGCCATGGCCGGGCAGACGGCGCTTATCTATTTGCGGGAGGTCGTCCGGGCGCGCCACGGCCGTCAGGTTGTCCTTTTCGTTCACGGGGCCGGCACACCCGCCGAGGTCGCTTTCGACGTTCCGTATCAGGACTACAGTTGGATGGAATATCTGGCCAAGGCCGGCTACGACGTCTTTTCCATGGACATGACCGGGTACGGGCGTTCAACGCGGCCGTTTCCGATGAACGATCCGTGCAATCTGGCTGAAGACCAGCAAAAGTCGGTCTTCGGCACGACGTGCGCCCCCAGCTACGGGCAACAAATGACAACCTTAGCCTCCGATTGGAACGATATTGGCGCGGTTGTCGATCATCTGCGCGCATTGAGACGCGTTGAAAAGGTGCACTTAATCGGCTGGTCGCTCGGCGGACCGCGCGCGGGCGGATATGCGGCGCACAATCCCGCCAAAGTCGACAAAATGGTCCTGCTGGCCCCCGCATACCGGCGAGGCGGCGGCGACACCGTTCCGGCGAAGATTCCGGCCGCGGGCCCTACGTTCGGCTCGCAGTCCCGCCAGGAGTTTGACGCCAACTGGGACCGCCAATTAGGCTGCCCGGACCAGGTGGATCCGAAAGCGCGGGAAACGGTATGGGCTGACATGCTGGCCTCCGATCCGCAGGCCGCCACGTGGGGCCCCGGCGTGCGCCGCGCGCCGCTGGTGACCACCTGGGGGTGGAATCAGGGCGTTGTTCAGAAGATGCAGACTCCGTCGCTTTTCGTCGCCGCCGCGCTGGACAAACAGGCGCTACCGGCTAACGTGAAGGCGCTTTATGAGGACTTCGGGGCCGCTGAAAAGGTGCTCCTGGACCTCGGCTGCGCCTCCCACAACGCGTTGTGGGAGAAGAACCATCTGCTTCTGTTTCAGGCCTCGCTGGAATGGCTCCGCGATGGCAACGTCAATGGCAGCAAGAAGGGCGAGGTGAAGCTGGGTTATTAGCCCAGCCGCGCGCGGATTTTCTCGCTCAGAGCCTTTCCGTCCACCCGTTTCCCGGCTAATTTGGCCTTCGCCGCGTTCATGACCAGGCCCATTTTCGCCTTGTCCGTCACGCCGGTTTCGACGATGGCCGACTCAATGGCCGCGGCCGTCTCTTCGTCGGTAGGCGCGGCGGGCAAATAGCTTTCCACCAACGCCAGCTCAGCGGCTTCCTTGTCGGCCAGTTCCGCCCGTCCATTGGCCCGGAACATTTCCATGGACTCGCGGCGCTGCTTGGCGATGGTCGTCAGTACCTGCATCTCGGAAGCCTCATCGAGGGGCTTCATGTTGTCCACCTGGTACTTCTGCAGGGCCGCTTTCAGCATGCGAACGGCGCTCAGACGGGCCTCGTCTTTGGCCTTCATCGCGGCCACCATATCCTTCTGTATCTGATCGAGTAGAGGCATGATTTGTTATCCTAATTGTACGCTCTAGCTGTTCTCACTCCTCTTTATCCAATGCACATTAAGAAACAACGCCTTTTGACTCCGGGGCCGACGCCCCTTTATCCGCCGGCACTTCACGCGATGATGGCCTCCGATGTCCACCACCGCACGCAGGACTTCGTAAAAATCCAGAATCAGGCCCTCGCCTCGCTGAAAGAGGTCCTCGGCACGTCCAATGACGTCTTTATCCTGGTTTCCTCAGGCTCCGGCGGCTTGGATGCATCGGCTTCCAACTTCCTTTCGATGGGCGACAAAGTCATCGTCTGCACCGCCGGCAAATTTGGCGAGCGTTGGGTGGAAATCGCCAAGGCGTATTCGTTAAATGCAGTAGTTTTGAAGGCGGAGTACGGTGACGTGGTGACCCCGGACCGTGTGGAGGCCGCTCTGGCCGAAAATCCCGATGCCAAAGCCGTATTCGTCCAGGCTTCCGAGACCTCCACCGGCGCAATGCACGATGTAAAGTCGATGGCCGCGGCAGTCAAGAAGACCGATGCGCTGTTCATAGTCGACGCCATCACAGGCATCGGCACGATGCCGCTAGATATCGACGGCTGGGGCATTGACGTCTGCATCGGCGGTTCGCAGAAGTCGTTCATGATCCCTCCGGGCCTCGCGTTTGTCACCGTCAGCCCCAAGGCATGGAAGGCCAACGAATCCGCCAGCATTCCGCGCTTCTACTTCGATCTGAAGAAAGAAAAGAAGATGATCGAGAAGGGCGAGGGTTCCAGTTGGACGCCCAACACCTCCCACATCATCGCCCTGAACGCCGCGCTCGACTACATCAAGCAGCTAGGCATGCCGAAACTGGTTGAAAACGCGGAACTGCTCGCCAAAGCGACCCGCGCCGCGGCCGCGGCCCTCGGCCTGGAATTGTTCGCCAAGACCTCCCCCGGCAACTCGGTCACGGCCATCAAGGCCCCTGCCGGCATGGACTCCGGCGTCATCGTCAAAGGGTTCAAGACCCACTTCGGAGCCATTATTGCCAACGGCCAGGGCTCGATGAAGGGTCAGATTTTCCGCATGGCGCATCTCGGCTACTTTGATTTCGCCGACATGTTCGCCGTGATCGCAGCACTTGAGCTGATTCTCCAAGCCAACGGCCACAAAGTGGAGCTGGGCGCCGGAGTGGCGGCGGTGCAGCGAGTATATGCCGAAGTGGCCATGCCGCAAACGGTAAACGCGTAACTATACGGGAGCGGAAGCAAAGCAAATGAAGATTCTTGTAGCGGAACCACTGGCGGAAGCCGGTCTGGAGTTATTGCGCGCGCAGGCGGGATGGGATGTGGTCGTCTCCAATCCGAAGGAGTATGCGCCCCATTTGGAAGATTGCGACGCCCTGCTGGTGCGCAGCGCCGTGAAGGTTAACAAGGACGTTCTTTCGAAGGCTCCGAAGCTCAAAGTCGTCGGCCGCGCCGGTGTCGGCGTCGACAATGTTGATCTGGAAGCAGCTACGTCGGCGGGCGTGCTGGTCATGAACACACCCGGCGGCAATGCCATTTCCGTCGCTGAACACACCATCGGCCTGATGCTTTCGCTCGCCCGCAGCATCCCGGCCGCCAGCGCCTCCACCAAGAGCGGCAAATGGGAAAAGAAGAAGTTCCAGGGCAACGAACTCCGCGGCAAGACGCTAGGTGTCATGGGTCTGGGTTCCATTGGGCGCGAAGTTGTAAAGCGCGCCGCCGGATTCGACATGCGGATTATCGCCCACGATCCCTTCGTCAATCCGCAGACCGCCGCCGATCTGAGCGTGGAACTTGTCTCCCTTGAGGCCCTCTACGCCCAGAGCGACTACATCTCCCTGCACATGGCGCTCACGCCGGAAACCCACGGCATGTTGAATGCCACCGCGTTCGCCAAAATGAAGCCCGGTGTTCGCATCATCAACTGCGCCCGCGGTGAGTTGATCAAATCCGCCGATATTGCCGCGGCCCTGGCCAGCGGTCAGGTTGGCGGCGCCGGTCTCGACGTGTTCGAAAAGGAACCGCCGGCCCCCGAGGATCCGCTTCTCGCCGCCGAAAACCTCCTCGCCACGCCTCACATCGGCGGGTCCACCGACGAAGCGCAGGAGATCGTTGGCGTCCGCATCGCCGAACAGCTCGTCGAATATCTGGTCAATGGAATCGCGCTCAACGCCGTCAACATGCCCGCGCTTTCCCCGGAAATGTACAAAGCCGTCGGCCCTTACATCACCCTGGCGGAACGCCTCGGCAACTTCGCCGCATTCGTTTCGGCCGGGAATCCTAAGGGTGTCAAGCTAACCTATTCCGGCCGTATCGCCGAGTTCAACACGACGCTGCTCCGCAATGCGGGCATGGCCGGCGTCCTCAACCGGTCAATGGAACAGCGCGCCAACCTCGTCAACGCCATGCCCATCGCCAATGAGCGCGGCCTGAGCGTTGCCGAAAAGCACGAAAAACGATCCGGACACATCGATTCCATCCGGCTGGAACTCGAAACCGGCGGCGGCGTAACCGTTGTTGAAGGCGCGGTGATTCTCGGCAAACCGCGTTTGATTATGGTTGACGGCATCTACTGCGAAGCCGCGCTCAGCGGGCATCTGCTCTACTTGAACAACAACGACGTACCGGGCGTTATCGGCCACGTGGGTAGCGCGCTCGGCCGTTCCGGCATCAACATCGCCAACTTCTCCCTCGGCCGGCAGGAAACCGCCGACCCCGGAAAGCCTATCCGGGCCATCGCCGTCGTGGAAATCGAAGGGGAAATAACCGATGCGGTCATCGCCGATCTGAAAGCCAACCCCGCCATCCTTCTCGCCCGCCCGGTTGAATTCTTGGCTTAAAATCGTGTTTCAGTTGCAAGAATATGGCCGTTCCGTCCCCCGGAACGGCTTTTTCTTGCGATTTCCGGAGTCTTGTGTTTGCATATAGCCCGCTATGTGATAGCATTGAAGAGATTCCCGAGGAATTTCCCTCGTAGTTTATCCCACCGCAACGGAGTGGCACGCACCACCGAATGAGTAATACCGTTTTCCTTGGCAACCTTCCTGCCTGGGTGACTGCTGACGACATCAAGTCCTGGCTCTCGGCCGAGAACCTGGTGGCTGATTCCATCAAAGTCATCCGTAACCCAGAAACACAAGAATCCAAAGGGTTCGCATTTATCGAAGCTCCCAACGTGGAGGAGATGAATTCGATCATCCGCCGATTTGATCGCGCACCGCTTGAAGATCGCATGCTCCGGGCAAACCCTGCACAGCCGCCGAAGTCGAAGGGTGGCCCGCCGGTGAGAGCCGTCGGCCCGATGGCTGGTTCCGCCGGTCCCGGGATGGATCGGAATAAGCGGATGCGGCCTGCCCGAGACGCTGCCGGCGGTGCCGCTGGTGCCGCTGCGGCAACAAAGCGCAAGAGCAACAAGCCCCAGCCCACCAGTGCGTTTGCTGAAGAACTGGCAAAGGCGCTGTAAAAACCTTCTGCAACAACTGCAAAGAAAGCGATCCTCGCAGGGTCGCTTTTTTTCGTCTCTACAACATCCGTACCATTGCTCCCGGCCTGCGACTGTTGTAAAGTAAACGCTCATCCCCCGGAGGATGCGTGAAGGACTTTGTCTTGCTCCGGGCGGCGCTTTGCCTTGTGCTGGCGGTGTCCGCCTGGTATCTCAAACCATTCGGGCTGAGTGGTCCGCTGGCGGCAGCGGCGGGCGCTACCGTGTGCGCCGCTATTCTCTTTTTTGAGTATCGCGTCCGGGAGATCACCCTAAAAAGACTGATAGGAGCCGCCGCCGGCAGCCTCCTCGGAATTGTCGGCGCCTACTTCATTTCGCTTATTCTGGACGACGCTCTTGCCGGCGACCGAACTACGCTGCCCTTCGTCGAACTGGCGATCCTTCTTTGGATGGCATACTGCGGGCTGGTCGTAGGCGCGCATAAAGGCGACATGCTCAACCTTGCCGCCCTCGGCGGCGTCTTCGGCGGCGAAACCTCACCCAAGCAGCAGTTCAAAATCCTCGACACTTCCGTCATTATCGATGGACGTATCGCCGACATCGTGGAGACCGGCTTCCTGGATGGCGTCCTGATTATCCCGCAGTTCATCCTCCGCGAACTGCAAATGGTAGCCGACTCCGCCGACTCCATGAAGCGCAACCGCGGCCGCCGCGGCCTCGACATCCTGCAAAAAATCCAGAAAAATCCCGATCTCCAGGTCCGCATCGTCGAGGAGGATTTCCCGCAAATCCGCGATGTCGACATGAAGTTGATCGAGTTGGCAAAAATCTACGCCTGCAAAGTCGTCACTAACGACTTCAACTTGAACAAGGTCGCCACGCTGCACGGAGTAGACGTTCTGAACATTAACGAACTTGCCAACGCCCTGAAGCCGGTCGTCCTGCCCGGTGAGACTATGAAGGTCTTCATTCTGAAGGAAGGCAAGGAGTTCAACCAGGGTGTGGCCTATCTCGATGACGGCACCATGGTCGTTGTCGATCACGCCAGGAAGCTAATCTCTAAAACCATCGAGATCACCGTCACCAGCGTCCTGCAAACCACCGCCGGCAAAATGATCTTCGGACGCTACGACGAACGCATGCATGCTGCCGAGCGTGCCGTTTCCAGTTGAATCGGGCATACAATAGCAAATTAGGCTCCCCTTCATAATGAAAGTCGCCGTCATTTTACCCGCCGCGGGTCTGGGCACCCGGATGGCCAAGCCGCAACCGGATAACGCACCGCACAATCGCAAGCAGTTCTTGCAGCTTGAGAACGTGCCCATTCTCCTCCACACGATCCGGAAATTCGCTCAATGCAAGCCGGTCACGGAAATCGTTGTTGCCCTGCGCGGCGACGACATCGCATGGGTCCAGGAACTGCTCGATCAGGAGACGCTTGCCAAACCTGTCCGGCTCGTGCTCGGCGGTGAATCCCGGCAGCAGTCGGTGGAAAACGCCCTCAGCCAGCTCGACCCCGATACGGCGCTTGTGGCCGTCCATGACGCCGTGCGGCCCTTCGTGGATCTGGACGCCGTCGAGAAGGTGATCCAGGAAGCCGCAGTCTGCGGAGCGGCCATCCTCGGCATCGTGCCCGTCGATACCGTCAAGCGCGTCCATCTAAACAGAATCGAAACCACCATTCCCCGCGAACGCCTGATAATGGCCCAGACGCCGCAGGTCTTCACGCTCCCCATTCTTCGCGAGGCATTCGACAAAGCCACCGCCGACGGCTTTGTCGGCACCGATGAAGCGAGCCTGGTGGAGCGCCTGGAAAACGTCAACATCCACATCATTCCGGGCAGCGACCGCAATATCAAGATCACCAAGCCCACCGATCTCTATCTCGCCAAACTCTTCCTGGCCGAGGAAAAAGAGCGGCATTCGGCATGACCGCGGTCCGCACCGGGCTGGGTTGGGATAACCACCGCATCGCCGAAGGCCGTCCGCTTATCCTCGGGGGTATTACAATCCCCTGCGAGTTCGGGCTCGACGGCCACTCCGACGCCGATATTCTCCTGCATGCCCTCACCGACGCCTTTCTCGGCGCCCTGGCGCTTGGCGACATCGGCATGCACTTCCCCGACACCGACCCCGAATGGAAGGGCGCATCGAGCGACCGCTTTTTGATCCACGCCGCCAACCTCGCCCTCAAGCTTGGATGGACCATCGCCAACGTCGACACTACCGTCATCCTTCAGCGCCCCAAGCTCAAAGACTTCCGCGAACCGATTCGCGCCAATATTGCCCGCCTGCTCAATCTGGAGCTCGATCAGGTCTCCGTTAAGTTCAAAACGGCCGAAAAGGTAGGGCCCGTAGGCGAAGGGAAATCAGGCGAAGCACAGGCCATCGTCACGTTGTTTCAGTAGCATAATGGGAAGAGAGCATGAAAACTTATCTGGCCATTGCGGCTGCTCTCGCCCTTGCGCCGATGGCCACGGCCGATGTTACGTACTCCAAGGAGATCGCCCGCCTCTATCAGGCCAAGTGCCAGGGCTGTCATCGCGCCGGTGATATTGGGCCGTTCGCACTGGACTCCTACCAGGCCGCGATAACCTGGGGCGAAGACATACAGCGTGTCGTCCGTGAAAAGCTAATGCCGCCGTGGAAGCCCGTCGACGCGCACGGCAAATTTAAGAACGATTTCAGCCTGACCGACGAAGAACGCGAAACCATCCTCGCCTGGTATCGCGCCGAAGCGCCGGAGGGCGATCCGGCCGATCTCCCAGAACCTACGCCCGAGACCGGTGAATGGCAGCTCGGTGAGCCGGATGCTGTGATTCAACTGCCGGAAATGTACAAAGTGCCGCGGCGCAAGGACATCTACCGCTGCTTCGTTGTTCCCACGGGCTTTGAGGAGGATGTTTGGATCAAATCCGTGCAGGTTGTTCCCGGAAACAGGCAGGTTGTCCATCATGTAATTCTCTATCTCGATGAGACGAACCGGTCGACGGAATTGGACGCCAGGGATGAAGAACCCGGCTACGAGTGCTTCGGCGGGCCCGGCGACGGCGTTGAGGTCGGCCTCAGCACCATGCTGGGCGGCTGGGTGCCGGGAACCCGGGCAGGGATGCTTCCCGAAGGCGTCGGACTGCTGGTGCCGAAGGGTGCACGCGTCATCGTGCAGATGCACTACTTCCCTGCCGGCAAGGAACACAGCGACCAGACAAAGATCGGCCTTTACCTCGCCAAGAGTACGGAGACTCTGACTCGCCGTTTGGTCTTTGCTCCTTTGGTGAACAGAACCTTCCGCATACCCGCCGGAGCCAGGGAACATCAGGTTTCCGCCACCTACCCCATCCTGCCAGGTTTGACAGGGCAGGTTTATTTGGTGGTTCCTCACATGCATCTGCTCGGCAAAAAGATTCAGGTGACCCGCACCAACAGCTTCTCGCGCGTAAACGACACGCTCATCAAAATCGACGATTGGGATTTTAACTGGCAAGGGTTCTATGCCTTCCAGGAGCCCATGAAATTGAACATTTTCGATAACCTGAGAGTGCAATGCACATTTGATAATTCCGCTGAAAACCCGCGCAATCCGTCGAATCCGTTGAAGGACGTTCGCTGGGGCGAAGGAACCGAGGACGAGATGTGCCTCAGTTTCATCGGCCTGTCGTTCGACAACCCCTCCGTCGTCGATATCTTCAAACTCCAGCGGCACAATCAGCGCCGGTAGCGCATGGCTCGACTGCTCCGGCCACCCGGTCCACGCTCCCTTTCGATCGGCGGCAGCTTTCAATCCTTCCGTTCCGACCCCATTCGTTTCCTGACCAACTGTGCCGCCCAATACGGCGATCTCTGCTACTTCCGGGCCGCGCACCAGCACATGTACTTCCTGAACTCGCCCGATCTGGTGCAGGAAGCGCTCGTCACCAAGAACGCCCACTTCATGAAGAGCCGCATTCTGCAAAGGGCCAAGGCGCTTCTGGGTGAGGGACTGCTGACCAATGAAGGCGCCTCCCACCTCCGCCAGCGCCGCCTGGTCCAGCCCGCGTTCCACCGCGATCGCCTGATTCGCTACGCCGCCGACATGTCCGCGCTCGCTATCCGTTCCCGCGGCCGTTATACGCATGACGCCGTGGTTGACATCGACCGCGAGATGATGCGCCTGACGCTTTCCATTGTCGGCCGCACGCTCTTCAGCGCGGAAGTCGAAGAGGATGCCGTCACTATCGGCGAGGCCATGAACGCGCTCATCGCCATGATGCCCGTCCTGATGTTCCCGCTTTCGCAGTACCTGCAATACCTCCCCATCCCCTTCATGCGCCGCTTTCAGAAAGCGCGCGAAACTCTCGACGCCACCATCTACCGCATCATCAACGAGCGCCGCCGTACCGGCGAGGACAAAGGCGATCTGCTCTCCATGCTGCTGCTCGCCCGCGACGCGGAAGGCGACAACACCGGCATGACCGACAAACAGGTCCGGGACGAAACTCTCACCCTTTTCATCGCCGGGCATGAGACGACCGCCACGGCGCTCACGTGGGCCTGGCATCTGCTGGCTGAGAATCCGGAGGCCGAAGCGAAGATGCATCTCGAGTTGGACAGCGTCCTCAACGGCCGTGAACCGTCCTTCGACGATGTCCCTCGCCTGCCCTACACCAGCAACGTTTTCGCCGAAACCATGCGGCTCTTCCCGCCCGCTTGGGCCATCGGCCGCATGGCCGTCAACGAGCTCGAAATCGGCGGCTACACCATACCGAGCAAATCGATCGTCCTGCTCAGCCCTTACACTATGCACCGCTCGGCCAGATGGTGGACCGATCCCGATAGATTCAGCCCCGAACGCTGGGAAGTCGAAGAGTCCGAGCGCCCGAAGTTCGCCTACTATCCCTTCGGCGGCGGCCCGCGCCTGTGCATCGGCGAACGTTTCGCCTGGATGGAGGGCGTCATCATATTAGCCGCCATCGCGCAGAAATGGCGCTTCCGACGCGCTGATAACCAGCCCGTGGAACTCGCGCCGCTTTTGACCCTCCGGCCCAAGGGCGGCCTGCGCCTCCGTGCCGAATCGCGCGAACCCCGGTAACAGATCGGCTCCGGGCCCTCTCATAAGCGTGAGAGGTATCTACCCAATGGGGAACGAGTCCAACTACGAATCGCAGCATCTGACCGGCGATGCCGCTCTTGAGAAAATCCGCGGCCTGCTGAAGCACTTCCGCAGCGCAATGATGGTTACGCTCGTCAACGGCCATCTCCATTCCCGGCCAATGGGAATCCAGGGCGATACATCCAAATTCGATGGCGTCCTTTGGTTCTTTTCCGACCGCGAAAGCCGGAAAATCGAGGAGATTAAGGCCGACCCGGAAATGTCGCTTATTATGCAAAGCGACAGTGACAGCGCCTATCTGCACCTCTTCGGCTCGGCCTCGGTCACCGACGATATCGGCAAGAAGAAGGAGCTCTTCACGCCGCTCGCCAAGACCTGGTTTCCCGAGGGCGTCACCGATCCCCGCCTCACGCTCATCCGCTTTGAAGCCGAACGCGGTGACTTCTGGGACAGCCCCGGCGGCATGCTGCAAGTTTTGGCGGCGTTCACCAAAGCCGTGGTCACAGGCACTCGTGGCCAGGGGGGCGAGATGGGCGACGTGAAACTCTAGCTTGACGATCGATACCTGTCTATATAATATCTGTCTATGGCAGGTATTGATCGCGAACTGAAGAAGGGCTCCGCCGAACTCCTGATCCTTGCTCTCCTCGAAGCTCGCCCCCGGCACGGCTACGAGTTGAGCAAGCTGATCGAAAGCCGCTCCAACGGCCAGCTCACGTTCCACATTGATTCCCTCTACCCGCTCCTCTATCGCCTGGAGGAACGGGAGTGGATCAAAGGAACGTGGGTGGAACAGCCGGGCGAACGGCGGCGGCGATGCTACAAAGTCACCGCCGCCGGTAAACGCGAACTCGCTCGCCAGCGGGAAACCTGGGCGACATTCGTCGAGTCTGTGCGCCTCATCACGGGTGATGAGCATGCCTGATTGGGCGTTAGAGGTCCGGAAAAGGCTTGCCTCAGTAAGGCTGTCACCAACCCGCGAAGCCGAAATCGTCGAAGAGCTATCGCAGCATCTCGAGGACCGTTGGCGAGATCTAATCGCTGGCGGTGCCTCGCACGAAATCGCGACACAAACCGTTCTAGCCGAATGCAAAGATACCCTGGCCCCGCACCTCGCATCGTTGCGCCAAGCACGATGGGTGGATAACGCGCCTCCGCAGAGCCGTTGGCTATCCCTGCACGACATTCGGTATGCCATACGCGCCCTTCGCTCAGCGCCCGCCTATAGCGCCGTCGCCCTCGCCGTCCTCACCCTGAGCATCGGCGCCACCACCGCCATCGTCTCCGTAGTCGATGCCGTCATCGTGCGCGGCTTGCCATTTCCTGACGCCGACCGGCTCGTCGCAGTCGGCGAACGGAGAATGAAAGCCGCCGCCGATGGCGAAAATCTGGTAGCGCCGCAGAATTTTTCTGACTGGCGCGAGCAACAGGAAGTCTTCATAGGGCTTGCCGCGGTCGGCTACTCGAGCATAATGCTAGTGCCGGAGCACGGGCAGGAGCCTGAGGTACTGAAGGCGCAAGCCGTTACCGCGGATTTCTTCCCGGTATTGAATGTATCCCCCTTGCTCGGCCGTGCCTTTACCCCCGAGAACGAACGCCGAGGCAACGCCCGCGTCGCTGTCATCAGCTACTCGCTGTGGCAGCGGCGCTTCGGCGGCTCGCCGGACGTGATCGGGCGGTATGTTCTCGGCCACGTCGCGGACGTCCAAATTCTCGGTGTCATGCCCCCCGGATTTGCTTATCCCGTCGGCGATTTACAACCCACGGATGTTTGGCTTCCGAACGTCTTCCGCCCGGAGGAACGTATTCGCGGCAACGACTTCAGTTATCGACTGCAGGTTATCGGCCGCCTGAAACCAGGCGTCGGCATTGAGCGGGCGCAAGCAGATATGGACCAGATTACCGCGCGACTCGCCGCGGAAACGCCGCGCTGGTTTGAAGACCGTGTCGCGAAAGTCGAGCCCCTCCACGGCTACCTTGTGAAGAGTGTCCGCGGTTGGATGTACATGCTCCTTGGCGCCGTGGGATTCGTGTTGCTCATCGCCTGCGTCAACCTGTCCAACCTCACCTTGGTCCGAGTCTCCACGCGTTCAAAAGAGTTCGCGATTCGGACGGCGCTCGGTGCCTCACGGTGGGATCTGGCCCGGGCGCTCCTGGTCGAAAGCTTGATTCTCTCCGTAGTCGGCGCAGCTTTCGGCGCCGCTCTCGCCTGGATAGGCGTCGAACTGCTTCGCGCCGCTATTCCGCCGGAGATCCCCCGCGCGGGCAACATCGCCATCAACGTCCGCGTTCTGACAGCCGCAATGGCCATCGCCACCGCCACCGCTCTGATTTTCAGCGCCATGCCGATGCTTCATTTCACCCGCCGCATGAACATCGCCGGTCCCGCCGACACCACCAGAAGCGCACAGGGAGGCCTGCGTGACCTGCTGGTTGTCGCCGAGATTGCCCTCGCGGTGGTTCTACTCGTAGGTTCCGGACTGTTCCTCGCTAGCTTCCGCCAAGTGACGAGCGTAGATCTGGGAATCAATCCGGCCGATGTTCTCACCGTGCGCTTCCGGCCGTTGGGTGGCTCGGCGGGCCCGCAACGTACCCAGGAGTTCCGGAATCTCCTCGAAAACCTCCGGGAAATCCCCGGCGTCGAGATCGCATCACTCATCCACGGCGGCGTCCCGCTCCGAGGCGATCTGCGCACCGTTGACTTCGGCATTCCCGGCCGCGTTCTCTCGCGCAATGAAGACCTCGATTTTAATGCGATTTCTCCCGACTACTTCCGCGCCATGCGAGTCCCGTTGCTCGCAGGACGCTTTTTTACCGATGAGGATCGGCACGGCGGCGAAGCTGTAGCCATCATCAACACTGCCGCCGCGAAAAAGTACTTCCCCGGCGAAAATCCCATCGGCAAGGCGATTCAATTCGAAGGTCTCCGGACGGTCGTTGGGGTGGTGGGCAACATTCGCCATGACGGACCGGAAACCGATTGGCGGCGTCAGGGCTTCATTCCCCTCGACCAGAGCGAAGCGGCAGGCGCCACGCTGGCGCTCCGGCTCAATGGCGAACTCGCCCACGTCATACCCGCTGTGAAATCCGCCATCTGGTCTCAGTTCCCCGGAATACCGCTCCCCGACATCCTAACGATGGAGGAGTTCCTGCAAATCCTGATAGCCCAACGCCGCTTCAACATGCTGCTGCTCAGTCTATTCGGCCTGCTTGGCATAGTAATATCGCTAGTTGGCATCTACGGGGTGATGGCTTACACGGTCGCTCGGCGCACCAAGGAAATCGGGATCCGCCTGGCGCTGGGCGCCTTGCCCGTCACCATCCTGCGCATGATCCTCAGCCGCGCCTCCGCGCATCTCGCAGCCGGCCTTCTTATCGGGCTGATAACCGCCTGGAGTCTCAGCGGGCTTGTCGCCGCGTTCCTCTTCCAGGTTCAGCCAACCGACGTTTCGGTCTACGCCGGCGTGGGAGCCCTCCTCGCCACCACGGGCCTCGCCGCCGCCTTCGTACCCGCCCGCCGCGCCGCCCGCGTCGATCCGGCTATTTCACTCCGCTTGGAGTAAGGCTCTTCTGCCGCGCCGGCAGAAATTCATCCCCAGCACGCCAGGTCGGCATCGCCGGATTATTCGCGACATACAAACCCACCGTAAACCCGAACCGCGCCATCTGCTCCGGCCCGCCCATATCCCACGACTCCTTGTACTCATCGCTCGGCTGATGATAGTTCTTGGCGTTGTACTCGAAGGCCAACTGCGCCCCCGCCGTCTCATCCTTGCCGATATACTCATCGCCCATATTGATCGAAAACGCCGGCACGCCGGCCTTCGCGAACGCAAAATGGTCCGAACGGTAAAAATGCCCCTGCTCCGGTCGCGGATCGGGCTTGATCGACAAATTGAACCGGCGCGCAACCTGCTGCACGATCGGGAAAACCGAGGTCCGTTCGGCGCCGTTCACCACGACATCCTTCACCCGTCCGAACGGAAAGAACGAATCGAAGTTCAGGTTCAGCGCCGTCTTCCCCATCGGAATCACCGGATGAGACGCATAAACATCCGCGCCGCGAAGGCCGCTCTCCTCCGCCGTTACCGCCACAAAAATCGCTGACCGCTTCGGCCGATTCCGCAATCCCGCCCACGCCCGCGCTATCTCAATCAGCACACCGCAGCCACTGGCATTGTCAACGGCGCCATTGTAGATCTTGTCCCCATTCACCGGATCGCCGATACCGAGGTGATCCCAATGCGCGCTGAAAACTATGGCTTCCTTGCTCAACACCGGATCGCTTCCCGGGATAATCGCCGCGACATTCGCCGCCTGAATCTGGCGAATCTTCGCCGGCACTTTACCCTGAATGCGAATGCCCAACGGGATCGGCTGGAAGCCCTTCTGGTTCGCCTTGTTCAACAACTCGTCCACGGTATGGCCTGCCAACCCCAACAACTTCTCCCCAGCCGCATGGGAAACCCACCCGGCAAACGCCAAAGCGGAAGCCCCCGCCGCCAACTTCACCTGCGGGTCTTCCTTCCCCCAGGAACTCTTCACCACCTCCCAGCCATAACCAGCCGTCGGCGAAGTATGAATCAATACGCAAGCAACTGCCCCCTGCCGGAAGACCTCCTCGTACTTATACGTCCACCGGCCATAGTACGTCAGCGCCTTGCCCCCAAAGAACTTGGCATCCTCGCTCGGCGGCTCATTGGTGAACAACACCGCCACCTTGCCCTTCAAATCGACGCCTTTATAGTCGTTCCAATCAAACTCCGGCGCAGTAATCCCATGCCCCACAAACACCGCTTCGGCATCGAAGGAAGCCCCGTTCTTCTGCTGCATCGTATTGCCAATAAACTCGGTCGCCCAGGCAAACGACACCGCCTTCCCATCCTTCGAAGCACCCAACTCCGCCGACGTCTGGGGCTCCACACCCACCAGTTCGACCTTCTGCAAATAGGTGCCATTTTCACCAGCCGGCTTCGCGCCCGCAATAGCAAGCTGCGAGGCGATATAGTTCGTCGCCAACTCCCCGCCCCGCGTCCCAACGCCGCGCCCCTCCAGCAGATCGCTGGCCAGGAAACGAATATGGGCTCGAATGTTCTCCCCGGTAATCGCTTCTTGTGCGCAAAGTGACAGCGTAACGGCCAGCAGGCTCCAAAGCATTCTCATTGGTAGATTATGGCGCGGTTTCAGCACGAGTGCTGATCCGTTTCCATAGAATCCCCTTTCAAACCGTGCGTGCGGTTTTCCCGCACACGGCTTACCGATGATCTTCCGGGTGAGGCTTGCGC
>Ga0315912_10002891_pt1 | contig 17674 bp, 9 predicted proteins | sample VfabasoilMG_FD_204469 | JGI IMG/M metagenome (GOLD analysis project Ga0315912, IMG submission 204469) | Garden soil microbial communities collected in Santa Monica, California, United States - V. faba soil | ecosystem: Environmental > Terrestrial > Soil > Garden | place: USA: California...
CCTGCACGTAGTAGCCGAGCGAACCCGGCCAGTACACCGCATAGCTTGCACCAAGCTCGTGTCCAATGCGCACCGTGTAGGCCAGACGGAACTTCGCATACTCGCTTACTTCTGGAGCTTCCGCAGCCGCCGAAGCAGCCCAGACGGCATGGTGGAACGTTTCCGTTGTCACCATCGAACATTGCACACCATTCTCAGAAAGCGCCTTGCCAATCGCGGCTACCGTGGCGTCCTGACGTTCGGTGCCAAGATCATTGGTCGCAATGACGTCGGTATCGTGCGTGGTCCAATAGCCGATGCCGATCTTGGCGAACTCCTGAATGACGTCCGCAAACCCAACAGGCTTGCGAGTCGAAGCATGGAATAAGGCATGACCTTCATAAGACGCGGCCCACTGCGGCCCCGTTAAGAAGTACTTGCGTCGCTGTTCTGGCGAATAAGCGCCGCCGCACGCCTGCATCAGGCGGTCGACAAGCGCGGATTGTTGATTGGGAGGGATCGGTTTCATATATAGTTTGAGGCTCGAAAAAATTAGCCTAACACAGTTGCTTCGGTCGAATTCGCTTGCAGTTGCGCCAGCAACAATTCCGCAGCGCGTTGACCCGCTGCTTTCTTGGAAGTCCCCTCCGCACGATCCGCGTGATTGCCTACGCGAGCCTCTACAGTGAACATCTTTTTGTGCTCCGGCCCGGCTTCTTTCACGATCGTGTAGCGTGGAACCGGCAGCCCCAGGGCCTGAGCGGTTTCTTGCAGTGCACTCTTGTAATCGACAACTAGCGACTCATCCTCACTGCGCGCGGAATCAAAATCGCCAACCACATGCCGCTGCACCAATTCGCGCACGGGATCAATGCCGCCGTCCAGATAAATAGCCGCAATCAGCGCTTCCATTGCATTTGCTAGAAGTGCTGGTTTCAAGCGGCCGCCGCTCATCTCTTCGCCTCGGCCCAGATATAGAAACTTTCCGATATCCAGACGCTGAGCAACTTCATGAAGATGCGTGGCGCTCACCAGATAGGCTTTCAGCTTCGAAAGGCGGCCTTCGGGGAAGCTCGGATGCCTACCCACCAGCATTTCGCTGGCAAGAAATCCAAGAATCGAATCTCCCAGGAATTCCAACTGCTCGTTATCGGCAACACGCTCCAGCGGTCCGGTTGCGGATTCAAAGGCGCGCGACTTATGCGTAAGGGCCTTACTGAGAAGGCCCTTATTGACAAATACGTAACCCAGCCGTTGTTCTAAAACCGCAAGAGCATCGTCCATCCGACTAACTTATTTCGTCGCAGCTTTCGCTTTTACAGCCGAGGCTTTGAAGTCTTCGGCGACTTTCTTGATCTGTGGGTGAGTCTGTGCGTTGGCGATGATCGGGTCCAGGATGCCGAGGCAGTTGTCCCATTGCTTCAAATCGAAATAGGTTTGCGCAAACATCAGAAGAGTCCGCGGCTCGGGCTGGGCCGAATCGGCAACGTATTTTTTGAAATTCGTAGCGGCAACGTCGTACTTCTTATCTACACGAGCGGCAATGGCCAGCGCTTCATAAGCTTGTGCGCCAATGTCTCGTTTTGCAGCGGTCCACTGTTCCTCAGTAAAATTGGCATTCGGACGCGGAGAAGTCTTCAGTGTCTCAAGCGCCTGACTCGCCATCTTCTCGACGCGTTTGATCTTCTCGGCCTTGTCGAGGTCGAATTCCTTGGTGCTCTCGGCGACCGCGCTGGCGATGGTCAGCATGGATGCGAAGCTCTGGGGATCGGCGGCGATCGCCTTCTCACCGGTGATAATGGCATTGTCGAAGTCACGAGTCTGCAAGTACATGCTTGACATTATCTGCAAAACGATCGGTTTGAAATCCGACATCGGGTGAGCCGTCAAGAACGCATTGCCAGCTTTGATCATCGCGGCCGGATCAGCCTGCGCGCCTACAAAAGCCTGCCACGCGGTCTGTTCTTCCATAGACTTCAACTGCGGCTGCTTTGCAACCGGGCTACCCGCTGGTGCGGCTATCGGTGCGGGTGCTGCTGCCGGAGCAGTTGCAGGCGCTGGCGGTGCTTGTGCAATTGCACTTGAAACCACCAAAGCGCTGGTTCCCAAAATCATCACAATCTTCTTCATTCGTATCGCTCCTTAACTTCTCAGACGGCGCGCAACGCCATCTGGTAACTACTGCTGTTGTCTTTTTGCCTGCTCTAACCCTTGCTGCGCGGCTTTCCGCACGTCTTCGGCTGCTCCGTCTATCGCTAGTGCTTCGTTAAATCTTTTTACCGCGACATCCTGTTCATCCACGGCATTCAACGCCAGCCGACCCAACGAGATCAGCGACCAGCTCCTCTCATAGACCGGAGGATTCATCTCCAGCACCTGCTCAAAAAGCTTCTGCGCCAAATCCGGATCACGCTGTTGTGCCGCGATCCTAGCCAAACCATAATATCCTTTTGCGCGATCCGGTTTCTGCTCAGCCTCCGCCACAACGTCTTGGAACTTCGTCCGCGCTGCTGCATAGTCCTTGGCCCGGTACAAAGTCTCGGCTTCATCCAGCACTTTATCGATGCCAACCAGCGCCGGAGGTCCTGCTACCGGAGGAGCCTTGATCACTTTCACGGAACGTGTCTGCGTGAACTGCAAAGCTTCAAGTCGCCGGGCTTCTTTTCGCAAATCGATGGAAGTAATCAGGGCCGGGAAATAGAAGCGCATCGACACGGCACCTTGCTGATCGCCCTTCTCGTATAAAGGCAACTGCTCATAAAAATGCGCCGTCAACACAAACCCTTCTCCCATGGCTTCATTCACCATGGGTACCTGTGTGGAGGCTGGAGACATTCGGGCCTCAACCGCCCGCACCAAACTGGCCGTCGCCAGCAGCAGGAAGTCCTGCTTGTAGTGATCGGCGAGGAACGGAGCGCCTTGTGCATAGTCGATCAACCCGCGCTTCTCATCCAACTTCGTCATGTTATTGGTTGCAAGCTGGTCCAGTAGAAAATGCAAATACGCCCGCCGGATTTCTTCAAACTGCGGCTGCGGAGCCGGAGCCAGCACAAGAAAGTATTCGCTCCCCACCGGATAGAACAGCGTCTGATTGGGAGTACACTCCAGGCAGAGGTAAACCTGGAATCGCCGACCCATATAAGTCGGACCCGTAGGAACTCTCAAATATCCGGAAGCATCATTTAAAGCCTGACTTGCCGGTTCAAAGTACTGTGCAATTGCTCTGTCATACTCCGGAACTGCACGGGCCATCAGTTCCGGAATATTGGTTTCCTGATAAAACCGCTTTAGCAACGGACCCAAACCCTTCATGTTTACAACATCAGGCGGAAGGTCCGGTTCCTTGTCCCGAAATTCAAAACTCGGTGGGTCCTTGATCAACACCGCGTAGGATAGGTATAACCGCATATCCGCTGCGGCATCATCCTGCCGATGGAGTCGCAAAAAAGTCCGAAGCTCCGGTAACACTGCCGGATTACGCCGTGCCACCTCTTCACGAAGGGCTCTCCGCAAAGGGTTTCCCCAGGGAGAATCAATACCAGCGTCAAACCCGGCTGCGTTCACCGCCGTCATCACAGTAAAAACCGCCGGACTCATATCGAGTTGCCCACGCACCGTGGGCTGCTGCGCAACGCCAGAGATAGCCAATGCTAGCAGGAGAAGTGGACCAATTACGTACTTCATAAACGAGTCACCTACCAGTGTATCCCCTGTTTCGCTAATAAGCACAAGCCCGTCAAACGTTACCTTGGGGCACCCCGCTAGAATTTATTTTAAAGCTATCTTATCGCCTTGTTTTCAATATCTTATGGGCGAACTGAGCCTGCCCATGACTTCCCATCCTCCTCAAGATATGCGATACTTCGTTTAAATCCAATGACTTTGCAAGAGGAAGCGGTTTCCAGGTACCACAAACTACTGGATTCTCCCACCTACAAGGACCTAGCCTGGGTCCAAGAAATTCAGGAAAAGATGACGGCCAGTCATCTGGTTGGCGCGGGGAAACCGGTTTGCCCTGTTCTGCGCCCCCATTTGATTCCGCGACGGCAGTTCGACACGCTGGTAAAAGCGGAAGGTGCCATTCAATCGTCCATCCATCGGATATACGATATGGCTGTCGCTAATCCTGCTGTTATGGCGCGGTTGGACCTGCTGCCGGCAGAGAAGATGCTGGCCGGAATCAATCCGCACTATTCACAACTTACGGTTGCATCTCGGGCCGGAGTCAGTTCCGGGGCCTCCCCGACATTTCTCGATTTCTACACCGGTGGACCGGACGGAGTGGCTTACGGCGACGCGCTTGCCGGTATCTTCCTGGATGCGAAGCCGGTAAAGGAATGGCGCAAGAAGTATAAGCTGACCCGCTGGAATGGTGTCAAGCGGCTGTTGCACGCGGCACTGACTGCTTACAAGGAATCCGGCAAAAAGAAATTCCCGAGAATTGCGTTCGTCGAGTTTCGCGCTCCCTTTTCCACCGGCCCCGCCAGTGAGTATCTGTTGTTGGCGGAACAATTCCGGCAGGCCGGCTATCCGACGGAAGTGGTAACACCCGATCAACTGGAATATCACAACGGAGTTCTTAGCCGCGGTGATTTCGGTATCGAAATTGTTTTCCGCCTGATCTCTGCGCAGGAGTTTCTGATGCGCTTCGATCTGTCGCATCCTTTGCTGCGTGCCTATCGTGACGGTGCCATCGTCATGGTGAATAGCTTCAAGACAGAAATGCTTCAGAAGCGCACGATGATGAGTCTTCTCACTGATGAGCTCATCAATGCGAAATTTCCGGCTGCCGAACGCGACGCGATCCAGGAATATATCCCGTGGACACGACTCGTCAAGAACGGTAAAACCAAGCATAAGCGCAAAACCATAGACCTTGCCGAATACGTCCTGAGTCATCGCGACAAACTCGTGCTCAAACCAAATGACGTCGGCACCGACCTGCATTCATTCCGGGGCTGGGAAATGGACGATGCCTCGTGGGAACGTGCGCTCAAATCCGCCATGCGCAACCCGTACGTTGTACAGGAGCGCATTACCTCGCCGACCGCGACATTCCCTGTGTATCAATTCGGTCAGTCATCCATGAAGGAAATGGCCATCACGTTATCGCCGCATACTTTCCTGGGTAAGGTGGAAAGCTGCACTGCCACAGTTAGGGAGACTGGAAGCGCCTATTCCATGGTGTCTGGTCAAGCACCCACGTTCATTCTGGAAGGCTCTGGTAAGTAACCGTTAATCAGGTTGTAGCCGGACGCAAAGCAATAGAGGCTTGCGGGTTCGAATCGGATGCGGTTTCCCTGCACTTGCGTTGTACCGGTCTTCGTTCTTGAAGTCACCGTCACTTCACCCAAACTGGGATTCGCCTCGCAAAAGGCGAGCAAGCTCTTGAGTTCGTGCGGACTGTCGTAGTAGCGATCTGACCACTTCACCTCAACCGCCCACGCTGCTTTCTGTCTTGGATCCAAGCCCACCAGATCTACCTCGCCATCCTTCCAGCGTGCGTAGTGCAGCGGTCCTCCCCGGTGAAACCACTGCGAGAAAATCGTGGTCTCCGTGAGGTACGGCACGCTCGCATCCTCCTGGCCAACGGGCGAGAAAAGCGCCGCACGCATCGAGGGATTGGTTAGATAAACCTTGAAAAAATTCGCCCGTTCAAATCGCTTGGCACTCCGATCCACTCGATGTACCACTTTGATCAGGAACGCAGCCTCAAGGTATTCGATATATTTCTTGATGGTGTTCTTGGCAACGCCAGAGTTTTGCGATAGCTCGCCTAGGGAAACTTCGTTCGCGGTGTTGAATGCCAGCGTCGTGAATAGGTAGTTGAGCTCTTGTATATCGCCAATTCCATACAGGCTCGGAAGATCGCACAACAGAACTTTCTCAATGATATCGCTGCGAATGAATCGCCCCGGATCGGACTGTATCTGCGGGGAGAAAATAACCTCAGGATACCCGCCGAAATTCAGGTAGTGCACAAAGTGCCCATTCAATGACTGAATGTCAACCGCCTGGAACGCATTCTCCTCAGCACTCCACACAACCTGATCCGCCTTGCCCAATAACTTCAGATACTCATAAAACGTCAATGGAGGTAGCAAAAAATCGGAGAAACGACCGGCACCTGACTCATCGCTCTTCAACCGCAGTGCTGCCGCCGCTGAGCCCGATGCTACTGCCTTAACAGTCGGGTACATATCCACCAAGGTCTTGAGATGCACCTCCCATTTCCGCAGATACTGAATCTCGTCGAAGAACACATATATCTCGCGTGTCTTATAATCCACGCCATTGGCCTCTGCGTAGCAGTCCAGTAGTTTTTCCAGGCTCAGCCCGCCATAGATGGGATGGTCCACGGAAAAATAACAAATACAGCGGGGATCGACGCCGCTCGCGATCAACGCTTGAATCGTATGGCCAAGCATCACCGTCTTGCCCACTCGCCGAGGTCCCATCAAAACAATCGCCCGTCGCACAGACCGATCCACTACAAGAGGGAAAAACAAGTTGAAATAAGGGCGTGCCTGAGTCGCTGCGCCACTCCAGCCGTCGGTCCACCAAGGACTCTCCTCATGGACTCGCTTCATGACGTCGGTATGCAAGATGGACTGCATTGTGCCAACAATAACAAGATTCATGACTAAGGTCAAGGGTCTGACTCTAATTGCGCTGTTCCGTATAAAGCGAGTCTGCACAGTATCTTAGGGTTCACAATTAGCACGTGTCAGATTAAGATCATGACGGTGACTCTAGTAGCAACATGATATGCAATATGTTTTTTTACAATAGTTTACAGCAGATAATAAATAGTGCAATAGAAACATCTCCACAACTTGCTCCCGCACACGAAACAACTCAAAACTCAGTCACCCGGGCACAACTTAGGTGTTGACATTACCCCGCCTTATGCCGTAACGTAATATACACACGGGGTTAGTTTTTATGGGGAAACGTCGTATATTGCTTCGTTCAATAATGACCTGCCACGCCGCAGGGCCAGCCTCAAAAAGAATCCCGTCAAAAAGTAAGAAGCGCCTAATCAGCGCCACGTATTTCTGAGAGGAAAGGAAGAAAGCTTTGACAAAATTCATACGCATCGCAATTGCAGCGTTAGTGATGGTCGGCGCAGCAGCCGCTCAAACGGCCACTGGTATCATCCAGGGTCACGTCTACGACGCATCGGGAGCAGCAGTACCCGACGCAAAGATGACAGTCGAGAATACAGCAACCGGAGTGAAACTCACTTCTACAACCAACAACACGGGGTTCTTTTCGCAGGCTTACCTGATCCCTGGTGAATACAAACTCACCACGGAAAAGACAGGTTTTGATAAGAACGTCACCTCAGATATCCGGGTCAGTCTCCAGCAGACCATCGATCTCAACATTTCTCTGAAGGTCGGTCAGGTGTCCACGCAGGTGGACGTCAGCGCCAACGTGGCTCAGCTTTCCACGAGCACCTCGTCGGTGGCAACCGTCATTTCACAGAAAGCATTGGTCGATCTCCCATATGGACGCAATCCGTACTCGTTGGCGACACTAGTTCCGGGTGTTATCCCCGGCGGTGGTTCCACACCCTGGTTGGGTGGCGGACGCAACGCCTCCAGCGAAATCACGATTGACGGTGGATCGGTCATCGTTCCGGAAAACAACGTCAGCATTCAGGACACCGGCTACCAGCCGATCGCCGACACAGTCGCCGAAGTCGCCGTCATTAGCAACTCGCTGTCAGCGGAATTCGGACGCACCGGCGGCGGTGTGATCGCAGTTGCCACCAAGTCTGGTACCAACCAGATCCACGGCAGCTTGTTCGAGTACATGCGTAACAACGTGCTCAACGCCAACAGCTGGGGCAACAATCGCAACGGCGCGCCCCGTACCGTAACCCAACGTAATGAGTTCGGTGGATCCATCGGTGGACCTGTCTGGCTCGGCAAACTCTATGATGGCCGTAACAAGACCTTCTTCTTCTTCGCCGAACAGAGCCAACGCAGCCGTAACGCAGGCAGCTTCACGGGCACCATGCCGTTGGCAGCCTACAGAGCGGGCGATTTCTCGGGTCTCCAATCCGGCGAAACTTCGAATGGGCAGCCTGCCCCTCGTCCGGTCATCATTTACGATCCCCTGACTGTCGTTTCCAACGGTGCGTCGCCTGCTGTTTATACACGTAGCCCGTTTGCCGGCAACATCGTTCCGATCAACCGCCAAGATCCACTGGCAAGGAACTTGCTCAAGTACTGGCCGAATCCGAACGCTGTTCCTACGAACGTATACACCCAGAACGGCAACTTCTTCAGCAGCGGCAAATCAATGGCTCGCGATGATCGCTTCGATTCCCGCATCGACCACAACTTCTCCGACAAATGGCGTCTCTGGACCCGCGGTTCGTACTCCAACGGCCCCAGCTTCCCATTCAACGGATTTGGAAACATCGCCACCTCTTCGGGTGATGGCCCAAACTACAGCACGAACTACAATATCGCTTTGAACTCGGTTCACACCATCAATCCGAGTACCGTGCTGAATATCACCTACGGTTTTGCCCGTAAGATCGCTCACCGCGATCCAATCTCCGCTGGCGTCGATCTCGCTGCCATCGGATTCGCAGCAAACCAAGTCCAGGCTGCTAAGGAACAGGCAGTTGAGTTCCCGAATATCTCCGTTGGCGGTAACAACGGAATCTCCGGACTCGGCCAAGCTACGTTCACAACTCTCCGTATCCAAGCCTACTCCCATGATCTGCGCGCCGACATTACCAAGATTCACGGCAAACACAATATCGTGTTCGGAGCGGAAGCTCGCAGCTTGTTCATGAACTTCCGTCAACACGGCGCACCGTCTGGCCAGTTCACCTTCAACAATAGCTGGACTCAGCGTCAGATCGGCCAGAACGCCGCTCAAAACGATGGATCCGGAATGGCTTCTTTCCTTCTGGGCAACCTCAGCGGCTCCTCCCTTGAGCACACCATGGCAATCGCCAGCAACAGCCAGTACTACGGGCTGTACTTGCGCGATGACTGGAAAGCAACCAGAAAGCTGACCCTCAACATCGGTCTCCGTTGGGACGTTGATCTCCCCCGTACCGAGCGCTACAATCGCTTGAGCTATTGGGATATCGACGCAGTCTCTCCCATCAATGGCCGCGTTCCTGGTTACAACAACCTCCGCGGTGCCATGCAGTTTGTCGGCAGCAGCAACCGTCGCCAGACCCCCATTGACAAGAATAACTGGGGACCGCGCTTCGGCTTTGCATACCAGATGAACGAAAAGACCGTGTTCCGCGGTGCCTATGGCATCCTCTACTCGGCTTCCGTGCTCCAGGCCTCTGGCACCTCTGGAAGTTCCGGTACACAGGGTTTCACAAACACGACGAACGCTCAGTTGTCTGAGAACAATGCCAACATTGTTTCCACAGCCAGCTTATCCAATCCGTTCCCATCGGGCTTTGCCCGTCCGCTCGGCGTGGCAGGTGGACCTTCCACTAACCTCGGCCTCGGCATTGGCGATAGCTTCTTCAATGACTATGTCAATCCGATGATCCAAGAGTGGAGCGCAACCCTCCAACGCGACTTCGGTAGCGGTTTCCTCATCGAAGCTGGCTACATCGCCAACAAGGGTAACCACCTGATCGACGGGGAAAGCAACATGACCTACAATCAGTTGCCTGCATCGTTCTTCTCACTCGGCAACCAGTTGCTGAGCACGAACACGGTTGCCAATCCGTTTTACGGAATCATCAACACCCCAACTTCGACGTTCCTTAACCAGAACGTCCAATACTCACAACTGCTGCGCCCATTCCCGCAGTACACTGCCGTCAACGCCTTCCGTAAACCCCAAGGTAACTCGATCTACCACGCCTTTACCTTGAGCGTCACGAAGCGTTACTCTAACGGTCTGAACTTCCAGGGTAGCTACACCAACGGAAAGCTCATTGATGATGCTTCCCAGACAGTGACCTTCCTCGGAGCCGCCGGTTCCAAGCAAGACTTCTACTGCCGCGCCTGCGAACGTTCCGTTTCTGCCCAGGACGTCTCACAGCGTCTCGTGATGAGCTTCAACTACGAATTGCCCTTCGGTAAGGGCAAGCAGTTTGCGAAGTCCCTCCCGACGGCTCTCGAATATGTTCTCGGCAACTGGCAGGTAAACGGTATCATCACCTTCCAGACCGCCACCCCGCTGCAAATCGGAAACGGTGCTAACAACACCAATCTCGGTTCACCCGGACAGCGCCCGAACAACAATGGTACTTCCGCTAAGAAGGAAGGCCCCATTGCAGACCGTCTGAACAGCTACTTCGATCAGACCGTCTTCTCACAGGCCGGCAACTTCACGTTCGGGAACACCTCCCGTACCTCCCCCGACCTTCGCGGTCCTGGCACTCGCGCCTTTGACGCTTCCATCTTCAAGCGCATCAAAATCGGCGAATCCAAGAACTTCGAAATTCGCGGTGAAGCATTCAACGCGTTCAACCACCCAATCTGGAATGGTCCAGGCACCGCAGTGAACAACTCCGGCAGCTTCGGCATCATCACATCAAAGGGCGGCAATCCCCGTACTATTCAAGTTGCCCTAAGACTCAACTTCTAAAGTCTACGGACAATAGAAGTCGTTTTCAAAACCCGGCCAGGAACGTAATCGTTCCTGGCCGGGTTTTCTTTGTCTTGACACAGCAACTTCCCTTAGCCTACCCTTGAGTTAGAAGGCGTGGGAGTATGCGTCCGGGTTGTGATAGTGTGACCCCGGTTCGGTCGCTGGAATTTTCTAGACCGCACCCAACCCCGACGAACATCTCATGCCAGAGTGGCGTATAGCCACCCTCGCAAAAACAACCTACGAGAGGAAAGGAAAAAGCATTGACAAAATTTATACGCATTGCAATAGCAGCGTTAGTCATGGTCGGCGCAGCAGCCGCCCAAACAGCCACTGGTATCATCCAGGGTCACGTCTACGATGCATCGGGAGCAGCAGTACCCGAAGCAAAGATGACCGTCGAAAATACAGCAACGGGGGTGAAACTCACCTCCACAACCAACAACACAGGGTTCTTTTCGCAGGCCTACCTGATCCCTGGTGAATACAAACTCACCACGGAAAAGACAGGTTTTGACAAGAACGTCACCACAGATATCCGGGTCAGCCTCCAGCAGACCATCGATCTCAACATTTCTTTGAAGGTCGGTCAGGTATCCACGCAGGTGGATGTCAGCGCCAACGTGGCTCAGCTCTCCACGAGCACCTCGTCGGTAGCAACCGTCATTTCACAGAAGGCATTGGTTGATCTCCCGTACGGACGTAATCCGTATTCGTTGGCGACACTGGTTCCGGGCGTAATCCCCGGTGGCGGCAACAGCTCCACACCCTGGTTGGGTGGCGGACGCAACGCCTCCAGTGAAATCACCATTGACGGTGGATCCATTATCGTGCCGGAAAACAACGTAAGCATCCAGGACACTGGCTATCAGCCCATCGCCGATACCGTGGCCGAAGTCGCCGTCATCAGCAACTCGCTGTCGGCTGAATTCGGACGCACCGGCGGCGGCGTGATCGCAGTTGCCACTAAGTCCGGTACCAACCAGATTCACGGCAGCTTGTTCGAGTACATGCGCAACAACTCGTTGAACGCAAACTCATGGACCAACAACCGCAACGGTGCCAGGAAGGTTGCCTCGCAACAGAATCAATTTGGCGGTTCCATCGGTGGACCGGTTTGGCTCGGTAAGTTGTATGACGGTCGCAACAAGACCTTCTTCTTCTTCGCAGAGCAGAGCCAGCGCAATCGCAACGCAGCCAACCAAAACGCCACCGTGCCGTTGGCCGCTTGGAGAGCAGGCGACTTCTCCGGCCTTATGACTGGTGAAGCCACGCCTCGCCCAGTGATCATTTATGATCCGGAAACCTTTACGTCAAACGGCGCTGCCACTCCTACGTATACGCGCACCCCGTTTGCCAACAACAAGATTCCTGACAACCGCATCGTTTCGGTTTCCCGGAACCTGTTGAAGTATTGGCCGAATCCGAACGCGGTTCCGACCAACGTCAACACCCAGAACAACAACTTCTTCACCACAGGCAAGTCCAAGAGCCTTAGCGATCAATTCGATTCCCGTGTTGACCACACGGTCACCGATAATTGGCGGCTTTGGGTTCGCGGATCACGTTCCAGTGGCGCGAACACCCCGTTCAACGGATTTGGCAACGTAGCCAACCCATCGGGCGGCGTAGGCAGCAATGCTAACTACAACGTCGCATTGAACTCCGTTCACACATTGAGCCCGAGCACCGTGCTCAACATCACTTACGGTTTTGCGCGTAAGGTGTCTCACAACGACGCACTCTCTCACAATTTCGACATTGCCAGCCTCGGTCTCCCGGCCGCAGTCAATCAGGCTGCTGCTGAGCAAAACATCGAGTTCCCGGCTATCTCCGTGGGCGGAAACAACGGCATCTCGGGACTCGGCCAGGGTACCTTCGTTACTCTCCGGATCCAGGCTTATTCACACGATCTGCGTGCGGACGTCACCAAGATCAAGGGCAAGCACAACATCGTATTCGGTGCGGAAGCGCGCAGCTTGTTCATGAACTTCCGTCAGCACGGCGCACCATCTGGTCAGTATGGCTTCGGTAACAACTGGACCCAGCAAACAGTCGGTGCTGCCAGCGCTCAAAACAGCGGTGCCGGTATGGCGTCGTTCCTGTTGGGCGCTCTCAGCGGCAACCCTTCCTTGGAGCACACCATGGCGATCGCCAGCAACAGCCAGTATTACGGCTTGTACGCTCGTGATGACTGGAAAGCGACAAGGAAGTTGACCCTCAATATCGGTCTCCGATGGGACGTCGATCTTCCCCGTACCGAGCGTTACAATCGCTTGAGCTACTTTGATATTAACGCCGCTTCCCCCATCGCGGGCCGCGTTGCGCAATATCCCAATCTCGTGGGTCAAATGAAGTTTGTTGGTCCCGACAATCGCCGTCAAACTCCAACCGACTTGAATAACTGGGGTCCTCGCTTCGGCTTTGCCTACCAGATGAATGAGAAGACCGTATTCCGCGGTGCCTACGGCATCCTTTATTCGGGCTCTGTTCTTCAGGCTTCCGGAACCTCTGGAAGCTCCGGTACCCAGGGCTTCACCAGCACCACCAGCCAGCCCCTCTCCAACGACGGTGGCCTTACCCAGACCGCCACATTCGCCAATCCCTTCCCGGGTGGCTTCGCCCGTCCGCTGGGTGTCGCTGGCGGCGCTTCCACACAGCTCGGCCTCGGCATCGGCGATAGCTACTTCAATGACTACGTCAATCCGATCATCCAGGAGTGGAGCGCTACTTTGCAACGCGATCTCGGCGCTGGCTTCCTGGTTGAAGCCGGCTACATCGCCAACAAAGGTAACCATCTGATCGACGGAGAAAGCAACATGACCTACAACCAGTTGCCTGCCTCCGCCTTTGCATTACAGGGACAGTTGCAGAACACAGTTCAGGTGGCAAATCCGTTTTACGGAATCATCAATACGCCGACCTCCATCTTCCTGCAGCCGACGATCCCCTTCTCTCAAACCATCCGTCCCTATCCGCAGTACACCTCCGTCAATGCTTTTCGTAAACCGCAAGGTAACTCGATCTACCACGCTTTTACCTTAAGCGTGACCAAGCGTTACTCCAACGGCCTTAACTTCCAAGGAAGCTACACCAACGGTAAGCTCATTGACGATGCTTCTCAGACGGTGACCTTCCTTGGAAACGCCGGTTCCAAGCAGGACTTCTACTGCCGCTCTTGCGAGCGTTCCATCTCTGCTCAGGATATCTCACAACGTCTCGTCATGAGCTTCAACTACGAACTGCCGTTCGGTAAGGGTAAAGCCATGGGCAAAGACCTCCCGACGGTTCTTGAGTATGTTCTTGGCAACTGGCAGGTAAACGGTATCATCACCTTCCAGACCAGCACTCCGCTGCAAATCGGAAATGGTGGCAATAACACCTTCCTCGGTTCGCCCGGACAGCGCCCGAACAACAACGGCAAGTCCGCCAAGAAGGAAGGTCCTATCGAAGATCGCCTCAACAGCTATTTCGATCAGACCGTCTTCTCACAGGCTGGCAACTACACGTTCGGCAACACCTCGCGTACCTCGCCTGATCTGCGTGGTCCTGGCACTCGCGGCTTTGACGCTTCGATCTTCAAGCGCATCAGAGTCGGCGAAGGCAAGAACGTAGAGATTCGTGCGGAAGGTTTCAACGCCTTCAACCACCCCACCTGGAATGGTCCTGGCACCGCAGTGAACAACTCCGGCAGCTTCGGCATCATCACCAGCAAGGGCGGTAACCGCACCGGCCAGTTGGCCCTCAGGTTCAACTTCTAAAGTCCTCGGACAATAGAAGTAGTTTCCAAAACCCGGCCAGGAACCTTACGGTTCCTGGCCGGGTTTCTTTCAGCACCGAAACTCAGCAGACTCGAGCTTGGCACGGCTCCAACCTGTCCTTACTCCGAATGAACTCGCGCGCGCTTTGTCACTTGACTATCGCTTCAGCGGATCTTCAATCCAAGGCGGGGTCGCCTCAATCAGACGTCCTAAAGACGGTTCCAATTCGTCCATCTTTTCCTTCATCTTCCATGCCACTTCGCGATAGCTGAAGTGGCCCTTCACGCCGGACCGTAAGCGTGAGATGTACTCGGCTTCGGCGAAATCCATTTTAAACAAGAAGCGTGAGCGTGCTCCGAATGGCAATAGATAATGGGATGCAGGTTCGGGCAGCGCGGCCATCGCATCAAACGCCGCCTTCATTTCAGCGTCGAAGTAGCCTTGCATTCCGCAATCGAGAATCGCTTGTGGCGTGGAATAACCGAGCTTGCCCAAATACGCTTGCCGGAATTGGTGACATCGCCGATGCCGGTGCATGTCGCGATAGGCGCCTATGTCCATTACCATGTCGTACGCAAACAGGCCGCCACGGAATTCGCGGGACAGTTCGCCGACGCGGGTCCGCGATTGCAACGCCGTGTCGATCACTTCATTTCGTTGCGCCTGGCTGTAGCTTTGGGCAATCTGGTATAGCTCTCGGAACGGACGGTCTGTCACCGGGTAAAGCAACGTCGCGACAATGTCCGCCGTCGTATCGGTGGGCCGCATCAGATCGACCGAGTCGACTTCTAAGTCGGCGCGCGCCGGCAGGTTCTGCTCTGCCCATAACTTCAAGTCCGCGCGCGATTGCACCAGATGCGCATCGCGATCCACGTACTTGGCGAGCGTCGGAGCAAGCGGCTCGGCAGCTGACGCTGTGTCCCACGCGCAATCAGGAGTGGCCGCGCACGCTATGGCGATCTCATCGCCGAGGTTGCGAATCTCGACATACTCAGAAGCTTTCAAACGCCGAATCTGTCGCTCTAACGTGCGGATGCTGGTGACTTGGCCGACGCCGGTGGGCACGCCGAAGAACAGCAGATAGCGGGCAACGTCGAACGCGCGGGCGGTGAGGTTCCGAAGATAAGCGTCCGGCTTCATGTCATCGGGTTTGGGAAGTTTCGACTGCAGATGCACCAGTACATCGGCGTGGATTTTCTTGTAGCCGTCCAGAAGCCGATTGCCGGCCTGCGTGTAGATCGCCGCCTGCGCGGAATCAAGATCGGGAGGAACAATAAATCCGCCACGTCCAAAATCCTGATAGCGGGAAGAGCGCGCCTGACCATCCCAAAGCTGCTCGTCTTCGGATTCGGTGGCCGCAAGTTCGGAGATGCCTTCGAAGCAGAGAACCACGTGCCCAAGGTCGGCGATGGATGCGTGACCGTACTGAAAATAGAAGCTGTCGAGAAATTTCTGCGAGTCGTGAGTGCGTACCCACTCGATAGAATCGCGAATAGAATCGGGCGACCGGCTGTAGCGAGCCAGAGCGTAAGCGCATTTTTCCGGAGGGACTCCGGCAACAGTGATGACCTTTTTAGTAATGGGTTCCAAGGGAAACAGTTATCATAACGGATTCATGAGAGTGCGAATCAAGCGAGTTCACCACGCGGCAATTTTGCCGCAATATGCACACGGTCCGTCAGAAGACGCGGGAATGGATTTGACAGCGGTAGAAGAGGTAACTCTCGAACCAGGGCTCCCCGCGACGGTGGCTACGGGGCTGTCGATTGAGCTGCCCCCAGGCTACGAAGCCCAAGTCCGCCCCAGAAGTGGACTCGCTCTGAAGCACGCCATTACGGTGCCTAACGCACCAGGTACGATCGACCCTGCTTACCGAGGCGAGATCAAAGTCATCTTGTTGAATTGCGGAAAAGCACCCTACACGATTCACAAGGGAGACCGCATCGCACAAATGGTTGTGGCGAAGTATCAAGCGGTGGAGTGGGACGAAAGCGAACTAGGTGAGACGACGAGGGGCGAGGGTGGCTTCGGTTCTTCCGGGCGGTAGGTTACGGCTTACCGGGCGGATTTGGAACGACACGAAGGGTACGCTTTTTCGGAGGCAGTTTCTCCGCTTCTTCCAGGTTCCTTTTGATTTGCTTCAAATGTTTCTTGTCGTCTTGACGCATCTTTGTTGAATCGCCCTTCTCGTAGGAACCGTCTTCACGTGCGCGAACCTCCTGTGATCCAAAGTGACCGAACGGCAGTGTACTATCTGTATCGGGGATCGGCAGCCCGTTCTCATCGCGCGCGAATGTCGTAACCCGTCTATTGCTGCTATTCACGTTGAGCTCTATTTCGAGACCGACGCGCCATCCTTCTTTGGCGAGTTTGGCGGCCTGTGTTTCGAACTCGAACCATGTGCCGCCTTTTTGATTTTGAATCGCATTCTGGTTGGCAATGTTGCGCGCTTCTTTCGGATCTGCTCCGAATTGAAGAGCCAATAGGTGACCGGCATCGTAACCGGTTTCTGAGGAGGTTGCTTCTCGTAACTCTTTGTCATCTGCGGCACCGGGGTCGGAGTTGCGCCAATTGATCACCGTTTCCAGATCGCGTAAGTAATGCCGAGCCTCGCCTCCCTGACCGACTAAAGCATTTCTAGCCACCATCCGTTCCACACCGTCGAAACCCACCTCCGTGGCGAATTCGAATTCATGCCGAACGTCGCGTTTGTAGACATAATCTTCGACAGTCTGCCCGAGGCGTTTACGGCGCAGGTCATTGTATTCCTTTTCCCGTTCCAGATGTTCGGCGGTTCCTGCGGTGGCAGTGTAGAGTTTCGTCAGCGCATCGTGTTCCGCCTCTTCGAGTGGTGAGCGAAGTTTCTTCTTGGGTTTGGCTGACGATGATTCCCCACCTGGCGCACTGGTGTTCTCCGGTATCTCTTCTGCTGATTTGATTTTCTTCGAGTCAGGCCGTTTCTTCACATGAATGGACTCGACAGGCTGATCCTTCGCCGGAGAAGCCACAGGGTTTGAGGCTTCAGGAGTTGCATCAGCCTCCGCGAGTCCGGCTTCCGTAGGCGTCTCTTTTTCTTGAGGGTTCTCGGTAGGTACGGAGTCGGCGGCCTTTACGTCTGCGGTGGCTTGGAGGTCGGCGGCTGCTTTGGCATCGGCTGCGGCTTGGACGTCAGCAGCTGCTTTGGCGTCGGCTGCGGCTTGGAGGTCGGCGGCTGCTTTGGCGTCGGCTGCGGCTTGGAGATCGGCGGCTGCTTTTGCGTCGGCTGCGGCTTGGAGGTCGGCGGCTGCTTTTGCGTCAGCAGCGGCTTGAAGGTCGGCGGCTGCTTTGGCGTCGGCTGC
>Ga0315912_10002892_pt1 | contig 17662 bp, 17 predicted proteins | sample VfabasoilMG_FD_204469 | JGI IMG/M metagenome (GOLD analysis project Ga0315912, IMG submission 204469) | Garden soil microbial communities collected in Santa Monica, California, United States - V. faba soil | ecosystem: Environmental > Terrestrial > Soil > Garden | place: USA: California...
TCAAACTATCCTATAACTTAAGGTGAACACCTAAATATGCTCCGCCAAGACCCTTTTGATCGCGAAAACGACCGTTTTCCCTTTACAACTACCGGCCTCAATCGTTTTTTTTATTGGGTTTCAAATTTAGTCCTCTGCCCAACTTATACCCTATCCGTATATTTTGTTTGGCTTCGGGGACTCGCATTGTTCGATCAAATCGGCGATCCCCATTTGCTCGCTTGCATAGGTGCCCTCGCTACCGGATTGCTGTTGTATTTGTTTAAATTATTGACCAATCCAATTTGGCGTAAAGGGAGAGGTTGGTTATTTGTTGGGGTAAGTGGCGCGTGGTTGTTTTGGATAGTATGGAGCGATGAGCCGTTTGTTTTCGAGCTGGCCATCATTAGTTGGAGCTTAATTTGGCTGTTAGGCGTTATCGAATGGTATCGAGTAGGCCACCGACGGCCTCTTCGAATAGGTGGAATTTTAGTTTTAGTAATCTTAAGCATGCTGATAGGAGCGCTTGTTGCTCGCTGGCTTAGGGCTTATACCGGGCTCACTTGGTTAGATTCTTTCGCATTTTTTGTGAGTATCGGCTGGCTGTTCGGCTTAATGCTTATAGATGACGATGAAAATGTTTTAAAACGCGATCAGACTACCTTACGAAAAAGCTCTATTCCCAATAGATTAAAACAGGCCTTTACCGGTTTGTTAAAGTTAGCCATAGTGATAGGGGAAATAATCATAGTAGGGGTAATGGTCATCTTAAGTGAACCGAGTGTTTATAGGGGTTGGTTAGCGTTGGCAGCATTTGTCTCCATGTGCGCGGTGTATATGGTTTGGCTCTATAACCAACCTAGCTTTTTAAGCAATGTCCGGACCGATTGGCGGGCCTGGCTAGCCCCGGTTCGCCATGGCCAGATCCGCGCCTTTGCTTCACCGATGATGGGGGTTACGAATGCGGCGCTGAAAACTTGGCAATACGGGCAAGGGCTACTTAAAAGATATTGGGGCCAATTGGCAGTTGGCGGCGCGCTGATCAGCGGCAATATCGCGTTCCTACTGGTGGTCAGACTTTATCTTTACGCTACGGATCAAAAAACCCCCGACCTCCCCACCTTGTTCAGCCTAGGCCTGGCAAGCAACGTCATTGTCAGCGCCCTTTGCTTTGTGGGCTGGGGGATCTTCACCGCGCCGCGCCATTTAGTCCTGCCCTTTACGGCCCCGGAGGAAGATCCCGATCTGCAACGGCTTGCGCGTTCAGCCACCTATGGCTTTGTCGAGCAAATGCGGCATATTGGCGTGCTGTTGAATTTGCGGCAGACCGAAAACACCAATGCGGACACCAAGAACCCGTTGACTTTGTTTGTCACCAGCCATTCCGATGAGACCTTAGCCAGCCAAGTTCGCTCGCTGAGCATAGAAACTGAAATCCTTAAACTTCCGCTTGGTTATATTTTGTCGCTGTGGAGCACGGCCCTCGCGTATCAGCGCATTCGGGGCGTCGTGAATCGGGGGGCGAATGGAACGGTAGAGCTCTGGATAGAATTTTCTGAGCGCAATGGGCAAACTATCGCTGTGGGCACTACTTTAGCCACGCATCCGCCCGTGACCCATATTGAAGACTGGGTGCTCAACGCCGGCGTGCGCCAGTTGGCCATTGAATTGGTCATGCGGTTGGGGCAGAATGCCCATTTGGGTTCCTCGTGGGAAAGCCTGAAAGACTTTCTGGAGGGCTTGGAAGCTGGCTATCGGCAAAACTGGTGGAAGGCGATCTTGAATTATCGGCGCGCGATTCACCGCGAGGAGGCTCTGCGGGGTTCATTTGCGCTCGGCCATTACCATTTAGGTACGGCGTTGATCTTACGCGGGACCATTGAAAAAGGCCTGAATCACTTGCGTGCCGCCGAAGCGACCGACCCCTTGCCCGAAACGCAATATATGATTGGCCTCACGATCCTCAATCAACATTGGTACAGCCTCCATAAGCGCGCGCGCCCTTTTGAAGACATTCTCCAACGGTGCAAATTGGCGTTGACTTTACGCCAGGACTTCGCAGAAGCGTACCATTTGTTAGGAACAGCGCATTATCGGCTGTCAGTTTTATTAAAGCGTCACCCCAAGGAAACATTAGCTGAGGCTTTTAACGCGCCTGAGTATTATTTGACGCACGCGACGCGGTACTTTCGCTTAGCCTTGCACAGCTATCAAACGATGTTACAGGCCCTACCGACGGATGTCATCGCTCAACATACGGTCTATGACGAGCGCCATCGCCTCTTGGCAGATTATACTCAGGCAGCTCATCAACTAGGGGATACTTTACGCGAACAACACCGATATGCCGAAGCCGACTCGTATTATGCCGATGTCGAAACAGCTTTCCCCGGCATGATCAGGAATCTCATTGATCGCGCCAAAAATTATTGCCTGGCGGGGAATTGGCAAGTCGCGCGAATTTATATTCGCCGCAACGTTTTCAATCGGTTGGAGGCGCGCCGATGCCAACTTTTTTTATAGCCAAGCTTTGCTTGGCGGTTTACGTGACGCCTTGCGCCACTTGGAGTGGGGAAATATGCTGGGCTTCAACCCCCTAGCTAGAGGGACGCCCGAGCTAGCCAAAGAGGTAAAGCTGTTAGCTAATCAGGCCTTTCAGTATTTAGACTACGCCCTCTATCAGTATCCATTTTACGCCCATGACTGGGAAACCCAACCTGTGCGGACAGCCTTGCAAGAGGTTGTTCATTACTTACATGGCCTATCCCCGGACCAAGCTCCGGCCGCTGCTTTTGCCGAGCCGCTTAATAGCCACCCACAACAGTATCTGAGCTGGATAGACTGGCGCATCAATAGTTACACCGAAGAGTCCTCACTTCAGGGCCTAGTTAAAGAATGGGGTGAAATTTATGAGGCGCTCCGCATTGGTCGCAAGCGCTTTAGCCAACTATTGGGTGAACGCGAACAGCTCGCTTTTTCGGAGCGGTTATCGTTGCGGTGGCAATATCTACACCTAGGTCAATTCTTGTTTGAAGCGTGGCGCGTGGCACAAGCCCAACTGCCCACTGCTCTTCAAACTATAAAGCTAACTTTTGGCGAACGGTGGGTGGTGGATGTCTATGCTGAGTTGGCTTTGTTAACCACGCGCTTGTTGGCAGAAGGGGAAGCGTATGAATGGGCAGTCCAAGTCGCGCATGAAACCCTAGACAGGCTGGGGGCTTGGTATGAGCGCTGGTGGTCGAAGGAACACTCCGACAGCTTTAGCCCGCGCGTCTTTCGGTGCCAATATGCGACGCTGTATGCTTGGCAGGCCTATGCGGGATGGCAGATCAAAACCCATTTAGAGACACGCGCTCGACTGCGTGTTGCGCCAGAGAATTTATACGCGCAACAGTATTTGCGCCTTTCGGATATAGAGCAGATACGCGCGATTGAGGAGTTGGTCAATAAAGCCATCTTATATATGCCGATGAATCCCCTGGCCTTATTTGTCAACGCGCAACTTTTACTTGAGCGGCAACGTTTTCGACAAGCGGCGGATGAAATCCAACGGGTGATCCAGCTCATGGCCCCATTCGACTTACATCAACGGGTAGCGATTGCGGAAGCGCCGTTACAAGGGAACAACGCTTACGAGCAGGAAGCCCGCGAGGGTCACCCATTTTACGAACGCGTGAGCGGACGGCGCCATTTTGATGGCGTGTTATTTGAAGCGCGTTTGCAAGGGGTGTTGGCCGATATTTTCGCGCAGATGAACGAGCTAGAGCTAAGCCTACACCACACCTTCACCGCCCTCAGCCGGTCGCCTTATAAGGATTTACATGCCCAAAATTTGTTGCGCCTCGCTCATCGCCTGCAAGTGTTAGACCGTTTTGCGGAAGCGTTACTGGTGGTGGACGATGCTTGGGCACATCACGCCAATTTATCGCCCTTAGACTTGGTGCTCACCGGTTGCCAAGAGCCGTTGGTGCGAAAATGCATCTTAAATACTCGGCTAGCCAATTTTCAGGACGCCTTAAGTGCCGCTAACACCCTCCATCAGCAATCCACGGTCTCCAGCCTACTTAAGCAACATCTCACTTGGTCTAACGTCGTCCTGGGCTATCTGCCTTCGCGATTCCAATTGACTTCGGACGAAATTAGTTTAGCGCCGTTGGTCGCGGCCAACTTCAACCTGACGCTGACCGATCATCAATTCACTCAGGCGGCGCTGACTGGTTATCAGGCCCAAGTGCGTCAAGTGCTGGACGTTTGCAACGATAGCCGCCAAGACTGGCATCAGCTTTTACCCCTCGCCCGAGTGAGACTAGACGAACAGCATTTTTCGAAGGCCTTGCCTAAAGCGGAGCCCCCTACCAACTTTTTTCGAGCTGAAATGGTGATCATCAGTCAGCTTTGGTCAGTGTTTGGCAAAGATGTCCTAGATTGGTTGACGTTTCATATTGAACTTCATAACAATTTGGCGTTTAACCGCGCTGAACTGAACTTTCAGTTAGACTTGGCGAACGATGAAATCCGAGACGCTATCGAAATGCTTGAGGCTTTACAAAAGGCCAGCGATCCGCGGCATGCTGCCAATTTTGATCGGTATTTAGTGCAGTGTTATGACACGGCGGCTTGGATTTATTATCGGCAGGTGACCCCCCCCGACCATTTGCAAATTGCGGAGACGATATTACGCGAAAAAGCGCTACCGCTCAACCAAAATGCAGTTATCGTAGATTACCATTTGGCGCGCATTCATCTCCGTCAGTTGGAAAAAATCTGGCAACGTTTCAACGATCTGGAACAAGCTCACGGGCCAACCGCTCAAGCCGAAGGCATTAATTTGCATCTGAGTAGCGCGCGGCGCCATTTAGAGAACGCCCAACATTTAGATCGCAATAAACGTTTTGAACGTGAACTTAATCAATTGCAACAAAAACTCAAGAAATACCGCGACAACTGGGAACACATTCAATTGACTTACTTGGAGCGGTTACGCAAACCTGCGGATGAAACGAAACGCTGGGCGCGCCCTGAGTGAAGCGCATGAGTGGCGCTCACTTTGACTTTTGCAATTCTTTCATCTCATATTCCAGCGTCTCTTTCAACCCTTCTTTAAGCGGGCGCGGGTTATAACCCAGCTCACGCTTGGCTTTGGAATTATCCCCGAGATACGTGACACCTGCTGAGACCCGCAATCCTTCTGAAGTATAGGCTTCTGATAAGAGGGCGAATTTTTCTACAACGCCCATCAAGGCCGACATCGCCTTGATCAGGCCGGGCGGCACAGCCACCGGCACTGGCACACCAGTGATCACCTGTGCCAGTTGCATTTCTTCCGCTAACGTATGCGCTGGCCCGCAAATGATATAGGCCTCGCCGGGACGGCCTTTCTCCATCGCCAACCAATGGGCATGCGCCACATCGTCTACATGCGCCCAGCAAAATGCCGAACCTTGCGGGATGATGGGCAGGGTGCGCTTTAAATAATTTACGAAAAAGTTTTGGCGCGTGGCGCTGGTATCGCCCGGCCCATAGACCACGCCCGGCATCACGATCACGAGCGGCAGACCTTGCGCGCTAAACTGTTTAGCGACCTCATGCGCCTCGGCTTTGGTGCGGTCATATTCACTGAGATGTTGGCCGGTGAAGTGAAACGTTTCAGCATGCAATTGGCCGTGGGTATCAGAATTAATGGCGAGGGTGCTGGTGTAGACGCCTTTGGGGATCTTCAATTCTTGCATGAGCTCCAAGACATGGCGCGTGCCATCTACGTTGATCTTTTGGCCCTCACTGCTATCGCGCTGGCCGATCTTGTACCACCCAGCGACGTGGAAAACGCCATCCACGCCCGTCATCGGCCCGCGCATACTGGCCTTATCCGTCACATCGCCCTTGGCGAGCTTAACCCCCACGGCGGCGAGGGATTGGGCTTTGTCAGGGTTACGCACGATAGCGATCACCTCGTGCCCAGCCTGCCGTAGTTGTTGCGCCAGCCGCCCGCCGATAAAACCCGTCGCGCCCGTCAAAAAGTATTTCATAAAGGCCTCGATCACTGGAAACTAATGTGGAACGCCATAGTAGCCGGGGGAAAAGCGCCTTGTCAAGGTCAAAATAGGCAGTTTTTATCGCCCTATTGACATTTTAGAACAAATGTACTAATATCTGTAAAACTAATGGCGTCGGGAACCCCCCTCTTTCACCGTCATTGAGCGCAGAGGCCACCATGTATAAATACCAAAACCAGTATGAAGAGAACTCTTGGTTAAAAATGCTCCGCTTCTGGGAGGGGTATAAGCTGAGTCGCGGTATGTTATTTGGGGCGATCATCTTAGGCGCGATGTTGGCCTTTGAAGTGTTCAATTACACCACCACCGACTTCGCCCTGACCGATCTCTTAGGCAACATGGATTTCTTCGGCGTGCGTTGGGCGGTCATCCTCTCCCTCGCCTTCTGTGGGATGGATTTCGCCGGGCTGGCCCGCCTCTTCACCCCCGAAAAAGGGCGCGACGAACGGTTGGAAGTGTGGTATCTCATTGGGGCGTGGTTCTTAGCCGCCACGATGAACGCCATGCTCACTTGGTGGGGCGTCTCGATCGCATTGCTCAGCCATCAATCACTTGGCAATGAAATTTTGAGCCGTGATCGGTTGCTCGCCATCGTCCCAGTTTTTGTGGCGGTCTTGGTCTGGCTCATCCGCATTCTGCTCATCGGCACATTCTCCATGGCGGGCGAACGCCTCTTTGCCCAAGCCGACACGAATGTCCGCCGCACCGTCGCACCGACTCGTTCCGTCGCCCATGTCGCCCCCAAAGCCGCTCCTGTACGCCCAGCCCGTTTATTGGGTGATGAGGAATTTGAAGAATACGATCAACGCCCACGCCAACCTGAACCACAACGCGCCCCCGTGCGCCCAGCTCCGGTAGCCCCATCGGTGCGCCCCGCTCCCGCTATCCCGGTGGTGCGCCCGGCCCCCAAACCCTCCACATCGTTTGCTGGGCCCAGCAATGGCAATTTGCGCCCGTCGGTGACCCGCGCGGAGAGCAAAGGGCAGATTGACCCAGACTGGCAATAGGCGTTTGTTGTGACCTAACCCCTCCCCCTTCCCTAATAGGCAAGGGAGTTCTTTCAGGCCACGCTTGTCGCGTGGCCTATTTTTTTCTATACTGGCTCTATGCTCTCGCGCAAAATCATCTTCCTGTTGCCCTTCGGCATTTTTGCCTTTAGCCTCGTCATGGGCTGGGGTCTTTACAGTTGGCGCGCCGACCACCTGCGAACTTTTATTTCCGGTGACGCCGACGCGGTGAGTGTCATCGCGCCCATTTTTACGCCCGAGGTGCGCTATTGGGCGACGAACATCCAAGAGTGGGCGACCGATTATCAACTTGACCCCAATCTCGTCGCGACCGTGATGCAAATCGAGTCGTGTGGGTTGCCGTCGGCCGCGTCATCTGCCGGGGCGCAGGGGTTGTTTCAGGTGATGCCGAGCCATTTTTCTGCCGATGAGCAAGACGCCATGCTTGACCCGGACATCAATGCAAAACGGGGCTTGGGGTATCTGGCGTTGGGGCTAACGCGCGCGGGTGGCGACGCGGGCTTAGCGTTGGCGGGCTACAACGGCGGGCATGGCCAGATCGGGCGTGACCAGTCGCTCTGGCCGGCCGAGACGCGCCGCTATTGGTATTGGGGGACAGGCATTTATGCCGATGCGCTCAGTGGGCAAACCACCAGTTCCCGTTTAGGGGAATGGTTGCAAGCTGGTGGCGCGAGCCTGTGCAAACGCGCGGCGCAGGCGCTGGGGTTGGAGTGACAAAACAGCGGCGCGGCCTTCCAAATCCCACTGGCCTATGGCTATAAAGCTTTGCAAATCTACAGCCCGCGTGAGGTGACTTTTTATGGCTACTCAGATGATGGACGCTTTAGCTTTGACGCGACAGATCCGGGAAGTCCATGCTCAACATTTGCAAGGCAAAACTCACGCCGAGCGCATTGCGTACTATCGTGAGCAAGCGCGGAAGATGCAAGTCAAAATTTCCGACGTTGGGCGCACGCTCAAACCAGTATGACTCTCCCACCAGACTTTACCCTGCGTGCTTATCGCGCTAGTGATGCGGCTTCGGTCGTGGAAGTGATCAATGCCGACGGACAGCAGACCCTCGGCCTTCAGCGCGCTGTGCTGGATCAGTTTGGCCAAGTCCGCTTGATGCGCTATGTGCCCGCCCGTAGCCATAAAGTGGTCGCCCTCAATCAGCAGAACCAAATCATCGGCTATGCCTATCTTGCGGACCGAGAGCAGAGCATTGTCTATGACACCGGCGGGGCCGTTCATCCCGATTTCTGGGGCAAGGGCTTGGGGACCCAGTTGGTGCGCTGGGCTGAACAACAGGTTGCGGTCTTGAGCCCCTCCGCGCCCTCGGGCATCAAACTCGTGTTACAAGCCAACTTGTTTGAAAATGAGCAACGCGCTGGGCGCCTGTTCGGGCGGGCCGGGTATACGCAAATACGCGAATGGCTACATTTACTGCTTAGCCTTGACGCTCCGCCACCTTCACCGACTCTGCCGGACGGAATGACTTTGCACCCGATTGACCTAGAGCAGGATTGGGAACTTATTGGCCCGGCGATGGAGGAAGCATTCTCCGACCACTGGGGTTCGATTGCAGTTCCCTTACCCCCAGCACCCCAACCAGAACCGGGGCCAGTGGTCGAGACGCCCGCAGATGAAAGCTACTCCAATTCGCCAGGCTTTTGTTTTATGGTCTTGGCGGGATCGGTCGTAGCCGGGGGTATCTTGTGTAATGCGAAGTTAGTTGAACGCAGTGACACGGGTCGCATTGGCAGTATCTTTGTGCGCCCTCGCTATCGGCGTCTAGGCCTTGGGGGGGCACTCATGCTCAGCGCGTTTAGCGCGTTTTGGCAAGCTGGATTGCGGCGCATTATTTTGGACACGGATGCGGACAGTTTTACCCACGCGCCCAAGTTTTACAATCAATTGGGGATGCGGGTGTATCGCCGAGAATTTCTGTATGAGAAAGCCGTGCGCGCTGGGGTGGAGGTGCGCCGGTTGGCGGTCTAGAGGGTTCAGGTCGCTGAATGATGCCTGCTGAGTTGCGCCCAGTGACATTCACCTCAGCAAGGGCGATATGACTGCCAGGTGACAGAGGGCGAATGTTGCCTTTGCTTAGCACCGAGCCTATACTGCCTTAGTATGAGACGGAGGCACTTCGCCTGCTCAAAGCTACGCGGAGAAATTCCGCAATTTATCCATTTTGGGTGTTTATACGGAAAAACTCCATATAATCTATAGTTGGGCGCGGCAAGCGCAGGCTTGGGTAAATCAGGCGTAATATTCATTGATGGTCGTCACCAACAGCACAGGCTCATGAACTCAGCAAGAGACTCTTTGATTAAGGTGGAAAGACTGAAAAATATCCTCGTAAGTCGCGCTGTTGGTCAGTCCGCAGAAGCCGATAATGACGAATACGTTGACCTGCGGAGAGAACTTGTTGCCAATTCACAAGTACAGGCTTCGATACCAAGTTTTGTTGTAAGTTGCCGAACTCTCTCAGAGTTTTGGAACTTCATCAAAATCAAATTCAGCCACTACCAAGAACGACGCGATTATCTAAAAGAACAATTCGAGCCCTTACTCAATCTGCTTGAATTTGACTCAACTGGACTGGAGACCGCATCAAGTTCAGGAGATTTGTTCAAGCGTCAGTTTCCAGCGGGGTTGCCTTTCGGCTTAAGCAAACCCAATCTTGCCTTTGTTCCTGAACAAGGAAGCCAAAAGGCAGTATTTGAAGACGGACCAGACGTAGGAGTTATTCGAGAAAAGGTTTATCCCGACTTCACCTACGAGTTGCTACAAAGCGGCTTAAGTGGGAGACCATTTACTCCGTCAGTACCCGCGCTTATTCGTATGTGTCAAACTGAACGAGAAAAAAGTTTCTTTCTGTCGTATGCCAGTAACTATAGTATGTGGTCTCAGAAAGTGCCGATTTTAATACCACAGGCTTGGATACAATGGCATTCCAAGACGAAGGCAAATTTGCGCTCCGAAGCATCCTCTTATGCAGACGACCTCTATCGAGTTGATTTCGTGGCTTTTTGGAAGCAAAAGCGTTTTGCCATTCTCGTTGACGACATTAGCCACTACGCCAAGCAAGTGAGCGCACGTTGGGATGCCGATGAAGAAGCATACTCGAAACAAGACAGGAAACTTCGTAAAGAGGGCTGGCAGGTTTTTAGAGTGAGCAATTGGGAAATACGCAAAGAGACATTCATTCCTGAAATATTAGCTGACTTGCGAGAGTACATTGGCTTCTGACAGGTCTCAACAAATGCTCATAAGCATACCAACGCATTGTGGTTTGGGGCGGGGGTTGGCAGTTACGGCGTCACGCGTACACGCCCAACATTGCATGCATCCGCTTCGCTCTGTTCCGCGAGCGGGTGATGCCCACCGTTGGGCGGCTAATTTATATATGCGCCTATGAAGCAAGAATCATCATGAAGTTTCTTTACACAGAGAGAATCACTCGCAGACTAGACAAATTAGCTACGGAAATATCAAACTCCAATAAGCAAGACTACCATGATCGCTTGAGGGAATTCAAGCGATTCTGCGATAATACTTCGGTGTTAACAAATTGTATAGCCAGTTTGCCACACGCAATTTTTGATTTCCATCAACATGAGTTAGGCGATATATTGCAATGGAACAATATAAACTGGCCTGAAGGTGAAAAGGGATATGCCATCCGTTGGAATGCTCTAAGCCAAATTGTGAATAATGAGCCCAGCGAGTTCTTCGTAGTCGCCAACATTAGAAACACCTTTACACAAGTATTCTTCGTCCCTCTGTATCATTATCTTCTTGATCAACTTAACTCTGTAAGCACAATGCTTTACATGCTCCTTCGCTATAAGCGTTGGGCAGAGTGGTTCGAAAAGCAATATTTGCGAGAAATATATGAAACAGCTGGTAGGGATGGCGAAGCTGTACTTGATAAGAGTCTACGTGGGTTCCTGTTTGAGAGCGGCATTGATTATCCCTTTTCACAGCCAGCTTCCCCACATGGGAAGGTTGACATTGTGGCTGGGCTAGAAACAGACGATCCACTTGTGCTTGAAATCAAACTTTGGGATTCTCAACGAGATTACAAAGAAAACAGACTACGTGATGGGCTACGCCAATTAATAGAATATTCCACCCAGTATGGCAAAGATAAAGGATATTTGGTTATATTCAATCTTGATCAAGAATCTTTAGTATTTATCAGTGAAGCGAGCAAAGGTGAATGGCCCTCTTACATTGAATATGGGAACAGAACTTACTTTTTCATTGATGTTCACATTGCAGAAAAAAAGAAACCGATTAGCCAGCTAGACAAAGGCAAACCTGTTCAGGTTATCGAAGTTGAACTTGCTAAACTCTTGAATAGTGTTTTAGGAGGGTAATCAGCAGTAGATCTAAAATATGAGTCGCCCAACAGTGCGTGCAGACCACCTGTCGCCTCCGCACTCCCCCACAAGTTTCAAGTTATGCGCCCATCGCTGGCTTGTTTACCCCACCAATCCCCCTAACCCCAACCTGTTTAATTCCTCAGCTTCGGCAACGTAATCACCGGCAAGCGCGGGCGAGTCTTTTCAGTGTCCGAAGGTTGCACGACCACCGGGTCGAGCGGCAACCATACACTAAACGTCGTGCCCCGCCCGGGGATGCCTTCCGAATTGACTTCGATGCGCCCGCCGTGCATGTGGGCGATGTGTTGCCCAATGGACAGCCCTAGCCCGGCGCCCCCCAACGCGCGCGAACGGGCCTTATCCACGCGATAAAACCGCTCAAAAATGCGCGCTTGTTCGGCGGGCGGGATGCCTAACCCCGTGTCCGTCACGGTGATCCGGGCGCGGTCGGTGATGCGCGCCAGCGCCAACGTAAGGCGCCCGCCGGGCGGCGTGAACTTGAGCGCGTTGGTCACGAGATTCAACAACAATTGCTTCAGCCGATCCCGATCTCCGTTCACGATCACTTGATCGATCTCGCCGATGGCGATGGTGACATTCCCCCCCGCCAACACCTGCGCTTCGCGGAAGAGTTCGAGCAACAGCGTGTCCAGTTCCACCGGCTTTTTCACCAGCGGCAGGTTGCCCGCATCGGCTTGAGCCAGCATCAGCAGGTCACCCACCAAGCGCGTCATGCGTTCGGCCTCGGATTGGATCGCGTCGAGCGACTCGGCGTCCGCGCCCCCCATGCGGCGCAACAAATCTACATTGCCGCGAATGGCGGTGAGTGGGGTGCGGAGCTCGTGCGACACATCGGCTAAAAAGCGGCGTTGCGCGTTGAAGAGTTTTTCGAGGCGATCTAATGACTCGTTGAACGTGACCACAAACCGCCCCATCTCATCCACGTTGGCTTCGGGGTCAATCGGGATGCGACGCGAGAGGTCGTCGGCGCGGGTGATCTCGCGCGCGGTTTGGGTGATGGCCTCCAGCGGTTGCAAGACCTGATCGGCCGACCCCATCCCGATGATCACCATCAGCATCACCGCGCCTAGGCCGCCCATGATCAACACAATGAGCAAAGCAGTGAGCGCCGCGTCTACGCTCTTCAACGACGCCACGACTTGCAGATGCCCGATGAGCTTAGTTTGGTTGACAAAGATAGGGAGCGTGTAAACGCGTAGGCGACGCGCCTCTAAGGTGCTCCAGGTGCTCGTCGAACCCAGGGACGCTTCATCGAGCGCCGTCGTGAGGCCCATGCTCTCCAGCACGGGCGATTGTTTGTAAATCGCGCCGTGGGTGTCAATCAGTTGCGCTAAGTTGGAGGTGTTAAAGGGGTTAATTTGAAAATCAACTTGGTTGCGATCGATCTGCACCGACTTGAGGATTTCGGCGGCGGTATTTTCTAGGCTGGAGTCCAACTGCGCGCGCAGGCTATACGACACAAACCCATAGATCGTCAGGCAGAAGAGAAACAGAACCCCGCCTAAAACGGAGGAATGCCAAAAGGAGAGCCGTAAACGAATGGACACAGCGGCGGCGGATCACTCTTCGCGCAACACGTAACCCACGCCGCGCACCGTGTGCAACAGCCGGGAGGTGCCATTCACTTCGATCTTTTGGCGCAAATAGCGCACATAGACCTCGATGATGTTGCTCTCGCCACCAAAATCATATTCCCAGACGCGGTCGAAGATCAATTCGCGGGTGAGCACTTGGCGCGGATGGCGCAAAAACAATTCGAGCAGTTCGTATTCTTTGGCCGTGAGTTCAATGGCTTGGTCGCCGCGGAAGGCTTGGCGCGTACCGGTGTCGAGGGTCAGGTCGGCAAAGCGCAACACTTCGGGTTGGGTCGGGGTGGCCCGCCGCAACAGGGCGCGAATGCGGGCGAGCAATTCGTCAAAGGCAAAGGGCTTCACCAGATAATCGTCCGCCCCAGCGTCTAAACCCTGCACGCGGTCGCTCACCGAGTCTTTGGCCGTGAGCATGATGATGGGCACCGAACCCGCCGCGCGCAAGCGGCGGCAGACTTCCAAACCATCCATGCCCGGCAACATCCAGTCCAGCACCGCCACATCGGGCGGGTTTTCGCGGGCCAGCGCCAGCGCGGTTGGGCCATCTTGCGCGGCATCCACCCGATAGCCTTCATAGGTGAGGCCGCGTTGTAACACCTGCAAAATACGTTCTTCGTCCTCCACCACGAGGACCCGGAGAGAAGTTGTCATAGCGCGAATGATACACTAAAAATAGGCTTAATAAACATCACAGGCCGCTCGGCAAAATGTCGAGCGGCCTGTGAGTATTCGAACGGGGCTACCACCGAGCTTATTTGACTTCGACGGTCGCGCCGGCTTCGGCCAATTTCTTCTTGGCGTCTTCGGCGGCGTCCTTGCCCACCGCTTCGAGGACGGTGGCATTGGCGGCTTCGGCCAAGTCCTTGGCTTCTTTGAGGCCGAGGTTGGTGAGTTGGCGAATGACTTTGATGACTTCGATCTTCTTGTCGCCCACGGCCTTGAGCACGACGGAGAATTCCGTCTTCTCTTCGACAGGCGCGGCGGCGGCGGCGGCCCCAGCGCCGGCCACGGGCATCGCGGCCATCGCCATAGGCGCGGCGGCGGATACGCCCCACTTCTCTTCGAGCAGTTTCGTCAATTGAGAGGCTTCCAACACCGTCAGCCCACTCAAGTCTTCCACCAATTTGTTCAGGTCAGCCATTGTAAAGTTCTCCTTACATGAAAAGTAAATTCAGATTGTGCAATGCAGTGCGGGCCAGCGCGCCCGCCTTTCCTAAGCCGCGGCCGGTGCTTCTTCAGCCGGCTGGTCGGCTTTGTCCGCATACGCCTTGACCACATTGACCACTTGGCGCACACCACCAGCGATAACGCCAGTGAGGCGGGTGGCCGGGGTCGCGATGAGCCCCAACAGTTGCGCGCGCAGGACGGGCAACGGCGGGAGGTCGGCGAGTGCTTCCACTTCTTTGGAGGCGAGGGCCTTGCCGCCTAGCAAGCCGCCTTTCACTTTGACAAACTCCGAGTCTTTAGCGAAAGTCGTCAGCGCTTTGGCGACGGCCGGCACATCGGAAAACGCAAATCCGATGGCGGTGGTGACCGTGAACAAGTTCTCCGGTGCGCCAATGCCCGCATCCTGGAGGGCTTTGAGCGCGAGGGTGTTCTTCACGACATGCAGTTCACCCGAGGCTTCGCGCACTTTCGCGCGGAGCAGCCCCATGCCCTTCATATTCAGACCGCGATACTCGATCAAGATCATGCCTTCGCTCTTCTTGATCAGGTCGGAATAACCTTTGAGCAGTTCTTCCTTACGTGCTTTTGTGATAGCCAATTCAGTTCACCTCCTTTCAAGGTGAGGTGCCGCCCGTTGAGGGGGAGGCGAAAAAAAAGTCTTTGCCGCACAGTTCGGGCAAAGACTTTCAGAAGACGTTCCGCCCCATCGGGCCGAACGATTAATTTCTGTTAGCCTTCACCTCGGCGGGTCTTATGAGAGCGATGCTCTCAGCCAGCGGTCTACGGCGAAGCGGTCTAAATTGTTACCTCAACCGCCTAAGTGGCTGAGGGGTGCCACAAAATTATGCAGCGGTTTCGAGGGCGACGACGGCGTTCGCGTCTACCTTCACGCCGGGGCCCATCGTGGTCGTGACCACGACTTTCTTCAAATACGTTCCCTTCGCTGAAGCCGGCTTGGCTTTCACCACCGCCTGCATGAGCGTCGAGAAGTTGTCAAACAATTGTTGTTCGCTAAAGCCAGCCTTCCCAATCGGAACGTGCAGGTTGCCCGTCTTGTCCACGCGGAACTCAACGCGCCCCGCTTTGGATTCTTTGATCACGCGCGGTAGATCATTCGCCGGAACAACTGTGCCAGTCTTAGGGTTGGGCATGAGGCCACGCGGGCCAAGCACGCGCCCCAAACGCCCGACCTTGCCCATCATTTCGGGCGTGGCAATCGCCACATCAAATTCGGCCCAGCCGTCTTGAATCTTTTTGATCAGCGCGTCATCCGCGACATGGTCAGCGCCATTCTCAGCGGCTAGGCGCGCGCCATCCCCTTCGGCGAAGACTAAGACCCGCACCGTCTTGCCCAAGCCATGCGGTAGCACCACGACATCGCGCACGTTTTGGTCAGCGTGTTTCGGGTCAACCCCCAAGCGCACATGAACTTCAACAGTCGCGTTGAATTTGGCATAGGACGTGGCTTTGGCTAACGCCACCGCTTCTTGGGGTGGGTAGTTTTTGTCACTATCAATTTTCGCCGCTTGTTCGCGGTATTTTTTTCCGTGTTTGTGCATGTTAGTTTCTCCTTGTGGTTCGAGCGGCCAGCGTTTGCCAGCCTCCCACATACTCCGATTAGCCTTCGACGACGATCCCCATATTGCGCGCGGTGCCTTCGACCTGCTTCATCGCGCCTTCGATGTCAATCGCGTTGAGGTCTTTCATCTTGATTTCGGCGATTTCGCGGACTTGGGCTTTGGTGACTTTGCCGACCTTGTTGCGGTTCGGTTGCGCTGAGCCTTTTTCCACTTTCGCCGCTTTACGCAACAGCACGGCCGTGGGGGAGGTCTTGAGGATGAAGGTAAATGACCCGTCGGTGAAGATGGTGATTTCAGCCGGGATCACTTCGCCCATGCGGTTGGAGGTGCGGGCGTTGTATTCTTTACAAAACGCCATCAAGTTAATGCCGAAGCCCGCCAGCGCCGGGCCAATGGGCGGAGCCGGGTTGGCTTTGCCCGCTTCGATCTGCAATTTCGTAATCGCTTTGACTTTCTTCATTTCGTAGGTGTCTCCTTTGTGGTGTTAGCGGGGAAAACCCCTCCCACACTTTAAGAGAGATGCGCGGGCATCCCTCGTGGTTAAACTTTTTCGACCTGCAAAAAATCCAATTCAACAGGTGTCTCGCGCCCAAAGAACGAAACCATTACGCGCACTTTGGTGCGATCCATGTCAATCTCTGACACCGCGCCGATGAAATCGTTAAACGGCCCATCAATGATGCGCACCTTTTGGCCGGGCTTATAGGTCACTTTCACCTTCGGCGCTTCCGCTTCCATCCGGCGCAAAATCTGTTGAACTTCTTCCGGGCGGAGCGGGGTGGGCGTGTTGCCCATGCCCACGAAACCTGTAACCCCCGGCGTGTTCCGCACAACATACCACGACTCTTCGCTCAAGATCATTTGAACGAGAATGTAGCCGGGGAAGACGCGGCGCTCAACCGTGCGGCGTTTGCCTTCCCGAACTTCAATTTCTTCTTCGGTGGGCACCACCACATCGAAAATTTTGCCCTTCATGCCCATTGAGTCAATGCGCTGTTCGAGGTTGTGGCGCACCTTGTTTTCATAGCCGGAATAGCAATGAATCACATACCAGTGCCGCCCGTCGGAGATGATCTCAGTTCCTTCGGTATTCGGTTTGTGTTCTGTTTCGTTCTTTTCGCCGTCGTAGTTGTCGGCGAATTGCTCCTGGGTCTCACCCATGAACTCACTCACCTTTCCGAATGCTTAGAGCTGAAGTAACAACCGAAAGAGTTCTGTAAATAAAAAGTCGAACCCGCCGAGGACGATTGACATGACCACAATGACGACCAACACCATAATGGTCAAGCGCGTCACTTCCTCGCGCGTCGGCCAAGCCACTTTCATCAACTCGGCGCGTGTTTCACGATAATAGCGCACCAAGCCATTGGTCGCTTCACTCATCAAGCCTTTTTGCTCTTCCGCTTTCGCCATGGCTTATCCTTCCATACAATCAAGACACCGCCCCAACGCACTGGCGGTGTCCGCAACAATCGTCATATCCAATATAAGACGGATTAGGCAGGCCAGGAGGGACTCGAACCCCCAACACCCGCTTTTGGAGAGCGGTACTCTGCCAATTGAGCTACTGGCCTGTGGGGCGCGCAAATTGGCGTTGGCCGCCTTGCGCTAAGATGGCCCACTCGCTCAACACCGAACGAGTGGGCCATAAAATTATTTAGTTTCGCGGTGCAAGGTGTGCTTGCGGCACCGCGGGCAAAACTTGTTGAACTCGATCCGGTTGGGATCGTTGCGCCGATTCTTCTGCGTGGTGTAGTTGCGCTCTTTGCAATCTGAACACGCCATGGTGATCACCGGGCGCACGTCTTTCGATTTCTTAGCCATACGTCAATTCTTTCTAAATCTAGCGCGCCTAATCCATCACTTTGGTGA
>Ga0315912_10002893_pt1 | contig 17661 bp, 12 predicted proteins | sample VfabasoilMG_FD_204469 | JGI IMG/M metagenome (GOLD analysis project Ga0315912, IMG submission 204469) | Garden soil microbial communities collected in Santa Monica, California, United States - V. faba soil | ecosystem: Environmental > Terrestrial > Soil > Garden | place: USA: California...
GGCGGGGGGAGCGTCGCCGAATCAGCAGGCAACGCTGGGCGGCTCGCCGAAGCCGGCGGGCGGGAGCGGGACTCAATCGATCTCGGGGGCGTCGTCGGGAGCGGTGGGCGGAGCGGCGGGGGGAGCGTTGCCGAATCAGGGAGTGACGGGCGGCTCGCCGAAGCCGGCGGGCGGGAGCGGGATCTCGGGGGCGTCGTCGGGAGCGGTGGGAGGAGTGGCGGGGGGAGCGTCGCCGAATCAGCAGGCAACGCTGGGCGGCTCGCCGAAGCCGGCGGGCGGGAGCGGGACTCAATCGATCTCGGGGGCGTCGTCGGGCGCGGTGGGCGGAGCGGCGGTGGGAACGGCCTCGCCGAAGCCGCCGAGCGCGGCGGGCGGAGTGTCGGGTGGTGGATCGGCGAAGCCGCCGAGCGAAGCGGCGACGACCGGGAAGAGCCCGAACGGAGCCTCGCCGAAGCCGCCGAGCGAACCGGACCCGGTGAGGACGCCGAGTGGCGGGTCAGCGAAGCCGCCGGTGAAGGGCGATCCGGCGGCGCCGAAGCCGGTGAAGGATCCCGCGACGACGCCGAAGCCGCCGAGCGAACCGGACCCGGTGAGGACGCCGAGTGGCGGGTCAGCAAAGCCGCCGGTGAAGGGCGATCCAGCGGCGCCGAAGCCGGTGAAGGATCCCGCGACGACGCCGAAGCCGGTGAAGGATCCAGCGACGACGCCGAAGCCGCCGGTGAAGGGCGATCCGAAGCCGACCACCAAGGGCGAAAAGAAGGAGCCCTGAGCTGACGTGCCGCGACCCACTGTGGGTCGCGGCAGCCGCGTCGGCTTGCCAGCTTGGAGGGCAGCGGCTCAGAGCACGTCGATGCGCAGGGGCACGACCCCGGCACGGATCATCTGTAGGCCCTCGGCAGCGCGGCGAGACACATCGAGGATGTACTTGCGGTTGCCAAAGGGGCCGCGATCATTGACCACGACGCACAGCACGGCGGACGACGCTAGATCGGTGCGGGTGATGCGGAGACGGGTGCCAAAGGGCAAGCTGCGGTGCGCGGCGCTCAGGCGCTTCGGGTCGTAGCGCTCGCCGTTGGCGGTGCGGTTGCCGGCCAGGCTATCGGCATAATACGTGCTGAGGCCGCGCAGCACGCGCTTGGCGGGGCGACGCAGTTCGTCGGCGGAACAGCCCGAATCTTTCCCAGCCTGGGGCGCGAGCGAGTCGCGGACGGGTTCGGGGTGGCTCACGCCACGCGCGACGGGCTCGTCCGCGCAGGCGGCGAGCGATGCCGCCGCGAGCGAGATGGCAGCGAGCCAGAGCCTGGGTGTCCGCGGCGACATGATTAGCTCGGCCCTGACCGCATTTTCGCTCAGCGGAAGGAGTAACCAATGCCGAGAGAGATCACGATGCTGCTGCGAAACACTGCGTCGAACACCTGCTCCTGCTCCTCGTCGGGCACACCGGTCACGACTTGAACGTTGTCCCCCCCGAGCAGCCAAGCGTAGCCGAGGGCGCCCAGCATCGTGAAGCCGCCCGGACTGGTCCAATCGACGCCGGCCACCGCTTGCAGGAAGCCACACGGGCGGATCTTGATGGTGAGCGAGTCGCTACCGTCGGTGCTGAGGTCCTGCGACGGGGAGTCAATGCCGGTGGCTCCGATCAGGCCGACACCCACAAAAGGCGTAACCTCGCCCAGTAGGAAATTGTAGCGAGAGCGCAGGCCGAGCTTGAACCCTTCCGTAGAAATCCCCGTACCGAGATCGAACGAGAGGTGTGGATGCGCATGGAACGTAACGGTGGGGCCGAAGCCCGACAGGGTGTTCCAGCCGAGTTCCCCCATCAACGCCAGGCGGCGTTCGGCGCGTACCGGTATCGCCTCGCGCGCTGGTGCATTGCCGAGCACGGCGACGGTGCCGGGCTTCGGCTGCACGACGACGACGGTGGGGCCCTCGAGCGACGGCAAGGTGTCGGGTCCCTGATCCAGCGGAGCGGCCGTCGGCGCTGGCCCGGGCGCCGCGGCAGGTGCGGCGGGCGCCGCGGCAGGTGGCGCAGCTGGCGCAGCTGGGGCAGCTGCCGGGGGTGGCGATGCCGGTACGACGGGAGCAGGTGGAGTCTGCGCGCGCAGCGTGGACGAGCACATGAGCGCTGCTGCCGAGGTCGAGCGCCAGATCCTGTTCATTGCCGGTCCTTCCATCATGGCCCACCTTGCTCGGCTCAGAACTCACCCGTCAGGGTTGCGCCCCACTCGGTCGGCCCGACAAACGCGCTGGCATCGAAGGAGCGCTCGGCCGGTGGCAGGGAACGATACAGGTCCTCGGGGCCGGGCGTGTCCAGTTCGTGCAAGAACAGTCCGCTGATCAGCATGCCCAGAGAGGCAGCGAAGGTGGCGCCGGCGAGCCAGCGATAGCGATTGCGAGTGGCCACGTCCGCGTTGTAGCGCACGAGCTCGGCCTCGCTCACATTGCCGTTGTCATGGCGCACCAGGAAGTCTTGCGCCTGGTTCTCCGCGTGCAGCGACAATACGCTGAGCGCAGCGCCCGCGCCGAGCGTGACCGCGCCACCGATGAGAAGGGCGTGCGAGGTCAAGCGCTGCTTGGTGGGCTCGAGCGTGAAGCTCTCGCTGGCGATCTGGCCACGCTCGAGCTCGACCACACGCGTCTCCACGCGATGACCCTTCTCCGCTACGCTCACCCGATGCTTGCCGCTCGGTAGCTCCAACACCGGGCTGCCTCCCTGGCTCACCAGCACGCCATCCACATACACCTCGGCATCGGGCGGTGTGGAGAGCGCGAGGCGGCTCGGCAGCTCGCTGAGCGACACGGTGATCGGCACGAGCTCTCCCTGCACGGCGACGACGTCGCGCTGACTGTCGCGGTAGCCGGGTGCGGCCACCACGACCGCGTGCGCACCGGGGGTCACCTCTCGGATCAATGGAGAGGGACCGGGCTCGACGCCAGCCACGGAAATGCGCGCGCCCGGCGTCTCACACAGAACCAGGATGCGTGTGCTGCGCTCGCGTGCGGCCGTCACGAGCGGAGCCGTGACGCTGCTCGCCTGCTGCACGAGCAAGGGCTCGAGCTGGGACAGGGCGTCGATCGCGTCGGCACGACGGCCCCCCGCCGGCACGTCCTCGAGGTAGCGGCGGAACAGCGCGACGGAGCGCGTCAGGTGCTCGGGGCGCCGATCCACGAAATACTGGCGGCGTTCCGCCTGGGCGACAGAAAATGCGATCGGGGGCAGGGGGGTCAGCGCGTACGCGGCGTCCAGCGCTTGGATCGCTGCCGGATAGTCTCCCGCCGCATAGGCTGCCGCACCCGCCTTGAACCAGTCCTTGGCGCGTTCGGTGTCCGTGGGCGTGGGCTCGGCCGCCCCAGCTGCTTGCGCCGCAGGCGCAGGACCCGTGGGCGCACCGGAGGGAGGTGACGTCATCCACTGGGCTCGTACCGGCAGTGTGCAAACGATGGCCGCAGCCAGGAGCGCGCAGGCGAGCCAGCAGTGCGGCCAGCGGTAGCGTGGAACGAACGTCGGCCAGAGCTGGTTGCGCGTCATCGGGCCTCCAGGATCGCTTTGAGTACGAAGAGATTGCCGCTGGCGGCGTAGGCGATATCGACGGCATCGTCACCGTTGAGATCCGCTGCCACCACGCCCGTACAATCCGTCCGTTCCACGAGCGAAACGGCCGGGTCGAACTGGCGCGGTTGCTCGGAGGCCTGAGTCAGAAACAGGCCCGCAGGGTTCACGAAGGCAATGCTGAGTCGCCGCTCCGGCGTGGCTGCGAGGGCGGCAAACGCCAGCGGGGCGTCGCTCGTGAGCGTGGTGCGGCGGCTGCTGTCGAAGTTGCCGCTGCCGTCGTTCCAGAAGACGGACAGGGTGCCGCCACTCGCGTCGCTGGGCCCGGTGAGCAGCAGCAGGTCGGTGAAGCCGTCGGCGTCGGCGTCGAGCGGCGAGAGGTCGACGCGCCAGCAGGGTTCGTCGAGGATCCAGCTGCCACGGGTGGTGAGCCGCTCGGGGTCCACCGTCATGGTGACCAGGGCGCAGTGCTGGTCGTCAGCGTGGGGCATGGCGGCGATGGCCTCCTCTCGCCCGTCGCCGTCCAGATCCGCCGCGCTCATCGCCAGGCTCATGCCCACGGTATTGCCGCTGATGGAGATGGGCGAGAGCGCCGGGTCGAGATCCGTCTCCAGGAGCGCGGGCGTGCCGTCGGAGGTGGCCAGCGCCGGCAAGAGCCACGCCTGTAGTCCCTGCGTGTAGTCGAAATCGAGGCCTCCGCTGCGCGGGTACGCGAACGCGAGTACGTCGCCCTGCCGGGCTGCCAGGAGGCCCCCCGTGGCCATGCGGATCGCACCGGAGGCGTCGGTGGAGCCATCCTCGGCAAAGGTGGTGAGCTCGTAGGAGGCGAGGGGAACGCGCTCGCCGCTGGCGACGAGCAGAGTGATGGCGCCGCGCAGCTCACCCTCGAGCGGGTCGCTCGAGCTGAGCGCCAGGTGATTGACCACCGTCTCTTGAAAGGGATTGATCTGTTGAAGGCCGTTCAGCTGCGCCACGGCGGCGGGAGCCAGTGGAGGCCCCGAGGGGTTTCCGAATGAAATGGAGATGGTGTCGGGGTTGTCCGCACTCGAGCTGATCTGGGACAGTGCGAGATCTTGGATCTGGTCGCCGTCGAAATCTCCCACGGCGAGATGCCCTGCCGGGCGATTGGTGGGAATGCTGAACTCGGTCAGATTGATCGTGCCCGTGCCGTTGAAGAAGTCGACGCCCGGATGCGCGTCCGAGCTGGCGATGATGTCCAGCTTGCCGTTGTCATTCAGGTCGGCAATCAATGCGCGCGTCCAGTAGTTGGCCACGTGTGGCGCGTATGGAAAATAGTCGAAGCCTGTCCCGCTCGCCGCTGGGCGCGAGACGATGATCTGGTCATCGAAGACGAAATCCGGAGCGCCGTCGCCCGTCACGTCGGCTGCTGCCAGAGGCATCGGAACAAACGGCAGTGGCTCGGGGAGGTTGGCGATCTGTAAATCGTAGGGCACCGCGCTGGCGAGGCCTTGGCCGTCGCCGAGCGCCACGTACGCGCGACCTTCGGCGCCGACCAGCACGTCCTGGTGCCCGTCGCCGTTGACGTCCACGATCAGGGGTGCGACGTCGATCGGGACTGCGGGGGAGAGCTCGGTGCTGCGTATCTCCGCCTGGTCGCGCCAAGCGGGCTCCCCGCTGGCAGGATCGGTGGTGCAGCTGTCGTAGAGCCAAAAGCGGGTGTCGCCGCGCGCCGCGACCAGGGCTTGCAGGCAGGGGTAGGTGGCCAGGTCTTCCAGGATGCGACCGCTGACCGGATCGCCAGCGAACGACTCCACACTCGGCGCGGTGGCGATCAGGCGCGGTACTCCGGTCGCGTTGCCGTTCGCGACGTACACGCCGTCATCGGCGTCCAGACGTCCAAACACCAGGAACGCCGACGTGTTCTGCACGAGTCCCGGGTACACCGTGATGGTCCGCAGCAAGCTGTCGCGAACGCGGTACGAGCTGAACGTATCAGGAACCCAGTTACGATCGCTGCGGCCGCGCAAGAGCCCGACGCGCGTGTCGCTGAACAGGATATCGATGCGCTCATCGGCGTCGAGGTCGTCGAGCACGGGCGAGAGGAGACGCAGCGGGAAGGCTTCGGTCTCGACCAGGGAGCCTTGCTCGTCGAAGTAGTGCGCACGCAGGCGCGTGACCCCGGCGCCCTCGTAGGGCTCGAGGCTGACGACGTCCGAGCGGCCGTCACCATCGATGTCTCCCGCGAGCAAGGTCGTGGCGCTGCCGACCTCGACCTCGCGCAGTGTCTCGAACTCTCCGGTCGGGCGCCGGCAGATGTCCCCCAGATCACAGCCCCACCCCGGCGGGCACCGCCGCACGCCATCGTTGCCCCGCGTGCAGTCGAGGTGGCATTCCCCGACGCTGCCGGGCTCGCGGCACTCCGCCCCGCTGTCCGCGGGAAAGCCGTCGCAGTCCTCCGGGTCTTCGATCACGCCGTTGCCACACTCGCCCGAAGCGATGCCGGGCAACTGGGCGCAGGCGGAGAAAACCAGGAGCGCGGCCAGCGCGGCCTGGGCCCTTCCCCTCAAGTTGTGCCCCTCACGCCGGGCCTCTCAAAATGGGCTCTCCAGATCGCTCGGGATCGCGCCGGGGGCCTTGGGCCGAGCCGGCCGTTTCTCGCGCTTCTCTGTCTTGCCGGGCTTGGTCGGCTTGGTTTGCTGCTCGAACTGGAGCTCCGCGCTCTGGTCCTGCCGGGGCGTGATCGTCAGCGTCTGTGGCTCACGACCCTCGGCGGTGACCTTGAGTTGCAGCGGTGCCGCCCCAAACGGTACGCGCACCGGACCGGGCGCTTCCCCGAGCGCGGTATCGCCGAGCCAGACGCGCGCGCCTGCCGGCGCTCCACGCAGCGTGAGCAGCACGTGGCTGGGTGGCTCGGGCGCGGCGAGGATCGGCGCTGGCGCCACAGGCGCTGCTGCAGCGGGCGGTGCTGCAGCGGGCGCGGGGGCCGCCGCGCTGACCGCCGTCGCGGTCGCCGCCTGCTGGCGAGCTTCCCCCGAGGCTCGCAGTGCGCTCGAGCCGAGGTACAGCGCTCCTGCCCCCAGCGCGACGAGCAGCGCAAAAAACGGCCAGTTGCGCGCCCGAGTGCCCGCTGCCCGATCGGTGTGGCGGAGCGCGTCCGGGTGGTAGCTGGGCCCCTGCTGGTGCGAGCCGACCGCGGACTCGCTCGACAGCGGCGCGTCGGTGTCCACGAGCGCCCCCGCTGAATACACCGAGACCGTCACCGCCGGTCGCGGCAGGTGCGGCACGCCCTCGGGCACCGTGAGGCCCGCCTTCAGGGCCGCTGCCGCGAGTTCGTCGATCGCGGCGCGCGCCGTGAGCGGGCGCCCGCTGGGCTCTTTGTGCAGCATGTGCAGCAGCGGCTCGTCGAGCTCTTCCGGCAAATCCGGGCACACTTGCGACAGCCGCGGCGGAGGCAGCGTGAGGTGCGCCATCAACACCGCCAGCGGTGATTCACCGATGAACGGTACCTGCCCGGACAGCATCTCGTGGCATACGACGCCGAGCGCATACACGTCCGAGCGCCCGTCCACCTTTTCGCCGCGCGCCTGCTCCGGGGACATGTACAGCGGCGTCCCGATCGGCACGCCGCTGATGGTGTGCACGCTGGCCTCGCCCAGCAGCTTGGCCATGCCGAAATCGAGCAGCTTGGGCACGGTCTCCCCGCTGGGTTCCCAGGCCAGAAAAATGTTCTGCGGCTTGAGATCGCGGTGCACCACGCCGGCGGCGTGGGCGGCGTCGAGCGCGTCGGCGATCGGCCGCATCAGCTGCAGCACGGTGACCACGTCGCAGCGCTTGACGTGGCGCAGGTAGCGATCCAGCGGCAGACCATCGAGCAGGTCCATCACGTAGAAGTGGCGCCCGTTCGGCAGCTTGCCGAACGAGAAGATATCCACGATGTGACGGCTGCGGATCTGGCTGGCGGCCTGTGCCTCCGAGATGAAGCGGTGCACCGCGTCCGAGTCCACCCCGGCGGCCTGGTGCAGGACCTTGACCGCGGCCCGCCGGCGCAGGACCGGATGCTCCGCCTCGTACACCGCGCCGAAGCCGCCCTCCCCCAGCTTGCGCCCCAGCCTGTATTCCCCTGCCATCCGGCCGGCGATGTCGGGGGTCGAATCCGAAGGGGAGGGCAAGGTGGACATGGGAGCCTGGGCGGCGGCGAGGCTAGCACGGCCGGGCCGGCGCGTGGCACGGCCAGTGTAGCCCTGGGCGCCCGTTCCATGCCCCTGAAACCGCTCCCGATTCCCGGCGAATCGAGGGCCGGCCGTGTCCCGGATCGGACAGGTGCCGGGTCGGGGCGGCAGCTGAAGTACCAGGTGCAGCTCGGCGAGCTCGGATCAGCGCGCCCAGTTCTCTGTCTCGAGCCCGGGCACGCGCCGAATTCCTTCAGATTATGCTGACCAGAGTGGCGCCCATCGCCTTGGCATGGGCGGCGATCATCAGGTCCATCGCGCCTATCGGAGTGCCTTTCCTCTCGAGCTCAGCTCGGATTTCGCCGTAAGCGAAGGCGGCCTCCGCGGTGTAAGCCAGCACCTGGAAGGGGGTCAGGAACAGCTCCAGCGCTTTGCTGAGCCTGGCTCTTGCTCACCCCGTACGCTAGCTCGGACAGCCTGACTACGCTCAGCGCCACCTCGTCAGGCGAGCAGCCCATGAGCCGCTCGAACACCTTGGGCGGCTGCTTCCTGATCAGGCAGATGCAGATGTTCGTGTCCAGCAGGTACACTCAATCGAGCCCCTCTCGCTCTTCTTGCGGCGGCTGCCCCCGCTCCGCCAGGAAGTCTTCGCTGAACGCAGCGAGGCCTTCGCGGACGGACCCCAGGGATCGCTTTCAGAGCGCCGAGCAGTTCAGCGCCGCCCTGAACGCCTGGCTCGACGAGCATCCCGTCGAGCTCACGCCGTCGCGCTCGCCGCTGCGGACCGCGTACACGCACGCGAGCTTCGCTGGGCCCACGGCGCGTCTGGATCTATCGCCCGTGTCGCGCGTCCCGAGCACGCGAGATGCCGCGCCGCCCCGAGCCGCGGTAGCAGCTGCTGCGGCGAGCGGCCCGCTGCCGACGACCCGGCTCACGACGGAGCTGGGCGTCGCCTCCCGGCGCCGCACACCGGCCTGGCTCTCCTGGGCGGGGCTCGAGCACCCGCGGGCGGGGTGGCGCCGAGCGCGGCACGCACCCCGAGCAACAGCACGACCTCCACGACCATCAGCACGATCGAGAGCGCCTGCGCCACGCGCAGATCGGCCTCCAGTGCGGTATCAAGCCGTCAAGCGATGCGCCGAAGGGCTGCCGTGTCGTTGGACGGAGCGCTCGGCGTCGGCGCGCCCGTGGCCAAGGTATGCTCCAGCAGGAGCAAGACGGCGAGCTGAGTTTGACGCCCGATCGGTTCAGCGCCGGTCTCCCAGCGAGAGATAGTGCCCACGGTCACGTCGAGAAGCGCGGCAAGGGCAGGCTGGAGTTGGTCCATGGCCTTGCGAGCGAATCGCAATTCATCGCCGTTCACGAGGTCGGGCTGTGAGAAGACGGCGATGGCGGCCTGAAGCTCGAGCCGTTCGAGATCTTCGCTGCGCATGCCGAGCGAACCATCATGGGCAATGGGAACGCCCTCGTACTGTCCCGTGACTTCAAAACGACCGACCTTCATCGTGTGCGTGAGCTTCTTCATGGTCTTTCTCCAACTCCGGCACCCGCGCCCCTAGAAGACGGTGATGACGACCAGCCCGTTTTCAAAAACGACCGCCATTTCCAGGGCATCGCCGGAGCGGTCCGTCCCACCAGTGATCTTCCAGCGGCCGTTGTCCGCTTGGAACGTGGCGAGGGTTGCTGTGGTGAGAGCGCTCCGGACGTCGCCGCGAGTGGCGTTACGCTGTTTCATGCGGTCGAGCGCGTGATTGCCGAAGATGAACCGGCCCATTTCCCCTGCCAAATGGCACTCGGCGAGGATGAACTGGGCCGTATGTGCAGGAGCCAACGGCACGCAGCAGACTACCGCAGACTTGCGAAAACCGCAAGTCTGGAGTGCGGGTGCCCTCGACCGGGCGCGCGAGCTGGGGCCCTCTGAGGGCTGGCCGCACCGGTACCACGCCAGTTACTGACTCCCGGGAGCGTTCTTTTCCCTACCGCCCGTGCGTTTCTCGCCGTGTACGAGAGCCTGCTCGAGCTAGATGAGCCGCGCTCCGCGACCACGCCGAGGCACGTTCTTAAACTAGTGATAGGTGTACATTATCGATAGCTAGGTCGGCGGACGGAGGGCTGGAGTCAGCGCTCGAGGCCCCGACTTCAAGCGAGGCGGATCGCTTTGATTTCCCTTCACACGAGCTATTCCCCCCACCGGCCCCTGGCTCTCGAGTGGTCGGCGGATTTCCCGCCGCAGCCTATGAGGGCCATCCCCGACGCGAGAATCAGGAACGCTTTCGGCTCGGTCCTAGAGTGACGTGCAGGTGAAAGCGCCATCGCCCTGCGCCAGCGTCTCCGGGTAGAGGCACCAAGAGCGCTCACCCGCGGGTATCTTCGACGGGGCGACCCCGTCTTCGACCCACGCGATCAGCTGGTCCATGAGCGCAGGGTTCGTAGTTTCTGGAGGGCTCGTACCGGGAACCCCCGCACCAAAGCAATGGTCGATGCCGGGAGCCAGATAGAGACGAGCGAACTCTTGAGCTTGCTCGTAACCACCCGCAGCTTCCGCGACGCGCTCGTAGTAATGGATAGATCCCTGGGGAAAAATGAGCGTGTCCGCCGTGCCGTGCCAGATCATCAACTTCCCACCCCGCTTTGCGAAAGGCGTAAGGTCGGCATTGTCCGTGGCGAGCAGTTCGCCGAAGCGCTCGTCCGAATCGGAAAACAGCTCCGGCAGTTGCGCGTAGGCGAGCGTTTGCCATTCATTCATGCCGCTGCCCGTTTCGTTTTCGAAGTTCGTCTGCGCATAGGCCGCATCACCTAGTACGAGCGCTACCTGGTCCGTTGCCACCGGGAAGGGCTTGTCCCCCGCCAGGCCGTCCCACAATGGCTGACCCGACAAGAGCGTCCCCCGCGCAAGCCCAAACCAAAGCTGCCCGGGCGCGAGCCGTCCCCGCCGGTCGAAGCCATTGTCTTCACTCGGAGCAGGCACCCGGCCGTCGACGGTAGGCCCGTACCAGATCTTGTTGATCGCGGTTGCTTCTGCAGCGCTCAAGCACGCAGCGGTGTCGTTGTTTCCGCCCGCGGACGCGCATAGCACGCCCGGATCCAGGGTTGGATCGTAGCGACATGCCGCGGGATCACTGACGTACCCATCTGGGTTACCGGTGGACCGAGCATCGCAGGCTGCAATGGCCGCCATCGTGGCCAGCGCTAACTTCGCGCCCGCAATAGGTCCTCCCAGCTCCAGTTGCATGACGAGCTGCGGCCACAATTCGGCAAGGGTAAACCGATCCCAATGGATCGCTGGTGCCGCCGTCAGCACGCCATCAAAGTCCTCGGGGTACCGTTGGACCTCCATCAGCCCCTGCCGACCACCCGTGGAGCATCCGTTCCAGTAGCTATGCTCGGCGTCCTTGCCGTAGTACGCGCGGATCAAGGCCTTGGTCTCTAGCGCCATCTCGTGGCTCGAGCGCTCGGCGAAGTCGTGCAACAGGGGCTCGTTCAGGGTGCCATCTGGATTCATGGCAAACGAGCCGTCCTCGATGCTGTGCCCGCTGTCGTTCAGCGAGGTAACGAAGCCTTGCATCGCGGGGCTCACCGCATCGATGCCTGCCGAATTCGTTGGGTATTGCGATGCGATTTCGGTCAGCGACGTGAAGCCGAGGCCGCCCTGCCAGCCTCCGCCTCCAATCGCCTGGTACCTTCCGTTCCAGTGCTCACGCGTGGGGAGCCAAACTTCGATGCCGATGCCCCCCGAAGTCGATGACGCTCCGGAGGGACCCGGGTTGCCAGGTCCGACGACCATCTTGACCAGACACACCTCCGCGGTAGCTACGAGCGCGTCGGAGCCAGCCGGGCTGGCGAGGGAGACCTGATCGCCAGCGCCGAAGCGACGCGCCAAAGTGATCGTGGTGTCTCTGCCGAGGTCTAGCTGCTTCAGCGCATCGTCGCAGGTGGGTAGGGAATCGGCGTCACCGGCAGTTCCGACGCTCGTTCCGGCAGTGCCGCCCGCCGTGCTGCCGCTCGAGCCCACCGCCCTCCCGGCGGTGCCCGCCGAACCGGCAGTGTCACCGGTGCCGTGCGGGTCGCCCTCGGACGAAGCGCACGTTGCCAAAAGGGCGACGGCTCCGAGTGCGGAACCCGACGCGATGAGTTTGCTCACGGTACTTGTGCGCATGGCGTTGCCTCCCGTGGACTCGTAGCACGGGCCGCGGCGCTACCCGGCGCGAAGCCTGGGTCTTCGTTGACGTCGACGAAGCCGATATCCCGCACGCAGAAGTATTCGACGCGACCCGTCGACGTGAGTATCGCTTCCGCGTCGGATGCCCCGCCGCTTTTTCCCTCCCCCCACCGTCGTTGCAATCGATACGCGCCCGCTAAATGCACTGCGAGCAAGCTGCAAAGCTCTCTCTCGGCCGCAGACAGCGACACAGGCTCCCGCCTGAATATTTGCACCGAGCATCCCTTTCCAGAGCAATCAAGGCCGTTGATGAAAAGCGAGTCCTGAACCTGATGCGCGTCGCAGTAGCGAGCCTTGGCACGCCGCGCGGCATTGATGGCGCGGCCAAGCTCCGCCAACGTCGCGCATTGAAGGGACCGGTAGCCCTCGATGATCCCCTGGGCAAGGCGGGGATCGGAGTGCATAATTCGACCCGCTTTCCCTCCAGTCTGGAGTTAGGTTTAGGCCATCGAGCGCATCCAGTTGTACGTCGGTCCCGCTGCTCACATCGTACAGAAGCAGGCCGACCCCGCTCCCCGATCTAAGAATGCTGCCGACGCGGCCAGACCGGCAAGCCAGGCTTCGCGAGGTTGTTCCACTCGGTAAGCAGCATCGAGCAGCCTCAGAAAGTCAGCCGTGCTCGTCATTGAGTGCCCCCATCGCAGAAAGCACCGAGACGCTTTTGCCCAGGAGGATCAGCGAGGATCATTGATTCTCCCCATGAGACGACTTCCTCCTTTCAGACGCGAGGCTGCAGAGCGAGTCGCATCACCCAAACGCTTTCCACGTCATAACTCCCATTCCGCGCCGTACTCCGGGCTGCCCCGGAGCCACCCGGGCTGCCCCGGAGCCACCCTGGCCTGTACGGTTACGAGTGGCCGCAGTAACTCCCGCTCCGTGACTCCTACCCAGTAACGGGGCCCTGACCCCAACACGAAAGCCGCGGCCCACCGCGGCTTTCCTGCATTTCACCTCCTGCATTTCACCTCCTGCATTTCACCTCCTGCATTTCACCTCCTGCATTTCACCTCCTGCATTTCAGAGCCCAGGTGCCCACCCCCGGTCCGTGCTCGGCGCAGCGCCGGCGCGCGGCCCGCCCCTCCCCGGTGCTCGCCCAGAGGCTCGCACGGGAGGGGGGCAAAAATTCACGCAACCGCTGACGACGGCAGGCCGACGTCGTAAGACCGCTCGGGCCAGGCCATGCCTCCACCGTCGTCCCCCCCCCATCCCGAGCGGAGCGTCGGCGCGCGCCTCTGGGCGGACCGGCGTGGGCTGTCGACGGTCGAGTACGTCATCCTGCTGGTGCTGATGTGCGCCGTGGCGCTCGGCACCTGGCGCGTCTTTGGCCAGAGCGTCAAGTGTGCGCTGATCCGCAACGGGTTTGCTCCCGAGATGGGAGAGCTGCCGAGCGGCGCAGAACAGTGCTTCGCCGACAACGCCATCCCCGGCGCGGGCGACGCCGTGGCCCTGCGCGACACCGCGACGCGCAGCGGGAGCTCCTCCGGCTGTTCGCGGAGCAACCCGGGCGGCGGCCCTTCCCCTGCGCCGGCTCCGAGCCCAACACCCAGCCCCTCTCCTGCTCCGTCCCCCGCGCCGCCCGCGCCGCCCACCCCGGCGGAGCAAACCATGCGGGATATCAAGAACATCCTGTGCAAACAGGACGGCGCGGTGCTCGACGATCTGCGCCAGCGGGGCGTGAGAATCACCGTCTACGACAGCATCTACTTCGAAGATCCCGTGTACGACGGTAAGCAGTGGACGACCACGCGCACGAATGTGCTCGGCACCAACAGCGGCAACGACATCCAGATGGTGCGCACCATCTCGGTCGAAGATCAGGCCTCGGTGCTTTACCATGAGGCCTGGCACAGCCATCAACCGGCGAGCATGTCCCCCCGCGACAAGGAGTATGAGGCCTACACCAAGCAGGCACAGTGGAGGATCGATCGCGGCCTGGTCCCGGCCGACTTCGTCAAGCAGAACGGCGCCGGGAAATACGTGGTGGACAGCGCCGCCATCAAGAATCACGTCGACAGCCAGTATCCGGGCATCACGGTCGCCCCGCCCAAAGGCGCCAAGCAGCCCAAGGCATCCGAGCAGATCGTCGGCAAAACCCCCAGCGGTGATACCATCATCCAACGTCCCGACGGCAGCCAGTACACGCGCAAACCACGCAAAGGAGACGCGTTCATGTCCGACGTCGATCACCCCACCCCACCTGCGGGCTACGTGGTGGACCCGAAGTTGATGAAATGCCCATGAACCCCGGGTTGCTGCCGAGCCAAGGTTGCGCGAGCCGATCCGCTCGGCTACGCCGGGTGTTCCGCGCGCGCTGGGCACTGACGCTGGTCCTCGGCCTGAGCGGGTGTCCCAATGCTCCCCCTAGCGACGAACCCACCTCCACCGTTCCCACGGAAGAGCCCGCGGGCGCGCCGCCCACGGCGCCCCTCCAGGCAAGCGCTCCCCCGCTGGCCGCTGCCGCTGACGGCGTCGAGAACGAGATGGGGCGGGCCGGGGGTGCCACTGCCGCCGCGCCAGGCGCGGGAGGGGCTGCGGTGACGCCGCCCGGCGTTCCCGCACAGGCCGTGATCGAGGTTGCCGGCCAGCGCGTGGTGATCACGCTCGGGGATGCTCGAGCGCTACAGACGGCGCTGCTCGGGCAGCTGGGGCGCTCCAGCAACCCCCTCAAGGATCAATTGCTGACGGCGGCCCAGGGCGCCATCCAGATCGAGCCCCAGCGGGTGCAGATCGGGCGCTGGGCGCTGCAGGACGACCGCGGCAAACTGGTGCTCTATCATCGGCTGACCCGCGCCACGTTCTTCCGCGCAGAGGCGCGACACCAGGCAGGCAATTGGTTCGTGGAGGAGCCCGTGCAAGGGGAGCTCCTGCTGCGTCCGAGCCACTGAGCCGCGGCCTCCCGCGGCGTTCCCGCATTTCAGACCGGCGCCATGCAGGGGCTCCCGGGGCTCCAGCCCCGTCCAACCCCTTTGTCGGACTTCGTGAGGAATGCCGGAGGCCGCCGATCAGCGCGGGCCATCACTGCAGAGGCGCCCGTCAGACCATCCAGAACGGGCAAGAGATCCATCATTGCTGCATACCCCGCAGCCCTTTCCCTGCAATCCCGTGAACAGGCAGAACCACCTAACGCGCCGACATTCCGCGTTCGTGCAAGCATGCCACCGCGAGCAACTGGCCGTATATTGCCGCGCAGAACTGCGGCGTGCTGTGCGGGCTAGTGGAGAGTTCGGCAGACTTGCCGACTCCGCCCTTCTTGGATCGCGCCAGCCGATGTGAGAGCTCCGCTGGGAGAAGATGCTGGTCGTCCGTTCACGAAACGCAGTCGTTTCCCGCAAACCCAGCGACTAAGTTTGCTTCCAGCGAAAAGTCATATTATGCATAGAAATCGGGACATTTCGTCCCGTCATTGTCAATATAACCAATTGAAAGTGCTGGGGAATGTCTGGGACATCTGCGAGGACATTTTCTAAGACACATCCGTGGCTCAAATTCGAATTGGATTTGCGGCGCCTCACGGAGGAGGTCTGGGTGCTTTTGGGAGAGGCTCGCTCGAAGATCCAGCACCTTGCTGGTGTGCCGCTGCGACCGCAAACCGCCGAACGCCTACACCAGCTCTACCTAGCAAAAGGTATTCTCGCAACAACGGCCATCGAAGGGAACACTCTCTCGCAGGAGCAAGTTGAGCGCCATCTTCGACACAGCCTCGAGTTGCCGCCTTCCAAGGAGTACCTGAAGCGAGAAATCGATAATGTGCTGCTGGCCTGTGGGGCTGTCTGGAAGAACGTGGAGGCAAAGCAGGACCTTCCGCTCGATAAGGCGATGATCTGCACGTTCAACCGAGTTCTGCTGGCAGGGCTGGATCTCCCCGAAGAGGTGATCCCTGGTGAATTGCGGAAGTACAACGTTGGGGTAGCTCAGTATCGCGGTGCCCCTTGGGAGGACTGCGATTATCTGATTGACCGCCTTTCCCAGTGGCTTGCGGAGCTGGCAGGAAACACGCCAGCATTTCTCGGCCCGATCGGCATGGCGATCCTTCGTGCCGTTGTTGCTCATCTCTACCTGGCGTGGATCCACCCATTTGGAGATGGGAACGGGCGAACGGCTCGCATGGTGGAGTTTGCCATCCTTCTGCAGGCGGGCGTGCCAACCCCCGCCGCGCACCTGCTCAGTAACCATTACAACGAGACGCGGTCGGACTACTATCGTCAGCTAGACTTCGCGAGCCGATGCGGTGGTGATGTCGTGCCGTTTGTTCGATATGCCGTGCGTGGGCTCGTGGACGGCCTGCAAGCCCAGATCGATGAAGCGAGAGAAGACCAGCTCGAGGTGGCGTGGACCAACTATGTGTACAGCGTGTTTGGGGATGAGCCATCGGCGCCACAAATGCGAAGGCGACGACTAGTTCTCGATATCTCGAAAGCAGAGCATCCATACCCGATTAGCCATCTGCGTCTCGCTAGCCCCCAAACAGCTGAAGCATATGAGGGGAAGACCTCGAAGACGTTGCTTCGGGATCTCAGCGCACTGATGCGCATGGGTCTCGTAAAAGTCGACGGTGACATGGTGCACGCGCAGAAGGAGATCGTGCTGGCTTTCCTTCCGCGAGCCAAGGATGGCTCACCAGCGGCTCCACGAATTGGAAAGTCTCGGCTCCGCAAGCGACGAGCGATAGGTCAATCACGCTCGACAGCGCGGCGCCCGACACCAGTACCTACGACAGCGCCGGACTGAGTGCGCTGGACGTGGGCTGCCGAACTCAGACGTTGAAGCTGACGTGGCCCTCACTGCGTTCGGGACCACGCTGCTGAACGCGGTCTCGTTATGCATTCTCAAACCACGCGACTCGCTCGTGCCTCGTGCCGAGGCGACCAGTCGCTGCTCGGTCAGCTCACCCAGGCGCCTGGTCTACTCGCTGGCTGGTCCCGGCAAGCTGCCGCGTGCCTGTGTGCCACGCCACTGTTGCCCCTCTCGTTGGCCGGCCGTGGCCAAGCTCCCGCGCCGCCGCCGGGCGGAGAGACTTCCAACGATCCAGGCCGTCCTGCGTCCTGCGAAGTCTTGCGGGTTGACTGGCGGCGGATCAGAGCGTGCTCGCCCGGTTCGAGTTGCCTCGCAACTGGGGAACCCGCCTGAACGAAGTGTGACGGACGCTCAGGCAGCGGCACCTCGCGTCGCACCGGCAAAGCCGGATGCTCGTCACGACGATGCGTTGAGACGTTCGCGCGCGTCGCGGCACCGCCGACCGAGGCGCAGTGCACAAGCCGCTGCCAGCCAAAGTGCGACGGAGCCTCCGCCGCGAGTGTGACGCGGCCCAACGCTACAGCCACCCTGGTCCTTCGAACCCGACGTTCCGGCAGCGATGGCCTGGCCGCCTTCGATGGCCTGGCCCACCCCCAGCGCGGTTGTCCGAGCCACCCGAGCCCACAGGCATCGCGGCATCCCCTGCGCCGGAGCCGCCGGAGGCCGAGGCGGTCTCTCCATCAACTCCGGAGCCCTCCGTGTCCGTGGCGGGGGCTGGGCCAATGATGCCGTCCGTACTCGTGCCGCCTTCACCTACAGCACCACCAGTGCCGCCGTCCGTTGGCAGAATCTAGGGATTCCAAAGCGATCCGGGCAGGGCAGGGGTTCTGTAAGTCGACGTAAATAGTAGGCGATTGCGCAACTGCGCCCGAGGGCGGTGTCGGGTGTGAGGGCGGCGTTGCGCAGTTGCGCAATCGACCGATTGGACGGAGCCGGTGCGCGGCAGCAGCGCGGCGGACTATGCACGA
>Ga0315912_10002894_pt1 | contig 17660 bp, 19 predicted proteins | sample VfabasoilMG_FD_204469 | JGI IMG/M metagenome (GOLD analysis project Ga0315912, IMG submission 204469) | Garden soil microbial communities collected in Santa Monica, California, United States - V. faba soil | ecosystem: Environmental > Terrestrial > Soil > Garden | place: USA: California...
TATCTCAATCGCCTCTTGTCCATAATCGCGCTCATTTTCAGGACGATACAGATAATACGCTTCGTCAATAAATAACACCCCCCCCATTGCCTTCTTCAGCACTTCTTTGGTTTTTGGGGCGGTGTGTCCTATATATTGGCCCACCAAATCATCACGCGTCACATTCACCACATGCCCTTCACGAACATAGCCCAAACGATGGAGCATCTGAGCCATACGCAAGGCTACGGTAGTTTTTCCTGTACCTGGATTGCCCGTAAAGCACATATGCAAACTAGGTTGCGCACTTTCAATTCCCAGCTGCTGCCTTGCACGCGACACCACTAAAAATGCAGCGATTTCTTTGATACGCTGCTTAACAGGCGCAAGCCCTACCAGATCCTCATCCAGCTTTTCCAATACTTCTGCAATATTGGCGTCTTTAAGGATTTGCTTTAAGTCAATATTTGCCATTATTTTGACGGATGATCTGTGCTATACGGTCTGATAGTGTAACGAATATTGCGACCCTCTGTTTCTTGTCTGATCAAGCCAAAACCTGGCTCGTTTTTCGGACGGTTCACAATATATGACATACGAGGTGATTCCACGCCACGTGTGCTGTCAAATGCCATCACACGAATATAATGATCAGGAAAGGTTTTGCGACATTCATTAATTTCCATCAAAATGCCCGCAGGATCTTTCAGATCAAACATAGGCGCACCATACATTTCCCAATAAGTGTTGCGTGGATGCGGATCATCAGTGTATTCCACGCTTACTGCCCAGTTATTATTAAGCGCATATTTAATCTGCGCGGTTATTTGCTTGTCAGTCAATTCAGGTAGAAATGAAAATTGTCCTTGTGTAACTTTGTTATTAGGGCTATTCGTCATCATGATTTTGCTCCTTAAAAGCTGGTTGTCGGTGTCGGTACAAAGTCCGCAGTATCGGTGGATTCATAGTTGAAACTCACATCCTTCCAAGTGTCTAGTGCTGCCTTAAGCGGGCTACAGGTTTTAGCGGCATCTTGTAGAATCTGTGGGCCTTCGCGCAGATAATCTCGACCTTCGTTACGTGCCATAATCATGGCCTCCAACGCCACACGATTGGCCGTTGCGCCAGCTTGTATACCTTGGGGGTGGCCTATCGTACCACCGCCAAATTGCAATACCACATCTTCGCCCAGATAATGCAGCAGTTGATGCATCTGCCCGGCATGGATACCCCCCGAGGCAACCGGCATTACTTTATTGAGTGAGGCCCAGTCTTGCTCAAAGAACAGACCATTTTCCAGGCTCACAGGAGTGTGCGTTTCACGTAATGTATCGTAGAAACCCTTAATCATTAGCGGATCACCTTCCAGTTTGCCCACCACAGTGCCTGCGTGAATATGATCTACGCCCGCCATGCGCATCCATTTACAGATTACACGGAAGTTCATGCCGTGATTTTTCTGACGCGAATAAGTCGAATTGCCTGCACGATGCAGATGCAAAATCATGTCATTTCTGCGAGCCCATTTCGCCATGCTTTGAATCGCCGTATAACCAATCACCAAGTCTATCATGATGATGACTGAGCCTAATTGTTTGGCAAATTCGGCACGTTCATACATCTCTTCCATGGTACCCGCAGTCACGTTCAAATAGTGACCCTTCACCTCGCCGGTAGCGGCAGAAGCTTTGTTAACAGCCTCCATACAGTACAAAAATCGATCACGCCAGTGCATAAACACCTGCGAGTTAATATTCTCGTCATCTTTCATAAAGTCGAGACCGCCTTTTAGGCCTTCATATACTACGCGGCCATAATTGCGTCCAGACAGGCCCAGCTTTGGTTTTGTCGTCGCACCAAGCAACGGACGACCAAATTTGTCTAACCTTTCTCTTTCTACAATAATGCCTGTTGCTGGGCCTTGGAATGTTTTGAGATATGCAACAGGAATACGCATATCTTCCAATCGTAGGGCTTTTACCGCTTTAAAACCAAATACATTACCAATAATAGAAGCAGTTAAATTAGCAATAGAACCGTTCTCAAACAAGTCCAAGTCATAAGCAATATAGGTAAAATATTGTGCTTCGGTTTTAGTACCAGGCCCAGTATTCGGTACTAGCTCACATCTATAGGCTTTGGCCCGATAAAGCTCACATGCGGTAAGTCGGTCAGTCCATACCACTGTCCAAGTAGCGGTAGAGGACTCCCCCGCAACTGCCGCAGCACACTCTTCCGGGTCAACGCCTTCTTGTGGTGTAATTCGAAATAGTGCAACTAAATCGGTATCTTTCACTTGATAATCGGGTTGCCAATACCCCATTTTTTTGTAAGCCAGAACTCCAGATTTATAGCGTTCTTTGCTATCGGTTATTTGTGTGTCTGCCATATTCGCCATATATTCCCCCGCCGTTGAAAATGATTTACGTCATTAAAATTTAAGTTCTACTTTAAAAAAGTATCTAATTAAGGTAAATTAATTAATACTTTAATTACTATTAAGTTTTACTTAATGAAAAATCTTACATTACGGCAAATCAAAATTTTCATGAGCGCAGCAAAACATATGAGTTTCACACGTGCAGCTGATGAGTTGCATATTACTGCGCCCGCAGTTACTTTGCAGATTAAAGAAATGGAACATGACATTGGTGTGAATTTATTCGTGCGTCATAATAGAAAAGTAGAACTCACTTCAGCGGGAGAGTACTTTTTACTTTACGCAAGACGCATCTCTAGCACCTTGAGTGAAGCCGCTATTATGATGGAAAGATTACGGGGCTCACAGTTTAGTACGCTTAAAATTGGCCTGGTAAGCACCGCACAATATTTTTTGCCACAAGTATTAGTGCAATTTAAAAATGAGTGCCCGAATGTGCAAATCCGCATTGATGTTAGAAATCGCCAGCAGTTAGTTGAATTATTACGCGAGGGTGAAATCGATATAGCCATTATGGGACGCCCCCCAAAAGAAATCGACACACGTGTGGAAGCCTTTGCCAATCATCCGCACCTGTTTATCGCCAACCCATCCAACCCGCTTGCAGGAAAAACTGATATCTCACCACAAATGCTAAATCAATTTGAGCTGATTACAAGAGAACCAGGCTCTGGCACACGCTTTATTATGGAAAAGTATTTGAGTGAGCACAACATCTCACCAATCGTCAGCATGGAAATGTCCAGTAACGAGACTATCAAACAAGCAGTAATGGCCAACTTGGGCATTTCATTTGTATCTCTACACACGGTGGGAGACGAGGTGACGAATGGTAAAATCGCGATTCTAGATGTTCAAGAAACACCTGTAATGCGCACTTGGCATGTTGTAGCACTCAGCAAGCGCCCTGCATCGCAAGCTGCTGAAGCATTTCGTTATTTTATGCTGGAAAAAGGCAGTGAAATTTTGAATGGTATGTTTGCATTTGCCGTGCAAACTCAGCAAAGTAATTGATTTAATAATAATGCAACGGCCGCAAAACCAAATGGTGCAGTAACGCAAACGCTCGAACCATAACCAGCACAGTTCAGACCTGTGATAACATTTTTGCCAGAATCAACCTCACAGTTGGGTTCTGGCTTGATTGTCTGTTCATCTGAATACACGCATCGAATATCAAACTTGGTTTTCTCACCTTTTGGAAAGGCATATTCGCGTCGTAACAGGTTACGTACTTTTGCGAGCAATCTATCACCTGTTACCTTGGCCAAGTCAGTTGTTTTAATTTTAGTAGGATCTAGCCGCCCGCCTGCGCCGCCTGTCATTATCAAAGGAATATTTTTAGCATGACAAAAAGCCGCCAATGCAGCTTTAGCTTTAGCATCATCAATGCAATCTATGACGCCATCCATTTTAAAAGCGAACATTGATGCAATATTTTCTGACGTCACAAAATCTTCAATTTCTGTCACTCTGCAGTTTGGATTAATACTCAAAATACGCGCATGCATTGCTGTCACTTTAGCTTTACCAAATGTACCGTCAGTCGCATGTAATTGCCGATTCACATTCGATTCGGCAATGTTGTCTAAATCGATGAGTGTAATTCCCCCAACAGCATTACGCGCTAGCGCCTCAGCGGCCCATGAGCCAACCCCGCCAATTCCTACCACAACGACATGTGATGCTTGAAATTTGTCTAAGCCTGCTTTGCCATATAGTCGGCGCACACCACCAAAGCGACGTTCAAAATCCAGTGTCTCATTCATAATTCTAAAACGACAAATGCAGCTGCTAAGTTTTTTTCATCACTAATACTCAGATGCATTCTTTGAATATTTTTTGAGATAAGAAAATCCTGTAATTCTGCCGCCAATACCAGAACAGGCTTGCCTAAATCATCGTGTGAGACTGCGATATTTTGGAATGTAGCTGGTGTACGTAAACCTGTGCCAAGCGCTTTGGAAAATGCTTCTTTAGCAGCAAACCGCTTAGCCAAAAAGCGCGCTTTAATATGAGACTCATGGTAACTTGTTAGCTCATCCTGAGCTAAAATTTTCTCAGCAAATATATCGCCAAATTGTTCGAGTGAGGCTTCAATTCGCGCAACCTCAACAATATCAGTCCCTACGCCAAAGATCATTTATTGGCAGCTTCTTTCATCAACGCCTTCATTTCACGCACCGCGTTATCCCAGCCTACAAATAAGGCATGTGCGACAATAGCGTGTCCGATATTGAGCTCTTCTATACCTTCCAATGCAGCAATTTTATGCACATTGTGATTGTTTAGACCATGCCCCGCATTGACCACCAGACCCAACTCTTGTGCATGTTTCAATGCTCGTTTTATACGGTTAAGCTCATGCGTTTGAGTAGCCTCATCTTCTGCATCAGCAAACGTGCCCGTGTGCAACTCGATAACCGGGGCGCCGGTCTTTTTAGAAGCATCGATCTGCTCAATATCAGGCGCAATAAATAATGAGACGCGGATACCCGCATCGCTCAGCTTTTTGGTCGCAGCTTTCACTTTATCAAAATGTGCAATCACGTCTAAACCGCCTTCTGTGGTACGTTCTTCGCGTCGTTCAGGGACTAAACAAACGTCCTGAGGGACTACTTGTAAAGCGATATCAATCATCTCTTCAGTCACAGCACACTCTAAATTCATTTTAGTTTGCAATAATGGGCGCAACGCGAAGATATCCGCGTCTTGCATATGGCGACGGTCTTCACGTAAATGCAAAGTAATACTATCTGCGCCTGATTGCTCTGCACGCAGAGCAGCTTGAATCACACTCGGATACTTAGTTCCGCGCGCTTGTCTCAGTGTTGCCACGTGGTCAATATTGACACCTAATTTGATCATGCTAAAAACCTTGTAAATCTCTCAATAATTGTCTTGTATGAAGCGGTTTATCGCCCAAATAATAAGCTAACAAGTAGCGCATTAACTGCTTGCCTTGTTGCTGTGTTTGCACATTGCTATAGTCATCGTTTGCCATATCCAGCAAAGTTCTACCGCTCAATTGTACGCCATTTTTAGTTGCACTTATCGCACTCGCCCCATATTCAGCCTCGTAGCGATAGGTTCTTTCTGCAAAAATTGTTCCGCCATTCTCATCTTCAAGCAACGGTACTGCGTAGCCCATTTCTTGCAACAATTTAAGCTCGAACCGACGTAGATATGTTGCCAAATCTTGCCCTTGAGCCAGCGTTTTTAGGGTAGCTTGGTAGTAATCAAATAAAGCTTCATGCGCATCTTCACGCGGTAGTAAACGCAACAATAGCTCATTCAAATAAAAGCCACACATCAATGCTTCGCCCTGCAATAGAACTAGGCTGTCTGCCCATTCCAAGCCATGCAAATTTTTAAGTTCATTCTTGCCAGACCAAGTTGCGCTTAACATCTGAAAGGCTTGTAGCTGTCCACGCATGGCAGAGCGCGGCCTGCGAGCCCCCTTGGCTATTGCTGCCACACGTCCATGCTGCTTAGAAAACAACTCAACCACTAAACTAGTTTCTTTAAAAGGATATGTATGTAGCACATACACAGGTTGGCTTAATTTATTCAAAACATCTTGACGGTTCGATGCAACAACCATGCTTATCTATCAAGCTCAGCTAAACTCTGAAGAATTTCATCTTTAGTTTTTTCAATCAAGATTGGCCTTAGCATTTCGTCCCCAGAGAATCGAATCATCGCAAAATGTATGCCCATTTCCGTGCTGTCAGGTGTAAATTTCCCAAATCCATACCTTGAATTACGTATCAATTGCCATACACCCTTTGGTTCTAGATATTCAGGTTTAGCAAAATAACGCTGCACGTCCTCTGTATCTACATTTTTGAGTGGATAATCACCTGGATCAGCTAGTACTACCCAGCCCATTTCATCATCACTAGCAGTATTTTTTAGCTGATAGAGGTACCACTCATCACCTTCGTATACCAAGTGAAATACATTATTGATTCCACCTGTGTTACGGTTAATAGCGTAATAAACGCCTTGGTTGTCTAATTCCATCGGTTTGTAATTACCTAGGATGTTGAAAACATTATTTGGCATATTCAATATCGCGTCTTTTAATACCCTAGGCTTTTCAGTGCCCTTTCATCATCTGCCCAGCCACCTTTAACTTTCACCCATGTTTCTAAATACACTTTACTACCAAAAAGCTTTTCCATATCTTGCCTAGCTTCAGTGGATATTTGTTTGAGCTTCTCGCCACCTTTGCCAATAATTATGGGCTTTTGGCTATCTTTATCAACAATAATAGCTGCAAAGATTCGACGTAGATTTTTAACCGTCTCAAATTTTTCAATTTCTACAGCAACTGAATATGGTACCTCGTCACCAAGTAGCCGAAATATTTTTTCACGTATCATTTCAGCCGCTAAAAAACGTTCGTTCTTATCTGTGAGCTCATCTTCACCATAAATCGCAGCTTGTTCCGGCAAGTGCTCTCTCGTTGCGGCAAGAAGCTCTTCCAGATGCTGATTTTTTTTTGCGCTCACAGGAATAATTGCAGCAAAATCATGTAACAAATCAAAGTCTTGAATCAACGGCAATAAATTACTTTTGTCACCCATTAAATCCGCCTTATTTACAACCAGCAGCACTGGCTTATCTTTAGGCAACAGACTTAATACTATCTCATCCGCTTCGCCTAGTTTCATGGGTTCGATCACAAACAAAACTACATCCACCTCTGAGAGCACCTGTGTGACAGTTTTATTTAAACTTTTATTAAGTGCATTTAAATGTTTTTGCTGAAAGCCTGGCGTATCCACAAACAAAAACTGCGTATCTTCTGTCGTATGTATACCAAGCAATCGATGCCGCGTAGTTTGAGCCTTACGTGAAGTGATACTGAGTTTTAAGCCAAGTATATGATTAAGCAGCGTAGATTTCCCTACGTTCGGACGGCCTACAATCGCCACAGTGCCGCATTTAAATGTTGAGATCATTTGTTTATTTTAAATTCAATAAGGCCAATTGTGCTGCATGCTGCTCTGCGGCACGACGGTTGGTACCTTCTCCGACTGTATGGATTTTTAATTTTGGTATACTGCATGACACCTGAAAGGTTTGTGCATGCGCTTCTCCATCGATATTCATCACCTGATAGTCGGGTAGCTCAATTCTTTTACTTTGTAGATATTCTTGCAATAATGATTTCGGATCTTTATCAATGGCTTTTGGATCTATGGTGTTGAGTTTTTCAGTATAAAGTTTTAATACTATAGCTTCGGCAGCCTGATGACCTCCATCAAGATATATGGCTCCAATCAAAGCTTCTAGAGCATCTGCCAGAATAGATGGGCGACGCCATCCTGCACTTTTTAATTCGCCTTCGCCTAATTTAAGTAGTTCACCTAATTGTAGCGTTTGCGCAATTTCATGTAGACTTGACTCTTTGACGAGAGTCGCCCGTAAACGACTTAAATCCCCCTCTGGTAGCTTTTGAAAGCGCAAATAAAGTTGATGCGCGATAATAAAATTGAGTGCTCCGTCCCCCAAAAATTCCAATCGTTCATTATTAACAATAGTGAAACTGCGATGTGTGAGCGCTTGGGCAAGTAATTGCGGATTTTTGAATTGATAGCCAATGCCCTTCTGTAGACTATCTAATGACATCGATTACTTTGCTGTAGAGGCTTTGAAATCTAATAAAACACTTACATTAGCAACAATTGGAATCAACACTTGATACTCAGCCGAGACTTCTTTGCCAGAATCTGTTTTGGTAATAGTTAAATCTTTTCCTTGAATAACAGTGATATAACCTGCTGATGCTGACTTATTAAACGAAGTGATAATATCTTTATCACTCATCGTATCAAAATCTGGATCTTTATGAATACGCTGCAATGTCTTTTTAACACCGGCAAATTCAATATAAGGTGGCGTTAGTTTCATCGCAATAACTGCTACGAACACGCCTGCAGCAATCATTAAAACTAATCCCAAAAATGTCATACCGCGTTGTTTTCTCATTATTTTCTCCGTAAAGATTAATTGATTGAGCTACCAATTCTGCCAAACTTATCAAAATTAAACCATATAAAGAATGCTTTACCTACCAGATTTTTATCCGGCACAAAACCCCAGACGCGGCTATCTGAACTATTATCACGATTATCGCCCATCGCATAATACTGTCCTTCAGGCACAGTGATCGTTTCGCCGTTCAGTAAATTTTCGCCCAAGGTATTAGCATCATAACGATTGGGAATGTCATGAATAAGAATATCATGCTTAACATTATCCAGTTGTTCTTGGAAGCGCCGTGCACTAATGATGTTAGCACCTTCCATTTCATAATCGTAATTTTTGTCCGAAACCAACGTCAATAGCTTGCCATTTACAGTCAGTCGCTTATCTTGATATTGAATCCGGTCACCGGGCAGACCTATAATGCGCTTAATATAATCAGTTTTAGGATCTGGCGGGAAATGGAACACAACAACATCGCCACGCTTGGGTTGGCTGACTTCATAAAAAACACTATTTATTAATGGCACGCGTAAGCCATAAGTATATTTATTCACCAAAATGTAATCGCCAGCCAATAATGTAGGCATCATTGACCCAGACGGAATCTTAAAAGGTTCTGCAATAAATGAGCGAATCAAAAATACCAATAAAATCACCGGAAAGAAACTTTTGGCATATTCTACTGCAACCGGATCAACTGAGTCGCTAGCACGTTTCTTCTGAAAATATAAATAGTCGATTAACCAAATCAAACCGGTTAATAGGAGAATCAAGATCATAAATAACGGAAAGCTGATAACGCTATAAAACACACCCACTAAGCCTAGGGCGATTAAACCAAAAAATAACCATTCCATCATTTATTTATCCTTAAGTGACTTAATTTCTATGCTTATTTATCTTCAACTCTAAGTATGGCTAAAAACGCTTCTTGTGGAATTTCCACATTTCCTACCTGTTTCATACGTTTTTTGCCTTCTTTTTGTTTCTCCAGCAATTTACGCTTACGTGTGATATCGCCACCATAACATTTTGCCAGCACATTCTTACGCATAGCTTTCACCGTCTCACGCGCAATAATATTGGCACCAATCGCTGCTTGAATCGCTACGTCAAACATTTGACGGGGAATCAATTCTCGCATTTTCGCTGCCACTTCACGACCGCGGTATTGACTATTGCTACGATGCACGATCAAGCTCAGTGCATCCACACGTTCACCGTTCACCATAATATCAAGCTTGACCAGGTCTGCAGCTCGGAATTCCAAAAACTCATAATCCATAGATGCATAGCCACGCGAAACTGATTTTAATTTATCAAAAAAATCCAGTACTACTTCATTTAGCGGCATTTCATAACTTAACATCACTTGCCTACCCATATATTGCATATTTTTTTGCAAACCACGCTTATTGTTACATAGGGTCATTACAGGCCCTACGTAATCCTGCGGCATCAATAAATGGACGATGATGACAGGCTCACGGATCTCTTCGATACGCGAGAGTTCTGGTAAGCGCGAAGGATTCTCTATCTGGGTCACGCTCCCATCTTTTAATAACAACTCATAAACTACGGTCGGTGCAGTGGTAATCAAATCCATATCGTACTCGCGCTCTAGCCGCTCTTGTACGATTTCCATATGTAGCAAACCTAAAAAACCACACCTAAAACCAAATCCCAGTGCGGTTGAGTTTTCTGGCTCAAACAACAAGCTAGAATCATTCAAGCTTAGCTTCTCTAAAGCGGTACGCAATGCTTCGAATTGATTAGATTCAACCGGATAGAGTCCTGCAAATACCTGAGGTTTTACTTCTTTAAAGCCTGCCAATGCTTCTGCAGCCGGGGAGTCTGTATGTGTTACTGTGTCCCCGACTTTAGCTGCAGACAATGTTTTAATCCCTGCAATCACAAAGCCTACCTCACCCGCAGAAAGTGAGGATTTTTGCAAAGATTTTGGCGTAAACACACCAACCTGTTCGCATAGATGCTGTGCTCCTGTTGCCATCAGGCGAATTTTTTCTTTTGGCTTCAAAACGCCGTCCTTTACACGCACTAGCATCACTACACCAACATAATTATCAAACCATGCATCGATCACTAAGGCTTTGAGAGGCGCATCCACATTGCCTCGTGGCGGAGGCACTTTGGCTACTACGGCCTCTAAAACATCACGAACTCCTTCTCCCGTTTTAGCTGAGCAACGCACCGCTTCACTTGCGTCGACACCAATCACATCCTCAATTTCTTGCATCACGCGATCAGGATCCGCAGAGGGCAAATCGATTTTATTCAGCACTGGCGCTACTTCTACTCCCAAATCTATTGCGGTATAACAATTGGCAACACTTTGCGCCTCAACACCCTGACTGGCATCGACTACCAACAATGCACCTTCACAAGCAGAAAGCGAGCGGCTCACCTCATAACTGAAATCCACATGACCAGGCGTATCGATCAAATTAAGGTAGTAGATTTGCCCATCGTTTGCCTTATATTCCAGTGCTGCTGTTTGCGCCTTAATGGTAATACCACGCTCCCGCTCAATATCCATAGAATCAAGCACTTGCGCTTCCATTTCGCGATCTTGCAATCCTCCACACATGTGAATAATACGATCTGCCAAAGTAGATTTACCATGGTCAATATGCGCGATGATGGAAAAATTACGGATGTTTTTCATTTGGAAACTTTTAGTCAAAACATAAACAAGAAAGGCGCATTCCGCGCCTTTCTTACATAGCTCTTATTTTACAACAAATGCATCATTTAGTAACCTTTATTGGTACGTACAATGTACTATCCGCACGCTGCACCAACACCGCTACAGTTTTACCGGCAGCCACTGCATTAATTTGTTTATTAAATTGTTCTACACTTTGCGTCTCAGAGTTGTTCAAACCAAGTATCACATCACCGCGACGAATACCTGCTTGTGCAGCTGCGCCAGTGCTTTCGGCAACGATCAAACCATTTTTACCATTCAACTTTTTCTTTTGTTGTGGCGTCAGTTCTTTTAGTGTTAACCCAATTTTGTTTGGCTCAGCCTTAGCAGGTGGTTTATTGGTTTGTGCAACTTCCGCACCATCTGACGGCATTTCACCTACGCTAAGATTTAAGGTTTTTACCGCTCCTTTGCGTAGAATTTCCACCGGAACCACTTTGCCAGGTTTGCTCGCACCAACAGCACGCGGCAAATCACTCGAAGTTATGATCACTTTGCCATCAAACTTAGTAATGACATCGCCAGCTTCCAAACCACCTTTTTCTGCAGGTCCGCCTTTTTCCACGCCAGCAATCAGCGCACCATTGGTGTTTTTCATACCAAATGATTCGGCAAGTTCTTTAGTCAGTTCTTGAATCGCCACACCTAGCCAACCACGCGTAATTTTACCGTTCGCTTTTAGTTGGTTTGAGATATCAATCGCCACATCAATCGGAATGCTAAAGGACAAACCCATTGAACCACCACTGCGGCTGTAAATCTGTGAGTTGATACCTACGACCTCACCCGCTAAGTTAAAGAGTGGTCCACCTGAATTACCTGGATTAATCGCTACATCGGTTTGAATAAATGGTACGTAATTTTCTTGCGGAAGCGCGCGCCCTTTAGCGCTGACGATACCTGCCGTCATGGTGTTTTCCAAACCAAATGGTGAACCAATGGCTGCCACCCATTCGCCGACCTTAAGTTTAGACGGGTCACCAATGGTCACTTTGGGCAAGTTAGTTGCTTCAATTTTTATTAAAGCCACATCCGTACGTTTATCTGCGCCAATAATTTTAGCTTTGAATTCGCGCTTATCCGAAAGTTTCACCAGCACCTCATCGGCTTCATTCACCACGTGTGCATTAGTTAAAATATAACCTTCGGCGCTGATAATAAAACCAGAACCTAAGGATTGTGATTTATATTCCTGTCCACCTTGACCCGGTGCTCCCGGAATGCCAGGAATACCAAAATGCTTAAAAAACTCTTGAAGATTAGGATCATCTGGCATACTAGGGAAAGGCATCCCAGCATTACTACCTTGCATTACCTGTGTAATACTAATGTTCACCACTGCAGGCCCTTGTTTTTCTGCCAGTACAGTAAAATCGGGTAAACCTTCGGCATAGGCAAATTGACTCACTCCAGCCAATGTAACGATTACTAATTTCAAAATCCATGACTTAAAAATACTACTATCTAAAAATAAGCTTCTAAACATCTATTCACCTTAAAAATATAAAGTTTATTAAAATTGAATTACTTTTTCATGCGAGTGGATACTCTCAGAATCGAAGCGCAAAATTTTAGGCTGATGCTTTTGATAATAAGTTTGCCCAGTGGTGTGTGCTTTCACCCAAACAAAACCTAACAAAAGACCTAAACCAGCGCCCAGTATTGGTGCGGATTCTGAGCTTGCTATCGATGAAGCTAATATGGCGCCAAAAAGCATAGTTGCAAGTGGTGCTATGTATAAAAGTAACGCGCTTTTCATCAACGCGTTTTCATCTATACCCACAATAACGCTGTCACCCACTGCTGCGTTGATATGATTTTGAGCCTTGAAATGAGTAGATTTATGATTGAATAATTTACCCCAGATAGAATTTCCACAACCTCGCGTTTGCCCACATAGGCCACAGGCGGTTTTGCGTACGATTTCTAAGGTAGCAATGGATGAATTTTCAGGTGGAACCTCAAGCTTAGAAGGTTCAAGCTCAAGTATTACGGCGCGCTCTTCAATCATGATGTTCTCTTACTGGTTATTCGCGGTTTGCTTCTTGAAAGTCACCGCTTTAGAAATTTGCCGTACGGTCTCCGCGGGTACTTCACCGACAACAATAATCTGATGCCCATCAATTACGTTGGCGCAAATATTGGTAGAGCCAATGAGCATATGCCCCATTTTAGGTCGTTTACCTTTAGTGATAGGTTCAATGAACAAGGATACTGAAGCGATACCGTCAGAAAAAATAACTTGATTCATAAGCCCGCTCTTACCTGGAATACTACGTTGTATGTGATCTACTTTGCGATAGCCAGGTGGTAATTGCGCGACAATCCAATCGTCCGTAACGCGCGTAACCGCGGCCGCATCTTCGATTACATAATTTTTGCTCACATCGATTTTTGGCTGAAACCAGTTTAAATCTTGAGAGTTAAGCATGCTAAGCTGATTGAAATAGATTTGTTCCAGCGTCTCGTTGTGATTATTGAGCAAGGTCATTTTTACAAGCAAGCCAAATTCACTGTCCGTCCAAATTTTATAGCTATAACGAAAAGCATCCTTAGGCACAAGATCGATGATTTGGGCGGGTCGTCCGGCTACTATATCTGTTGTACTTAAACGTGCGGTATAACTTGATTTTATAAGTTGTAAATCCGTGGGCAACATAGCTGGGAAAAGATTCTGACCCCGACGTTTTTCGATCATCACTTTTTGATTTCTCGGCTGAAAAATAACAATATCGCTACCCTGGCTATATACCTCGCGCGGTTTGTCATCCAACACCATGTTACGCGTAAATTCACGTCCCCCATTATTCATGTGCGTGATTTGCACAGTACGCACTTGATTACCGTTTTGATAAATAAATTGCCCTTCGTAATTAAGTTCGCGTGCCGCATAAGCGGTTTTCTCCAGCATTTGCCATGGATCATTTGCAAATGCACTTACACTTAAGATTAGACAGGTTATGCCAGAAACAGCACGCAGAAACATTACTTATCCTGCTCTGTATAACTGGCTGTTTGTATGTAATATGCCGATCCGCTCGGCGCCGCAGCCTGATGTGCTGCCAAATACTCCATAGGCATGCTTTGTGCAATTTCCACGGGAGACAAGTCTTCTGATTGACCAAACTGCTGTTGCATTACCATCAAACCTACAAACATCACTGCTGCTACCGATGCGGCGATAGACCACACTTTAGTGCCTTTAAATGGTATTTTTTTATAAATTGTATTTATAGTTGAAACTTGCTCAGAAACCTCGTTATTACTGACCGCTAAAACAGTGGGTTCAGCTTCCAGCGCTTCCATCACTCGCGCACTGAAATCGTAATGCATATGCATATTACCGCGCATCGCATCACCGATTAAATGATAATGGTGCCAAGCCTCTTTCAACTCTCCACCAGACTTGATCGATGTAAAAATATGTTCGGAATCTTCAATCTCAAACTCGCCGTCAATTAGCGCCGATAGTTGATCTTTCATTTTGTCACCTCTAGCATAAATTACCCCCTAACTTTATCCCTGATTTAAATGTTACCAGCGTTTGCCATCTGGTGTGTCCAACAATGGTCGCAATTTAATTGCAATAGTTTCGCGTGCTCTAAATATACGTGAGCGCACCGTACCTATAGGGCACTGCATTACATCTGCAATCTCTTCATAGCTTAACCCTTCCATTTCTCGCAATGTGATTGCTGTGCGCAATTCTTCAGGTAAGCTCGCTACTGTTTCATTTACTGTTTGCGCAATTTCCTTGGTCATCAACTCTGTTTCAGGTGTTTCCATAGTGCGCATTTCGTTACCATCTTCAAAATTCTCCACATCTTCAATCTCAACTTCTTGCAGCACCTGTGGACGGCGCCCTTGTGATACTAAATAATTTTTTGCGGTATTAATGCCTATTCGATATAACCAAGTATAGAACGCACTATCACCTCTAAAATTATGCAATGCGCGATAGGCCTTAATAAACGACTCCTGTACCACGTCTTCAACTTCTGCTTGGTCACGAATCATGCGTGAGAGCAAGCGTCCAAGTTTGCGATGGTATTTTTCCACCAGCATTCCGAATGCTTTTTTATCGCCTTGCTGTGCACGCTCTACCAATACTTGGTCAAGCTCACGGTTCCCATTTACTGGGTTGTCGTTTGGCTTATCAGCCATTGAGGTATTGCTCCCGGGTTCTATATCGCCTTTATTATTGAAGGCTTGGCCGCTATTATACGACTTTAGTGCCGGCTCTACGAAACCTGTGCGGGATAATTCCTCAATTTTGCCTGTTTGTAACATAACACGTAACATATCTTCTCCCAGCTAAATTAAATATTGATACTTTTTTCTTTGCTAGCCTAAGCGTAAAGACCCAGTTAAACTGCTAATAGTTCACTCATTTTTCACCCTAGCATGACCCAAGAATTCGACATATTGATCATAGGCAGCGGTCTTGCAGGTTTAACACTTGCCTTACAGGTGGCTGACTACAAAAAAGTATGCCTGGTTAGTAAACGTGAGATTACCGACAGCGCTAGCAGTTGGGCACAAGGTGGAATCGCTGCGGTATTGAATAATGAAGATTCTGTCGAAGCGCATATTCAGGACACGCTCATTGCAGGTGCAGGGCTATGCGATGTGGCTATCACCCGCATGGTGGCAGAAAAAGGCCGCGAAGCCGTGGAATGGCTTATTGAACAAGGCGTCGGTTTTACGCGCGAAGCAGACGACAACGCCCTGCATTTAACCCGTGAGGGAGGCCATAGCTATCGTCGCGTAGCCCATGTGGCGGATGCTACCGGCCATGCTGTGCAAAAAACCTTAGTAGAAAAAATTCGTGAACACGCCAATATCACGATTTTAGAAAACCATGTTGCCGTTGATTTGATTACGAGCAAAAAGCTTAAAAAAACCACTAAGGATAAAAATTCATGCTTAGGTGCCTATTTGCTGGATAACAGCACTGGCAAGGTAATGACGATCGCTGCGCAGCAAACCATACTCGCTACGGGCGGTGCAGGTAAAGTTTATTTATATACAACCAACCCCGATGTAAGCACTGGCGATGGTATCGCGATGGCCTGGCGCGCTGGCTGCCGTGTGGCCAATATGGAATTTATCCAGTTCCATCCTACTTGTTTGTACCACCCGCTGGCTAAATCCTTTTTAATATCTGAAGTAGTACGCGGCGAAGGCGGTTTGCTTAAATTACCGGATGGTGCGCGCTTTATGCTCGAACATGACAAACGCGCAGAGCTTGCGCCACGAGACGTAGTTGCGCGCGCAATTGACTTTGAGATGAAAAAGCGTGGTCTCGATTGCGTCTATTTGGATATCACACATAAACCAGTCGCCTTTATTAAAAAGCACTTTCCTAATATCTATCAACGTTGTTTAGAACTAGGCATCGATATCACCAAACAATCCATCCCAGTCGTGCCAGCTGCACATTACAGCTGTGGCGGCGTGATGACGGATGATAAGGGCTTAACTGACATCGGGAATTTGTATGCTATTGGCGAAACCGCGTGTACCGGCCTACATGGTGCAAATAGATTAGCAAGCAACTCGCTGCTAGAATGTCTAGTATTCGGGCGAGCAGCCGCAAAGCATATCCTGCAAGCCAATACCCATGCGCCTCCCAGTCTACCTAATTGGGACGAAAGCCGAGTGACCGATGCCGATGAAGAAGTGTTGATTACGCACACATGGAATGAGCTGCGCCGTTTTATGTGGAATTATGTCGGTATCGTGCGAACGAATAAAAGATTGAGTCGCGCACTGCACCGCATCAATATGTTGCGTGACGAGGTAAATGAGTTTTATCGCAATTTTAGAGTCAGCAATAATCTGATCGAACTACGTAATCTGCTACAAGTGGCTGAATTGATTGTAAAAAGTGCTATTGAGCGCCATGAAAGCCGTGGCTTACATTACAGCAAAGATTACCCCGACTTACTGCCCGAAGCCTTACCGACTGTATTAACACCAGAGAGCAATTACAGCCTGCTCGATCAAAAGCAGCATTGATTTTTCCGCACGAAAAAATCTACATCAAACCTAAAATAGATTAAAATTCGGTTTTACGATTAATAAAACTATCACGCACAGGAAGCCTTATGCAAATCGCCATGAACACCGTTGTTACCATGACTTATGAACTCAAAAACAGTGATGGCGAAGTGCTGGAGTCCAGCACCGAACCAGTCGCTTATCTGCATGGTGGTTACGATAATATCTTCCCAAAAGTAGAGGAAGCCATGCACGGCAAAAATATAGGTGATGTAGTCGAAGTAAGCTTGGAACCTGTAGATGCATTTGGTGAATATGACGAAGAATTGGTGCAAATCGAGCCTGCAAGCGCCTTTCCCGCGAAGGAATTGAAAGAAGGTATGCAATTTGAAGGTGAAGATGAAACCGGTGAAGTTATTTTATATACCGTCACCAATATTGCCGATGGTAAAGTCGTGGTGGATGGCAATCATCCATGGGCGGGTGAACGCTTGATATTCAAAGCCACCA
>Ga0315912_10002895_pt1 | contig 17659 bp, 15 predicted proteins | sample VfabasoilMG_FD_204469 | JGI IMG/M metagenome (GOLD analysis project Ga0315912, IMG submission 204469) | Garden soil microbial communities collected in Santa Monica, California, United States - V. faba soil | ecosystem: Environmental > Terrestrial > Soil > Garden | place: USA: California...
GCGTGAAGGGGGCGCAGTTGCAGGGTGCCAGCGGCAAGCCCGCCGTGCTGCGCGGGCAAGCCTTCGGTTGGGACAACTGGTGGCCCCAGTACTACAACGCGAGCGTCGTTGGCTGGCTCTGGGAAGATTGGTGTGTGGATGTCGTGCGTGCGGCGATGGGCATCGAGCCCGACGGCGCCTATCTGAAGAGCCCTGCCGCCTCCAAAGCCCGCATCTTTGCCGTCATCGAGGGGGCCATCCAAGCCGGCATCTACGTGATCGTCGATTGGCACGCCCACGACCTGCATCAGGCCGAGGCCGTCGCCTTCTTCTCGGAGGTGGCCGCGAAGTACGGGGACAAGCCCAACGTCATCTACGAGCTCTTCAACGAACCCGAGAAGGACGAGACCTGGCCGCAGGTGAAACAGTACGCGACGGCCGTGCTCCAGGCCATCCGCCAGCACGACCCGGATAACATCGTCATCGTCGGCTCGCCGGAGTGGGACCAGCGCATCGACACCGTCGCGAGCGACCCGCTCCTTGGCCAGACCAACGTGGTGTACTCGGTCCACTTCTACGCGGACACGCACGGTGACTGGCTGCGCCAGCGCACCCAGGCGGCGATCGACAAAGGCATTCCTGTCTTCGTCAGTGAATCGGGGGGCTCGGACGCATCAGGCCAGGGACAGAACAACTACACGGAGTGGAAGGCGTGGGTCGACTTCATGGAGAAGAATCACGTCAGCTGGCTCAATTGGTCCGTCTCTGACAAGGTCGAGACCTGTGCCATCCTGACTCCCGGGGCCAATGCCTCCGGCAACTGGACCGCTGCCGAGCTCACCGATTCGGGAAAACACGTGCGCAACGTGCTGCGCTCGTATTGCGGTAAGTAAGAGACAGCGGGCGTCCCCTCAGCCCTCGCGCGGCTCGGACGGCGCCCGCGGCGGGCCCTGCTTCGGCGCCGAACGCTCGCGCTCCCGGCGGGTCTGCGCCAGCCCCTGCGCCACGGGGACCAGCGCGACCGGGTCGATGCCGATGTGGAAGGCCTTCGAGGCGGGGTTCTTGGCGCGCACCACGAAGCTGAGCTCGTGATCACCCGCTGCCAGCTGATGCTCCCCGAAATCGATCGCGCCCGAAGCCAGCACGGCAGGGGCCCACGCATCATAGGCCACTCCGATGGGCCGCCCGTCGAGCAGCACCTCCAGGATGCCATAGTCGGGCGCACGCGTCAGATACAGGTCCAGCCGCTGCCGCCCGGAGCTGCTGCTGGGCAGCCGTACGCGCACCCACAGCTGCCCGTGCTCCGAGGAGCAGAACAGCTGGCGGCCCTCGCTCCAGTTGCCCGCGCCAAAAATGTCCATCTTCTGCGTCGAGCAGCGCCCGCTCTGGCTCGCGAGGACCAGGAGCCGTTCCGCCTCTAGCGCACCGGCAGAAGCGTTCTTCGGCAGCTTCATCTGGTGCGAGCGGCGCTCGTTCAAGAACCAGCGCAGCCGCCGGATCTGCTGCGGGCTGAGCGAGTCGACGTGCTCATAATACGACATCAGATTGCGGCGCGTGAGCGGCACGCGCTGGCCGCCCAGCGACAGCTCCGAGAGCCGGCCACACTCGGTCGTGCGAATCCCGGGATCGGGCGGTGTGTCGCTCAGTCCGTCGCCGTCGAAGGCTCGCACGTCGCCGTTGCGGTCGCGTAGGAATGCCGCTGCCTCGTCGGGATTGGAGAAAACGCGCGCGAAGGTGTGCGACAGACCCAGGTGATGGCCGATCTCGTGCGCGAGCGAGTAGACGTGATCGTGCCCGCAGTGCGCGTCGTCGAACCAGCCCGGCATCACGACGAAGTTGTAGTCGGTCCAGGACATGCCGCCGCCCGTGGCGTTCTTGCCGGGGCCAAACCGAAAGTACACGACCAGTCGATTGGGGTAGAAGCTCGACACCTCGTCGGCAATCCGCTTGACCTCGCGCCAGTCGAGCTGCCCCGTGCCCTCCATACGGTTGATCAGGGTGCTGCGCAGCTCTCGGAATGCACCCTGCTGGAAGAGCAATTGGACCCCCGCCGGGCGAAAGACCTGGTTGGCATAGGCGACCCAGACCGCCACCTGTTCCGGTGCGACGCGCGCGGCGCGCCCGCCATCATCATCCGCCACGCGCAGGGCCAGGAGCGGCGCCACCAGCAGCGGCTCTGGCGCCGGCGTCCGGCCGACAAACGCCCCACCCCGCTCGTCCGTGCCCAGGAGCTCGGGATGGGCGGGCGGCGCAGGCGGCATGCAGCCCAGCGCCGTCAGCAGCACCAGCGCCACACCCCAGACCCGGAACCCGAGCGTGCTCCACCACATGTAGCGGCTCCGGCATAGCGGCGCTCACGGCGGAAAGCGATAGTCGAGGTGGCTGGGGCGAGACGAGAGCCCGGACAGCGGGGCACTGCGAACCCCGGCACGAACTGGGGGCACGAGGCTAGAGCAGGGCCGCAAACTCGGGATCCGCCCCCAACTCACGCAACAGGCTCAGCGGATCCACGGCCTGTGGGGTCGCCCCTGCATGCCTTGGACCGGCGGTCCCCGCGAGCGCCAGCAGCGCGCGCGCTTCGTCGCAACGCAGACGGAGCTGGCGTGCACTATCCAGGCTGCGCTGGAACGACTGACGCGCCTTCTCCGTTTTACCGCTGGCCCGCTGCACGAAGCCCTGCATCAGCCGGGCGCGCGGCTCGGCGACGGGGAAGGCACGTTGCACGGCACGCAGCCCCGCAAAGGAGCGGGCCAGAACCTTGTCCCTGAATGAGCCGCCGGAGGCTGCGAGCCAGATGCGAACTTCCACGCAGCGAGCGACCGCATCCAGGGTAAAATGCGTGACGGTCGGCGCCGCGGCGATCTCGTCCACCGCCTCTCGCGACCAACGTTCGGCGAGCTCTCGATCACCGCGCTTGGCGTGGGCAAAGGCTCGCAAACTCGTGGACCAGATGCGGACGGGGCGCCCGAGCCCCTCCTTGAGTTGGTCGCACTCCGCCAGGTCGCGCAGCCCCGTGCTCAGATCCCCCTGGACCAGCGCTGCTTGTGCTCTCGAGAGCAGACCCCAGCAGAAGGTATGGGCGTATCTCGGCGTCGACATGGTCAGCACGCGCTCAGCCGCTTGCCGGGCCTCGGCGTAGTTGCCCCAGAGAAATTGCGCGATCGACGTCGCCCCGACAATCTCCCTCGCGCGCTGAGCGAAACCGACCTGCTCTGCCAGCTCGAGCCCATGCTGGAGACTAGCTAGCGCCTGCTCCCACTGGCCGGTACCGGTCAGATACACGCCGGACAGCATGTGAAAGTACGCCTCTGCCACCGGGCTCGGCGCAGCCTGCATACTTTGCCGCGCCAGCGCCTCATACACCGCTGCGAGCTTCGGCAGTGGGATGACGCCCGCCACGGCGTAAGCGTTGGTATACGCGACGGTCAACGTTGCGGACGGTGGCCCCTGCTCGGCCAGATTCAGCGTGCGCAGGCACGTGTGCAACATCGGCAAGACCTCCCCGGTGTAGTAGGCGGCCTGCTGCAGGCGATCGTAGATCAAGGCACACTCTAGCGCGCGCTGAGGGTCGCGGCGGCCTGCCGCGGAACGGGCGGGGATGCAGCGGCGCAGCGCCTGTCGTGCGACCTCCGCGAGCACGAGCCCCATCCGCCGGGGCGTGCTCCTGGGCGGCGGAGACTCCGCGAGCAGCTCGAGCGCGTTCCCCAGGTGCGCATTGCCGGTCTGGAATTCACCGATGTCGTGCAGAGCCCCGCCGAGCAGGCGTTGCCAGTTGGCCTGCCGCGTCCTCGTGGATCCGGGCAGGGCCCGCTCGAGCTCCAGGGCAGCGCGCAGATGGCCGATCGCTTCGTGCACGGCCGACTTGCGCAGCGCCTCTTCGCCAGCGCGACCAAAATACTCCGTCGCTTTCGCCAGATCACCCGCGATCTGATAGTGCCCGGCCAGCTCCGCCGCGCGCGACGCCGCGCCTGACTCACCCGAAAGGCTCGCCTCGATGGCCCGAGCGGCGTCGCCGTGCAGGCGCTTCAGCGCGGTCTCACCGAGCAGCGAGTAGCTCACCTCTCGCAACTTGTCGTGCACGAAACGGTAGCGATTCACGGTGACCGACTCGATCACCTGACGTTCCTGCGCATCGGCCAGGTGCGCCAACAACGCCTCCTCCGCCAGGTTGAGCATGCGGGCCAGCACATCGAACGCAAAGGCGCGCCCCAACACTGCCGCCGCATGCACGACCGCGCGAGACTCGGGACTCAAGGCGTCGAGGCGCCGGGATAGCAACTCGGCGAGCTTGCCGGGCATGTTCAGGCTGGTGTAGTCCGTCTGCAGGCCCGTCCGTTCCCCGACCAGTACCCAGCGCCCCTGTTGGCGCTCCAGGTGGTTGGCCGTGACCAGGTACCGCAGATACTCTGCGACAAAGAACGGATTGCCCTCGGACTCGTTCAACAGGAACGAGACCAGATGGTCCGGAGGCTCGCTCGACAGCATGTCCGCGATCATGCGGCGCACGTCGGCCTCCCCGAGGCGACCCAGCGAGAGCAGGGTACACGTGGCCGAAGCGCGCAGGCCGTCCAGAACACTGCTCGCCTGATCGCTGCGGTACGCGCCGACGACGAGCAGCGGAAGCCCCGCAAAGAACGCTACGTCCAGGCTCTCCAGCAGGCTGATCGTGAGGGGATCGGCCCATTGCAAGTCATCCACCACCAGCAGCAAGGGGGTATTGCCGACATACGCGCGGAGCGTCTCGGCGAACGCCGAGATGACCCGTTCTGAGCCGGCGGCGCCCGGCAGCACGTCTACGGCGTGGCCCTGCGCGACGAATGCCTCGAGGCTGGGCTCAAAGGGCGCGAGGTACTGGGCGCGCTCCCCCAGCACTCGCTGCCGCTCTACCGGACCCAGCTCCACGCAGGCATCGCCAATCGTCTGCAACAAGCGACGCAGCGGGTGGAGCGGACCCGCGGACGGGCCCGTATGTTCGACGGCGTCGGCGACCAGCGGCGTGGCGCCACCGGTGACGACGCGAAAGCCTTGCTCGAGTGCGGTATAGGCCAACTCCGAGGTCAGAAACGTCTTGCCGATGCCGCTCTCGCCGCCCAGCAGCACCAGCCCACCGTTCTTGACCTGCGCACCGCGCAGCTGCGCCCCCAGCACGTCGAGGATGTCCTCGCGCCCCGAGAGCTTCGGACGAAACAGCGGCACGGTGCCGCTCGAGACTCGCGCCTGGCCGTCCCCCAGCGCGGCCGCCAACAGGCCCGCCACATCACTGGCATGGCCGATGCGTTTCTGTGGCGACTTCGCCAGCAGGTTCAGGATCAACTCCTCGACGTCTGCGGGCACGCCGCTCGCCAACTCGGAGGGCCGCAGCGGCGCCGCACTCACGTGTTGCGCCAGTACATGCCCCGCCTCCCCGATGAACGGGGGCCGGCCGAGCAACGTCTCGTACAGCATGCAACCGAGCGAATACAGGTCGGCGCGCGCGTCCACTTGACGGCCCTCGATGCGCTCCGGCGCTGCGTAGTGAACGGTGCCAAAGCCTGAGTTGCCAGCCTCCAGCGTCTCGCGACCGATAGCGCCGCTGGCGTAACCGATCAGGCCGAAGTCCATCAGCACGGGCGTATCATCCGTGCGAATGAAGACGTTGTGCGGCTTCAGATCGCGGTGGACCATGCCACGCGCGTGGATATGCGCCAGCGGATCGCAGAGCTGCAGATACAGCCGCAGCGCGGCCGTCAGCGCTCCACCGGCGACGCCGACGAGCGGCGCATCCAGCTGCTGGGACAGCGCTTCGAAACTCTTGCTCTCCTCCAGGCGCGGGCGCACCGCACGCGAGACGCCCGACCGCGTGATGTCGAGGCCCGAATCCCAGAGGTGATCATTGTAGTTGGCCAGCGTCTTGCCGGTCAAAAGCTCCATGGCGTACCAGGGCACGCCCTGATGGTTGCCCTGATCCAGGATGGTGACCAGGCCAGGGTGCGTCACGGTGCGCAGCGCCGCCATCTCTTCCCGCAGCGCCAGCATGCGTTGCCGCGTGGGCTGATTGACGGTCTTCAGAGCCACCAGCGCGTGCGTTTGCTCGTGCTCGGCGCGGAACACTCGCCCCATGCCCCCCTCTCCGAGCACGCCGAGCAGCCGGTACGGTCCGATCTGGATCAGGTCAGAGAACCCTAGCCCGCGAGCGCCGAGACTCAGCGGCTCCTGTTCACCAACTCCGGTACGCGCCATGGAAGAGCCGGCTCATCAGGCGAGCGAGTAGATGTCGAAGCTGGCCCACGTGGGCTCCCCGCCGCGCAACCGGACGCGACCAAAGCCGGCACATTGCCGCTCGACCAGCCAGCGGTACTTGGCCGAACCGGTCTCAAAGTGCGTGGTCAGCTGAGCCTTGGTCTCCACCTCCGGGAGGTCTGCATTGGCCTGGGCGTCAGCGACGCCGCCATAGTCACGGACCACCAGTGGCCAGAACGCACGTGCGCGCAGGACGCCGGTGTAGGTCGACTCGATCAATGCTTTGTCCCGCGTACGAATCACCAGGCGGCCGGAGATCTCGCCAAAGTCTCTGCCCGGAGGAAAATCGATCTTGTCTTGAGCGAACGCCACCTGACCGGTGATGGCCGGTTCGCCACCGACCTGCGCTTCATCGAGCGCATGGTAGACGACGTTCTTGGAGTCTGCCGGGCACAGCGCAGCGTCGCTCGGCAGGATCTGGTTTGCCAGCCCTGCCGCCTTTCTCGTGCTCGCCCGGCTGGCGCCGAGATCGAGATCAAAGGAGAACAAGTATTGCATCTGACGCGAAAGAAAATGGGAACGATTCATGTTCAATCCAGCGCGTAAATGTCGAAGGTGACGCTACGGATGTCACTCTTGATGACCGTGACCTCGCCGAAGCCGACACATTGATATTGCGTGAGCCAGCGGTAGTCGGGTGAATCCGTCTGATAGCGGGGAGTCACGTAGACCGGTGCCTTGAACGGTTGGAGTTCCGTACCGAGCAGTGGTTGGCGGCTGATCAAGCGCCGGTAGCCGCGGTCCCCGGCAGGATACAGCCCCCGATACTCCGAGTAGATCAGGGCCCCGTCATCCGTGCGCATCGTCAGCTGCACATCCAGCACCCCGATGTTGTCATTGCGAATCAAGGCGCGATCAATGCCGCTCGTGATGGTGCCCTCCACCGCCTTGAAGCCCAGCGTGCTGCTCTCCCGCGCCACGTGGTACATGCGCGTCTTGTTCGGCTTTGACGTGATGTTCACGCGCAGGCCGCCAGGGACGAAGCCGAGCTCGTCGCGCCGCATCTCGAGGTCGGCGTCATATGAGAACAGGTACAGCAGATCGCGCTCGAATAGACTCGTACGGCGCGTTTGCACCGGCGGCTGAACCGCGAGCGCCGCACTCACTTGCCGGCTCCTCGAAAGACGGCCACGTCGTACACGTCGACGCTGATGCGCACCGGTTTGGGTAGGCTGCCTGGCGTGTGCTCGAAGACGATCTCCCCCTCACCGACATACTGTCGCCGCACGAGTTCGGCATACTTCCAGACGTTCCCGCGGTGCCGCAGCTGGGACGGCTTGGTCCAGGTGGTGTCCTCCGAATTCTCGGTAGACCACGGCCCGGTGCTGGTGTCGAAGGTGATGAAGAGCTTCAGCGGCAAGTTCGTGGCCGGAAAGGTCCCGCCGACAAAGCGTTGATAGGCGAGCGAAACGCGAGCCAGTTGATCGTCCGGGTTTTTCAGGGAGAACGCCGGGTCGAATGCCTCCAGATCAATCAGCCCCGCATAGCTGGCGTCGATCAGGGTGTCGTCGCTGGCGCGCAGCGTGACGCGGCCGTCGAGTTCAATGACACCATCCGCTCGAATCTGCAGGAAATCCCCGCCGCTGAGCACTGTGCCTTCCAGACCCTGCCAACCCCCGCTCAACCAGGCCTCCTGTTCCGCCTTGAGCTTGTCGCGCCGGTCCTGTTTCACGGTCGGCCCCGCTTGATAGAGATCCAGGTAGTGGTCTCGGTCTTGCTTGGGCCGGGCGGCTACGGCTGGCACGCTGCACTTTGCCGCCAGGAACTCGATGCGGGACGTCTGACCGTACACGACTTGCATGCGAGTTCCACGCGGCCCCACGACGGCGCTGGGATCCGCGCCCAGCGTCGAAAGCTCGGAGGTCACGCTGAAACGATAGCCGTTGTCCGGCGGCCGGAGGGCATACGGATCTGTCTTCTTTCCGTCTGCTGGAGGAGTACCGCCTGGTGTCACCTGCTGCGCTAACTCTTGCATTACTCATCCCTCCGAGGCGTCTTGGATACGAACGCGCTGATCGCGCGAGAAGCCGTGTTGGCCCAGGCACCGGCGAGCGAGGTGGCTGCCGCCTGCACCGCGAGCCCACCCTTGACCATGCCCGCGCCATTGGCAAAGCGCACCAGGTTGGCCACCAGATCCGCCGCCAGCGCGAACGTCCAGATCCTGCACGGGGGCTGGCGGGACCCCGAGACCGTCAGGATCTCGTTCACCGCGCGGCGCGCCGCCTCGTTCGCCCCCTCCATGGTGGCCAGGTTCGTGTGGGTCCACACGTAGTCGGCCGCCAGGAACATGTTCTGGAGCTCGGTCTTGGCGGTGGGCCGAATCGCCAGCGTGTTGACGCGGTTGACGAGCAGCGGCTCGACGTTCATCTGCAGCCGCTTGCCGTGTGCAAATAGCGTGGGCAGGCCTGCGTCTCCCGGCTTGCTCCGGGCCCGCTCGGCCACGGCTTCTGCACTGAAGTGCACGCTCTCATAGCGTTTGTAGAACGCCTGTTTCTTGCGATCGAAGCGGTCCACGATCTGATCATCCAGATGATACGAGGACTCGGGCAGCACAGGGCGTTGGCTCGCAGTATAGTCGAGCAAGAACTCGTTCCGCAGGACCGGGGCCTTGCCCTTGCGATTCAGGCTGCGCTGCAGTTGATCCCAGACTTCCTCGGCGATCTCCTGCCGGGTGCAGCTGAAGGCCTCCTTGTTGTGTTTATGACCCGCGACGTTCCAGGCGGAGATGTCCACGGACAGGATCGACTTGACCCGACCGCGATATTGCCATGTGCCTCGATCCCTCAAGTCCACCTCGGACCAGAACTGGGTCTGGGAGATGGCAGTGAGCGCCCACTCGGAATCCAAGCAGTCGATGTGCCCCGGCGTGAGCTTCAGATCCTCCGTCAGATAAAACTGAATGCCGGACATCCATTCCACGTGGTTGCTGAGCGCGATTACGTGCTTCAGCTTCGGGTCCTTGCGCTGTAGCATCTCCGAGCGCTGGACGTAGTACGCCATCTGCTCGACGGGCAGCGCGAAGACATAGTAGTCGGCGCTCACCAGGCCCGAGGCCTTCTGGCTTCTCTTCAGTGCCGCGCTCAGAGCCTGCTGGGCCTCGTCTCGTTCGACGGACGTCTCACTTCCGTCGGTCGCGCTCTCACCCAGACTCTCCAGTTCCTGGTTGGCGGCAACCCAGGCCTTTCTGCATTGCTCTACGACCTTTGCTGCTTCCTTCGCCGCTGCCTCCCGCTCCGCCGGTTGCTTCCCTGGTGATTTCTGCGCTGCTGCCCCGTTCCCTCGAGCCGCTTGCCAGTTCTGCAAGCACCGCAGCGCCTCCACGCGCGCCGTGAGCCTTCGGCACTCGATACCCCCGTGCAGAAAGCTCACGCCCTTGAGCTTGCGCCCCTCGACTTCGATGCTCTCGAGCTCCGCGTCGCGGTAAAAGATCACGCCCTGCTCCGTTAGAAAGTCCTCCCAGGGCTTGATCCATACCTCGTTGGTAGGACCGTTCAACACGCGATCGACGGGCAGGTCCGGCCGTGCCGTATCGAGCAACGTGCGCAGCGCGACCGTCGCGATCGTGTACGCGCTCGCCAGCTTGGCGTTGGCCGCCACCGTGTTGCGCGTGATGCCGTCCACCAGGTAGGCGCGAAAGGGCTCCGAGCGGGAGTCCGCCTCCATGAAGTCCCACCAGCTCACGCCTTCGAAGTGCTTGACCCGGTCCGGCTCGGAGCTAGCGGCAAAGAGCGCCAGCTTCCGGAAGAAGAACGCCAGGTCCGCTGCCGTGAGCCCGACCCGAAACAGATGGTCGGGAAAGCCGGCGAGCGTGGCCAGATCGCGCAGATTCCTCGGAAAGCGCAGCAGCGCGGGGATCGGGTCCTGTTCCGTATGCACGAACAGGCTCTCGTTGGCGCGCACCAGGTTGTCCGCGACGCTCTTGGTCCGGTAGGGGATGCGCTCCAGCGTGTGCGGGAGATGGCGGTACCAGCCGGGGAAGAAGCGGAAGCCATGCTCGCACGGAAAGCCGTTACTGGCGTTGCTGCTCGCTGCCTTGCCGCCGAAAAGCAGCCGGCGTTCATACACGTGAACGATAAATCCGCGCTCGACGAGCTCGTGAGCCGCTGTCAGGCCCGCTACCCCGCCGCCAATGACGATGACCGTGTTTGGCAAGAGACCTAGACCCTTTCGACGGAGAGCCGCCCGACGCCGATTCTCAGCTGGCCGGTGTCGGGGCGGCGTTCGATGATGTTGGTGGCGTCACGCACGCCGGCCAGAGCAAACTGCTTTCGGATGCGAAAGACATCGAGATTGAGCCGCTCGCGATCCGTGCGCAGCGCCGTGAGCAGTTCCTCGCGAAGCAGCCAGCCACTGGCCGTATTGGCCATGCCCTGGGCCTCTTCGCGCTGGCGCTGGCGCGCCAGGTGCAAGAGCAGGTAGTTGTGCGTCCGGCTGCCCAGATCGACATCCTCGTTGCCCGTGCGCAGCTGAAGTTGCACGTGTTCCTCATCGGCAGAGACGCGAAACACGAGCGAGATGAGCTGCAGATCCAGCTGTGCCGCGTGCGGCCAGTCGATGGTCGTCGTGCGCGACTCCACACGAGGGCAATTGAAGCGCCACCTACGCCCGAGTACATCGAGTACCTGCCCATCCACCAGCGTGAGCACCGCGTCCTCGCGCTCGACTTTCCAGGTCCCATCCGCGCGTCGGAAAATGGTCGCGTGCGGTTGTTCCGCGGAGGGCAAGGGCAAGATGTCGTGCTCGATGACGATCGGCTCCTCCCCGCCGTCGAGCGGAGTCACGACGGCGCCCGGACCTGAATCGTCCATCAACTCCCAGGTCTGCTCGGGGCGGCCAAAGGAGATGCGCGCCCCCTGGCTGAGCAGCTTGACGGTGCCGGGCTCCAGCGCCTCGCCATCCACGTGTGTGCCGTTGCGGCTGCCGAGATCGCGGATCGACCATTGCTTTCCGGTCCAACGGATCGAGGCATGCTGCACCGACACGTAGCCGTGATTCAGGCACAACGCCGCGCGCGGGGAGCGCCCGATCAGGTGATCCGGGGCCAATACACACTGCTCCTTGCTCTCGAGATTCTGCAGGAAGCCCATGCGCCGTTTCGAGCTTACACGCGAACCCGAAGCGCCGGTGGCACTTTTGGCCCGGGCTCCCGAGGCGTGCGAGCTGGCCGCGCGCTCGTGCTCCGGACGCCGATCGGAGAACTCGTGATGAGAGCCAGAAGTCCTCGCTAAGGTGATGAAATCCATGACAGCCAAGCTCGGTGACGAAACACGCTACCAAGCCCCCCCGGGGCTTGCCGATTGCAGACGATTTCTCGCGGCCCGCGTCCACCGCGCGGCGGCGACGGCATCCGCCATTCCCCGAGGCGATGAAACAGCGCAGACGCACGGCACGTGCGGCCGTGACTTCATGAAGTCGCGGGCGCGCCTCGCGCCCGCGTGCGACGGCGCTTCGTATCCGCGCAAGCTAGCGCAATGCGGTGCACTCTGGGGCGGGCAGAGCCTCCGTTCGCTCCGCCCAGCGCGACCCGGAGTATGTGCACAGCCCGCTCTCGAGCTCGTGCAACAAGCTGACGGCACTCGGATGTCGCTCGCGTGGATCGACGCGCAAGCAGCGTCGCACGATGCGCTGCAGCAAGCGTGGTATCTGCACCGGCGGTTGCGGCGGTTCGCCGAGCTGGGGCTGGGTGCCATGGCGGAAGCGCGGGAATGGCGAGCGACCGGTGAGCATTTCGTACAGCACGACACCGAAGGCGAACAGGTCCGTCTGGGGGGAAAGAGCCTGTCCCAGCAGCTGTTCGGGCGCCATGTAGCCAGCGCTGCCCGACAACTCGCCCTCGGCCAGCTGCAGGTTCGAGTCGAGCTCGCGTGCGAGACCAAAGTCCGTGATCACGGCGCGTACCGAGGTGCCCGACCCCACGAGCAGGATGTTGTCGCTCTTCAGGTCTCGATGCAGGACTCGCGCGCGGTGCATCGCTGACAGGCCCGCTAGCAGCTGGCACGCAATGCTGAGGATCTCTGGCAGCTCATGCATGCCGCGACGCGCGCGTGCCCCGAGTCGCTCGCCCTCGAGGTATTCCATGGTTGCAAAATGCAGGATCTCTCGGGGGCGCTGATCCTGCACCCCCACGTCGAACACCCGGCACACGTTGGGATGAGCGACCCGTCGCGCCAGCCGAACCTCGCACAGCAGCGCCGCCGTCGCCCTCGCATCGTCCCCAATCGTCGCCAGCGGCGTCTTGAGGGCCACTCGATCGTCGAGGGTCTGATCGTGCACCAGGTAGACCTCGCCCATCCCCCCGCGCGCCAGGAACCTCTCCACCACGTAACGGTCCGCGACGCGCTCACCCGCGGAAAACGTCACGGGGCGCTCGGCCCGAGCCACGGCATCCACGGCGGACGGCCCCGCCAGTGCGAGCGCCTCATCTTCCGAGGGCGAACCGCTCTCCCAGAGCGACCGCCAGCCGTTCCAATCGATCCAACTCGACCGTTCGTTCGTCATCGTGGGCTGCTCCCCTTCGAGAAACAGCCTCGCAGGTGGAACAGAACTGGTCGATTGCAGCCGCTTTCAGCTGGGAAAGGGCCCGTGCCGTACGCCCGGCACCCGCCGGGGTCTGACGGCGCGGGGGCTCCCCGGGCCTGGGTGCAGGCGGCCCTAGCTGGGCCCGACGCAGCCGAGCGTCCCCCCGAACGCAACCGCCGCGGGGTTGGCGGAGTAGCTGACGGAGCCAGCCGCCAGTGAAAGGATGCCTGCAGCCATGGCTGCTCGTGTCGATTTCATGAGCCTGTCTCTCCTGCTTGGGTTCGTCACCCATACAGACGAGCGCCGATGCTCACTCATGCACGGAAATCGACGAAAGGCGGCGCGCACGCCGCGCTCGGGGCCGCTGACGCAGCCTGGGGCCAACCCTGCCTCGCCTACCATCTGCAGGCACCCGACGTTGCGTGGCCCCTCCTATGACCTGATCCATTGCACCCTGGCCCGCTTCGCTGCCAGCCTGCCGATCACTGCCCGAGAAGTGCGCGCTCATGCCGCGCACTGGCAATCGTTCTCGACACCGCTGCACCAACTCGCGTTGGTATGTGAGCGCCGCTATCCCTCGCTGGAGGTCGAGGACATCGCCGCCACGACGTTTTCAAGAAACTGAGGCAGTCCGTCCTCGATCTCGTGCCACGGGGCTCGAGAAGCGACATAGATGTGGAACGAAGGACTCACGTGAGGGGGGTCATCCAGGAGACCTGCCAAGAATTCCACCTGAGGCGAGTTCTCGGGCGGATACGGCACCAGGGATCCGCAGCGCCTGCAAAAGGCGATCACGTTGCCTGGGCACCTTTCGTAGGTGGTGAGCCCCTCCGCACCCGATAGCACGTGTAGCGCCTTCGTCTCGGCGCGCGCGTAGGTCGCAAAGGTGGCACCTGTCATCTTGCGGCAGCGAGAGCAATGACAGTGCTTCAAGAACAGGATCGGCCCGCGGATCTCGAAGCGAAAATCGCCGCACAGACAGCTACCGCGGAGTGCAGTCATCCACCCCAGCCCTTCACTCCCCCGTGACCAGCACCAGCGTGAAGCCGTCGTAGCCTTTGCTGCCGACCGTCTGCAATGTCGTGGCGCTGACCCGCTGGATCTTCGCGAGCCCATCATGGAAGCGGCGCACGCCCTGCACGTTGGCGTCCGTGCTGCGTGCGTCGATCAGGTTGCCCCGGCGCACCACGTTGTCGACCACGATCACGCTGCCCGGGCGCGTGAGCTTCAGCGCCCAGTCGAAGTACTCGGGGATGTTCACCTTGTCGGCGTCGATGAAGACGAAGTCGAAGGGGCCGGCGCCCTCCTCGGCCAGCCGCGGCAAGGTGTCCAGCGCGCGTCCGAGCCGCACCTCGACCACGCCGGCGAGCCCGGCGCGTGCGATGTTGCTGCGCGCGACCTCGGCGTGACGAGGCTCCGCCTCGAGCGTGATCAGTCGACCGCCGGGAGGCAGCGCGCGGGCGAGCCAGATCGTGCTGTAGCCGCCCAGTGTTCCCAGCTCCAGGATGCGACGCGCGCCGCGGATGGTCGCGAGCAGCGCCAGGAACTTTCCCTGGTTGGGCGAGACCTGGATCGCGGGGAGACCGGCGGCGTCGCTCGCCGCGAGGGCGGCGTCGAGCCCAGGCTCGCTCGGCACGACGCTGTCCGTGATGTAACGGTCGACGGCGGTCCAGAGCTCCTGCGGGTTCTCGGGCTGGCTCATTTGCACTCCAGCGTCCCGTATAGTAGAGGACGTGTCTCGTATGCAAGCGTAGAGGCGCTGGTACCCGTCACGTTCGCGAGTCATGTCCTTCCCCGCACGTTTGATCCTGGTCCGCCACGGCGAGACGGTCTGGAACAGCGAGCAGCGCTGGCAGGGCCATCAAGATAGCCCACTCACGGCGCGCGGCGTGGCGCAGGCGGCTGCGCTCGCCCAGCGCGTCGTGCAGCTCGAACCGAAGCTGGTGTACTCGAGCGACCTGGGGCGCACGCTGGCCACGGCGCGACCGATCGCGCTCGCCTGCGATGTCCCGCTGGTCGAGGAGCGAGAGCTTCGCGAGCGCAACGTCGGCATCTTCGAGGGGCTCACCACGGCCGAGATCGAGCAGCGCCATCCGGAGGTTTGGGCCCGTTCCAGGACTGAAGGGTACGACTACGTGCTGCCGGAGGGCGAGAGCGTGCGACAGCGCTTCGAGCGCAGCGTGCAGGCCCTGACTCGCATCGCACTGGGTCATCCGGGAGAGAGCGTCGTCGTCGTGGCCCACACCGGCACGCTCGACAGCATCTTCCGCGCCGCAACCGGCGTGCCGCTCGAGGCGCGACGCAGTTTCTCGTGCGCGCAGGGTAGCCTGCAGGTGCTGGAGTATCTCGCGGAGCAGTGGCAGCTGATCACGTGGGGTGATGTCGCCTATCGCCGTGAGCCGTGAGCGGACGACGAGCGATGGGATGCGGGGCTTGTGTCGAGCGACCTGACGGTGCTGCTGCGCCGGCTTACGAGCCGCGCTGGGCAGGCGCCTGATCTGTCTTCTAATAGAGACACTTGTCTGTTATAGTATTCCTGGGCGGCAGCCGGGGCCGGCCCAGGCTCGGGAAAGGGCGCTGGTGATGAGCATCGCGGTAGAGCAGGAAGGAAGCTTCGAGCACCGGGAGGCGCCGCGCGTTGCCGAATTACCCGGAGAGCGGCGCTGTCGCAGCGGCTCTGCAGCAGCGCTATGGGGCGAGCCCGGGGAGCGCGTCGCTGGCGGACATCGCGTCGCGTGCGCTGCCCGCTGCCGCCGGCCCGGCCACGCTCGAGAGTCTCGAGCGCCTGCTGCAGCACCGGTCGGTGCGTGCCTATCAGCGGCGGCCTGTGCCCCGCGGGACGCTCGAGCTGTTGGTGGCGGCCGCGCAGAGTACGATGCGCGCATGCAGCGCTTCTACACTGAGCAAGACATGCCCGCGCCGGCGGGGGGGCTGGTCCGTGCACTCTGCACAGCGAGTCGCCAGCGCGGAGTCGCTGCGCGGGCGCGATCTGCTGCGGCAAGCGCTGCGGGGCGTGGGTTTCGAGCTGCGCTAGCAGGGGCAGGCGGCACAGGTACGAGCCTCGGGAGAAGGCTCGAGAGGTGGGAGTAACTCGATGCAGGATGAACTGTTTTGGCTGAGCGCGACGGAGCTGCTCCGGCACTACCGGCGGCGCGAGCTGTCACCGGTCGCGGTGATTCGGAGCTTGCTCGCGCGCATCGAACGGCTCGAGCCCCAGCTCAACGCGTTTGCGTTGTTGGATGCCGAGGCGGCGCTCCGGGCCGCCCGTGAGTCGGAGGCTCGCTGGCAGCGCAATGCGCCGCTGGGGCTCCTGGATGGCGTACCGCTCTCGGTCAAGGACCTGCTGCTCACGCGCGGCTGGGCCACGCGCCGCGGCTCGCGCACGGTCGCAGCGGGAGGCCCCTGGGAGCACGACGCACCGGCAGTGGCGCGCGCGCGCGAGCAGGGCGCCGTGCTGTTCGGAAAGACGACGACGACCGAGTTCGGGCTGAAGGGTTCCAGCGCCAGTCCGCTCACGGGGGTCACCAAGAATCCCTGGCATCCCGGCTACACGACGGGGGGCAGCAGCGCGGGTGCCGTGGCGGCCACCGCCGCCGGTCTGGGCCCGCTCGCGCTCGGCACCGATGGCGGCGGATCGATTCGGGTTCCCAGCGCGTACACCGGCGTCGTCGGCTTCAAGCCCACGTTCGGGCGCGTTCCAGCGTACCCGGCCGGGTTCGTGGGTGTGCCTCCACACGTCGGTCCCATCACACGTAACGTGGAAGATGCAGCGCTCCTGTTCACCGTGATCGCGCAGCCGGACGCACGGGACCCCTTTGCGGCTCTCACCGGTGACCGGGACTATCGCGACGGGCTCGGGCGCTCCTGGCACCGCGTGCGCATCGGGGTCAGCACGCTGGGGTATGCGGACATCGATCCCGAGATCAGCTCAGCGTTCGAGCGGGCAACCCGGGTGTTCGCAGAGCTCGGCGCGACGGTGGAAGCTGCGGATCCCGAGCTCGGTTCACCCGCGGCCATCCTGCGCGTCCTGTTTTCGGCCCGCGCCGCACACACGGTGGCGGGGCTCACGCCGGCCCAGCGCGAGCTTCTAGATCCCGACGTCGAGCGTTCCGCCAGGGAAGGTGAGCGGCTGAGCGCTCTCGAGTACCTCGAAGCGGAAGCGCAGCGGGTCGCGCTCGCCCAGGCGCTGGCGCGCTACCACGAGCGTTACGACCTGCTGCTCACGCCCACCACTGCGTGGACGGCGCCGGCCCTGGACGCCCAGAAGACACAGCCCTCGTCTCCCTTCACCTTTCCGTTCAGCCTCACGCGGCAGCCGGCGATCAGCGTGCCCGCCGGGTTGAGCCGGGCGGGCCTGCCCATCGGTCTTCAGATCGTCGGCCGCCACTTCGACGATGCGCTCGTGCTCGGCGCGGCACACGCATTCGAAAGTGGAGCGCCGTTTCCCAGGCTGGGCGAGCTCGGGTAACCGGGCACGGCGCGTGATTCAGCGCGCCGTGGCTCCGGTCGCCGCAGCCGTCGCGGGCTCCGACCGCCCGAGCCCCAGGCTTGCATAGCGCTCCCAGCTCAAGAAGCCGGGCCGCACGTCGAGCTTCGCGGGCAAGAAGCCCAAGCGCAGCCAGAGGTCCGCCACTGCCTGTTGCTTGGCGACGACCGCCGGTGTGATGGCAAGCACGTCGTAGGTATACTTGCCGTGCATCTCCAGCAACGTGGGCACGTCGATGTACAAGCTGGGGGAGAGCAGCTCGGCCATCTCGCGCGGGTGTTCCCGACTCCAGTGCTCTGCACGCACGAGGTCCGCGAGGAAGACTCGCAACACGTCCGGGTGTGCCTCTGCGAAGGCGTGGGTCGTGGTGAGGAAGTTGGTGGTGTCGCGCAGCGC
>Ga0315912_10002896_pt1 | contig 17654 bp, 12 predicted proteins | sample VfabasoilMG_FD_204469 | JGI IMG/M metagenome (GOLD analysis project Ga0315912, IMG submission 204469) | Garden soil microbial communities collected in Santa Monica, California, United States - V. faba soil | ecosystem: Environmental > Terrestrial > Soil > Garden | place: USA: California...
AAGGCTCGAGTAGCCCGTGCCGAAATCGTCGATCGCGAGCTGGATTCCCATCTCGGAGAGCTGGTTCAGCAGCATGATCATGCCCTCGGTCTGGCGCATGACCTGGCTCTCGGTGATCTCGAGCTCGAGCCACTTCGGGTCGAGGCCGGTCTCCTCGAGGATCCGGCTCACCATCTCGAGGAAGCCCTTGTCGGAGAACTGGCGTGCGGAAAGGTTGATCGCCATGATCCGCGGCGCGAGGCCTTCGTCGAGCCACGCCTTCGCCTGGCGGCAGCCCTCGCGCAGGACCCATTCGCCCATCTCGTTGATGAGGCCCGTCTCTTCCGCGACCGCGATGAAATCGCCGGGCAGGAGCGTCGTGCCATCCTCGCTCTTCCAGCGCACCAGGGCTTCGACGCCGATGATCTCGCCCGTCTCGAGGTTCACCTGCGGCTGGTAGTGCAGCGCGAAGGACTTGAGCATCACCGCGCGGCGGAGCGCCGTCTCGAGGAGCATGCGGCGCTTCACCGCGATGTTCATCTGCGAGGTGAAGAACTGGTAGGTGTTCTTGCCGAGCGACTTGCCGTGGAACATGGCGGTGTCGGCGTTCTTGAGGAGCGTCTGCGCGTCCGGCCCGTCGTCGGGGAAGAGCGCGATGCCGAGCGAGCCGCTCACGTGCTGCTCGGTGCCGCCCAGGACGAACGGCTGGCGCAGCGCGTTCAGGACCTTCTGGGCGACGACCGAGGCGCCGCGGCCCTCCTCGAGGCTGTCGAGCAGGATGATGAATTCATCCCCGCCCTGCCTCGCGATCGTGTCCTCGAGGCGGATGCACTCCGAGAGCCGGCGCGAGACCTGCCGAAGCAGCTCGTCGCCTACGTCGTGGCCGAGCGAGTCGTTGATGTTCTTGAAGTTGTCGAGGTCGATGAAGAGCACGCCCACCTTGCGGCCCGAGCGGTCGGCGTGGGCGATGGAGTGCGCGAGGCGGTCCTGCAGCAGCGAGCGGTTCGGCAGCCCCGTGAGGTTGTCGTGGTACGCCAGGTGCTGGATCCGCTGCTGGATCATCTTGCGGTCCGTGATGTCGCGCGAGTTGAACACGACGCCGCGAATGTGGGGGTTCGCGAGGCAATTCGTGCCGAGCGACTCGAACGTGCGCCACATGCCGTCGCGATGCCGGATCCGGAACTCGATCGCCTCGCTCGACTGGCGCTTCTCGATCACGCGCGCGAACGCGGCGCGCGCCTCCTCGACGTCGTCGCGATGGATCATGTCGAAGACGTTGCGCCCCGCGGTCTCGCCCGGCTCGTAGCCCATCAGGGGCCGAAGCGCCGGACTCTGGTAGAGGATGTTGCCTTCCTCGTCCATGACCGAGATGAGGTCGAGGGAGCTTTCCGTCAGCACGCGGAAGCGGGCCTCGCTCGTCTCGAGCGCGCGCTCGGTTTCCTTGTAGTGCGTGACGTCGGTGACGACCCCGATGAGGCCCGCGATCGAGCCCTCCTGGTCGACGAAGCTCACCTTGTTGAACAGCATCTGCCGCTTCTCGCCGAGCGGGTCGGTGACGACCGCTTCGTACGTGGTCGATGACGGCCGCTCGAGGAGCCCGCGGTCGCGCTCGCGGTGGACGGTGTCCGTTTCAGCCTCGCCGGCCTTGCCGAAGAGATCGTCCCACGCGCGATTCGAAACCGGGTACCGTCCCTCGCGATCCTTGAGATAGACCGGGCTCGGGATCGCGTCGAGCATGGCGCGCGAGAAGTGCAGGTGCCTCTGCAGCTCCTTCTCGGCCAGCCTGGAGTCCGTGAGGTCCGCCAGCGCGGCGATGAGGAGGCGCGGCGACCGATCTTCGTTGCGCATCACCGAAAGGTGCGCGCGAACCGACACTTCCTTCCCCGACTTGTGGAGGTAGCAGGTATCGATCCTCGCCGGCGGATCTCCTCCCGCGCGAACTGCGGCCAGGAGCTCCTCGTGGCCGGCGAGATCGGCGGGCTTGGCGAGAATGTGGAAGGTCTTGCCCTCGAGCTCCTCGCGCGCGTAGCCGGTCATCTCGCAGAACGCGCGGTTCACGGCGCGGAGCGCTCCCTCGGGCGTGAGGACCGCGACGCCGACCGCCGCGAGCTCGAAGACCTCGCGGATCACGCGACCGGCGAGGCGCTGGCCGTCGGACTCCACGTCAGCGGACCTGCACCGTGGACGCCGCCTGCCAGAAGGCGCGCGCGAAACCTTCGCCGAAGCTCGTCCCGAGGCGCTTCGACAGGAGCTCGAAGACGCTTTCATCGGGGCTGAAGTCGACGACCTTCTCGGCCTTCACGACTTCCCGCGCTACGTACTCCGTGCTGCCGAGCGCGTCGGCGAGCCCGAGCTCGATGCTCTTTTCACCGGTCCACACGAGCCCGGAGAAGATCTCGGGCGAATCCTTGAGCCGCTTGCCTCGACCCTGCTTCACCGTGTTGATGAATTGCTGGTGGATCTCCTCGAGCATCTTCTTCGCATGCTCGCGATGCTCGGGCTTCTCCGGCGCGAAGGGATCGAGGAAGTCCTTGTTCGTGCCGGCCGTATACGCCCGGCGCTCGATGCCGAGCTTCTCCATGGAGCCCACGAAGCCGAAGCCGCCGATGATCGCGCCGATCGAGCCGACGAGGCTCGCCTTGTCGACGTAGATCCTGTCCGCCGCGACCGCGATGTAATAGCCGCCGGAAGCGCACAGGTCTTCGACCACGGCGTACACGGGAATCGCCGGATGCTTCGCGCGCAGGCGCCGGATCTCGTCGTTGATGTACCCCGCATGCACGGGGCTGCCCCCGGGACTGTTGATGCGGACCACGATGCCCTGCGTGTTGGGGTTCTTGAACGCGCGGTTGAGTGCCTTGATGACGCGCTCGGACGATGCCCTCGATTCAGGCCCGATGACCCCTTCGACGTCCACCACGGCCGTGTGCTTGCCGACGCCCACGACGCCAACCGAGCTGTCCGTTTCCTTGTCGGGACGCCCGATCCAGCCGATCCAGGCGGCGAAGAGAAGGAAGACCAGGAAAAACCAGAGCAGGCGGAAGAGCGCCTTCCATTGGCGCGCGCGCCGTTGCTCCTCGAGCGCCTTGAGAGCGACCTTCTCGAGGATCGCGCGCTCCCATTCGGGCGCGGTGGGGTCCGTCATCGGGAATTCGATTCGTGTTGGTTGGCCGGCCCGGGCTCCTCATCGAGGAAGACCTGGCCTTCCCGCTCCCGGACTTGCAAGGGCTCGAGCGAGGCGCCGCGGCACGGCCCCGCGACGCATTTGCCGGTGTCCGGCTCGAAAATCGCACCGTGCGTCGAGCACACCAAGTATAGACCACTCTCCTCCCAAAACTCACCGGGCTCCCAGTCGAGCTCGGTGCCCAAATGGGGGCAGCGATTCACGTACGCGCTCACGCGTCCGCGGAACCGGATCGCAAACCCGTTCGTGATCGCGTCGAGGACGAAACGCACGCCCTTCCCGGTGTCCTGGAGCTCTTCCGAGCGGCAAAGGATGCGTTCGGTCATGGGAAATTCTTCTCGCGGAAGCGCTGCAGGTCGGCGGGCAACGGCGATTCGATGCGCAGTGCCGCGCCCGTGATGGGATGCGGGCAGGCGATGCTCGCGGCGTGGAGGAACATGCGCTTGAGTCCGGCCTTGCGGAGCCTGCGGTTGAGCTCGAAGTCGCCGTACTTGTCGTCGCCGAGGATCGGATGGCCGACATGCGCGAGGTGGACGCGGATCTGGTGGGTGCGGCCGGTGAGGAGCTCGGCCTCCAGAAGGCTGAATTCCTCCCCGCGACCCAGGCGCCGCAGGACGGTCTCCGCCGCCTGCCCCTCGTCGGAAACGCGTACCTGCTTTCCTTCCGGCGTCGAGCGCGCCGCGAGCGGGGCTTTCACGCGCTGCAGCTCGTTCCTGAAACGGCCGGCGACGCCGGCGAGATAGCGCTTGTCGAGCGCGCGATCGCGAAGCATCGCGTGGAGCGCCACGAGCGCCGATCGCTTCTTGGCGATCAGGAGCACCCCCGAGGTGTCGCGGTCGAGTCGATGCACGAGCTCCAGGTAGCGCGCTTCGGGCCGCATCGAGCGCAGCGATTCGATCGCGCCGTGGGCCACGCCGCTTCCGCCGTGGACCGCCAGTCCCGCGGGCTTGTCGAGCGCGAGGAGCGATTCGTCCTCGAAGAGCACCGGCATGCGGAAATGGGGGGCGGGCGTCTGGTCTTCGCGCTCGGCCACGCGGATGGGCGGGATGCGGATGCGGTCGCCCGCCTCGACCCGCCGGGATCCTTCGACGCGCCCGCTGTTCACGCGGACCTCGCCGCTCCGCAGGACACGGTAGATGTGGCTCTTGGGCACGCCCTTCAGGCGCGCCATGAGGAAGTTGTCGAGGCGCTGGCCGGCCTCCTCCTCGGCCACGTCGATCCAGCGCACTTTGCCTTCGGGCGACATGTCCGGCTATACTATATCTGGTTGATTTCTAAAGGCTGCGGCCGTCACGCCTCGGGCGTGTGAAATCGACAGGGCGCCGCGAATGGCGCCCGGGCAGGCTAACTTCGCTCGCCTGCGAGACCAAGAGCGATGGTTAACGATTACGCGCTCGACGCACCAAATTCCAGAATTCAGAAAATGGGGTCTGTCCCCGGTTTCTGATTCTCGACGAAGAAAACCAGAACTCGTCCCTTTCGCTCACGATCCCGTGACGCCAACAATCGACTTCTGAAGCATCCTCGTCGCCCCGGACTCCACCGCGGGTCCCGGGGCTTTTCCCGTGTTTCGAGCGCGGGAGAACGCAACAATGAAACGCATGCTGTTCAATGCGACCCAGGCGGAGGAGCTCCGGGTCGCCATCGTCGATGGCCAGAAGCTGGTCGACCTCGACATTGAGTCCGCCGGAAGAGAACAACGCAAGAGCAACATCTACAAGGGCGTCATCACCCGCGTAGAGCCCTCCCTCGAAGCCGCCTTCGTCGACTACGGCGCCGAACGCCACGGCTTCCTCCCCTTCAAGGAAATCGCCAAGCAGTTCATGGTGAACGACGGCGGCGAGTTCGGCCGCTCGAAGATGTCGACCCACCTCAAGGTCGGGCAGGAAATGATCGTCCAGGTGGACAAGGACGAGCGCGGCAACAAGGGCGCGGCGCTGACCACCTACATCTCGCTCGCCGGACGCTACCTCGTCCTCATGCCCAACAACCCGCGCGGTGGCGGCGTCTCGCGCCGCATCGAGGGCGAGGACCGCACGGAGCTGCGCGAAGTGATGGACCAGTTGCAGGTCCCCGAAGGCATGAGCCTCATCGCCCGCACGGCGGGCATTGGCCGCACGACCGAGGAAATGCAGTGGGACCTGAACTACCTGCTGCAACTCTGGGGGGCCATCGAGAAGGCCGCCGAGGAAGAAAAGGCCCCGATCCTCATCTATCTCGAGTCGAGCCTGGTGGTTCGCGCGATCCGCGACCTCTTCCAGCCCGACATCGGGGAAATCCTGATCGACACGCACCCGATCTACGAGCAGGCGCTGTCGTTCATGAGCACCGTGATGCCGGCGAACGTCGGCAAGGTGAAGTTCTACCGCGACGACATCCCCCTCTTCTCGCGCTTCCAGATCGAGCACCAGATCGAAAGCGCCTACCGCCGGGACGTGACGCTGCCCTCGGGGGGCGCGATCGTCATCGACCACACGGAAGCGCTCGTTTCGATCGACGTCAACTCCGCGCGCGCGACGCGTGGGCACGACATCGAGCAGACGGCGTTCAACACGAACCTGGAAGCGGCGGACGAAGTCGCGCGCCAGTTGCGCCTGCGCGACCTGGGCGGCCTCATCGTCATCGACTTCATCGACATGGAGAACGCGAAGAACCAGCGCGAGGTGGAGAACCGCCTGCGCGACGCGCTCCGTCACGACCGCGCCCGCGTGCAGATCGGCAAGATCTCGCGCTTCGGGCTCCTCGAGCTCTCGCGCCAGCGCCTGCAGCCGTCGCTCGAGGAAACGTCGCACACGCCCTGCCCGCGCTGCCATGGCACGGGATACATCCGCGACACGGCCTCCACGGCGCTGCACGTGCTGCGCATCCTCCAGGAGGAGGCGATGAAGGAGAACACGGCCGCGATCCACGCGCAGGTTCCCGTGGACGTCGCGACGTACCTCCTCAACGAGAAGCGCAGCGACATCTTCCAGGTCGAGGCGCGGCTCAAGGTCAACGTGCTGCTGATCCCGAACTCGCATCTCGAGACGCCCAACTACCAGATCGAGCGCCTGCGCCACGATTCGCCGCAGCTCGATGCGCAGACGCCGAGCTACGAGCTGGCGACGGTGCCGGCGGAAGAAGTCCCGCAACTGCCCGGCCAGCGTGCCGCCGAAGTGAAGACGACGCGTCCCGAGCCGCTGGTGAAGGGAATCACGCCCGCGCAGCCCGCGCCCATGGCGGCCGAAGCGCCGACTGCGCCGTCCGCCGTGGCGCGTCGCATCGAGACGCCGGCGCGCGCCGAACCGCCTCCCGCGCCCCAAGCGCCCCGCAAGGGCCTTTTCGGCCGCCTGTTCGGATGGCTCGGTGGACACGACGAGCCGGCGCCTTCGACCACGGCTGCACCCGTCGCGGCGGCTGCCCAGCAGACGCCCGCGCTCGAAGAGCGCCCGCCGCGGGAAGCACGCGGTGAGGGCCGCGGCCGCCGCGATCGCGAAGAGCGCCGCGACGGACGCCGGGGTGACGGAAAACGCGGCGAGAGCCGCGGCGAAGGCCGCGGTGAAGGCCGTGGCGAAGGCCGCGGTGAAGGCCGTGGCGAAGGCCGCGGTGAAGGCCGTGGCGAAGGACGCCGCGGCGAACAGAAGCAGGAGCGCCGCCCGGATGGACGCGGACGCGGCGATCGCGACGCGCGCCGTGAAGAAGGACAGCGCCGCGAGGAAGGCGCGAAGCCCGCGCCGCAGCAGCGCGCGCAACCGCCACGCGAGGAGCGCCCGCGCACCGATGCGGAACAACCCAAGCTCGAGTCGGTGCTGCCGGCCGAAGCCGGCGCCGCGCCGTCGGAAGCCGGTGAAGGCGGCGGCCGCAGGCGCCGTCGTCGCGGCGGCCGCGATCGCGGCGAGCGTGGCGAGCGTCCGGATCGTGGCGACCGCGCACCGCTCGCCGAAGCGGCCGAGCCCGTGGTGGCGAACGAGGCCCCCGAGCAGCAGCGGCTCACGCCGATTGCCGAGCTGTCTCCGCCGGTCCAGTCCGCTCCGGAAGTTTCGCCCCCGCCCGTTGTCACGCAAGCACCCGCGCCCGTTGTCCCGCTCGCCGAGCCCGTGGCTTTCCACGAGGTGAGCGAGCACGACGATTCGGAAGCCCATCGTCCGGTTCGCCGTCGCCGCCAGGGCGAGAAGCCTGCGGAAGCGCAAGCGCCCCTGCAGCTGGTCGAAACCAGCGGCCAGGCAGAAACGCCGCCCGTGGTCGAGGACGAAATGCCGCGTCGCACCAAGCCGCGTCGTCGCCGAGGCGGGGCGGCGCCGTCCGAGCCGCTCACGATGGTGGAGACGCAGGGCAACAGCGAATCGCCGCCTCCGCAGTAATGGAGAAGCCGGTCGACTTCTACTTCGAGTTCTCCTCGCCCTACGGCTACATCGCGACGGAGATCGCCGAAGCGGCCGAGCAACGAATCGGCCGCCCGATGACGTGGCGGCCGATGCTGCTGGGTCCGGTCTTCAAGATCACCGGCCAGCAGCCCCTCGTGAGCGTGCCGATGAAGGGCGAGTACTCGAAGCACGACTTCGAGCGGACGGCGCGCCTGCACGAGGTCACGTTCCGTTACCCGGAGAAGTTTCCAATCAACACCGTGGCCGCGGTACGCGCCTTCTACTGGGTGCAGGACCAGGATCCGGCAAAGGCGCGCGCGCTCGCGAAGGGGCTCTACCGAACCTACTTCGTCGAAGGCCAGGACATCACTTCGGCGGACAAGGTCGTGGAAGTTGCCCGCGCGATCGGCGTTGACGGCGAGGCGCTTGCGAAGGCGCTCGAGGATCCGGTGGTGAAGGAGCGCACGAAACGCGAAGTGGAAGGCGCCATCGCGGCCGGCGTCTTCGGCTCGCCCTACTTCATCGTCGACGGCGAGCCGTTCTGGGGCGTCGATCGCCTTCCGATGCTCGAAGACTGGGTGAAGCGCGGCGGCTGGTAGCTCCTACTTCTTCAGCATTTCAGCCCGCTTCGCCCTGAATTCCGAGTCGGCACGCCACTGAGGCCACGTGTTGCCTTCCGCCACGCGCAGTGCCGCCTGGAACGAAAGGCGAATGTCCTCGATGCCCCCCGAGAGGTCCCAGGCAGGATCGATCACGTCGCCGGGCTTGTGGTAGCCGTTCGTGACGTAATCGTTGCGCTTCGCCTCGGCAAAGCCCGGCGGCTTCCCGATGTACTCGCGTCCGCCGCCGAAGTAGGCCGCCGGGACGCCGGCACGGATGAAGGCGAGCTGGTCGCTCCGGAAGAATCCTCCAGTCTCGGGCCGCAGCTCCGGAATCGCGCGCCGGCCCTGCGATGCCGCGATCTCCGTGAGCACGTCGTCGAGCGTCGAGTGGCCATGGCCCACGATGACGCAATCGGCCGTGCGCCCCCAGACGTTGATGCCGTCGATGTTGAAGTTGGCGAGCGTGTTCCGCAGCGGAACGACGGGATTCTCGACGTAGTGGGCGGCGCCCAGCAGCGAGCGTTCCTCCGAGGTCGTCGCCACGAAGAGGATCGTGCGCTTCGGTGCGCGGGGCAGCGCCTTGAACGCCCTGGCGATCGCGAAGAGCGCCGCGATGCCGGACGCGTTGTCTCGCGCGCCGTGATAGACCTGGCTCGACTTGGGACCCGGCAGCGCTTGATCCCACCCCAGGTGGTCCCAATGCGCGGTATAGACGACGGCCTCGTGCCGCAGCGCCGGATCCGAGCCCTCGATCCTGGCAACGACGTTGTGCGAATCGACCGGGCGAAACTTGTTGCGCACCGTGAAGCTCGCCGTGGTGCCGAGCGAGAGGGGCTTGAAGCTCTTGCTGAGCGCCGCCTCCTTCATCGCCTCGAAATCGCGTCCATTCGCCGAGAAGAGCTCGCGCGCCTGGTCCACCGGAATCCAGCCCGCTATCGTCGGATAGCCCTTCGCCTGCCCCGCCAGCTCGAAGTTCTCCCGCGTCTGCGAATTGACGACCACGGAGTACGGATAAGAGGCCGGGATGGTCTCGTGCACGATGAGGACCGCGGCCGCGCCGAGCCGCTCGCCGATCTCGTACTTGTAGGTCCAGCGCCCGTAGTAGGTCATCGCGCGGCCCCTGAACATCGTGTCATCGAGCCGCGAGGGATCCCTGGGGTCCTTCACCTGCGGGTCGTTCACGAGCATGACCAGAGTCTTCCCGCGCATGTCGACGCCCTTGTAATCGTCCCATCCGTATTCGGGAGCCACGACGCCATAGCCGACGAAGACGAGCTCGGAGTCCGTCACGGACACCTCGGGCTGCTGGCGCGGAGACCAGGCGACGAAGTCGCGCGGCGCCTGCAGCTCGGCCGATCGCGTTCCGCGCTTCAGCGTCAGGGCGGGCTTCGACACGTACTCGACCAGCGGCACCTTTTGCAGCCATGTGCCGTCGGCATTGCCCGGCGAGAGGCCAAGCGCCTTGAACTCACGCGTGATGTAGTCGATGGTGAGCGTCTCCCCGCGCGTGCCGGGGGAACGTCCCTCGAAATCGTCCGACGAGAGAACGCCGATGTGACGAAGCAGTTCAGGCGCGTTGACCGTGGCCTCGGCCGCGGCGATTTCGGCTGGAGAGTAACGCGAGGGCGCCTCCTGCAGGGCCGCGCACGCGGCGAGCAAGCCCATCGCGGCGATGGCGATCGCCGTCTTCATCTTGTCGTCTCCCTATCGTTCCATCGCGAACAGGCATCCGGGTACCGGCTCTCCTGCATCCTGCCGGATCGTCAGCGATCGAGAATCGGCCACGGTGAAGCCTGCCTCGCGCGCGCTCCTCTCGACATAGTCCCTGCCGTGCGCGTATCTCCCGGTGGGAAGCAGGACGAATTCCGCCGCATCGTCCGCGGCCCGCTCGACGGATAGGACCATCCGGCCGCCCGCGCGAACCGCCTTTGCCGCCTCGCGAAGCGCCGGCGCGAGGTCGCCGACGTAGATGAAGACCTCGAGCGCGAGGATGAAGTCCACCGAGCCGGGCTCGCAACCGGCGAGGAAGACCACGATTTCGCCGCGAACGAGCTCGTCGTAGGCGTCCCGCATCCTGGCCTTCTCGAGCATGGCGCCCGAGAGGTCCACGCCGATGAGCGACCGCGCATGGGGCTTGATCAACGGGCCCGCGAGTCCGGTCCCGCAGCCGAGGTCCACGATTCGCGATCCCGGATTCGCCTCGAGGAACCCCTTTGCAAACTCCACCGCTTCCTCGGGCCCGCGGTATCCGAGCTCGCCCACGAGCTTGTGGTCGAAGTAGTCCGCGAAGCGGTCGAAGAAGGCCTCGATGTAGGTGTCCGGCGGGCGATCGCGTCGCACGCCCGCGACGCAGTCCCGCAGGTAGTCGAACTCCTCGTTCCGGGGATCGAGGGCGAGGACCTGGTCGAAGCAGGCGAGTACCGGCGCCGGATCGGGCTTCCGGCCGCCACCCTCCTCGACGACGTAATCGAGATAGAGCACTTTCGCGAGATTGCCCCAGGCGGCGGCGAAGGTCGGGTCGACCTCGACGGCGCGGCGGAACATTGCGATGGCATCGGCCTTGCGGCCGGCGTTCAGGTACGCGAGCGCGAGCTCGTTGAGCGTCGCCGGAAAGTCTGGGCGAATCGCCATCGCACGCTCGAGCAGCGCGGCCGCCTCGGCCGGCCGCCCGAGAGTCCGTTCGCAGTAACCGAGCCGGTTCAGGCAGAACCATTCGTTCGGGTAGGCCGCGATCACGCGGCGATAGCACTCCACGGCTTCCTCGGGCCGCCCCAGGGTCTCCAGGAGGTAGCCGAGGTTGGCGCGCGCCTCGGCGAACCCGGGGCGGTATTGAAGCGCCCGGCGATAGCTCGCGATCGCGTCGTCCACGCGCCCGAGCGGACCCTGGCAGAGCGCGGCCATGAAGTGAAGCCGCGCATTCACGCGATCGCTTCGGAGCGCGGCTTCGACATGGCTCAACGCTTCCGCGTGTCGCTCGCGCATCAGGAGCGACGCGGCAAGCAAGCCGTGCGCGCGCGGGTTTCGCGCCTGGTGCTCGAGCACCTTGCGCGCATGGGCGTCGGCTTCGTCCGGCCGCCGGGCGTCCAGCAATCGCTGGCCTTCGGCGAGCAGTTGCTCGAGGGAGGTTGCGTAGGCGGTCATAGCTCGCCCTGGATGCGGTCGACCCAGCGTTCGGCCGCCTCCTCGACCATGTCAAGGACCTGCTCGAATCCCTCGGGACCTCCGTAGTACGGATCGGGGACGTCCTGCCCTTGCCAGCGGGCACTCGAATCGAGGAACAGGCTGAGTCTCGCTCGCGCCTTGGCGGGCGCCATCGAGCGCAGGATGCGCAGGTGCCCGCGATCCATCGCGAGGATGTAATCGAAGCGCTCGAAGTCCTCGCGCGTAACCTGGCTCGCTCGAAACTCGCTCAAGTCGTACCCGCGGGTCCTGGCGTGGCGAATGCTGCGAAGATCCGGCTCCTCGCCGACGTGATAGTCGTGCGTGCCCGCGGATTCGACCCGGACCTGGCGGCCGAGCCCGCGACGCTCGACTTTGGCACGCAGGACCCCTTCGGCGGTGGGAGAACGGCAGATGTTGCCCGTGCAGACGATCAGGACCGCGAACATCCCTCCATCATGCCGTGAATCTCAGGCGGCGAAGGGCCGGTCGTGGATCCACTGGGAGAGGATGAATTTTTCGCCGCGGGTGACCGTCGTCGCGCCGTGGAAGGCCTTCTCGTCGAACTTCCCGCCGCGCAGGCTCGCGAAGAAGATCGCGTCGCCCGTCCTGCCGCGGTACCGGTACCCGACCTTCACGAACTCGAGGACGCCGCCGTCGTAGTCGTCGTTGAGATACATCAGCAGCGTCGCGAGCCGGTCGCCGCGGTAGTTGCCGTCGCGTCCATAGGCGGTCTCGCCGTCGTAAAGCGAGTCGTAGTGCGCGTCGATGCCCTGGCCCGTGGCGTAATGGAAGATCTGCGGCGGTTCCATCTGCCCGGTCGCCTGACCCGTGAGGATGCTCACGCGCGTGCGCAGCAGGAGCATGATCACGCCGCCCTCGACGAGCGAGAAGGCAAAGTCGCTGCAGGTGCGGGTGGCGTGGAACACCGCCTTCCGGCCGGTGAACATCATCGACGGCGTGAACTTTCCGCGCGCGCGATCGACGAGCCACGCGCAAAGCTTCGGGCTCGCGAGCCGCTCGACCGTCCAGATCTTCGGCCAGTCGCACACCTGGGTCGGCGGCGGGGGCACCACCCAGCGCTCGAGATCGATGCCGTCGCGGAGGCGTTTCCAGAATCCGGGGGGCGCGCCGCCCTGCGAGGCGCGGAACGCGAGATCGGAGTCCGGCGTGAGGAGCGCGAGTTGCGAGCGTGCCTCGACGGAACCGCCTTCGGCGCCCGCGGCGAGGTAGTCGAGGGCCGCCTGCCAGTCCTGGTGCACGCCCCAGACGCCCGCCCCGCTGAGCGTCGCCATGACCGACAGGGCATCGGGATCGCCGTTTTCGGCGGCGCGCGAGACGAGGCCTACGCCTTCCGCGGGATCGTGGGGCGCGTCACGGCCGATGAGGAGCCGCGCGCCGCGCGCGGCCATCGGGACTGTTTCCTCCATCCGTGCACGATGCTACGAACGCCGTTGCGGCCGGTTCGCGTTTGTTATCGGTGTTGCGATCTCGTGACGGTATGTTCCCGGCTACGGGGGTCCTCATTTCCGGCTAGCCGTCTCCTCCGACGGCCATGAGGCGGTCGCGCAGCGTCTTCAGCTCGTCTCGCAGGCTCGCCGCGCGCTCGAACTCGAGGTTCCTCGCCGCGTCGAGCATCTCCTTCTCCACCTTGCGGATGCGCTGGTCGAGCTGCTTCTCCGAGAGCGTGTCGTAGCGCGCCTGTTCCTCCGCCGCCTTGCGCGTCTCGCGGGCGTCGCCGGCCTCGTAGACGCCGTCGATCATGTCCTTGATGCGCTTCGAGACGCTCTTCGGCTCGATGCCGTGCGCGAGGTTGAAGGCCACCTGCTTCGCGCGCCGGCGATCGGTCTCCTCGATCGCCGCCTTCATCGAGTCGGTCTTGTGGTCGGCGTACAGGATGGCGGTGCCGTTGATGTGGCGCGCCGCGCGTCCGATGGTCTGGATGAGCGAGCGGGCCGAGCGCAGGAACCCTTCCTTGTCGGCATCCAGGATCGCGACCAGCGACACCTCGGGAATGTCGAGGCCCTCGCGCAGCAGGTTGATGCCGACGAGCACGTCGAAGAGCCCCTTGCGCAAGTCGCGGATGATCTCCACGCGCTCGACCGTGTCGATGTCGGAGTGGAGATATCGCACCTTCACGCCGTGTTCCGCGAGGTAATCCGTCAGGTCCTCGGCCATGCGCTTCGTGAGCGTGGTCACGAGCACGCGCTCGTTCACCTTGGCGCGCTTGTTCACTTCCGAGAGGAGGTCGTCCACCTGGGTGGAGGCCGGCCGAAGGATCACCTCCGGATCGACGAGACCGGTGGGCCTCACCACCTGCTCGACCACCTGGGCCGCATGGGTCTTCTCGTAATCGGCCGGGGTCGCCGAGACGAAGATCGCCTGCCGCACGTGCGCCTCGAACTCCGCGAACTTGAGCGGCCGGTTGTCGAGCGCGGACGGCAGCCGGAAACCGTACTCGACGAGGACCTCCTTGCGCGAGCGGTCGCCGTTGAACATGCCGCCGATCTGCGGAATGGTGACGTGGCTTTCGTCGACCACGATGATCGAGCTCGAGGGGAGGTAGTCGATGAGCGTCGGCGGCGGCTCCCCCGGCGCGCGGCCCGAGAGATGCCTCGAATAGTTCTCGATGCCCTTGCAGAAGCCGAGCTCGTTCAGCATCTCGAGGTCGAAATGCGTGCGCTGCTGCAGGCGCTGCAGCTCGAGGAGCTTGCCCTGCTGCTGGAAGAAATCGAGGCGCTCCCGAAGCTCCGCCTTGATCGTCTCGATGGCGCCCAGGACGGTCGCGCGCGGGGTCACGTAGTGGCTCTTGGCGTAGAGCGTGTAGCGCGGAATCCGGTGGAGCAGCTCGCCCGTCAGGGGATCGAAGAGCGTGAGCGACTCGATCTCGTCGTCGAAGAGCGAGACGCGCAACGCCGTTTCGCCGCTCTCCGCGGGGAAGATGTCGATGGTGTCGCCGCGCACGCGAAAGGTGCCGCGGCGAAAGTCGATGTCGTTCCGCGTGTATTGCATGCCCGCCAGGCGGGCGAGCAGGTCTCGCTGGGGAAGCGGATCCTTCTCCCGGAGCACCTGCCGCATGTCCTGGTAGTCGCTCGGATCGCCGATGCCGTAGATGCACGAGACGGTGGCGACGATGACGGCGTCGGGGCGCTCGAGCAGGCTCTTCGTCGCGGAGAGCCGCATCTGCTCGATGTGCTCGTTGATCGACGAGTCTTTCTCGATATAGAGGTCGCGCGAGGGAACGTATGCCTCGGGCTGGTAGTAGTCGTAGTACGAGACGAAGTACTCGACCGCATTCTCGGGAAAGAACTCCCGGAACTCCGAATAGAGCTGCGCGGCGAGCGTCTTGTTCGGCGCGATGATGAGCGCCGGCCGGCCCGTCCGCGCGATGACGTTCGCCATCGTGTACGTCTTGCCGGAGCCGGTCACCCCGAGGAGCGTCTGGAACGCGAGCCCGTCGTCGAGGCCTTCCACGAGCTTCGCGATCGCCTCGGGCTGGTCGCCGGCGGGGGAAAACGGCTGGTGGAGCCGGAACGGGCTGCCGGGGAATTCGAGGACTTCCATGAGAAGCGCGCGGGGAAAACAAACGAGTTTAGCAAGTTAAAATGCGGATTCCGAACCCTGTTTTTCCACCCGTCCCAGGAACTTTCATGTCCCTCGTCGCAGATCGCCTGAAGGCCATCAAGCCGTCCCCCACCCTCGCCGTCAGCGCCAAGGCGGCGCGCCTGAAATCGGAGGGAAGGGACATCATCGGCCTGGGGGCGGGCGAGCCGGATTTCGACACGCCGCAGTTCATCAAGGATGCGGCGATCGGGGCCATCAACAAGGGCTTCACCAAGTACACGGCCGCGGGCGGCACGCCTTCGCTGAAGCAGGCGATCATCTCGAAATTCAAGCGCGAGAACGGGCTCGACTACACCGAGAGGCAGATCCTCGTCTCGTGCGGCGGCAAGCAGAGCTGCTTCAACCTCTGCATGGCGCTCCTCAACGCGGGCGACGAGGTCATCATCCCGGCGCCGTACTGGGTTTCCTATCCGGACATGGCGATGATGGCGGGCGCGAAGCCCGTGTTCATCGCGGCGGGCGTCGACCAGGGATTCCGCATCACGGCGGAGCAGCTCGAGCAGGCGATCACGCCGAAGACGCGGCTGATCTTCCTGAACAGCCCCTCGAATCCCACGGGCGCCATCTATGCGACGAGCGACCTCCTCGCCCTCGCCCAGGTCCTGAAGAAGCATCCGCGCGTCATCATCGCGACGGACGACATGTACGAGCACCTCCTCCTCGACGGCTCGAAGTTCGTGAACATCCTGAATGTCGCGCCGGAGCTCTACGGCCAGACCGTGGTGCTGAACGGCGTGTCGAAGGCCTACTCGATGACCGGCTGGCGCATCGGTTACTGCGGGGGACCCGAGGAGCTCATCGCGGCCATGGAAAACGTGCAGTCGCACAGCACGTCGAATCCGGCTTCGATTTCGCAGTACGCGGCCGAAGCGGCGCTGACCGGCGACCAGTCCTGCATCGAGCCGATGGTGGCCGCCTTCAAGGAGCGCGGGAAGTTCGTGGCCGAGGGCCTCAATCGCATTCCGGGCGTCTCCTGCCTCCCGGCGGCCGGTGCGTTCTACGTCTTTCCCGATTGCCGCGGCGCGATCGCACGCCTCCACAAGGAGGGCCGGATCAAGGCCGCGACCGACGTCGCACTCTGCGATTACCTGATCGAGCTGCCGCAAGCGGTCGCAGCGGTCCCGGGCTCCGCATTCGGCCTCGAAGGATACCTCCGCATCTCCTTCGCGACGTCCATGGACAACCTGCGCAAGGCGATCGACCGCATGCAGCACGCGATGGGCGAGGCCCGCGTCGCCGCGTAGCGTTTCCGCGTCGGACGATTCGCACACGACAACGGCGCTTCGGCGCCGTTCCTTTTCGGTGAGCCGAACCGTCCGAGCGGACTAGGCGCGCTCCGAACGCAAATTCCGGCGGGCTTTCCAAACCGGGTGAGTTGAATTCAACCCGGAGGACCCAATGAAACGCCTGATTACTGCTGTTGCGCTCGCCACCGCCGCCATTGCGAGCGGCTGCGCGACGTACGACACGCCGTCCCGGACGACCTACTACGACTCTTATGGCCGTCCGTACGCGATGGCCTCGAGTGCCGACGCGGTGTTGAACCCGACCGTCCCGGTGGCCGAAGGCGATAACGGCGCGATTCCTTATCGCCAGTACTCGATGTTCTTCAAGGATCGCGGCCTGCACCAGGAAGTGCCGTCCGCGCTCACGCCGAAGATCATCGTGGATCCGCCGGTGCGCCCCGCGGGTTGACCGCGTTTTGCTCTTGTGAGAAGGGCCAAGCTAGGCAGCTTGGCCCTTTTTGTTTTTCCAGGGTGGATCGCCTGCTCAGTGGCGCGCCCAGCCTTTGCTTCGCATGCACGCGGCGTAAGCCTCATCCGAATCGCGGCGGTTTGAGTTCACCGATCGCTCGACCTCGCGGGTGCAATGTGCGTTGTCGTCGCGCCACGGCTTGGGTGGGAGGCAGCCTGCTCCTGACAGGAGAGGTGCCAGTATCAAAAGGACGGTTGCTCTCAAGTTCTCACGTCGGCTGTTGGTGCCCAGGGCCGGACTCGAACCGGCATGACCTTTCGGCCGGGGGATTTTCCTCCCACTTCGGCTTTCGCCGCCCCAATAGAGGGTTCGTGGTCTGGAGCACGCCTTCGCCATCGCCTTGCGGCCTTAGGCGCCCGCCGTCTGCTCTCTACACCTTCCTCTCGCGAGGCTTGGCTCGGCGTCATCTCGGATGCTTGCGCATCCAGGGCTTTCACCGAATTTGACGGGTGACACCTCGCGGGTTTCCCCGCGAGGGCTCAAATCTTCTAAGTCCCCTGTGTCTACCGATTTCACCACCCGGGCACTCGCGGATTATCACGTATTCGGCAAAGCCCCCGCACCCGAGCGTCCGATGACCGCGAGGAACTCGCGCCGCGTCGAAGCATTGTCGCGGAACGCGCCCACCATCCGGCTCGTGACGAGGCCAACACCCGGCTTGTGCACGCCGCGCGTCGTCATGCATTGGTGGGCCGCCTCGATCACGACCGCGACGCCCTTCGGCTTCAGCGCCTTCTGCAGGCAATCCGCGATCTGCACGGTCATCTTCTCCTGCACCTGCAGGCGCTTCGCGTAAACCTCGACGAGCCGCGCAAGCTTCGAGATTCCGACGACGCGCTTGTCGGGCAGATAGCCCACGTGCGCCTTCCCGATGATCGGCACCATGTGGTGCTCGCAATGGCTCTCGAAGCGGATGTCGGTCATCACCACCATCTCGTCGTAGCCGCCGACTTCCGTGAAGGTGCGCTTGAGGATTTCATTCGGATCCTGCAGGTAGCCCGCGAAGAA
>Ga0315912_10002897_pt1 | contig 17651 bp, 13 predicted proteins | sample VfabasoilMG_FD_204469 | JGI IMG/M metagenome (GOLD analysis project Ga0315912, IMG submission 204469) | Garden soil microbial communities collected in Santa Monica, California, United States - V. faba soil | ecosystem: Environmental > Terrestrial > Soil > Garden | place: USA: California...
CTCACCGCTACGAGCATTTCCCACTGGGCGCTCGTGAAATTCATGAACGGCAACGCCTGATTCACCTGAACATCGAAGCGCACGCCCGCGCTCGATGACGTCTCGCCGATTTTCGACGCCGCGAACGCCGTGTTCACCTTGTAGACGACCAGCAAACGCGTTGCCGATGGCGCAACGATGCTTTGCAGCGACGCGGTAACGTCGTGGATGCGCTCGTCGGTTCTCACGACTGTTGGCGCAACCACTTCGAGCAAGCCGAAGTCGTTCGATCGCCCCTTCCATCGCGACAGCGCCTGCGTGTAGTCAACCGTCGCGCGCGTGTTCTCTCCCATCGTCCTGGAGAAAGTCACGCCCCAACCACGCGCGGCGAAGTCGCCGGCCGACCCAACCTGGTAGTGGCCGATCTCGGCCGGCATATCGGGAAGCGACACACCGAAGACCGTGACGACCTGGTCCTCCACCTGCTCGGTGAACGCACGGAACCCGACAATCACGTTCTCGGCCCACTGCCGATCGACAGCGATCTCAACTTGATCGTGGCGCTCTGGCACGAACGAACCGCGAGAGAGCTGGGAGAACGTGCGCTCTGGTGGCAGCCACACACCAACCGACGGCGGGATAAACTCCTCGGCGCCAGGCGCCACCTCACGATGCATCACCGTGGTGCGGACCTTGAGGCTGTCGTTCGAGTCCGGCTGCAAGATCATCGTGACGCGAGGACTGATCAGACCGCGGTCTTCGAGATAGTCATAGCGCGCGTACTTCGCGCCGTAACTGAACTGCAGCTCCGGGGTGATCCTCCAGGTGTCCATCGCGTACATCGCGCCGACGTTGCGGCTGCCGTCACGCATCGCGGCCAGCGCCTCGCCGTTGCCACCGAGGTATCGCTGCATCGAGTACGAGACGCCCGCTTCGTACGCGTGCGTTGCAGGCTGATGTCGAACGTAGGAACCAGCGACGATCCACGACGCCAGGTCCCCCTGCGTCATCGTGCCTCGCATTCTCCAATCGCCGCTCGCGCCCGGTGCTTCGATCGAGATATATGCAAGACCACGCGGGGTCGGGCCGCTCAGGGAAAACAAATCCTGCGGCCGATCGAATGATGTGGAAGTCAGCAGATTCAGCTGCCCGTTCACGGGCAGGTCGGCAAAGAGCGACGACGCGTAGCGAGCTGAGTCGCCGACGGCACGCCCGAACGTCGAGAGCGAATCGCCAAGTTTCGAGTCCTCAGGCTCGAGTTCAGCGATGCTCGCTTCTGCCTCCTTGAGAACGCTGCGCTTCAGATGACGAAGCCGCCACGCGACCTCATCGTGCTCGTGCCGCTCTTCGGCCTCAGGCGCTGCAACAGGTTCAGCCACGGGGCCGACGCCTGCAGCGAGGACAGCAGGATCAGTGGACTCGCCCAGGCGCCGCGTCAGCTCGATGGTGGACATCGTTCGTCCATCGGCACTGACCTGAATGACACGGCCGCGCGAGGGTAGATAGTTCTGCAGGTGGGCCCGAATCAGATAGGGCCCGGCCGGCAGGTTGCGAAAAGTGAAGTGCCCGTCCTCGTTTGATATGGCGAACGCCGAGGTCGAGCCAAGCGCAGAAACAACGGCACCCGAGAGCGGCTTTCCGAGCTCGTCTTTGACAACGCCATTCAGCTCGGACGGTTTGATCGGAGCGGCCGTACTCGACGCCTTGAGTTGCGGCGTGAGGACCAGCTGCGGGAGGGCAACGACTTGCGCGTGTGCGGGCGTGGCGGCTCCCACGGCCCACACGATGACCCCGATACATGACCAGGATCGAATCCGCATCATTGCTATGCCCTTCTCACGGCCCCTGTGGGCCGGTCGATTCCCGCCCGGTCACCATCCGGACGGGGCCTTACACCGGTAGAACCGTAAAGTTCACGCTCTGTGTCAGCATCGCCCCCGAGGGCTTGTCGGTCACCTTGATCTCGAGCCGGTAGTCTCCCGCGGGAAAACTGGTTAGAGGAATCACGAGGCTTCCGGGCAACTGATGGCCCGCTGCGATGCTGAACTGCGGCGGCAACGTCTCGGCATTCAGTGGCTGCGGCGCGGTCTTGTTGAAGTACTTCTCACCTTCAGCCAGACGCTGATGGAAGCTGTAGTCCACGACAACGTCCGGCTTGCCTGATGCCGCTTCCTTGGCGCCATAAATCCAGAAGATCACACTGAGCTCACCGCTCTTCGCGAACTTTCCATCTGCCGACGGCACGATGCGCATCGGGCCGAATACATATGGGTTCGCTTCCTGCTGATCGGCGGGAAGTGCCGCGGTCAAAGGCTCGACGGACTGGGCAACGATCACAGAGCTCGTCCGCAAATCGGGCGTGTTGAAATCGGGAACCGTGAGCTCGTGACGGAGCAGACCCACCGGTCCTGCGGCAGCCGCGGCAGGCGGCGCGTTCTTATCGTTGTTGTTGCGATTGTTCCGCTGATTGCCCGCTGGCGCCGGCGACTTTTCCTTCAGCGCAATGAACGCCACATACTGTCCCGGCTTGAGCTGCACCGCGCGAGAGAGCTGACCATCCGGGCCATCGAGGAAATGCACGCTGTCCCACTGGAATGACGGACGCGGAGCAGGAGCGGCTTTGCCATCCTTCGGCGGCACTGCCATGGCAGCCATCGCTGACGCGAAGCTGGCGGCCTGCTCCGCATTGACGATGCGAACGTAGAGTGCAGCGCCCTTCGACAACTGCGCCTTGTCTACGCCCAGCGTGAACGGGACGTAGGTGTCGCCACTCTGTCCCTTCACGAAGTGGTTCGACAGCCACTTCACCGAGACGTCCCCTTCATTCTTGTCGGCAGCGCCAAAGGCCAGCGGCTTCGGCGTGACGGGCGTCGTCGCGGCCGGTGCGCCCGGCGCCGGCACCGGGACTCCGGTGTCCGTCATCAACGCGGTGTCGACAAGCGTCACCAATGCCTGAACGTCCTGCTGCTCCTGCGGTGGACGTTGCTGCTGCTGTTGTTGTTTGCCTTTGTCGTTGTTGTTTCGCTGCGCCAGCAGGGACCCGGCGCTGCACACAAACGCGAGGGCGACAGTCAAAATTAGGACGCGACGACCGTGCATGAATGCCTCTCTTCCCTCCGACGCGCGGAGGTACCCCTGTTTAGGGTATCCAAGAATCCGAATCGCCTGATCATAGGCAGGGAGTTACAGCAAGTCAAACCAACAAACGGCCTCAAAAGGGGAAAATCGCCCCGGAATGACAGGGGGTCGTTACAGCCAGCATGTTAAGATCGCGGTCCTCCGCGGCGGCTTTGGGCACCTTGGGTGCGCGCCCCATCCGGAGAGCGGCGGGCACCGGTCATGGAACTGGACGATATCCTCGTCATCCTTCTGGCAGGCGGCGCGGGCGAACGCCTGCATCCCCTGACGAAGGATCGCGCCAAACCGGCAGTCTACTTCGGCGGTCCGTACCGCATCATCGACTTCACGCTCAGCAACTGCATCAACTCCGGGCTGCGGCGGATCTTCATCGCCACGCAGTACAAGTCGCTGTCGCTGAGCCGGCACGTCCGCCTGGGATGGAGTGTCGTCTCCGAAGAGCTCGGCGAGTTCATCGAGATTCTGCCACCGCAAAAGCGGGTCGGCGAGCATTGGTATCTCGGCACGGCCGACGCTGTCTATCAGAACCTGTACTCCGTCGAGCGCGAGAACCCGCGACACGTCATCGTCTTGTCGGGCGACCACGTGTACAAGATGGACTACGCCAAGATGCTGCGGTTTCACATCGAGAATGACGCCGCCGCGACACTCGCAACGATCGAGGTGCCGATCAGCGAGGCGAGCCGGTTCGGGATCGTAGGCGTTGATGAAACCGACCGCGTCGTCGGGTTCGAAGAGAAGCCCACTCGACCGCCGCACGTGCCCGGATCGCCGGACGTCGCACTGGCATCGATGGGGATCTACATCTTCAAAGCCGACATCCTGATGCGGGTGCTCGAGAGCGATGCCACGCGCTCCGACAGCCAACACGATTTCGGCAAGAACATCATTCCGCCGCTGATCAAGGAATCGTCGGTGTATTCCTACCGCTTCTACGACGAGAACAAGAAAGCCTCCAAGTACTGGCGGGACATCGGAACACTCGACGCGTACTACGAAGCCAGCATGGATCTCTGCCAGGTGAACCCCGAGTTCAACCTGTACGATCCCGAATGGCCGCTGCGGACGTACCAGCCGCAAGCGCCGCCCGCGAAGTTCGTGTTCGCAGAAGAAGGGCGCCGCTGCGGACAGGCGCTCGATTCCGTCATCTCGAACGGCTGCATCGTTTCCGGCAGCCGCGTGAGCGGCAGCATCCTGGGCCCCAACGTCCGCGTCCACAGCTTCTGCGAGATCGACGAAACGATTCTGATGCCTGGCGTTCGGGTCGGGCGCCACGCCAGAGTCCGAAGAGCCATCATCGATCGCGATGTGCTCGTCCCGCGCGGCGCGTTGATCGGCTTCAATCCCGAAGAAGATCGACGACGACACACCGTCACGGACGGCGGTGTGGTGGTCGTCACCGCCGAAGACGAACCGCTCATCGGAACAATCAGTGAGTCCGCCCTCCAGGCGGAGTTCGAAGCCGACCGCGTCGGCACTCTCATCTAGGTCACTCATGAAGATCACACGCGTTCACGCCAGAGAAATTCTGGACTCCAGAGGCAATCCAACCGTAGAGGCCGATGTTCAGGCTGGAAGTGCGCTCGGGCGCGCGGCCGTGCCATCGGGCGCATCGACCGGTCAGCGTGAGGCGCTCGAGCTGCGAGACGGCGACGCGAAACGCTACGGGGGCAAAGGGGTCCGCAAGGCGGTCGATCACGTCAACGGCGAGATCGCGACGCTGCTGGTCGGGCGGGAGCTCAAGCAGCGCGCGGTTGACGAGGCGATGCTGAAATTGGACGGCACGCCCACAAAGAGCCGCCTCGGTGCGAACGCGCTGCTTGCCGTGTCGATGGCCGCGGCACGTGCAGCGGCAGCCGCCGCAGGCCAGCCACTCTATCGGTCTCTCGCAACGCTATCGGGCGCACAGTCGGTTGACTCGTTCGTGCTGCCCGCGCCGATGATGAACATCCTGAATGGCGGGGCGCACGCCGACAGCAGCGTGGACTTTCAGGAGTTCATGGTGATGCCGCTCGGCGTCTCGAGTTTCGCCGAAGCACTCCGCGCCGGCACTGAGATCTTTCACGCGCTCCGCAGCATTCTCAAGAAGGCTGGCCATTCGACGGGCGTTGGTGACGAAGGCGGCTTTGCGCCGAATCTGAAGTCGAATCGCCAGGCGCTCGACGTCGTTCTCGAGGCCGTCGGAAAGACGGGGCTTCGCGCCGGATCCGACGTGTTCCTCGCGCTCGATGTCGCGTCGAGCGAGCTGTGGGACAACGGCAAATACGTCTTCAAGAAATCCGGAGAACCGACGCGCACGCCCGATCAGATGGTGGAGCTCTACGCCGACTGGGTGCGCCAGTATCCGATCATCTCGATTGAAGACGGAGTCGCCGAGGGAGACTGGGACGGTTGGAAGGCGCTGACACGCGCGATTGGCGATCGTGTGCAGCTCGTTGGCGACGATGTGTTTGTGACCAACCCAGAGATCCTTCGCAAGGGAATCGCCGAGGGCGTTGGCAACGCGTTGTTGGTCAAGCTGAATCAGATCGGTACGGTCTCGGAAACGCTCGACGCGATCGCGATGGCGCGAGACGCGCGTTACGCGACGATCATCTCCCACAGGTCCGGCGAGACCGAGGACAGCACGATCGCGGATCTGGCAGTCGCCACATCTGCGGGTCAGATAAAGACGGGATCGGCAAGCCGCAGCGATCGAACAGCGAAGTACAACCAGTTGCTGCGAATCGAGGAAGAGCTCGGGAGCGCGGCTCGCTACGCTGGTCTTTCAGCGATCCGCCAGATCGCAGCAAACTGAGGGTGTCATGTATCGGTTGGTCCTGTTGCGCCACGGCGAGAGCACCTGGAACAAAGAGAATCGATTCACCGGGTGGACCGATGTCGATCTGAGCGACCGCGGTCGTGAAGAGGCCGCCGAAGCCGGACGCCTGCTGAAGGCTGAGAAATTCGAGTTCGACGTGGCGCACACGTCACTGCTCAAACGCGCTATTCGCACGCTCTGGATCGCGCTGTCCGAGATGGACATGATGTGGATTCCCGAGTGCCGTTCCTGGCGGTTGAACGAGCGGCACTACGGTGCGCTACAGGGGCTGAACAAGGCGGAAACCGCGGCGAAGCACGGTGACGCGCAGGTAAAGATCTGGCGCCGCAGCTACGACATTCCACCGCCACCGCTGACTCTGGATGACCCGCAGCATCCGTCACGCGATCGCCGGTACGCCGGCCTGAAACCGAACGAGTTGCCGCTGACCGAATCGCTCAAGGACACGGTCGCCAGGTTCCTTCCGTACTGGCACTCTTCGATTGCTCCCGACATCAAGGCTGGAAAACGGGTCCTGATCGCTGCGCACGGTAACAGCCTGCGCGCCCTCGTCAAGTATCTCGATCACACCTCGGAGCAGGAGATCGTCGAACTGAATATCCCGACGGGAATTCCGCTCGTGTACGAGCTCGATGAGCAGCTGCAGCCGGTGAAGAAGTTTTACTTGGGGGATCAGGAGGCGGCGATGCGAAAGGCGGCCGCCGTGGCGAACCAGGCGCAGGCGCGGTAACCGACAGCCGACGGCGCGTTGCTATCGGCTGTCAGCATGAACTCTCAACTAGCCGTTATCGACTGCTTCCTTCGGCGCCTCTTCGCAGCCGATGCGCAGCGACCTCAGAAACCGGCGGTCGTTGGTGGTCAGGTCGAAACCGTTGCGGGCCGGCAGTAGACGGGCAGGCGTGGTGATCCGAGTCACGGCCGTTCCGTTGTTTCTGCTCACGAACCCGACCACAGCTTCGAGCGTCACTCTCATATCGAACCCAGCCTCACGTGCTTTGGCGCGGCAGGCCTCGACTTGAGCGTTCTCGGCGACAGCGGCGGCAATCGCGTCGGCCAGCTCTTTTGCGAACCGGTTCACGACGTCATCCATTCCTGCTTCCTCCTCATCCGCACCGGGCCGGGATCCGGAGCGTACCCCAATCCGAACCTGCACTAACCGGGGAGGTTGGCAGGGATTGAGCGCCAAAAGTATTCATTTGCAGGGGTTTAGCCTCACAAAGGCTGCGGGCATTGTAGAGGGTCGGTCCCGAGGTGTCAACAAACCGGCCCGACGGCAACCACTCACTGTGCAGCGCCATCTGTAATCGCCTGATACACAAGGGCTTGAGTTAAGATGCCGCCGACCCCCAACATGCAACCCCCGTCGAGCTCCCGTTTCTATTCGACACCGGATGATGTTGCCGGGATCGACCCGGAAGCCGACATCGGTTCGCCGGGCGGGTTTCCGTTCACGCGCGGGATCCAGCGCGACATGTATCGCGGCCGTCCGTGGACCATGCGCCAGTACGCTGGCTTCGGGACCGCGGCTGAATCAAACAGGCGATACCGATACCTGCTGTCGCAGGGCGTGATGGGGCTGAGCGTGGCCTTCGACCTGCCCACGCAGATCGGATACGACTCCGATCATTCGCTCGCGGCAGGCGAGGTGGGGCGGGTCGGCGTCGCAATCGACTCGATCGAAGACATGGACGTCCTGTTCGCCGACATCCCGCTGGACCGCGTGTCTACCTCGATGACGATCAACTCGACCGCCATCATCCTGCTCGCGATGTACGTGGCAGTCGCGAAGCGACGGGGTATTGCGCCGGCCGCGCTTGCGGGGACCGTCCAGAACGACATCCTCAAGGAGTACGTCGCCCGCGGCACGTTCATCTATCCACCGCGCCCCTCGCTCCGGATCGTCACGGACATCATGCGGTTCTGCGCCGAACACGTGCCGAAGTGGAACTCGATCTCAATCAGCGGCTACCACATTCGGGAAGCGGGCTCGACCGCGGTTCAGGAGGTGGCGTTCACGCTGGCAAACGGGATCGCCTACGTCCAGGCCGCTATCGATGCCGGTCTCGACGTCAACGTGCTGGGTCAACGCCTCTCGTTCTTCTTCAACGTCCACAACAATTTTCTCGAGGAAGTCGCCAAGTTTCGTGCAGCCAGACGTCTGTGGGCGCGCATCATGCGCGAACGGTTCGGCGCGCGCGAACCGCGTGCCCAACAACTGCGGTTCCACGCGCAGACTGCCGGCAGCACCCTCACTGCCCAACAGCCAGACAACAACGTGGCGCGCGTCGCCATTCAGGCGCTCGCGGCGGTTCTCGGTGGCACGCAGTCCTTGCACTGCAACGGTCGCGACGAAGCGCTCGGTTTGCCCACGGAACAGAGCGCCACGATCGCTCTCCGGACGCAGCAGATTCTTCTTCACGAGAGCGGCGTCGCGTCCACTGTCGATCCGCTGGGCGGCGCATACGCCATCGAGGAGCAGACCACCCGGATCGAGCAGGACGCCATGCAACTTCTTGCTCGTATCGATGATGCGGGAGGTACGCTGTCGGCCATCGAATTAGGCCTCATCCAGCGTGAGATTCAGGACTCGGCCTATCGCGCGCAGCAGGCGCTCGAGCGCGGCACTGACATCGTCGTCGGCATCAACCAGTTCAGCGACGCGGACCCTCGATCGATGGACCTCTTCGCCCTCGATCCGACAGTCGAACGGGACCAGGTGGTGCGTCTGCAGGCATTCCGCGCCGGGCGAAGCGCTACTGAGTATCGTTCGGCCCTGGAGGCGGTCGAGGAGGCCGCCCGCAACGGCGACAACCTCGTTCCCGTGGTCATCGACGCCGTCGAAAGAGGCGCCACGCTTGGGGAGATTTCCGACGCATTGAGACGCATCTTCGGCGAATACCAGGACTCTTCGGGTGCGTGAACACGAATGACGCCGCTTCTCGATGTCCGGCGTCTGACAGTCGTGTTCGAACGCCCGGGCTCCGCGGTGAAAGCCGTCGATGATCTGAGCTTTTCGATTCAGCCTGGCGAGACACTCGGGCTCGTCGGCGAGTCGGGCAGCGGTAAATCAGTCACCGCGCTGGCCATCCTCAGATTGCTTCAAGCGCCAGGCAACGTGACGGCGGGCCAGGTGCTCTTCGAGGGACGCGACCTGCTGCAGTTATCGGAGCCCGACATGCGATCCGTCCGCGGCGGCCGCATTTCGCTTATCTTCCAAGAGCCGATGACGGCGCTCAACCCGACGATGCGCGTTGGGGATCAGATTGCTGAAGGACTGACCTCTCACGGAGTTGAGAAGAACGAGTCCCGTCGGCGAGTCGTCGAACTGCTCGAAGCAGTGCGCATTTCTGATGCGGCGACCAGAGCGCGAGACTACCCACACCAACTGTCAGGCGGTATGCGTCAGCGCGTGATGATCGCTATCGCCCTCGCGTGCCGGCCACCACTCGTCATCGCGGATGAACCGACAACGGCTCTCGACGTGACGATTCAGGCGCAGGTGCTCGAGATGCTCGGCGAGTTGAAGGAGCGCTTCAATCTCGCGCTGCTTCTGATCACTCACGACTTCGGCGTGATCGCAGAGATGGCCGACCGTGTCGCCGTGATGCGCAGCGGGCAACTCGTCGAAGAAGGCCCCGTACGCCAGATTCTCCGCGCGCCGGCGCACGAGTACACGCAGCGCCTGGTCCGCGCCGTTCCGGGGATGAGCAAGCGCTGATGCCGCTGCTCGAGGTCCGTCACCTCGTCAAGCACTACTCGCGCGGCGGCGGTCTCTTCGCGCCTGCACCCACCGTCGTGCGTGCCGTTGACGACGTGAGCTTTCACGTGGACGAAGGCGACATGTTCGGTCTCGTAGGCGAATCAGGGAGCGGCAAGAGCACCACGGGCCGCTGCATCCTGAGACTCGTTGAGCCTGACAGCGGCGAGGTGCTCTTTCGAGGCGAGAACGTGCTGGGGTTCTCTCGCAAACGAATGCGGCTGGCGCGCCGCGAGATGCAGATCGTCTTCCAGGATCCGTACTCCTCGCTCAATCCACGCATGCGTGCAGGAGACATCGTCGAGGAGCCGCTCATCATCCACGGATTGGGCGGGCCGGCCGAGCGCGCGGCTCGCGTGAGCCAGTTGTTCGCGCTTGTCGGTCTCGAGCCAGCGCATCTCACGCGATATCCGCGCGAGTTCAGCGGAGGGCAGCGGCAGCGAATCGGAATCGCGCGCGCACTCGCCCTCAACCCGGCGCTCATCGTCGCCGACGAACCGGTCTCTGCCCTCGACGTGTCGATTCAGGCGCAGGTGATCGAACTGCTGGTGGACCTCAGGTCGCGGCTGCGATTGACCTACCTGTTCATCGCCCACGATCTGCGGCTTGTCGAGAACATCTGCAACCGCGTCGCGGTGATGTATCTCGGAAAAATTGTGGAGATGGGCGAGACAGGGGCGCTGTTCAGGAATCCGACCCACCCGTATACCCGGGCACTTCTCAGTGCCGTTCCGCGGCTCGATCCCGACGCACCACGGACCCGAATCGAGTTCGATGCCTCGTCCTTCCGTCGAGAAACCCCGATGCGAGAGATCGGGGCCAGCCACTGGGCAGCCGTCTGATCAGGCGGCCTGTCGGACGTCCTTCTCGACCTTCCCGTCTCGAATGTGGATGGTGCGGCGCGCGAAGGCGGCAACTTCCGCCTCGTGGGTGACCAGGACGATTGTATTGCCCGCCTCGTGAAGACGGGCAAACAACGCCATGATTTCAGTGCCGGTTTTGGAGTCGAGATTACCCGTCGGCTCGTCGGCCAGCAGAATTGAAGGGTTATTGACCAAAGCCCTCGCGATCGCGACACGCTGCCGCTGCCCACCCGACAACTCATTGGGGCGATGCCCAATTCTTGACGTCAATTCCACCTTGTCGAGCGCGGCTCGAGCCCGCTGATTACGATCTTTCCCCTGGACTCCTGCGTACACGAGCGGCAACTCCACATTCTGAAGGGCAGTTGCCCGAGGAAGAAGATTGAACGTCTGGAAAACAAACCCGATCTCCTGGTTCCGGATTCGGGCCAGCTCGTTGTCGTTCATCTGGCTCACCTGCTTGCCGTTCAGCAGGTAGCTTCCTTTGCTTGGCGTGTCGAGGCAGCCGATCAAGTTCATCAACGTCGACTTGCCCGACCCTGACGGCCCCATGATGGCCACGTACTCTCCGCGCTCGATGCCAATGGTCACGCCACGGAGCGCGTGAATCTCCTCTGAGCCCATCACATAGGTCTTCCAGAGGTCCTGTGTGTCGATGAGTGCCATTCGTCTCAGTGTGCCTCAGTCTGCGTCCGCGTGCCAGACAGCACTCACTACGGCAGCGCGCGCAACCCTGTTCCAGAGCTGAGCGCACGTGTGCGAGTGTTCTGTTTCTGAACAAATGTGAAATCGCGAGAAATTGCGGGAGCAATAGCCTCATTTATCAACAACTTACAGTGTCTTTGACCTGTTGGCCATGTTCCATTGTTAAACATGAGACGGCGAATGTGTCCTCGGTGAAATTGCCGGCAAAGTCTCGCAAGTATCGTCCGATAAGTCACTTGAGGGTCGTTGAGCGACGCTGGCTCGAGTTGGCGCGCTCCGTGCTCTATTGTCCTGCAACGGTTCTCTAGTCAGGGCAATTCAACGAAGAGTGTTACAAGGCGGAACAACCCGCTAAGGAGACGAACGTGAAGCTTTCGAAGACGGTTGCGGTGGTGGGAATGAGTGCGGCGGTGGCGTTTGCAGGGTTTGGTTCGACGACGAACGCTGCCACGGCAACCGCGAACCTGGCGGTCAGTGCGACGGTGACGAACAACTGCACGATCAGCACTGTGGCGCTGGCGTTCGGGTCCTATGATCCGGTCGTCGCAAATGCCTCGACCAATCTGGACGGAACCGGTAGTGTTGTTGTCTCCTGCACGAAGGGCTCGACGGCGACGATCGGTCTCGGTAACGGAGCGAACTACTCGAGCGGTCGCCGCATGGGCGACGGCGCGACCAACTTCCTCACGTACGAGCTGTATCAGGATGCCAGCCGCGCGACCGTGTGGGGTAACAGCGGCGCGGGACTGCTCTCGCCGGTGGCTGCGCCTTCGAAGGCAGCGCGCACGTTTACGGTGTACGGTCGAGTGACGAGCAACCAGGACGTGCCGGCCGGTAGCTACAACGACACCGTCGTCGCCACCGTCAACTTCTAAGCGGGTCGAGTCGCGAGTTGGAGACAGGCACATGCAACAGCTTTTTCCGCTGCCGCTCCGAGTCGCGCTCAAGGTGCTTCGTTATCAGGTAGCGGCCCTCGTCGCTGCCTCGATCATCGGTGGAGGGCCGTGGACGTTCAATGCCGATGCGGCGACGTTCACGGTCGAGCCCACGCAGATCGCGTTCGCGAACCGGACGACCAGCGTGCTGTTGACGCTGCGCAACGAGAGCACCGACACACTCCGCTTCGAACTATCCGTCTTCAAGTGGGCACAGTCCCCGTCGGGCGAGATGCAACTCGAACCGACGGAGGACATCGTCTTTTTTCCTGCGCTGCTGACGCTCGCACCTGGTGAGAGCCGTCGCGTCCGCGTCGGCAGCGCAACGGAGTTCGATACGCGTGAGAAGACGTATCGGATCTTCGTAGAGGAGCTCCCACCTCTGGATCGCCAGACGAGCGGTGTCCGTGTGTTGACGAAGATGGGAATCCCGATCTTCATGAAGCCGGCAAAGCAACTTGCCACTGCGAACCTGACGAACCTCGGTCAGAAGAGCGGCAAGTTCTTCTTCACGTTGATCAATGAAGGCACGGTTCACTTCGTGCCCCAGGACATTCGCGTCCGCGGCTTCGCAGGATCCACAGCCGCCGTCGACACCAAACTCGACGGCTGGTACATCCTCGCGGGTGGACGCCGCGACTTTGACGTCGCGTTTCCAGCAGCTGAATGCTCACGGATTACCTCCGTGACCGTTGACGTTCAGCTCGGGTCGGAGTCACTGCAGGAACGCCTGCAGACGCCGAGCGGCGTGTGTTCACGCTGAGAGCGCTCCGCCTCTTCCCCGCCCTGTTCGCGCTGCTCGTTCTGCTCTCACCAGACAAGGCGGTCGCGCAAAGCCAGCGTGCCGTCCTCGAGATCCTGGTCAATCAGGTTTCAGCCGGCGAGTCGCTCGTCGTGCTGCGCGGGTCCGATGCGCTCGTCAGCGTGCAGACACTGACGAACGCTGGCTTGCAGGGGTTCGAAGGCGAGCGCGAGCCGATCGGCGCGCAGGAGTTCGTCTCACTGAGCTCGCTGGCACCGACCGTCTCCTTCCGTGTCGACGAGCGGGACCTGCGACTGCACATCACCGCAGACCCAAGCATTCTGGGTGAGCAGGTCCACGACCTGTATTTCGGTGCGCCCAAGAACCTCGTCTACAAGGCAAACACGTCAGGCTTCGTCAACTACGCAGTCAACTACACCAGCAACGAACAGACGGACGTCTTTACCGAGTCCGCATTGAGCGTGCGCGGCGCGCTTCTCTACAACACGGTCTCGGCGAACAATTTCGGCGCGACGCGTGGGCTGACGAGCCTCACGATCGACGAGCGATCGGCGATGCGCCGCTGGACGTTCGGCGACAATCTCGGGTTCACCGGGCCGCTCGGCGGCGACTCCTGGATTGCGGGCGTCACGGTCGCGAAGGAGTTCGCGATCAATCCGTACTTCGTGCGTTATCCGCAGCTGTCGGTGTCCACGCCGATCTCGGTGCCGTCCGTCCTCGAGGTTCAGGTCAACGGCCAGGTTGTGAGCCGTGAGCAGGTTGCCCCGGGCATGCTGGACGTTCGCAACCTGCCGCTGACGCTTGGCCGCAATGATGCGCAGGTCATCGTTCGTGATGCGTTCGGCGTCGAGCGCGAGTTGTCGTCCACCTTCTACCTGACGACGAACGCTCTCTCGAAGGGCGTGCAGGACTATCAATACAGCGTCGGTTTCCGGCGAGCAGGCGTCGGAGAGAAGAGCTGGGACTACCGCACGCCCGTTGCCCTCGCCCGCCATCGCATCGGCATCACGGATACCGTCACCGCAGGCGGTCGCGTCGAAGTGCAACCGGGCCGGTTGTACAGCGGCGGGCCATCACTGAACCTGAGACTGCCGATTGGCGAAGTAGAGGCGGCCGCCTCGATGAGCAGCAAGCGCGGACTCATGGGCAGTGCCGGGCTCGTCGGGTTCAGTTTCAACGGCCGTCCTTTCAGCGCGGGTGGATCCGTGATGGCGGCCAGCCGCAACTATGCGACGCTGACGCCGAACCCGGTTGGCGAGGACCCGAAGACGGAAGTGGCCGTCTTTGCGAGCGCGAACTTTGGCGGGCCGCTGAGCGTCACCGCCCAGCACTCGCTGCGGCGACTGTATCAGGGCGTGACTCGCCAGCGCACCGGCGCGCTGGCCACGGTCCAACTCGCGCGCAACATCGAGTTCACCGCAAGCGTGACGCGCGTGCGTGACGAGCGCGGCAACGGTCGCGAGGCGTACGCCGGCATCGCCATCCTGTTTGGCAAGAGCACCGCGTCGGTCGCGCATGTTTCGGACAGCCGCGGCAATCGGGCGACCTTCGATGCGCAGCGCTCGCTGCCGGTGGGCGAAGGCTACGGCTATCAGATGCACGCCGAGAGCGGAACCAACGGCAACGCGACCGGCGTCGCGCGTTATCAGACGCAGTTCGGTCGCTACGAGCTGAGACAGGAACGGCTGAACGGCGAATCGAACACGACCGTGAGCGCATCCGGATCGATTGTGGGGATCGGCGGGGGCGTGTATGCCTCGAGGCCCGTGCAGGACAGTTACGCGCTCGTGAGAATCCCGGGCGTCGAAGGCGTTCGGGCTTTCGCCAGCCACCAGGAAGTTGGCAAGACGGGAAGGAAGGGCGACCTGTTGGTGCCCGACCTGCACGCCTACTATGCGAACATTCTGGACGTGGCAGACGGCGATATCCCGCTTCAGTACGCGGTGCCCGATGTCGGCCAGACGCTCGCACTGCCGTATCGCGGCGGCGCGGTGGCCCTCTTCGATGTGCAGAGAGTGCAGCGTGTCGTCGGATCGATTACGGTCGCCGAGGGTGGCGAGGCTCGCGTCCCGGCCTACGGTGAAATCACGGTGACGACCAAGGGCCGTGAGTTCAGCTCACCGATCGGCGGCACCGGCAGGTTCTACTTCGAGGATCTGGCGGCAGGCACGCACTCGGCTGTCGTTCGCGACAAGGACGGCAAGGAGTGCACGCTCACCATCACAGTGCCATCCTCTGACGGCACGATCGTCAATCTCGGATCGCTGCGATGCAACGCACGCTGATTCGTGCGCTGGGGCAGGCGGCGATCGTTGCGGTGATCTGGTTGCTCAGTACGTCGAGCGCCTTCGCGCAGGCCTCGTGCACGATCTCCACGACATCGGTCGCCTTCGGCAACTACAACGTCTTCACGTCGACTGCGACCGACTCGACCGGCACGGTCACGTTCCGCTGCAATGCGACGGCCGCAAACATCTGGATCTCGTTGAGCGACGGCTCGAGCACCACCTTCTCGCCGCGAACGTTGCGCAAGGGCAGCGAGATCCTGCAATACAACTTGTACAGAAATGCCGCGCGCACCACCATCTGGGGCGACGGTACCGGTGGGACGTCCGTCTACACGAACAGCAATCCGCCCAATAACAGCAACGTCAGCGTCACGATTTACGCACGCATTCCGGCACAGCAGGATGTGAGTGCGGGTAGTTACACAGACACCGTTTCGGCGGTGATCAACTTCTAGAAGTTGACGGTCGCGACTTCGAGGTCTGTTTCGCTCGCGCCGCGATACGGGTTCGTCGGAACCTGAAGCCGCAGCAATTTCCCCGCATCATCAGATCGACTATCGAGTTGGCGCCTCAGATTTGAGGCCGCACCGGACGCGCACGTCAGGTCCAACCTCGCCGAGCCCTGCGCAACCGAAGTCGCGCGCACCGCGCAGGACCGCACCACTGTCACGCCTACCGTGAGCATGGCGCTGCTCGAACCAGCTACAACGGGTGTCGCACCCAGGACGAGTGCGGTAAGAATCGCCGGCAACAGGGACCGAGAAGGTCTGCGCATGTCACCCCCCGAAGATTCACGAACCCAGCCACGGCGGCCGGCCGGAATTATCCTTCCAACGGCTTGATTCGTCGAGGGATTCGGGCCTCCGTGCAGTCACGTGCACCTCGGCCGCACGCGTGCGCCGTGCGCGTCCCGCACGACTGTGCGCGCACACCGCCCTAGTGCTCGTCTTGGTACTGCTCCTTCAGCTTCGCGACGACTGCTGGATCGGCAAGCGTCGTCGTATCTCCGAGCGCCTTCCCTTCGGCGATATCGCGAAGCAGGCGACGCATGATCTTTCCCGATCGCGTCTTTGGCAGGTCTGCTGAGAAGATCACATCGTCGGGCCTCGCGATCGCGCCAATCTTCTTCACGACGTGATCCTTCAACTCGGCAACCAGGCTCTCGCTCCCTTGCGCGCCCTCGCGCAGTGTCACGAACGCTGCAACGGCTTGTCCCTTGATCTCGTGCGGCCGGCCGACGACCGCGGCTTCGGCGACGCGCGGATGATCGACGAGCGCGCTCTCGACTTCCATCGTGCCGATGCGATGACCCGCGACGTTCAGCACATCATCGACTCGACCGAGCAGCCAGAAGAACCCATCCACATCTCGTTTCGCACCGTCCCCGGTGAAATAGATATCAGGCGTCCAGCGACTCCAGTACTGCGTCACGTAGCGGTCGGGATCGCCGTAGATCCCGCGGAGCATTGACGGCCACGGTCGCGTGAGCGCAAGCAGTCCGCCGCCCGCGCCCTGAATGCTGTCGCCGCGATCGGTTTTGATTTCCGCTTTGATACCAGGGAACGTCCGGGTGGCTGATCCAGGCTTTGTCTTCGTGATCCCCGGTAGCGGCGAGATCATGATGGCGCCCGTCTCCGTCTGCCACCACGTATCTACGACAGGGCACCGTTCGCCGCCGATGTAACGGTGATACCAGACCCAGGCCTCAGGGTTAATTGGCTCGCCCACTGATCCGAGAAGTCGCAAGCTCGTGAGGTCACGGCCGGTCGGCCATTCGGTTCCCCATCGCATGAACGCGCGGATCGCCGTCGGCGCGGTGTAGAAGATAGTGACGCCGTAACGCTCGATGATCTGCCAGAAGCGATCCTTGCGCGGCCAGTCTGGCGCACCCTCGTACATCACAACGGTCGCGCCGTTTGCGAGCGGCCCATAGACGACGTAGCTGTGACCCGTGACCCAGCCGATATCTGCCGTGCACCAATACACGTCCTCTTCCTTGAGATCGAACACCCACTTCGTCGTCGCGTAGGTGCCGACAAGGTAGCCGCCCGTCGTGTGGACGATGCCCTTCGGCTTTCCCGTTGTGCCCGAGGTGTAGAGGATGTAGAGCATGTCCTCTGCATCCATCTGCTCCGGCTCACAGTGATACGAGGCGTCCAGCATGAGGCGGTGATACCAGTGGTCGCGTCCTTCCTTGACGTGGATCTCCACGGGAGAGCCCTGCAACCGCTGGACGATGACGACGTCCTTGATCGATGGCGTGCCCTTCAAGGCCTCGTCGGCCATCTGTTTGAGAGGCACAACCTGACCGCGACGCCATCCGCCATCCGCCGTGATGAGCAGCGTGCACTGCGCATCGTTGATGCGATCGCGCAGCGACTCCGAGCTGAAGCCACCAAAGA
>Ga0315912_10002898_pt1 | contig 17651 bp, 17 predicted proteins | sample VfabasoilMG_FD_204469 | JGI IMG/M metagenome (GOLD analysis project Ga0315912, IMG submission 204469) | Garden soil microbial communities collected in Santa Monica, California, United States - V. faba soil | ecosystem: Environmental > Terrestrial > Soil > Garden | place: USA: California...
CGCCGAGCTCGAGCGCGCCGCCGCAATCGTCGCCGCCTACGAGAAAGCCGGCGGCAACGTGGTCGAATACCAGGGCAAGATGGTCGAAGGCCCGATCGTCAAATCCGCCCAGCGCCTGCTGGCCCTCGCCCGGCGCTGACTAGCGCTTTCGTTCCTTCTCGTAGCGGTCGTAGTCCGGCAGGCGGTCCTTCGAGCCTTCCTGGATCGTTCCTTCCCTCGATTGATCGCGCAATTCTACGTGCCGGCGATGAGGTCCCGCATCCAGCTGGCGGTGCGGACGGCGCCGCCAAAACTATAGAGATGGACGCCGGCGATATTGCTCGGCTGGTGGCTGGCGCTGTAGCGCGCGACGGCCTCGACATGCTCGCGCGGGTCGGTGTGGGTCACGAGCTTCGCGATGCCGGTTCCCAGGTTGCGCAGCGCGCGCAGCGAGACGCTGACGCCGCAGCGCTGGGCGTAGCGCGCGAGCGCGATGGGATCGGTCGGGCCGGCGATGCCGACATAGACCGAGGCGCCGGGCGCGGTGCGGGCGAGATGGGAGCAGAACTCGACGATGCGCGCCGGGGCGAAGGAGAACTGGGTGACGACGTAAAGTCCGAGTCGTTGTTCCGCCGCCAGCTTTGCCTTGCGGCTAAATGCTTCTTGAAGAGAAACGGCGGAAATCTTCGGGTGGCCTTCCGGGTAGCCCGCCACGCCGATTTCGCGGATGCCGCAATCGGTGAGCAGGCCCTCTTCCAGGATCTGCAGGCTGTCGGCGTACGGGCCCTTCGGTTTCGGCAAGTCGCCGCCAATCAGCAGGACACGATGTATCCGGTGCTGCTCGACGCATTGCTTGAGAAAAACCCTGAATTCCTCCTTGTCGAGGATGCGGCGCGCCGAGACGTGCGGCACCGGATCGAGCCCGGCCCTGCTCAGCGCCGCGACCATCTCCAGCGTGCGGGACAACGGCAGGCCGGGAAGCGAAGGAACATAGACGCAGGTTCCGGCGGGCAGCAGCGCCGCCACGGCATCGGCCTGGTGCATCTCGCGCGGCGATATTTCCAGCGAACCGCCGGCGACCAGCTCGGCGAGGCGCGCATGCTGGACGGATTCAGTCGCGTTTGCGGGATACGACATAGGACTCATCCTGGAACCACAGGCTGCCATGCTTCTGCAGCACTTCGCGCGTCGCGTCGAGGTAGTGCGTCTTGCCGAGAACCTCGCTCAGGCGCTGGTCGTCGATCTGCGCGACGTAGATGGCGGCGTTCCACGCGGCGAACAGCGTCGAGGTGCCGATGCTCGAGGAGATTTCGCTGGGCAGCGTATGCATGTCGTAGCGGAAGAGCGAGCGCGCGTCGGCGTAGGTGTTGAAGTTGTAGCGCCGCGAATCCTTGCCGAGTTCGGTCTTCACCGCGCGCAGCAGGTCGTGGCGGCTCTGCGTGTAGGGGTTCTCGCCCGGCCAGACCTTCTGGATGATCTCGATGCCGGGATCCTGGCCGTGCGAGTGGATGCCGAGCAGGCGCCCGCCCTTGCCCAGCGCACGCACCAGCGGCGATACCACTTTCTGCGCCTTGAATTCCAGCGGCGCGCGCAGCCGGTAGGGCTGCGAGGCGATCACCATGTCGTAGTCGGCGCGGCCGGCGCCGCGCTTCGGGATCACGTCGTCGAGCAGGAAGCGGTAGTCGTCGCGGTAAAGTACCAGGGCGACGGGCTGCTCGTACATCGGGTTGCCGGATTTCGGATTCGCCTTGGCCTGCCAGTTCTTGGCGAGGAACGGCTCGAGCGCCGCGATCTGCTCGCTGAATTCGTGCGAGGTGGACCCGGACAGCGCGGCCTCGTGCCAGACCATCGAGGTGGCGGCGGCGACGGCGCGCGGCGTGAGCCACGGCGCCTCGGTGTAATACATGTTCGTGACCACGAGGACCGTGGCCGGGTGTTCGAACAGGCGGTCGGCCATCTTGCGCAGCGACAGCCGCACGTCCTCCAGGCTGATTTCCTTGCCGACGATGTAGAACGGCACCGTGGCGAAGCGCCGGTGCATCTCGCGCATCACGTTCGCGAGCACCGTGCCGTCGCCCATGCCGGCGTCGAACACGCGCACCGCGGGCGGCTGCGGGTGGATATGGCCGAGCTCGAGCCCGACGCGGCGCGCGACGACGTCCTTCTCGCTGCAGGTGTTGACGAACAGCAGGTATTTCTGGCGGTTGTCGAAGAAGCGGAAATTCTTTTCCGACGACACCGACTCCCGCGCCGCCGGGGCGAGCGCCGGCTGCGGCGCGCTCGCGCGGATCAGGGGCATCAGTTCAGGCGGTGCGTCGCCCGCATCGGCACCGCCATGCCTGGTGATGAAGGTGTTGACTCGCTGCAGCGTCTCGGGGGTAACGCGCGCGCCGTCGCGCAGGCGCGCGACGAACTTGCCGTCGTTCACCGCGCGCCGGCCGAAAGTGGATTCGGCCATGCCGGTGCGCCGGCAGAAGTCCGATATGCTCCCCAACAGCGTGCCGCCTACGACCTGCATTTCTCCTCCTCCAGAGCCCGCAAAGCATGCGCGTCGCAAGTGTGGGACATCAACCACAAGTCTTGCACTGCAAAAGATGGGCGCGATCCCACTATGTTAAATCAATGAGTTCCACCATCAAGCTCGGGGACCTGACGGTCAGCCGGCTCGGTTTCGGGGCCATGCGCGTCTGCGGTCCCAATGTCTGGGGCCCACCCAGGGACCGGGCGGGCGCGCTGCGCGTCTTGCGGCGCGCCTATGAGCTGGGGTGCAATTTCTTCGACACGGCGGATTCCTATGGGCCGCACGTGGACGAGGAACTGATCGCCGAGGCGCTCCATCCCTACCCGAAGGACCTGGTGATCGGCACCAAGGGCGGGCTCGTCCGCCCCCACGCGCACGCCTGGGATTCGGACGCCCGGCCCGAGCACCTGCGCCGCGCGCTCGACGGCAGCCTCAAGCGCCTGAAGCTCGAGCGCATCGACCTCTACCAGCTGCACGCGCCGGACCCGAAGGTACCGTTCGAGGATTCGGTAGGCGTGCTCGCGGAACTACAGAGGGCAGGAAAAATAAGGCACGTGGGGATTTCCAACGTGAGCGTTGCACAGCTTCATCAGGCGATGAAGATCGTCAAGGTCGTTTCCGTCCAAAACGAATACAACATCGAGGACCTGAGTTCGGAAGCCGTGCTCAAGGCCTGCGAGAAACTCGGCATCGCCTTCCTGCCGTGGTATCCGTTGGGAGCGGGGACGGCTCTACGCTCTTCAAAGGTAAAGGATCTGATGAAAAAACTGAAAGCCACCCCTGCGCAAATCGCTATCGCGTGGCTCTTGGCGAAATCACCGGCAATGCTGCCGATTCCGGGAACGAGCAACCTGCAGCACCTGGAAGAGAACGTCGCCGCGGCGGCGATCAGGCTACCGTAATCGTTTCCCTGGCCGTGTCGCGCACGCCGTTGTCGTCCACCCAGCTGAACTCGAACTCGCCGGAGGCTTCCACGCGCGTCGGGAACTGCAGGTACGGATTGGCGGCGATGCCGGGCGAGAGCTCGGCACGGAAGATTTCCTCGCCGTTGTAGCGGCAGACGAAGGAGCGGATCGCGTTCTTCGGCACCTTGCGCATGTCGGAGTCGAGGCGAAAGCCGGTCTCCATCGGGTGCTGGATCAGGATTCCCACCTGGATCACCTCGCCGCGCTTCGCCTCGCGCGGCAGCTGGATGCGCGCCGCCATCAGCCGGTCCCGTCGATGCAGGCCGAGAGCGTGACCACCACGTCCGCGGTTTCCATCCACCAGGAGCCGCCAGACATCTCGGCGAGCGCCACCACGCGCTGGCTGCCGGCGAGGCGCACGCGCGAGCTGATCTCCGCCACGCCGGCGCGCGGGCCGAGGTGGAACACCGCCATCTCGCGCTCCGGATTGCGCTCCGACAGCAGGCGGATGCTGCGCACGTGGTCGGCCGGCGTCATCGGGCTCTGCACGGCGATCTTCACCGGCACCGAGTTGCCGTTGTCGGCGAGCAGCGGCAGCTCGAGCTTCACGCGCCCGCGCCGGGCCGCGACGCCCCCGGTGACGCTTTTCGCCAGCGCATCCGGGTTGAAGCTCGAGAAGTACTCATCGCGGGACTGCGCCTGCGCGACCAACGGCAGGCCAACGACTGTCGCGAGGAACGCGCGGCGCTTCAAGCGAGCTCGAACCCCTGCTTGGTGAGCGGCAGGGAACGCACGCGCTTGCCGCTGGCGGCGAAGATCGCGTTGCAGATCGCCGGTGCGATCGAGGCCTGGCCGGGTTCGCCGATGCCGCCCCAGAAGCCGCCCGTGGGCGCGAGCACCACCTCGACCCTGGGCATCTCGCGCAGCCGCATCATGCGCTGGTCGTGGAAGTTGGATTGCTCGACGCGCCCCTCCTTGACGGTGATTTCGCCCCAGAACATCGCCGTAAGCATGAACACTGCGCTGCCCTGCATCTGCGCAACGATGTTGTCCGGGTTGACGGCGTAGCCCGGATCGACCCCGAGCACCAGGCGCTTGATGTCCACCACGCCGACGGCGCTCACCGAGAGCTCCGCCACCACCGAGGTATAGCTGCCGTAGGCCTCGGTCGTCGCGATGCCCCGATGCACGCCCGCAGGCAATGCGGAACCCCAATTCGCGGCCTTTGCCGTTGCCTCAAGAATGGATCGTTCTTTCGACGAGGCGGGAAGCAGCGAAAGCCGATATTCGTAGGGGTCCTTGCCCGCGGCGCTCGCCAATTCGTCGATGAAGCACTCGCGCATGTAGGGATTCTGCGAATGCCCCACCGTGCGCCAGAACCCCACCGGCACGTGCGGATTGCGCTGCGCGTACTCGATGTTCACGTTCGGGATGGTGTACGGCTGGTCCGCAAACGACGCCACCGCCTGCGGATCGATGCCCTCCTTGAGCGGCAGCTTGAGCAGCGTGGCGATGATCGACGGCGCGGCCACGCGGGACTGCCAGGCCACCGGCATGCCCGAGGCGTCCAGCCCGGCCTTGAAGCGCACCAGGCTGATCGGCCGGTAGAAATCATGCTGCGTGTCCTCTTCCCTCGTCCAGAGCACCTTGACGGGGGTCCCTGGCATCGCCTTGGCGACCAGCACGGCCTGGCGCGTGTAGTCCTGCGCGCCGCGCCGGCCGAAGCCGCCGCCGAGCTGCATGCGGTGCACGAACACGTTTTCGAGAGGCACGCCGGCTACCGCGGCCGCCGTGGCGTGGGTCCCTTCGGCGTTCTGCGTCGACGTCCAGACGTCCACGCGCCCGTCCTTGATCAGCGCGGTGGCTCCCTGGGGCTCCAGCGTGGCATGGGCAAGGTACGGCGTGAAATACTCCGCTTCGATCACTTTCGCCGCGCCGGACATGGCCTGCGCCGCGTCCCCCTGCTTCTTGGCGGTGACCACCTCGGACTGCGCGTCCAGGCCCGCGCGCAACTGCTGCAGGATGCCTTCGCTCGAGACGGTCGCCGCGGGACCGTAGTCCCACACCACCGGCAGTTGGCGCAGCGCTTCCTTGGCGCGCCACCAGTTGTCCGCCACCACCGCGACGAAATCCTCCAGCGGAACTACCTGCAATACGCCGCGCCGCTTGGCGACCTTGCTGCCGTCGAACGATTTCACCTTGCCGCCGAACACCGGGCATTGCGCCACCGCGGCGTAGACCATGCCCGGAACCTGTGCGTCGATGCCGTAGCGCTGCTGGCCCATCACCGTGGCAGGAATGTCGACGCGCTGGATCGGCTTACCGATGACCTTCCAATCCTTGGCATCCTTCAGCTTCACTTCCCTGGGTGCCTCGAGCTTTGCGGCGGCGGCGGCCACCTTCCCGAACGACGTCTTGCGCCCGCTCGGACCATGCGTGATGACGTTGTTCGCCGCACTGCACTCGCCTTCCGGCACGCCCCAGCCTTTTGCCGCGGCGGTCACCAGCATGATTCGCGCCGTGGCCCCTGCGGTCCTCAGATATTGTTGCGACTGGCGGATGGTGCGGCTGCCGACCGCGGCCATGTCGCCCCACGCACGCTTGCGCAGCACCTGCGCGTTGGTGTCGGCATACTCCACCCGCACCTTGCTCCAGTCGCATTCCAGTTCCTCGGCGACGAGCTGCGCCGCGGAGGTCATGCTGCCCTGCCCCATCTCCGAGCGCGCGTAGCGGATGATCACCCGGTCGTCCGGCTGGACGACGACCCAGGCATTGATTTCAGGGGCGCCTTTTTGTGCTTCCACTGTTGAAAAACTGATCCCCAGGGAAAGGCCGCCACCCACCGCGGTGGATATTTTCAGGAAATCGCGTCGTGTCGTCATGGCGCTCTCCTAGGCCTTGGCCGGTTTCTTGGCTACGGCGTGGATCGCAGAACGGATCCGGGCGTAGGTGCCGCAGCGGCAGATGTTGGTCATCGATTCGTCGATGTCCTTGTCGGTCGGGTTTGGCTTCTTCCGCAGCAGCGCCACTGCCGTGAGGATCTGGCCGCCCTGGCAGTAGCCGCACTGCGGCACCTGGTGGTCGATCCAGGCCTGCTGCACCGGGTGCGGCTTGCCACCTTGCGCCAGGCCTTCGATGGTCACCACCCGCTTGCCTGCCGCCGCCGCCGCTGGATACGAGCATGAGCGCACCGGTTCGCCGTTCACCAGCACCGTGCAGGCGCCGCATTGCGCGATGCCGCATCCGAACTTGGGTCCCTTCACGTCGAGCACGTCGCGCAGCACCCACAACAGCGGCATTTCGGGCTCGACATCCGCCTCGCGCGGGCGACCGTTGACCGTCAACTTGACCATGATGGTTTTCTCCTCTGGGGACCGTGGTAATGTAAACGCATAGTCGGAGGAAAGTCATCCCATGATTCGAGCCTTAATTCTCATTCTCGCGTTTGCCGGCACTGCAGCAATCGCCCAGGAACCCTTTCCGAGCAAGCCCGTTCGCATCGTGGTGGGCTATTCCGCGGGCGGCGGCAACGACATCATCGTGCGCGTCATGGTGGCGGAAATGTCCAAGGGCCTCGGCCAGCCGGTGATCGTGGACAACAAGCCCGGCGCGCAGTCGATCATCGCCGCCGAGCTGGTCGCCAAGGCCGCGCCCGACGGCTACACCATCCTGATGGGACCGAGCGGGCCGATGACCATCAACCCGGCCACCTACTCGAAGCTGCCGTATTCGCCGCAGCGCGACTTCCTGCCGGTCTCGATGATCTGCTCGTTCCCGCTGATCGTCGCGGTCAACGCCGCGCTGCCGATCCGCAACATGAAGGAACTGATCGACTACGTGAAGGCGAACCCGGCGAAGGCGAACTACGCCTCGAGCGCCGGCATCTTCCAGATCACCACCGAAATGTTCAAGCAGCGCACCGGCACCGCCATCGAGATGATTCCCTACAAGAGCAGCGGCGAATCGATCCAGGCGGTCATCGGCGGCCAGGTGATGATGACCATCATCGATCCGCCGCCGACCACCGGGCCGCTCAAGGCCGGAACCGTGCGCGGGCTGGCGGTCACCTCGCCGAGCCGCCATCCGTCGTGGCCGGACCTGCCGACCATGGCGGAAGCCGGCGTGCCGGACATGGAAGTCCCGGTGTGGACCGCGCTGTTCGTGCCGGCGAAGACGCCGGCCGCGATCGTCGCGCGCCTGCAGCGCGAAGTCGCGCGCGTGGTGCAGACCGCCGAAGTCAAGGAGCGCTTCGCCGGCATGGGCCTCGACCCGGTGGGCGGCTCCTCCGAGGATCTCGGGCGCCGCGTGGCAGTCGACATCGAGAAATGGACCGCCGTCGCCAAGGCGGCGAACCTGAAGAACGACTAGATCTTCCCGTCGATCAGCACGAAGGCGATTCGCGCGGTCTGGTCCGAGCGGTTCGCCCAGGCGTGGTTGGTGCCGCGCTGGACGAGGACGTCGCCCTGGCGCATCAGCGTCTCGCCTTCGTCCATCACCGCCCAGATCTCCCCCTCCAGCACGATGGCATAGTCCACCGTCGCGGTGCGGTGCATGCCCGGGTGCTTGCCCGGGCGCGTGTCGTGGTCGGCATCCTTGAACATGCCGCCGAACGTCGCGTCGAGCCGGCGCTTGAGCTCCTTCGGGTCCTTCGGTTCCGGCGGGAAGTCGATGATCCGCAGGATGGTCCCGGTCCTGGGCGGAAGGATTCCCCGATGCTCCTGGATGTCATCGGAAGAAAAAATACTGGCGGGAGATTCCTGGGTCCGCCAGACATTCACCGCGCGGTAGCCGGGCCGCTCGGCGACCGTGCGAATCGCCTTGGCCGGCGCGTCCTCGATGACGCGCGACACCCCGTTGACGTCGTCTCCGGTAACGATCCTTCGGATATCAGGCAACTTCATGCCTTGCATACCTCATGCGTGTTTCCCTCATGTCGTCGCCCCGCAGCTCGCGCAAGGCATGGCCGACGAATTCCGCGGCCACGCCCTTGCGCCAGTAGAGGTCCAGGTCGGCATTGTCCATCGGCTTGGCGCGCGAAGCGACGAGGCGGCCGGCTTCCTCGATCACGTCATCCGTAAGGTCCTTGCCCTTCAGGAATTCTGCCGCCTTGTCGACCAGGAATGGACGGGAGGCAACCGCACCCAGAGCAATCCGGTACTCCCTGTCTTTCATGGCCGCGGCGACGCCGAGAACGGGAAAATCAAAGGCTCCGCGCCGCCGTAGTTTCCAGTAGGTGCTTTTCCAGTTTGAAAAGCTGATTTCAGTCAGGATTTCATCCGGCTTGCGCCTCAGGTAGTCGATGCCGTCGTTGTTGTAGAACTCCTCCAGCGCGACTTCCCTCGCCCCTTCCGCGGAGACCAGTTTCACCTTCGCGCCGATCGCCATCAGCGCCGGCGCACAGTCGGTGGATGACGCGGCAACGCAGCGCTTGCTCGCGGTGGCCACCCAGCAGATGTCGCCGTCCTTCTTCAGGCAGAAGTCGATCGCCTTGCGCCACTCGTAGTTCTGGTTGTAGTAGTTGCAGCGCGTGTCGAGACACAGGTTGCCGCCAATCGTGCCCATGTTGCGCAGGTGCACCGTGGCCACCTGGTGCGCCGCCTGGCGCAGGCCGAGAGGAAGGGCCTTCTTGCCGATGATTTCCGTCAGCGTGGTTGCAGCACCGAGGGAACTGCCGTTCATTTTCAGTGCTGGGATTTTCCTGAGTGAGACCAGAATCCTTGGCGCCATCTGCCGCCGTTTCATGTTCGGCAGCAGGTCGGTGCCACCCGCGATGATCATGGCGTTCGGCCCCTCGCCCGCGAGGATGCGCGCGGCCTCCGCGACCGTCGCGGGCGCGCGATACCCGAACCAAGGTAGCCGCATCATGCCTTGAGCTTCACTTTCGGGCGCTCGGATCCCTTGTCGGCATTTCCGTCGCCGCCTTCCCACGGTGGCGCGACCAGCACCGGATCAGGATAGGGAACGGACGGGAAATGCGTGGGTCCCACTCTCGCTTCCTCGCCATTCTTCTTCTTTTTCAAGGCAGCCAGTACCTTGTCCGGCGTAATCGGCAACTCATCGATACGCACGCCCACCGCGTCGTAGATCGCATTCGCCACCGCCGGCATCACCGGGAGCAGCGGCCCCTGCCCGGCTTCCTTCGCGCCGAACGGGCAGTTGGGATCCGGATCCTCGATCAGCACCGTATCCACGTCCGGCATGTCGAGCGAGGTCAGGCTCTTGTACTCGAGCAGCGACGGAATCTTGTGCACCAATGCGCCCGACAGTTTGGGCGGCAGGCGCCGGAAGATCTGCTCCTCCATCAACGCCTCCGACAGGCCCATGTAGACGCTGCCCTCGACCTGGCCGCGCGCGAGCACCGGGTTGATGGTCCGGCCGATGTCGTGCGCCACCCAGATCTTCGGCACCGTGATCCAGCCGGTCTTTTCGTCCACCTGTGTTTCCACCACGCAGGCGGTGTAGGAGTACGCCGGCGACGGCCCGACGCCGGCGCCCTTGTAGCGCCCCGGCGAGCGCGGCGGCTTGTAGGAGCCGACGCTGCCGATGGTGCCGAACTTCTCTTCGGCGAAACCCACGGCTTCCGCAAAAGTCAGAGATTTGGATTCAAAGAAAACCCTGCCATTTGCAAATTCAAGGCGTTCCGGCGCGATCTCCAGTTGCTCCGAAACCGCTTCCGCGATGAGTTTCTTGACCTTGTTGGAGGCGTCGATCGCGGCGTTGCCCATCATCACCGTGACGCGGCTGGAGTAGGAGCCCAGGTCCACCGGCGTGATGCCGGTGTCGCCGGTGACGCAGCGGATTTCGAACGGATCGATGCCCAGCACCTCGGCGACGATCGCCGCAAGCACGTCGTCCGAGCCCTGGCCGATCTCGGTCGCGCCGCAGAACACCGTCACCTGGCCGCTGCGGTCGAGCAGGAGCTGCACCGCCGACTGCGGCATCTTGTTCCAGTAGATCGGCAGGCCGGCGCCGGAGAGGTAGGAGCCGCAGGCGATGCCCAGGCCTCGCCCCGGACCGAGCTTCTTGTAGCGCGTCTTCCAGCCGGATCGTTCAACGACCTGCTTGATGCATTCCGCCAGGCCAATGCTGCCGACCTTCAGCCAGTTCGCGGTGATCGTATTGGGCTTGAGGACGTTTTTCAGGCGCAACTCGGCGGGATCCATGCCGAGCTTCTCGGCGATCTTGTCGAGCTGGATTTCCTGGCCGAAGCGCGGTTGCGGCGTGCCGTGGCCGCGCTTGGGGCCGCAGGGCGGCTTGTTGGTGAACACGCGCGCCGCGTCGAACTTGTAGCGCGGCAGCTCGTAGGTCACCGTCTGCAGCGCCCCGGTGTAGAAGGTGCTCGCGACGCCGTAGGAGCCATAGCCGCCGCCGTCCACCAGCGTCTGCAGGTGCATGCCGGTCAGCTTTCCTTCCTTGGTCACCCCGGTGCGGAACTTCATCAGCACCGGGTGGCGGCCGCGGTGCATGTAGAACACTTCCTCGCGGTTGAGGCAGATCTTGACCGGGCGGCCGAGCATCATCGCCGCTTTCGCCGCCACCATCTCGTGGTTGCAGACATCGCATTTGCCGCCGAAGCCGCCGCCGTTCGGCGTGGCGATGACGCGGACATGGGACGCCGGGATCTGCAGCACGCGCGCGAGGCAGCGGTGCACGTAGTGCGGCACCTGCGTCGAGGACCAGAGCGTGAGCTTGCCCTCGCCGTCCACTTGCGCCACCGACGCGTGCTGCTCGATGGCCAAATGCGTATTCCCCTCGTAGAAATACAGATCTTCGAAAACAAAATCGGATGCTTTCAGGGAAGCAGCAACATCCCCGAATTCGAAGGCCTGCAGGCGATGGATGTTGCCGAGCTCGCTGTAGGCGTGGATCCTCGGTTCCGGGTTCTGCAGCGCTTCTTCCGGGCTCGAAATGGTTTTCAAGGGCTGGTACTTCACGTCAACAAGATCAAGCGCTTCTGTCGCTGTCTGCTCGTCCTTCGCGACTACCGCCGCGACCGGGTCGCCGACATAACGGACATGTTCAGGCGCCAGCGGATACTCGTCCTGCGTGACGGGAAGAATTCCGAAGGTAATTGGAAAGTCCTTGCCCGTAAGGACAAGATGCACTCCAGGCAACGAAGAAGCTTTGGAGAAATCTATCGAAGTGATCTTGGCGTGAGGATGCGGCGAACGCAGCAGCTTCATGTGCAGCATGCGCGGCAGGACGATGTCGTCCGCGAACCGCGTCTGGCCGGTGACCTTGGCGCGTCCGTCGACGCGCCGGCGCGGCTTACCGAGGACCTTCATGTTCCATCCGCCTGGCGGCCTCCTCGATGGCCTCGAAAATCTGCTGGTAGCCGGTGCAGCGGCACAGGTTTCCCGAGATGGCCTCCTTGATCCTGTCTCTTGAAGGGCTTGGTTCCTTGAGAAGAAGCGCCTTTGCCGTCATGAGGATCCCCGGGGTGCAGTAGCCGCACTGTGCGGCGCCAAGGTCGGCGAACGCCGTCTGCAGGGGGTGCAGCTCCGGGCCCCGGCCGAGTCCTTCCACGGTTTCGATGGCGCGGCCCTCGCACTCGAGCGCCAGCACCAGGCAGGAGAGCTGCGGCTCGCCGTCCACCAGCACGGCGCAGGCGCCGCATTCGCCGAGCTCGCAGCCATGCTTGGTGCCGGTCAGGTTAAGGTCCTCGCGCAGGACTTCCAGCAGCGTCTTGTAAGGCGCAAAATACGCCTCGGCGGGCTCGCCGTTCACCGTCAGGCGGACTAGCTGGTTCGGCTGCATTGTTCGGCCTCCAAACTAATTTAGGCTACTCTACTTCACCCTTCTTTCAGGAGCAAATCATGGCATTGCGCATCGGCGACACCGCGCCCAACTTCCAGGCCGACACCACCGAGGGCCGCGTCGACTTCCACCAGTGGATCGGCGACCAGTGGGCGGTGCTGTTCTCCCACCCCAAGGACTTCACCCCGGTGTGCACCACCGAGCTCGGCACCATGGCCCGCATGAAGGCGGAGTTCGACAGGCGCAACACCAAGATCATCGGCCTGTCCGCCGACCCGGTGGACGACCACCAGCGCTGGTCCAAGGACATCCAGGAAACCCAGGGCACGGCACCCAACTACCCGATGATCGGCGACGCCGACCTCAAGGTGGCGAAGCTCTACGACATGCTGCCCGCCGACGAATCGAATGCAGGCCCGCGCACCGCGGCCAACAACGCCACCGTGCGCACCGTATTCATGATCGGCCCGGACAAGAAAATCAAGCTGATGCTGTTCTACCCGATGACCACGGGACGCAATTTCGACGAGGTGCTGCGCGTGCTCGATTCCATGCAGCTCACCGCGAAACACAAGGTCGCGACGCCGGCCAACTGGAAGCAGGGCCAGGACGTGATCATCGCCGGCTCGGTGAACGACGAGGACGCGAAGAAGCTGTTCCCGAACGGCTGGAAGGCGCCCAAGCCCTACCTGCGGATCACGCCGCAGCCCAAGTAGGCCATTGGGCTTGGTCGAACTGCGCAGCTACGTCGCCGGCCGCTGGGTCGGCGCCGGCGCGTCCCCTCAGACGTTGCTGAACCCGGCGACGGAGGAGCCCCTCGCCCGCGCGGGCAGCGAAGGCGTCGACCTTGCCGCGGCGCTCCACCATGCGCGCAGCGTCGGCGGACCCGCGCTGCGCGCGCTCAGCTTCGCCGAGCGCGGCGCACTGCTCAAGGCCATGGCCGATTCGATGCAGGCGCAGCGCGACGAGCTGATCGCGCTCGGCATCGCCAACGGCGGGAATACCCGCTCGGACGCCAAGTTCGACGTCGATGGGGCCATTGGAACCCTCCTGGCCTACGTCGAGACCGCGGCTGCTCTCGGCGAAAGAAGATTCCTGGTGGACGGCGAAGGCATCCAGCTGGGCCGCTCGGCGCGCTTCCACGGCCAGCACATCGCCGTGCCGCGTCACGGCGTCGCGGTGCACATCAATGCGTTCAACTTTCCCGCCTGGGGATTCGCCGAAAAAGCGGCGGTTGCGCTCCTCGCCGGCATGCCGGTGCTCAGCAAGCCCGCCACCAGCTCGGCCATGGTGGCTTTTCGCGTAGTGGAACGGTTGGTCGAAAAAAACACCCTTCCGGAGGGCGCCCTGTCGTTCCTGGCCGGTTCGCCGCGCGATCTTGTCTCGCTGCTGGGCGCCCAAGACGTGCTCGCCTTCACCGGATCGGGCAGTACCGGCGAGCGCATCCGCACGTCGCCGAACATCGTGCGCGAGTCCGTGAGAGTCAACGTCGAGGCGGACAGCCTGAACGCCGCGGTGCTCGGCCCGGACCTGGCGGCGCGCAGCGACATGTACGAACTGTTCCTCAAGGACGTGGTGCGCGACATGACCCAGAAGGCGGGCCAGAAGTGCACGGCCATCCGGCGGATTCTCGTTCCAGCGGAAATCCTTTCCTCCGTCCGGGACGATTTGAAAGAACTGCTGGCGACGATCACGGTGGGCAATCCCGCGGACGAAGACGTGCGCATGGGCCCGGTCGCGACGGCCGACCAGCGTGCGGATGTCCATCAGGGTGTCGATGCCCTTCAAGGGAAAATTGTTTTTGGCTCCCTGGAAAAAAGAAACAAGGGCTTCTTCATCTCCCCGATCCTGGTGGAATCGCCGGGCGATGTCGTGCATGAACGCGAAGTCTTCGGCCCGGTCGCGTCGCTGCTCCCCTATCAGGAAGATCCCGCCGCCATCGTGGCGCGCGGCAAGGGCGGGCTGGTGTGCTCGATCTACTCCGACGACCAGGCGTTCATCGAGGAGACCGCGCTGGGCGTCGCCCCCTTTCACGGCCGGATTTTCCTCGGCCACCCGAAGATCGAGCTCTCGCCCGGGCCGGGCACCGTGCTGCCGCAGCTCGTGCACGGCGGCCCGGGGCGCGCCGGCGGCGGCGAGGAACTCGGCGGCCCGCGCGGGCTTTCCTTCTACATGCAGCGCGTCGCGCTCGAGGGTGCGCGCCCGGTAATCCAGAAACTACTGGGTTGAGAACCGGGGAAACACCTTCGAGGCCATCAGCTCGAGGGTGCGGAAGGCCTCGTCGTCCTTCGAGCCGCCGAAGCTGATCTGCATCGAGGGCTCGATCGGGCCGAAGAGATTGATGCAGTCCTGGACCTGTTTCGCCACGTCGTCTGGGGTGCCGACGAAGGCGCCGCCCTGCTGCAGGATCTTCTCCGGCGTGGTCGCGAGGATGCTCGCCACCATCTTGTCGTAGCCGGGGTACTGGTCCGAGGTCTTGCCCTGCCACGAGACGACGGCGTCGGCGAAGGTCTCGAGGTACTTCTTGCAGATGCGGTCGAAGCCGGCTTGAGCCGCTTCGCGCTTTTCCGCGACGTAGCAGAACTGTGCCACCTGGATCTGCTCAGCACCAGGCTGGTGGCCCGACTCGGCCCACACGCGGCGGTAGGTTTTGACGAACTCCTGCAGCTGCCCCGGCTTGCCCGCATAGGGCACGATCATCAAGTTGAAGCCGTTGCGTGCGGCGTAGAGGAAGGATTCTTCGGTGGAAATCGCGGCGATCCAGATCGGCGGATGCGGCTTCTGCACCACCCGAGGCATGAGGCGGACATCCTCGAATTCCCAGAATTTTCCTTTGAAAGAATATTTTTCTTGAACCCATAAATTCCTGATGATCCCAATCGCTTCCTCGAAGCGCTCGCGGCTCTCGGACATCGGCACGCCGTAGACCTCGAATTCCTTCGGCAGGAACGCGCGGCCGAACCCGGCGTCCAGGCGTCCCCGGCTCATGTTGTCGAGCATCGCCAGGTCGCCGCCGAGATGCGCGGGGTGGTGGAACGCCGGGATGACCGCGCCCGTGACCAGGCGGATGCGCTTGGTGCGCGCCGCGATCGCGGAGAGGAACACGCAGGGGTTCGGCGAATGCCCGCCGTAGTCGTAGAACGAATGCTCGACCGTCTTCGCGCTCGCGTAGCCGAGCTCGTCGGCGCGCACCGCGAGGCGCAGGCACTGGTCGTAATAGTCCGCCGTGCTCGAGTCTTCCTTGCGGAACGACGGGAAGAAATTAATTCCGAACCGCATCGCGGGTGCTCTCCAGCAGGGAAGCGCGCATCAGGAACTGCTTGTGCTGCTGCGGATCGTCGGCCATCCGCCGCAGCTCGTCAAACCGCGCCTCGCGGCGCGCTGGTTCGCGCTCTTCGAGCCGTTTCTTGTTGGCCACCGTCTGCTCCTGGACGTACTTGATGTTGAGAGGGCGGCGGCGCCGGTCGTAGGCGTCTAGGTCGGCACCGTCCTGGGTCAGCAGGTTCGCGAGATCCCAGGCCTCATGGATGCCGCAATTCAGGCCCAGGCCGCCGATCGGATTGTTGACATGCGCCGCGTCGCCGCACAGGAACACGCGGCCCTTGCGGAACTGCTTCGCCACGCGCTGATGCACGTTGTAGAGGTTGAGGTGCAGGTAGTCGCGCTCGCGCTCGGGCACGAACACCCTCGCAAGACGCGCCCGCACCGCGGTATCGGAGAGTGCTTCCTCGTCCGATTCATCCTCCCGGGTGTTGTACACCGCGCGCCAGCGGCCCTTCAGGTCGTCCCCGGCCACCTTGAACAGATTGGTCCATTCCTCCGGCCCGGCCATGTAGTTGCGCGCGCAGCAGCCGAGCGCCGCCGAAAAATCGAACTTCGTCGTGATCACCATGAAGCGTTCCGGCCAGGTAAAGCCCTCGAATTCGATGTCGAGCTGCTTGCGCACGGTGCTCCTGCCGCCGTCGCAGCCGATGACGTAGTCCACCAAGAATTCAGATTGCGGGGTTCTTACCGTCACTTGCTTTTCATCTTGAACAACGGAGAGAACCTTTTCTCCCATCAAAACCCGCGCATTCGGCATCGACTTGAGGCGCGCTATCCCCATGTTGGCGAGCTTGTGCTGCTCGGTCTGCACCACGTAGGGATAGGCGGTCTCGCCGCGCAGGCGCTCGAAATCGAACTCGGCGATCAGGCGCCGCGCGTCGCGGTCCCAGAACTGGAACGTGCGCGCGAGCAGGCCCTGGCGGACGTACTCGTCGATCAGGCCGAGCTGCTCGATGATTTCGAGGGTCGGCGGCTGGGTGGTGGAGGCACGCGGGCTGTCGTCCACCCTGTCCTGCGCCTCGAGCAGCGTCACGGCGTGCCCCAGGCGTGCGCAGGCGAGCGCCGCGACGGTGCCGACCGGACCTGCACCGACGACGAGGATGTTTCGCTCGCGCATGATTCGCGGCGATTATACTGATGCACTCCAGGAGGTCTTGCGATGCGATTGCTTTTCACGGCGTTGTTTTTCCTGTCTTGCAATTTCCCCGCCCATGCGCAGTCCTGGCCGCAGAAACCGGTCAAGGTCATCGTGCCATTCCCGCCGGGCGGCGTGACCGATTCGATCGCCCGCATCACCGCGGACTGGCTCTCGCAGCGGCTCGGACAGCCGGTCGTCGCGGAGAACCGGCCGGGCGCGAGCGGCGCCATCGCCGCCGAACTCGTCGCGCGCGCGGACCCGGATGGCTACACCCTGCTCTCGGCGGCCGCGCCGCAGCTCGCCATCGTTCCGCACGTGCAGAAGATCGGCTACGACCCGGTCAAGGACTTCGCCCCGGTCTCCATCGTCGGCACCAATCCCTTCGCCCTCGGCTGCAACGAGAAGCTTCCCGTGAAGAGCCTCAAGGAGCTGGCGGACTACGCCAGGGCGCGGCCGGGGCAGTTGAGCTACGCCTCGCCCGGCTCCGGCTCGGTCGGACACCTCACCATGGAGCTGTTTCTAGCGCGCGCCGGCTTGAAGATGGAGGCGGTGCTCTATAAGGGCGGCGGGCCCGCGGTCGCGGACATGGTGGGCGGCCACGTGCCCTGCTACTTCGGTAACCTCAGCGAGTTGATTCCGCACTCAGGCACCGGCCGGATCAACATCCTTGCCACCTCTGGTGCCCAGCGCGCGCCGCAACTTCCCAATGTCCCGACGGTGGCCGAACAGGGCTATCCGGGCTTCCGCACCCTGACCTGGAACGGCTACGTCGCGCCGGCGGCCACGCCCCGCGAGATCGTCGACCGCATCGCGCGCGAAATCGCGGCCGCGTGCCGCGACGCCGGCTTCGCCGCCCGCCTCGACAAGATCGGCGTGGACCCGGTGTGCGGCACGCCGGCCGAGTTCTCGCAGGCCATCCGCGAAGACCTGCAGATCTGGAAGGAGGCGGTACAGGCGGCCGGCATCAAATGAAACTCGCCATCCCCGACCTGATCTCGCCTTCCTACTTCCCGGCGATCGCCGCCGT
>Ga0315912_10002899_pt1 | contig 17639 bp, 16 predicted proteins | sample VfabasoilMG_FD_204469 | JGI IMG/M metagenome (GOLD analysis project Ga0315912, IMG submission 204469) | Garden soil microbial communities collected in Santa Monica, California, United States - V. faba soil | ecosystem: Environmental > Terrestrial > Soil > Garden | place: USA: California...
CTGCAGGTAGTTCTGCTCGCCCACCTTTTCGACCAGCTCGAGCTGCGTCTCCAGGTAATCGATGTGCTCCTCGGTGTCTTCGAGGATGCGTTCGAACAGCTCGCGGCTGACGAAGTCGCGCACCGACTCGCAGTAGGCCACGGCTTCCTTCAGGTTGACCTGGCCGGTCTCCTCGGCCTTCAGGTCGCAGCGCAGGATCTCCACCACGGTTTCACCCACCAGCAGCTTCCCCAGGTCCTGCAGGTTGGGCAGGCCGCCCAGGGTGAGCACCCGCTCCATGAGCTGGTCGGCATGCTTCATCTCCTCGATGGACTCGTCATGCTCGTGCTTGGCCATGCGCTCCAGGCCCCAGTGCTTGAGGATCCGGTAGTGGAGGAAGTACTGGTTGATGGCCGTGAGCTCCAGCTTCAGCTGGGCGTTCAGGTAGGAGATGACTTTCTTGTCGCCTTGCATGGGGTTCTCTTGGCTTGTGGCTTGCGATTGGAGGGCAAGCTACCAGCTTGAGCCCCAAAAGGGCGGGTTGCGGACGGGAATACGTTAAGTGTTGCGAACAAGAACGATTCGCATTAATATCCCGTTCCATGATCATCTGCGTATGCCAGAACGTGTCGGAGCGTGACATCGCCAAGGCGGTGGCCAGTGGCTGCAGGAGCTTCTCTGCTCTGCAGGACCAGCTTGAAGTCGCGCGCTGCTGCGGCAGCTGCGAGTGCGCCGCGCGCGACACCTTCACCGAGCACAGCATGAACTCCCTGGCGATGCAGGCGGCCTGATCCGGCATCCGCATAGCCTGGAAGAAGAAAAACGCCGCGTTTCCGCGGCGTTTTTCGTTTCTGGACGCCAGGGCCTTCGGGTCAGTTCTCGAAGAATCCCATCTTCACGCCGGCGAGCTGGATGACATCGTTGTCGACGAGCCGGCGCGCCTGGGCGCCAATGGGCGTGCCATTGACCAGAGGGTAGTTGTCCGGACGGTCGGCCTCGACATGCACGATGTAGAAGCCATCCGAGCGGCGGGTGATGGCAGCCACCTGAATGCCCGGGCGGCCCAGCGTGGTCAACGCCTTCGCCAGTTCCAGCTCCCGGCCGGCAAATGCGCCGGACAGTACCTGGAGCCGTGCCTTCTTCAGGGCCTGCTGCGCGCCCTCGGGCAGCGCGCGGCGCGAGGTCGTCGCGGCAGTGCTGGTCGGGCTGGCTTCCTCCGCCTTCTCGCGGGCCGACTGGATTTTCTCCACCGGCCGCTGGGAGGGCTGGATCACCATTGTCTTTTCAAACTCGTCCTGCTGGGCATCGTCGTCCTCGACGAAGCGCAGCTGGTGGTGGCCGCAGGTGATCACGTCACCATGCTGCAAGGCGTGCTTCTTGATCAGCTTGCCGTTGACGTAGGTGCCGTTGGTGCTGTTCAGATCCTCGAGGAAGGAGTCATTGAGGATGTTGATGATCAGCGAGTGGTGGCCGCTGACGGCCGGGTTGTCGATGCGGATGTCGTTATCCGGCAGGCGCCCCACCGTGTAACGCTCCTTGTTCATGTTGTATTCGGCCAATACCTGGCCATCGAGAGTCAGAACCAAACGTGCCATTTTGAGCGCCTTTCCTTCAGCTGAACCACTTCAGGATTCTGTCAAATATACCCCGCCGGGCAGGGAATGAGTCCACTACCTGAGTCAGGATCACCGAGATGTTGTCCTTGCCACCATTGTCGTTGGCCAATTGGATCAGATGTTGGCCGACCGAATTGAGATTTGCCCCGAAAGTACTGATGGTCATGGCCATGTCGTCGTCGCCGATCATGTCCGACAGCCCGTCGGAGCAGAGCAGGTACATGTCGCCTTTCTGGACATGGTGTTCCTGCATCTCGACGTCGACCTGGTTCTCCACGCCCAGGGCGCGGGTCACGTAGTTCTTGTTGGAGGCGCGCTGGGCCTCCTCGGGCGAGTAGAAGCCCCGGTCCACCAGTTCCTGCAGCAGCGAGTGATCCAGGGTGATCTGCTCGATACTCGAGGCCCTCATGCGGTAGAGCCGCGAGTCGCCCACATGGGCCACCGAGATCCTGTTGTCGAAGAACAGTGCGGCCACCACCGTGGTGCCCATGCCCTCGCACTGGGCCTGACTGCGCGCGGTCTGGTAGATGATCTTGTTGGCACGCTGGATGGCGTCGCGCAGGATGATGCTGGGACGTGAAAGTCCGGTGGTGGCGTCGGGCACCCGCAGGTCCTGGCGCTCCAGCGCCTCGCGCACCAGATTGAACACGGTCTTCACCGCAATGCCGCTGGCCACTTCACCGGCGTTGTAGCCGCCCATGCCATCGGCCAGCACGACGAGGCCCAGATCGCTGTCGACAGCGATCATGTCCTCGTTGTGCTCGCGGACTCTGCCCGTGTCGGTCTGGCCGACGCTCAGCAGCTTGCCTTTCAGGCTCATCGGACGGTGGTGCCCTGACTGCTCCCAAAACTTTCCGGATCGTACTTAACTCCCCGATTACATGCACAGGACAAGCGCTTGTTTTGCGACCCATTACGCCGGAATTGCCGCACATGTTGCGTGCTAGCATCTGCGGCCCCCGGAGCCACTTTATGGCAGGTGGATTGCACCTTGGCGCGAGCCCAAACCATCCATGTCTGTGACGCCTGTCACGGTGAAACCGCGAAGTGGCAGGGCCAGTGCCCCCACTGCGGGGAGTGGAACAGCCTGCAGGCAAGGGTGGTGAGCGCCGCCTCGCGCACCGGGCAGGCCTCCCGCGGCCCCTCCCTGGTTCCCACCACGGGTGCGCCCGCCACATTGACCGACGCTATGCAGGCAGCCGCGGCCGAGGCGCCTCGCCGCAGTGCGGGGATGGCGGAGCTGGATCGTGTCCTCGGCGGTGGCCTCGTGACGGGCTCGGTGACCCTTATCGGCGGCGAGCCCGGCATCGGAAAATCGACACTGCTGCTGCAGGTGGCCCAGGGAGTCGCCCAGGACGTCGGCAGGGCGCAAGTGCTCTACGCCAGCGGCGAGGAGTCCGCGGCACAGGTGGCTCTGCGCGCGCGCCGCCTCGGTGGCGACTACGGACACGTGCAGATCATCGCGCAGACCGATCTGGACGGGATCCTCGCCATCGCCGGATCTGCAAAGCCCGCGTTGCTCGTCGTCGACTCCATACAGACGATGGCGCTGACAGCGGTTCCCAATGCCGCCGGTGCCGTAACGCAGCTGCGTGAGTGCACGGCGGCGCTCGTGCGCTTCGCCAAGGAGACTGGAACCGCCGTGCTGATCGTGGGGCATGTCACCAAGGACGGCGCCATAGCGGGGCCACGCATGCTGGAGCACCTGGTGGATACGGTGCTGTATTTCGAGCGGGACGCGGGCAGCCGTTTCCGGCGCGTGCGCGCCGCCAAGAACCGGTTTGGCGCAGCCAATGAGCTGGGCTTCTTCCTGATGCAGGAGAACGGGCTGCGCGAGGTGCGCAATCCGGCGGCCATCTATCTGTCGCGTGCCCAGCAGCCGGTGGCCGGAAGCCTGGTAATGGTGACGCGCGACGGGACACGGCCACTGCTGGTGGAAGTCCAGGGGCTGGTGGATCCATCGCGCCTGGGTGCGCCTCGACGAGTAGCACAGGGAATCGATTCGGGCAGGCTGGCAATGGTCCTGGCGGTGCTGCACCGGCATGGCGGACTCGGGCTGCAGGAGCACGACGTTTTCGCCAATGTGGTGGGCGGCCTCGACATCGATGAACCGGCCTGGGACCTGCCGGTGGCCATTGCCCTGGCCTCGAGTCTGCGCGATGTGCCGTTGCCTCCGGACCTCGTGGCGTTCGGTGAGCTCGGCCTGACGGGTGAAGTCAGGCCCGTGCCTTTTGGCGAGGAGCGCATCCGCGAGGCTGCGAATCTGGGATTCAAGCGGGCACTTGTCCCGAAGGCCAATCTGCCGCAGTCGCCGATCCCCGGCATCCAGTTGCTGGGTGTGGATCGGATTGAAACCGCGCTGGCCCGCGTCCTGGAGCCGCGGCGAGCCGCCACCTCCTAGGCGGGGGGCATGGCGCCGGCCGGGCCGGCCGCGGACCAGAGCATCCACGCTCCGGCAAACAAGGCGGCGACGCCGGCAGCGCGGGCGATCCATCTGCCACCTGGAGCCAGTTTTTCCACCAGGACGAGAATCATCAGCCCCGCGATCCACAGCAGGTTCATTACGCCGACCACGAACAGCACCAGCATCAACAGCCAGCAGCAGCCCACGCAATACAGGCCGTGCGTCACGCCCAGGCGCAAGGCGGCTGCCGCACCTGGCTGGAACCCGCCTCGCTGCTGGATGAACAACAGCGGTGCACGACAGCGCGCAAGACAGGCATCCTTCACCGGCAGCAGCTGCCATAGTCCGGCGGCGAGCAACACTGCCGCCGACAGCGGGCGGCTTGCCGGCTGCATGGCCGGCGTCAACATCGCGAGCGATTCGAGCAGCCAGTGCGCCAGCGTGGCCGCCGCCGAGAACAGCGCCCACGCCGCAAGATAACCAGCGAAGAACCACAGCGCGGATGCAAAGCGGTGCCCCCGACCTGCGGCGTGCCGCGCTACGCCCATGTACAGCAGCAGCACGGGCGCAGCTGATGGCGTCATCATGGCAACCATCATCACGAACCACATGATGAACAGGTTGGCCGCAAGTGTGGGTGTCCACGGCGCGAACCCTTCGCCCATCATCTGCAGGTGACTCATGCGCATGCCGGCCATGTCTGGCATGTCCATGACGGACATCCGCGAGGTTTCACGCCATAGCCATGTCCAGGTGAGCGAGACCAGGACCAGCAGGGCAAGGATCATCACGGCGCGTTCTCGCCGCAATGTGGCAGCCAGCAGGCCGTCGGCGGTCAGTGGATGATCCCGTCCTGGCACAGGTGCAATTCGGCGAATTGCCCGTATGAGTCTGCCAGTTCGTACTCAATGGGACCCGTGGCCTTTGTCCAGCCGCGTCCGATCTCGGCCTCCTTGAACTCGAATCCGCCCTCGGGCTGGATGCGGATGCGGTGCTCGGCGCCGGTGATGGGGTTGAGGATGGGTTCACCGCGCTGTTCGATGAGGCCCGGCACCTTCAGGTGCGCCCGGCGGCGCTGGATGTCCACGGCGAAGTCGATGTCGGCGAACACGGGCTCATGCACCTTGCTGAGCATCGAGAAGAACACCGCGAACATCGTCGCGCCTGGTCTGGTGTCCTGGCCGCTCATGATCCTGAGCAGGGCCTCACGCTGCGCGGGATTCGCCCGCTGATCAACGATGGGCAGAGCCTCGCCATTGCCTTCGTGGATCGGGCCCGGGTAGCGGAATATGCCTGCCACGCGCAGTCCATCAAGCGGTGTCGTCCCGTGGAATCCCGAATCGATGTGGATGCCGACCACCGCCGAGCAATGGCCGTACGTCGGCAGTGCATTGAACTGGCACGGGCAGCCGTAGGAGCAATTGCAGTTGGCGAATTCCCGCCCGTGGATCGCCCATTGAAGCTCAGCCATGGGAACCTCAGGTTTTGCTCGTGGACATCAGGAGCATACCGCCGCCGGCGGAATTGGTGGAAAATCCCCGCCACGATTCCACGTCGAGGTGCGCCGGGGTGTTTTCCAAGCTGACTGAACGCCTGACGAAGGCGGTTGAATCCCTGCGCGGCCGCGGCCGTCTCACCGAAGACAACATCGCCGAATCCCTGCGCGATGTGCGCATGGCCCTCCTCGAGGCCGACGTGGCGCTGCCCGTGGTCAAGCGTTTCATCGAGGCGGTGCGGGTCAAGGCCGTGGGCACCGAGGTGGTGGGCAGCCTGACGCCGGGCCAGGCGCTCATCGGCGTGATCCACGACGAACTGGTGGCGCTCATGGGCGGCAGCGCCCATGCCTTCGACCTGCGGCATGCGCCACCGGCAGTGATCCTGCTGGCCGGCTTGCAAGGCGCGGGAAAGACGACCACGGCGGGCAAGCTGGCGCGCTACCTGATCGAACAGAAGAAGAGGGTGCTGCTCGTCAGTACCGACATCCGTCGTCCGGCGGCGGTGCTGCAGCTCCAGCGGCTGGCCGAGCAGGTCGGCGCGGACTTCCATCCCGTGATCGCCGGTGCTACGCCCCCGGCCATCGCGGCTGGCGCGCTGGAAGCCGCCCGGCGCGGGGTCTACGACGTACTGATCGTCGACACAGCAGGCCGCCTCCACATCGATGCCGAGCTGATGCAGGAAGTGCGCGACATCGATTCTGCGGTGTCGCCGCACGAGCGGCTGTTCGTCGTCGATGCCATGGCCGGCCAGGATGCGGTGAATGCGGCAAAGGCCTTCAGCGAAGCGCTGGCCCTGACCGGCACCATCCTCACCAAGGCCGATGGTGATGCGCGCGGCGGCGCGGCGCTGTCGGTGCGGGATATCACGGGCACTCCGCTGCTGTTCATCGGCACGGGCGAGAAGAGCGAGGCGCTGGAGCCTTTCGATCCCGACCGGATGGCGCGGCGCATCCTCGGCATGGGCGACGTGGTCGCGCTGGTCGAGGAGGTGCGCAAGGCCGTCGATGTCGAAGAGGCGCAGAAGCTGGCCCAGAAGGTCGCCAAGGGCAAGGGCTTCGATTTCAACGACCTGAAGTCGCAGCTCCAGCAGCTGCAGAAGATGGGCGGCATGGGCTCGTTGCTGGAGAAGCTGCCCGGCGGAGCCGCGGCAGCGCAGAAACTGGCCCCCGGTCATGCCGAGCGCGAGCTCAAGCGGCAGATCGCGCTGATCGACTCCATGACGCCGCGCGAGCGGCGTCGTCCGGAAATCATCGACGGTTCGCGCCGCCGCCGCATCGCTGCCGGCGCCGGCATGCAGGTGCAGGATGTGAACCGCCTGCTGAAGCAGCACATGGAAATGCAGAAGATGATGAAGAAGCTGGGTGGCGGGAAGCTGGCACGCATGATGGGTTCGATGGCGGGCCGCTTCCCCGGAATGCCACGGCCATGACGCTGCCGCGCGGCGTCGCGGTGCTGGCCGCCGCGCTGGCCGGTGTTCAGGTTGCCATTGCGCAGCAGGTGCTGCCCGCGCCGCTGCAGGGAGGCGCGCCCTCATCGGTGCCGGTCGCGGTGCAGATCCTGCGCTGGCACATGAACGATGGCGACGTGAATGCGCGCAGCTTCCGCGACATGGACCAGCTCTTCACCACGCGCGCCGTGGCGCGCAGCGGGCCGGTGTGGCCGCTTCCGCGGTCGGACCATGCGCTCGACTTCAGTTATTCCTGGCAGGGTCGCACGCTGGCCGCCAGCGAAGTGCTGGAGCGCACCTATACCAACGCGCTGCTGGTGATGAAGGACGGCCGCATCGTCACCGAGATCTATCGCAACGGCAGCGACGCGCGCTCCCACTTCATCGGCTGGTCGATGACCAAGTCCATCACCTCGGTACTGGTGGGATGCGCACTGGCCGAAGGGCGCATCGATTCACTGGATACGCCCATCTCCAACTACCTGACCGAACTGAAGGGCGGTGGTTACGAAGGCGTTTCCATCCGCCACGTGATGCAGATGCGTTCCGGTGTGGACTACGAGGAGCGATACGACTTCGCCAATCCCGGACGTGCCGCCAGCAACCACATCAACTCGCTGGTGAAGAACGTCACGCGCTTCGCCGACGCCGCGCGCACGCTGCCTCGCATTCATCCGCCGGGTGAGCACTTCCAGTACAAGACCATCGACACGGCCGTCCTCGGCTGGCTGATCGAGCGCGTCACGCGGGGCAGCGTTGCGGCTTACACGGCGCGTTGCCTGTGGGAACCGCTGGGCGCGGAGTCCGACGGCTTCTACATCATGGATGGCCCGCCGGGCGTGGGCCGCGAATTCAGCGGCGCGGGCTTCAACGCGACGCTGCGGGATTTCGCGCGCTTCGGGCAGATGATGCTCGACGGTGGAGTCGCTGGGGGCCGGCGCATCGTGTCGGCGGAATGGGTGCGGCAGTCGACCCAGCCCACGGGCCCGGAGGACGGCCAGCGCGGCGGATATGGACTGCAGTGGTGGACGCGGGGCGGCGGGTCCTACTCGGCCATCGGACTGCAGGGCCAGTATGTGTTCGTCGATCCGTCCACGCGCACGGTGGTGGTGAAGCTGAGCTATTTTCCGCCCGGTGACACGTCCCAGGCGGATGGCGAGACCATGGCATTCCTGAGGGCAGCTTCGGCCTGGAAGCCGGGTGCGGCGCCCTCCCGCGCGCCCTAGGAACCGGGCCGGAGAGGGGGCGGGGACCCCGCCCGGGCCGGTTGCCGGGCGCTTCCGGCAGCCCGCAATCCGGATTTGCTCCAACCCGTTGATCTGCGTAGAATCCGCGCTCTTTTTCGGTAGCCTGACACAGGTTTGAGGCCTTGACCCGATTATGGTGACCATTCGTCTTACGCGCCGTGGCGCGCGCAATCAGCCCTACTACCACGTGGTCGTGACCGACCATCGCAAGCGCCAGGGCGGCAAAAGCCTTGAGCTGGTGGGCTTCTTCAATCCGGCGGCACGCAAGACCGAGCCGACCATCCGTCTGGACATCCCGCGCATCGAATACTGGCTGTCGAAAGGCGCCCAGCAGTCCGAGCGCGTGGGTCAGCTGGTGAAGTCGTATCGCAAGCAGGCGGTCGCGGCCAGCGCCTGAGGGCGCACCGATGACGCCGCGCACGGCCGGGTCGTATCTGACGCTCGGCCAGGTTTCGACGGCGCATGGCATTCGCGGGTGGCTGCTGGTGAGATCGTTCGCCGATCCACCGGATTCGCTGCTCGACTACGACGCCTGGCGGCTGCAGGCGGCCAGTGGTGCGATCCGCGAGCTCAAGCTGCTCGAAGGCGCGCCACATGGTGACCGGCTGCGGGTGAAGCTCGAAGGCCTGGATGACCGTGATGCGGCACTGGGACTGTCGGGCTGGTGGGTGCAGATCGCACGCAGCGACCTGCCTCCACTGGAGGAGGGCGAGCACTATCGCGACGACCTCGTGGGATTCGAGGCCGTGAACGCGGAAGGTGTGGTGCTCGGCAAGGTGGATTACTTCGCCGACCTGCCTGCGGGGCCGGTGATGGTGGTGAAAGGCGAGCGCGAGCACTGGGTGCCCGTGTCGCCGCAGCACCTGCAGAAGGTCGACGCGGCCGCGAAGCGGCTCACCGTCGACTGGCCGGCGGAGCTGGATTGAGGATCTCGTGAAAGTCGAGGTCGTCACCCTGTTCCCGGAGATGATCCGGCAGGCGATGGAGTTCGGAGTGACCGGCCGCGCGGTGAAGCGGGGCCTGCTGAGTGTGGGGACGGAGGATCCGCGCACCCACACCAGCGACGTGCATCGCACGGTGGACGATCGGCCGTATGGCGGCGGTCCGGGCATGGTGATGAAGCCCGAACCGCTGAGCGCGGCGATCGCCGCGGCGAGGGAAAGAGTGCCGGCCGGCAGCCGCAGGATCTACCTGTCGGCGCAGGGCCGCAGGTTCGACCAGGCCTATGCCGAGGCGCTGAAAAGCGAGCCCGGTGTGGTGCTGGTCGCGGGACGGTATGAAGGGATCGACGAACGCGTGATCGCGACGTCGATCGACGAGGAGCTGTCGGTGGGCGATTACGTGCTCTCCGGCGGCGAGCTGCCGGCGTTGATCGTGATCGACGCGGTGGCGAGGTTGATGGATGGCGCCTTGAACGATCCGCGTTCGAGTGCCGAGGAGTCGTTCGCGGCAGGTCTCCTGGACTGGCCGCACTACACCCGGCCCGTCGAGTTCGCGGGGCTCACGGTGCCGGAGGTGCTGCAGGGCGGCGACCACGAGCGCATACGGCGCTGGCGGTTGCGCGAGGCGCTGGGCAGGACGTGGCGGCGAAGGCCCGACCTGTTCCTGCAGCGCGCTGCGGGCACCGCGGAAGAGATCGAGTTATTGAACGAGTATTTGCAGGAAAGGCAGAAACAATGAACCACATCATCCAGCAGATCGAAGCCGAGCGTGCCACGCGCAAGGTGCCGGAATTCCGGCCCGGCGACACCGTGGTGGTGAACGTGAAGGTGAAGGAAGGCGACCGCGAGCGCGTGCAGGCCTACGAGGGCATCGTGATCGCGCGCAGCAACCGCGGCTTCAACTCCTCGGTCACCGTGCGCAAGATCTCGCACGGCGAGGGCGTGGAGCGCGTGTTCCAGCTGCACAGCCCCAGCATCGAGGACATCGTCGTGAAGCGCCGCGGCAACGTGCGCCGCGCCAAGCTGTACTACCTGCGCGACCTGTCCGGCAAGGCCGCCCGCATCGAAGAGAAGGTCTGACGCATGACCGCCGCTTCGCGGCGGATCCTGCGTAACTGAAATGGGCTCGATCGGCGGCTTCTTCCGTGGCGTCTGGCGTGGCCTCGATGGCCTGCGCCGCGTCCTGCACCTCGTCCTGCTGCTGCTGATCTTCGGGTTCATCATCGGCGCGCTGCGCAGCGGCGCGCCGCACCTGCCGTCCAAGGCAGCCCTGGTCATTCGTCCCCAGGGAACGATCGTCGAGCAGCGCTCCGGCGATCCCATCGAGATCGCCTTCAACGAGGCGCGCGGTCAGCCGCGCGCCGAGACGCTGCTCTGGGATGTCACCGACGCCATCCATGCCGCCACCACCGATGACCGCGTGCAGGCCATTGTGCTGCAGCTGGATGATCTGAGCGGCGGCGGCCAGCCCACGCTCGAGGAAGTGGCCGCCGCGCTGCGCGCGTTCCGCGCCAGCGGCAAGAAGGTGATCGCGCATGGCGCCTCGCTTTCTCAGGCGCAGTATTACCTCGCGGCGCAGGCCGACGAGATCTACCTCGATCCGATTGGCGAGGTGCTGCTCGAGGGCTACGAGCGCTACCGCATGTACTACAAGGGCCTGCTCGACAAGCTGGCCGTGGACGTGCACCTGTTCCGTGTGGGCGAGTACAAGTCCGCCGCCGAGGACATGGTGCGCACGAACATGTCCGAAGAGGACCGCGCTGAGAGCCGGGCCTACCTGAACGGGCTGTGGTCGGGATACAAGGACGCGGTCGCGAAAGCGAGAGGCATCGCCCCGGAAGTCATTGAGCAGTACGCCAATGGCTACATCGACGCGCTGCGCACCAACGCCGGCGATTCGGCGCGCATCGCGCTGGAGGCGGGCCTGGTCACCGGACTCAAGACCGACGACGAGATCAGCGAGCGCGTGATCGAGCTGGTGGGCAGCGACGACTCCGGAAGCACCTACGCGCAGATCGACCTTTCCGACTATGTCCGCGTGCAGCATGCCCTGCATGCTGCCGAGCGCGGGCGGGATGGCCGGGTGGGCGTGGTGATCGCGAGCGGCGAAATGCTCGACGGCCAGCAGCCCCCCGGCACCATCGGCGGCCTTTCCACCGCGGCCATGTTGCGTGAGGCGCGGGATGACGACGGCATCGCGGCCGTGGTGCTGCGCGTCGACAGTCCGGGTGGCAGCGCCTTTGCTTCCGAACAGATCTACCGCGAAGTGGCGGCCATCAAGGCGGCCGGCAAACCGGTGGTGGTGTCCATGGGCGATGTGGCGGCGTCGGGCGGGTACTACATCGCCGCGCCGGCGGATGAGATTTTCGCCAGCCCCATGACCATCACGGGATCGATCGGCATCTATGCCGCCATTCCCACGGTGGACCGGACTCTCGGCAAGGTGGGTGTATCGGTGGATGGCGTCGGCACTACAGCGTTGTCAGGAAAGCTGCGCGTCGACCGGCCGCTGGATCCGGTGATGCGCGATTACGTGCAGCTGCAGGTGGAGCGTGGTTACGAGCTGTTCCTGTCCCATGTGGCATCTGGTCGCGGCAAGTCGCGCGACGAGATCAATGCCATCGCGCGGGGCAGGGTGTGGATTGGCACCGATGCGAAGGAGCATGGGCTGGTCGATACGCTGGGCAGCTACCAGGATGCCCTCAAGGCTGCTGCGAAGCGCGCCAACCTCGGCGACAAGTTCGCCGTGGAGCGGATGGAACCCGAGCTTTCATGGGCGGAGCAGCTGGCACTGAGGCTTCGCATCAGTGGCGCGCGCCTGAGCGGCGCCGTGCTGGGACCCGCAGTGGGTGAAGTGCGCGCGGCGCTTTCGCCGCTGGCGCCCCTGCAGGCCGAGCTCACGCGCGTGCAGAAGATGGTCGGCGCGCAGAAGCCGCTGGCCTACTGTTTCTGCTCCGTGGAGTGAGCGCGGCGTGAACCGGGAGCAGCGCTTCGGGTTCGGGCATCCGGCAGACCAACGCAGCGTGCGCCTGTTCCTGGCGCTGGCCGGCTTCTTCATCACCGATGCGCTGCTGGCCGAATTCGTCGGCGTGAAGATCTTCTCGCTGGAGCGCACGCTGGGCATCGGCGATGTGCACTGGAACCTGCTGGGTGCGTCGGGGACGCTGAGCTTCACCGCTGGCGTGATCTACTGGCCGCTGGTGTTCGTGCTCACGGACCTGATCAACGAGTATTACGGCCTGCGTGGCGTGCGACTGGTGTCATGGCTGGCCGTGGCGTTCATCAGCTGGGCATTCGTGTGCGCATATGTGGCCATTGGGCTCGCGCCCGCCGGGTTCTGGGTGGATTCCAACGCGGCGCTGGGCGTACCGGACATCCAGCGCGCCTATGCGCTGATCTTCGGGCAGGGGATGTGGACCATTGCCGGCTCGCTGGTGGCCTTCCTGGTCGGTCAGCTCATCGACGTCACCGTGTTCCACCGCATCCGGCGCCTGACCGGTGAGCGCTGGATGTGGCTGCGGGCGACGGGGTCCACGGCCGTCTCGCAGCTCTTCGACAGCTTCATCGTGCTGTACATCGCTTTCGTGCTGGGTCCCCAGCACTGGCCGGTGTCGCAGTTCCTGGCAGTGGGTACGGTGAACTACGGCTACAAGATGCTGGCCGCGGTGCTGATGATTCCGGTGCTGTACCTGGTGCACGCCGGAGTGCGGCGTTATCTCGGTCCGGCCGACACCGAGCGCCTGCGGCAGGAAGCGGCGCGCTAGACTACGAACCAGTTTTCCGGGGGGATGATCATGTTGCAGCGCTTGTTGGGCGCCTCGTGTCTGCTGGTCCTGCTTGCCGGCTGCGCCACGCGCGGCGCAGTGGACTCCGCGCGTCTGGGCGCGGATCAGGTGGAGGCCGGGCAGTGGATGTCGTATAGCCGTACCTGGGATGAGCAGCGCTTCAGTCCGCTGGACCAGATCAACGACGGCAATGTTTCGCGTCTGGGCCTGGCCTGGTACGACGACCTGAACACCTACCGCGGTGTGCAGTCGACGCCGCTGTTCGTGGACGGCGTGCTCTACAACGCCTCCGTGTGGAATGTGGTGACCGCCTATGACGCGCGCAACGGCAAGGTGCTGTGGCGCTTCGATCCGAAGGTCGACCGGCAGTGGGCGCGTCTGGCCTGCTGCGGTCCCACTTCGCGCGGCATCGCGATCTGGGAGGGCAAGGTCTACATCGGCGCGCTCGACGGCCGGCTGATCGCGGTCAATGCGCGCAATGGCCGGCAGGTGTGGTCGGTGCAGACCATCGATCCCTCGCAGCCTTATTCCATCACCGGTCCGCCGCGGGTGTTCGACGGCAAGGTGGTGGTAGGCAACGGCGGCGCCGACTACGGCGTGCGCGGCTATGTCACGGCCTACGATGCGAAGTCCGGCAGCAAGCTGTGGCGCTTCTACACCGTGCCGGGCGATCCGTCGAAGGGTCCGGATGGCGAGGCTTCCGACAGCGTCATGCCCATGGCGGCCAAGACCTGGAATGGAGAATGGTGGAAATTCGGCGGTGGCGGCACAGCCTGGGACTCCATCGTCTACGACCCGAAGCTGAAGCTCGTGTACATCGGGACGGGCAATGGTTCGCCGCATATCCAGGCGTTCCGCAGTCCCGGTGGCGGCGACAACCTCTTCCTGTGCTCCATCGTCGCGGTCAGTTCCGAGACCGGCGAGTACCGCTGGCATTACCAGATGGTCCCCGAGGAACAGTGGGACTTCACCTGCACACAGCCCATGGTGCTGGCCGACCTGAACATCGCCGGGAAACAGCGGCAGGTGATCATGCAGGCACCCAAGAACGGGTTCTTCTATGTTCTGGATCGCGGCACGGGTGAGCTGATCTCGGCGAAGACCTATGTGCCCAACCTCTGGGCCACCGAAGTGGATATGAAGACCGGCCGGCCTGTCGTGAATCCCGGCTCCTATGTCACCCAGACCCCCGAACTCATGACGCCGACCTGGATGGCGGCGCACAGCTGGCATCCCATGTCCTATTCGCCGCTGACGGGGCTGGTCTATTTCTCCGCGCAGGAGCAGTGGGTCGTGCAGGCGCGGGTGGCCGATGGCCAGTTCCGTTACGTGCCATTCCGATCGAACACGGGCAACTCCTTCACGGCGGATCCGGCGCGGCGCCGTGAACTGCAGAAGATTGCCGACAGCCGCGAGAAGGGCTATCTGCTGGCCTGGAATCCCGCCACCCAGACCGAGGCGTTCCGCGTCCCCTACAAGTACCCGGGATCCGGCGGCGTGCTGACGACGGCGGGTAACCTGCTGGTGCAGGGCACCATCGACCGCACGGTGGCGATCTACCGGGCTACCGACGGCAGCAAGCTGTGGGAACTGCCGGTGCAGACGGCGCCGGTGGCCGGGCCCATGACCTACATGGTGGACGGCGTGCAGTACATCGCCATCAATGCGGGATGGGGCGGTTCGCCGGTGGCGGGTCTCGCGGCGGAGAATCCGCCCGTGCGATTCGGCCCGGCACGGCTGCTGGTGTTCCGGCTGGATGCGAAGGGAGTGGAGCTTCCGCCGATGCCGCCGCCCTCGGCAGTGCCGGCGCCGCCCCCGCTGCGCGCCAGCGAGGAGCAGGTCCGCGAGGGTCGCCGCATCTTCGGAGAGACCTGCTCGCGCTGCCACGGCGAGAATGCCGTGGGCGGACTGAAGGACCTGAGGTTCATGACGCCGGAGACGCGCCGTGAATTCAACGCCATCGTCCTGGAGGGTACGCGCAAGGACAAGGGCATGGCGCCTTTCAAGGACATCCTTTCGCAGACCGACGTGGACGCGGTGAACGCCTATCTGGTGGCGCGGGCCAACGAGGACTACCAGGACTTCATCGCGCACTGAACCCAAGCCGCGCTAGCATGGCCGTACCGGCCGTGCGTGTGGCGCGGATGATCCGGCCAGGAGGGCTGATGTTGCGCAAGATGCTTCTGCTTGTGGCGGCTTCGCTGGCGACCACGGCCCTGGCGCAGGACGCGAACATCACGCTGTCCGTGCCGGCACTGGAGCGGCAGCTGACTGCCGAGCCGCTGGAAATCGTGACCGCGGAAATCTCCCGTCCCAAGGCCGCGGGCGACATCACGCTGAAGGCCGATATTTCCTTCGGCGGCGCGCCACCCATCCGGGTGAAGCTGCGCAAGGCCGAGCCGGGCGCGGACAGCTTCAACAATGTGCCGCGCTATGACCAGGCCGCTTACGAACTGCAGAAGCTGTTCCTGGATCCGGCCGAGTATGTGGTGCCGCCGACGGTGCTGCGCATGCTGCCGCGCGAGCAGTTCGCAAAGTACTCGCCGGAAGTGGAGCGCACCTTCTCCGGAGCCGACCAGGTGCTGGGCGTGATCCAGTACTGGCTGAACGACATCCAGGTCATCGCGGATGTGTATGACCCGGGCCGGTTCGGCTCCGATCCGGTGTACGCGCGCCATATCGGCCAGCTCAATATCCTGACCTTCCTGATCGAGCATCGGGATTCCAACACCGGCAATTTCCTGATCGGAAAAGCCAAAATGGGCGCTCGGGTATTCTCGATCGACAACGGCGTGGCCTTCGCTTCGGGGCCCAGTGACCGGGGCGAGCTGTGGCGCAACATGCGCGTGGAACAGCTTCCGGCGGATGCCATCGAGCGCCTGAGAAAGATCACGCCGCAGATCCTGCAGGAGCGCCTCGGAGTGGTTGCGCAATGGCAGCTTCAGAATGGCAGCTTCGTGCCCGTGAAGCTGCAGCCCAATGTGTCTCCGCGCCGCGGCGTGCGCAGGAAGGGTGATCAGGTGCAGATGGGTCTCACCGAGACCGAGGTGAAACAGGTGCAGCGGCGCCTCAAGGAACTGCTGAACCGTGTGGACAAGGGCAGGATCACCGCGGCGCCCTTGCCGGCAGGATAGAGATGATCCGCCCCATGCATCTGCGACTGCCCGGGATCCGAGCGCTGTTGCTGGCGGCGGCGCTGTGGTCCGGCACCTTGCCGGGCGCGGCACCTGTGCCGGCATCGCCCGCCAACCCTGCTGCACCCGCATCGCAGACTTCGCCTGCAACTCAGCCTGCCGCGCAGACGCAGTGGGATGGCATCGACCGCGTGGTGGCCTTCGCCGATGTGCACGGCGCATATCCCCAGCTGCAGCAGCTGCTGCGCGAGTCGCAGATCATCGATGCGCAGGGGCACTGGAGCGCTGGCGCCGCCCACGTCGTGAGCCTGGGAGATCTGATCGACCGCGGTGCCGGCTCGCGCCAGGTCATGGATCTGCTGATGCGGCTGCAGGAGGAGGCGAGGGCAGCCGGCGGGCGCATGCACGTGGTGCTGGGCAACCACGAAGCCATGGGGCTGCAGGGCGACCTGCGCTACGTCACGCGCGAGGAATTCGCCTCGTTCGTGGACCTCGAGGTGGCCGCCGATCGGGAAGCGGCGCGGCGCAGCTGGGGTGATGGCAATTGCGCCGCGCCCTGCGCCGCTTTCGACGAACGTTTCCCGCCGGGCTATTTCGGACATCTCGCATCCTTCGCGCCCGACGGCCGCTATGGCCGCTGGCTGCTGGCGCTTCCGGTGGCCATCCGCATCAACGACACGCTGTTCATGCACGGCGGACCTTCTCGTGCGGTGCTCGGCATGGACCTGGCGCAACTGAACCTGCGATACCGCACGGCGCTGGTGGAATACCTCGGCCTGGCCGCGCAGCTCTCGAAGGCCGGACTCCTGCACGCGGAGGATGATTTCGGGGACCGGCCGCGCCTGGCGATGGAGCGGCTCAACGCAGCCACCCAGCCGTCACCGGACATGGGCGAGGTGGTGCGCAGATTCCAGCTCGCATCCCTTCAACCCTTGCTCGCTGATGATGGACCCAACTGGTATCGCGGCCTTGCGCTATGCCAGGAGGTGACCGAGGCGGATGTGCTCGTGCCCGTGCTGAAACAGTTCAATGTGGCCCGCGTGGTAGTGGGACACACTCCGACGCGTGATTTGCGCGTGGTATCGCGCTTCGACGGGCGGTTCATCAAGCTGGATACGGGAATGAACCCCTCCGCCTATCGTGGTGTGGCCTCGGCGCTGTCGCTGCAATCCTCCGGAATCAGCGTGCGCTATGCAGGAACACCCGAACCGGCGCAGGTGATGGCGGAAGGCCTGTTCGTCGCGCCCAGCCAGCTCGAGGACGCCGCAGTGACGGAGGCGCTCTCCGGCGGAATGCTGTCCGTGACGGGCACACGTGGTACGGATGAACTGGATGTCTCTGCCACGGCTGGCCGACGTGCCGTCCCTGGCGTGTTCCAGACCCGGGCCCGCGACGTGGCACGTCGCGAGATGGCCGCCTTCCGGCTCGACCGGCTGCTGGGACTGGGCATCGTGCCGGTGACCGCGGAGCGGGAGCTGCAGGGCCGCATGGGAGTGGTCCAGGCGCGTCCGAGACGCTGGTTGAGCCAGGCGCAGATGCGTCCCGGGGCCGTCGCCGGCAGCCAGTGCGCGGCGGAGCCGCAGTTTCAGC
>Ga0315912_10002900_pt1 | contig 17634 bp, 14 predicted proteins | sample VfabasoilMG_FD_204469 | JGI IMG/M metagenome (GOLD analysis project Ga0315912, IMG submission 204469) | Garden soil microbial communities collected in Santa Monica, California, United States - V. faba soil | ecosystem: Environmental > Terrestrial > Soil > Garden | place: USA: California...
ACGTCGCCCGCCTCTTCGAAGACTGAGGGACTGGCCCGCCTTACCCTCGCCTGACGGTCGCCCCAGCCCGCGTGCTGCCATGATTGCCTGGTGAGCATCCAGACACTCGGGCCGCCAGCCTGCTGAGCCCCGGATTCCGGATCGGAACTGCCTGATGGCCGAGGGCTTCCGCAAGCGCTGGTTCAAGCATCGCGTCGCGGCGCTGCTGCTCGTCCTTCTCGGCGTGCTCACGTGGCGGGCCGTCATCCGCGTGGACGAGAACCGCCGCGTGGATTGGAGCGCACCGCCGCATCGCGTGGTCCTCTGCCCGCTCGTCGCGCCCGGCACCGACGCCGCCGCGCTGACCGAGCGGCTCCGCTCGGCGCCAGGACGGCTCGAGACATGGACGACTGCGCAGCATGAGTTCTGGACCGGCCGCCGCGCGCGCGTGATGGAATTCGTCGTGCTGCCGCCCGTCGCGGTAGATGCGGGCCCGCCGTGGCTGCCCGATCGGGAGGACTCGTTCTGGAGGCGCTACCGCGGGACGCGGCGCTTCCTCGACTACATCGACGAGCAGGCGCGCCGCTTCCCGCCGCGCGAGGGCGACGCATCGCGGATCTTCCTCTACCTCTATCGGGACCTCGATCGCGGCGCGTTCGAGGATCGGCTGCCCGTCGGGACGAAGCGCGGCCGCATGGGCATCGTGTTCGCCTCGGACGATCCGCGCGACTGGGAGAACGTCCTCTGCGTGATGCTTCACGAGGCGCTGCACTCCATCGGCGCGCGCGATCATCGCCGCGGCGACGAGACCATCGCCTTCCCCGAGGGCTACGCCGATCCGTCCGCCGCGCCCCTGCTACCCCAGAAGCAGGCGGAGATCATGGCGCTCGGCATTCCCGTGACCGACACCGAGGAACTCCGCGTCGAGAGCCTCGACGACGTCGCGATGGGCCTCTGGACCGCGAAGGAGATCGGCTGGCGCTGACGCCGTGACGCCCGCCGCAGACCTACGCGAGCTTCGCGCGGAACAACGCGATCGTGCGATCCCAGGCGAGCTTCGCGGCGGCATCGTCGTAGCGTGGCGTCGTGTCATTGTGGAAGCCGTGCTGCGTGCCGGGATAGAGGAAGCGCTCGTACGCGACGCGAGCCGCCTGGAGGGCGCGCTCGAAGTCAGGCCAGCTCGCGTTGATGCGCTCGTCGTTCTCGGCGGAGTGGATCATCAACGGCGCCTCGATCTTCTTCACGTCGCCCGAGTCCGGCGCGGAGCCGTAGAAGCAGACGCCGGCGGAGAGAGCGTCCCCCAGCCGCGTGGCGAGGTAGTTCACCATGCCGCCGCCATAGCAGAAGCCGACGGCGCCGATGCGGGACGTGCACTCGGTGCGCCGCTTCAGGAACTTCGCGGCGGAGATGAAGTCGCGGCGGGTCTTCTCCTGATCGAGCTTCTGGAACAGATCGCGCGCGGCGTCCTCGTTGCCTGGATAGCCGCCGAGCGGGAACAGCGCATCGGGGGCGAACACCAGGAAGCCCTCGAGCGCGATCCGTCGCGCGACATCCTCGATGTGGGGGTTGAGGCCACGATTCTCGTGGATGACGAGCACGCCCGGAAGGCGGCGCTCCGCCGCGGCAGGGCGCACGAGGTAGCCGCGGACCTTGCCGTAACCCTTGGGCGACTCGATGTCGAGGTACTCGGCGCGCAGTCGCGCGTCCTCGGGGCTGATGACCTGCGCCATCGCGAAGTTCGGAGCGAGCTGCTCGAGCAACGTCAGGGCAGTGACGCTCCCCACGGCGAACTTCCCCGCCTTCTCGAGGAAGGTGCGTCGATCCATGGCGCCATGGACGTAGGCGTCGAACATCGCGAGCAGCTCCTGATCGAAGTCATGCGCCGTCCTGCGCGCCGCGCCCGCTGCCGCCGTTGGCGATCGCTCTTCGGACATCTTCCACCTCGCTCGAAACAATTCGGCCGAGGCTACCCGTTGGACGGCGCACCGGCACCCAGTCCCCCTCCCGCCAAGGATGGATCGCGGCCGAGAGGCCCATTAGACGGCCGACTGACGCACTCTGCTGGTCATTCACGGAATGAATGATTATCATTCGACACGTGAATGACCATCCACTCCCCAGGCTGCTCGAGCCACGACTCCGTCGGGCCCTCGCGACATCGCCCGTTGTCGTGCTCACGGGCTCGCGCCAGACCGGCAAGAGCACGCTCGTTCAATCCATCGAGCCGCAGGAGCGTCGCCCGTACGTGTCGCTCGACGATCTCGACGTCCTCGCGCGCGCGCGTGAGGTCCCGCAGGCACTCGTGCGCGCGGAGCGCCTGACGCTCGACGAGGTTCAGCGAGCGCCGGAGCTCCTGATCGCCGTGAAGAGAGAGGTGGACGCGGGCCGACGACCGGGGCGCTTCCTCCTGACGGGCTCGGCGAACCTCCTCCTCATGCGGCATGTTTCGGAGTCGCTCGCCGGACGCTCGGTGCACCTCACGCTCAGCCCTCTCACGCGGCGTGAGCGCCTCGGGCAAGGCCGGGCGGGCCTGTGGTCCGAGTTGATCTCGACGCCGGCGACGAGCTGGCCGGATCTCCTGGAAGCGAGCACGGCCCGGCGGGAAGACTGGCGCACGCTCGCGCGCATCGGCGGCTACCCGACGCCGGCACATGAGCTGAACGACGAGGAGGACCGTGATCTCTGGTTCGGAGGCTTCATCCGGACGTACCTCGAGCGTGACCTTCGGGACCTCGCGTCGATCTCCTCGCCCACCGACTTCCGTCGGCTCATGCGCGCGGCGGCCCTGCGCATCGGCAACTTGATCAACCAGACCGAGCTGGGGCGCGACATCGGCGTGCCACAACCCACCGTGCATCGCCACCTCGATCTCCTCGCCGTCTCGCATCAGCTCATCCGTCTGGAGGGCTACTCGTCGAACCGCACGACGAGACTCATCAAGGCGCCGAAGCTCTACTGGGGCGACGTCGGCCTCGCGATGCATCTCGCGGGCGAGACGGAGCCGCGGGGTGCCCATCTCGAGAACCTCGTGCTGCTGGATGCTCTCGCGTGGGCGGAGGCGCATGCCGAGAGGCCGCAGGTCTGCTACTGGCGGAAGCCGTCAGGGCAGGAGGTGGACCTCGTCATCGAGACGGCGCTCACGCTGCTGCCCGTGGAGATCAAGGCCTCGCCGCGCATCCGCCTCGACGACGTGCCCGGCCTGCGCGCTTTCCTCGACGAACATCCCCGCCGCGCCCCCGCGGGCCTGCTGCTTCACGACGGCAAGTCGATCGAGTGGCTGACCGATCGCATCCTGGCCGCGCCGTGGTGGCGGGTGGTGTAGGGGAATCTCCCTCCCCCCCGCATCGAGTCAAGGGCGCGCGACGCGCTCGCCGGTGAAGAAGCGGCGCGAGACGCCGGTAGCGAGATCGAGCGCGCGGAGCTCCGTGCCGCGCGGCTCATCGCTGGCCCAGAGAATGTGTTCGTAAAGCAGCCTGTCCGCACCGAACCACGTGAAGGAGTGCCCGTCGACCTCGTGCGCAGCCCGCAGCGTGAGCCCATCGTCAGAGACGTCGAAGGTCTCGACACGCATGGGCGTGCCGCGTCCCTGAAGACTCTCCGTCGAAAGCAGCCTCTTGCCGTCGGGCATCCGTTGGAACCGGAACTGAAGGCTGCTGTCCGCGACGGGGTCATGCGTCAGCCGCTCGAGGGCTAATGCCCTGCCTGCGGCGGGCATCGCGATCCACTGCCGCGCGCCACCGCTCCCGAAGTCCATGTCGCCCATGACGCGGAACCACTCGCCGCCATCGACGTCCCAGGTGCTCACGTAGGGCCCCATCCCGCGCTCGGCACTGGTCGCCCGCATGACGGGCAGGTCCGGCGGGCCCAGCAGCACGCGCTCCGAATCGACGGAGCGGCGCCGCGCGACGACGCGCGTCACGACCTGCCCGTCCTCGATCGACTTCGTGATCAACAGCAGATCATCGCCGCTCTCCGGGATGGCGCACCTCTCCACCTCGCGCGGAAGCGCGAGCGTGGCCAGCTCTCCCTCCAACAGGTCGAACGTGCGCAGGCTCGGCGCGCGCGTCGCGCTGCCGGGCAGGAACCACGCCAGCTCGCGGCCATTGACGAGGCGAACGCCGGATCCTCCATCGAGGGCTCCCACCTCGGGCGGCAGCTCAGGACGCTCGACGATGCCGGTCTCGAGATCCACGAGATCGAAGCGACGCGGCTCGTCGGCCGGCGCGTTGTATCGCCACGCGTTCAGCAGAAGGCGTCCGTCGCTCATCCAGCCGAAGAACCAGAACGAGTGCGTCGCCGCAGCCGTGCCGGGGATCATCACCTCGTGCGTGACGAGCGTGTCGAGGTCGAGCCACGCGACGCCGCCCGGCAAGACGTAGCACAGCGCGCGTCGATCCCCGATGGTTCGCCAGGCGGCCGTCCCGCTGCTTCGCAGGTCGGCCGCGATCTCCTTGACGATGCGCCCATCTCCATCGAGCAGCGCGACGATGTCGTCGCCCTCGGACCAGGTCTGCACCCACGCCGCCCGACCATCCGATGCGGCATCGAAGGCGACAACGCGCTCGGGATCCGGCGACGCGACCGGCGCGCTCGCGAGCCCGCCATGCCGGCAACCCGCCGCCATCGCCAGGAGAGCTCCCACCACGAGCCCCCGCCGCGCGGAAGCGGCGCACACGGAGCGGTGGACAGCGCTCGGGCCTGGCACGCAGGAAAGCTACACCAACGGCCTTCCCCTTCCGCGCGGGCCGAGCGATCGGCGCAACGGCGTTGCATCTTCTACGCCCCGACGTCCGCCCGTGGCTTCTTGATCTTCTCGTTCTCGGTGACGCCGCCGAGGACCTCGACGTGGATGCCGTCGGAGAGGCCGAGCTCGACGTCGCGGCGCTCGAACTGCTGGGGGGCCTTCTCGATCTCGACGTAGGGCTTCCCCTTCTCGAACTGGAGCAGGCTCTCGTCGAGGGCGAGCACGTCGTCGCGACGGTCGAGCACGACGTCGGCGTTCGCGCTGTAGTTGGCCCGCACGAAGACGTCCTCCTGGAGCGCGAGCGCGGCGCGCACCTCGAACTTCACCGCGCCGTTGTCGAGCACGCCCTTCGGCGCGACGTGCTCGAGCGTCGCGTCGAACTGGCGGCCTTCGATGGCGCCGATCGTCAGCAGCAGCTTCATGCCGGGCTGGAGCTTGCCCACCTCCGACTCGTCCACCTTCCCCTCGAACACGAGCTGGCTCATGTCGGCGACCGTCGCGATCGTCGTCCCCGCGTTGAAGGTGTTGGCCTCGATGACCGACGAGCCCACCTCGACGGGAACCTCGAGCACCGTCCCGGCAACCGTCGAGCGCACGCGCGTGTTCGACGCCTGCAGGCCCTTCGCGGTCGCGCCGCGGCGCACGATCTCGAGCGCGTCCCGCGCGGCCGACAGCTCCTCCTGCGCCTGCGCCGACGAGACCTCCGCCTGCTGGAGCGCCGAGACCGAGATCGTCCCCTCGTCGCTGAGCCGCTTCTGCCGCTGCAGGTCGCGCTGCGTGTCGTCCACCGCGATGCGCGCGCGGTTCACTCGGCTCTCGGCGCTCGCGAGGCTCGCCATGTTGGGGATGACGCGGATGGTCGCGATGAGATCGCCCGCCGCGATCCGCTGGCCGGCCTCGACGTGAAGCTCGTCGATGATGCCCGAGACCTGCGGCTTGATCTCGATCTCCTTTCGCGGCACGACGGATCCCGTCGCGACCGCCTTCTTGATGATCGTCGTGCGCACGGGGACGTCCGTCTCGAACACGACGGGCGGCTTGCGCGACTGCTTCCACAGGTAGAAGAACGTCCCGAAGAGCCCGCCCACGAGCACGAGCACCACGACCGCCGTCACGAATCGCTTCATGCCAGGCCCCGCAACGCGTCCACCGGACGCACGGACACGGCGCGCCGCGCGGGAATCACGCCCGCGAGCACGCCGGCAACCACCAGCAGGACCAGCGCCTGCACGCCGTTCTCGAGGCTCACCTCGGGATGCCGGAACATCCCCGTCGAGCCCATCTTCTCGACCACCTTCGCCACGAGCTCGACCGCTCCGATGCCCGCGACGAGTCCCACGTAGCCGGCGACCGCGGTCAGCAGCGTGGACTCGAGGATCACCTGCGTCATGATCGACAGCGGCGTCGCGCCGATCGATCGACGCACGCCGATCTCGCGCGTTCTCTCCCTGACGATCACGAGCATGACGTTCGAGACGCCGATGGCTCCGGCCGAGAGCGTGCCGAGCCCGACGATCCACGTCAGGATGCGGATCGCGCCGAACACGCCCTGGATCTTCCCGAACTCCTCCTCCATGTTCCAGTGGCCGAACGCGCGCTTGTCGTCCGGCGCGACGTCGTGGCGTCGCTGGAGCAGCGAGAGCACCTTCGCCTCGACCTCCGACACGCGGATGCCGGGCTTCGCCATGACGGCGAGCCAGCCCACGCGATCGCCCTGGTTGAACGCGACCTGGAACGTGGTGAGCGGGACGAAGACCGCGTTCGCGTCCTCCTCTGAATCCTCGCCCGAGTTCAGCGGCTTGAACGTGCCCACGATCTGGAACGCCACGCCCTGCACCCAGATCGCCTGGCCGATCGGCTGCTCGCCGGGCTCGAACAGCAGCTCCTGCGCGCGTGGGCCGATCACGGCGACCTTGCGACGCTCGGCGATGTCGTTGGGATTCAGCGCGCGGCCGGTCAGGAGGCGGACGGCGTGGATCTGCGCCATCTCGGGCACGTCCCCCATCACCGAGAGTCCGGCCGACTTCGTCCCGCGCGTGACGCTGTTGCCGCTCTGCCAGCCGCCGAGCTGCGCCCGGGGCGCTATCACCGCCGCCTCCGGAACGGCCTTCCGCAGGTACTGGACGTCCGCGTCGTGCAGCCTCAGCCAGCGTCCCGGCTGCATGCCGTTCCAGGGCTTCGTCGTGATGTTGCACCAGAGGAAGAAGCTGTTCGAAGCCGTGCCCGAGAATCCTTCGCTGACGCCGTTGCGGAGCCCGTTGCCCGCGCCGAGCATGACGAGCAGCATGAAGACGGCCCACGACACGCCGAACGCCGTGAGCGCGGTGCGCGCGCGGTTCGCTGCGAGGGCGTCCCTGATCTCGCGCCAGTGATCGAGGTCGAGCAGCATGAGCCTCACTCCTCCCGCAGCGCTTCGACGGGCTTGATGGCCGCAGCGCGGCGCGCGGGGATGAGCCCCGCGAGCGTTCCCGCTGCGACGAGGACGATGGTCGCCTCGATCGCCGTGCGCATGTCGACCTGCGGATGGCGGAAGTAGTCCGTGTCGCCCAGGAAGCGCGAGGCGACGTCGAGCACGGCGACCCCGAGCACGAGCCCGCTCAGCCCGGCGACGGACGTGACGAGAACCGACTCCTTCAGGATCTGCGAGATGATCGATCGCGGCGTGGCGCCCATCGCCTTGCGGATGCCGATCTCGCGCGTCCTCTCCCTGACCGTGATCAGCATGATGTTCGAAACGCCGACGATGCCCGCGAGGATCGTCCCGACGCCGACGAGCCACGTGAACGCGCGAATCCCCGCGATGACGCCGCTGAACCTCGCGAACTGCTCGATGTTGTTGTTCACGCGCACCGCGCGCGCGTCCGCGACGTCGAAGCGATGGCGCGTGGCGAGGCGGCGCGTGACGTCCTTCGCGATGAGCTTCGACTGCTCGAGCGTCGCGTCACCCACCGTGAACATCACCATGCCGATGCGGTTGGCGCCGTTGTAGGTGCGCTGCGCCGTCGTGATCGGCAGGTACACCTTCTCCATCTCGGACTCGTTGCCCGAGTCCTCGAAGACGCCGACGACCTGGAACGAGATGCCGTTGACCTGTATCGCGTCGCCGATCGGCTCGTCGCTGCCGAAGAGCGCGTCCTTCACGAGCTTGCCGATGACCGCCACCTTGCGGAGCTCGGTGATGTCGGTGTCGTTGAGGAAACGGCCCTTCGTGATCCGCGTCTTTTCGAGGTAGAGGTGATCGGGATGGACCGCGCGAACGTCGAAGGCGCCGCTCTCCTTCCCGCGCGACACGACGATCTGCCCGAACAGGCGGAAGCGCCCGGTCACGTGCTCGCCTTCGGGGGCATGCGCCTTCATGTCGTCGTAGTCGGCGTTCGTGAACTGCACGTTGCGTCCGGGCACGAGCCCCGCGAAGGGCAGGCTCGTCTGGCCCGGCCAGACCCAGATGCTGTTGGTCGCGTCGTCGCGGAACTGGTAGGACACGCCGTTGGCGAGGCCCTGCCCCGAGCCGAGGAGCACGACGAGCATGAAGATGCCCCACGCCACGCTGAACGCGGTGAGCCCCGCGCGCAGCTTGTTGCGGCGCAGCGTCTCGAGGATCTCCTGCCACGAGTCGAGGTCAAGCATTCGCGACCTCGGCTCCCTGCGAAACGACCAGGCCGTCCTTGAGGCGCACGATGCGATCCGTCGCGTCAGCGACGGCGCGCTCATGCGTGACGATCACGGTCGTGACGCCCGTGCCGCAGACCTCGCGCAGCACCTGCATCACCTCGAGCGACGTGGCCGAGTCGAGCGCGCCCGTCGGCTCATCGGCGAACAGCACCTTGGGCTGGGTTATGAGCGCGCGCGCGATGGCGACGCGCTGCTGCTGGCCGCCGGACATCTCGGCGGGCAGATGCCCCGACCAGTCGAGCAGTCCGAAGCGCTCGAGCATCTTCGCGGCCTGCGCGTTGCGCTTCTTGCGCGCGACGCCCTGGTAGTAGAGCGGCAGCGCGACGTTCTCGAGGGCGGTCTTGAACGCGATGAGGTTGAAGGCCTGGAACACGAAGCCGATCTTCCGCGAGCGCAGCCGCGCCGACGCCGACTCCGAGAGGTTGCGCACGATCTCGCCGTCGAGGCGGTACTCCCCCTCGTCGTGGGCGTCGAGGAGGCCCATGACGTGCATCAGCGTGGACTTGCCCGAGCCCGACGCTCCCATGATGGCGACCATCTCGCCGCGGCCGATGGACAGGCTGACGCCCTTCAGCACGTGAAGGCTCTTCGTGCCGACGTGGTAGGACTTGTGGACTTGCGAGAGCTCGAGCATCGCGACTCGGGGGACAACGCCCGCCATCGGGCGTTCGTTCCTGCATGGCGGGAAGAGGCGGCGGAGAGGTTACCCTCTCGCCGTGCCCCCGTCGCCTGAGCCGCCCGAGACCCGATCCCGTGCGCGCCGCGCGATGTCGGCAACCGTCAGGATGGCGTTCGTCCTCGGGCCGTTGGTGCTGCTCGGCGCCGCCCTCGTGCGGCTGCTGCTGCGCGATCGCCTGCCGTACGTCGCGACGCTCCACTACGTCACGCCGAACGTCGTCTTGGGCGCGGGGTTCCTCGCGTGCGGCGCATGGTGGCGACGCCGAGCGCGCGGGCGAGCCGTCGCGGTCGCGTGCGGGATCCTCGGCGTCCTCTTCCTCGCTCGGACGATGTCGCGCGACGTGGCGTGGGCGGAGCAGGCGCCTCACGAGGTCGCGCTGCGCGTGGCGACGTGGAACCTGAACCGCGGCCACTGGGCGAGCTGGGACGATCTCGCGCTACGCGCGTCGCGCTTCGACGCGGACGTGCTCGTCGTGCAGGAGGCGATGCCTCGCGTCGTGCAGGACGTCGCCTGGTGGAAGGTACGACTGCCGGCGTACGACGCGCTGCCGCTCGGCGCCGGCATGGTCGTGCTCGTGCGCGACGGGCACGCGGAGCTCGTACAGCAGGGACACGTGCGCAAGGGCGGGCGCTATCGCGTGCTGGACGTCGAGGCGCGGGGCGTCGCCTTCAAGCTGATGGCCGTGGACCTCGCATCGAACCCGCTGCTGCATCGACGCCTGCCGCTGACGCACGTCACCTGGCTCGCGGAGCACCTTCCGGCCGACGAGCCGGCGCTCCTCATCGGCGACTTCAACACGCCCTACGACTCGTCGTACCTCGACGTGCTGCGCGAGCATGGGTGGACCGAGGCGTTCTTCGCGGCGGGCCGCGGATGGACGGCGACCTGGCCGGTGCCCCTCCCCGTGCTCTGCATCGATCAGATCTGGTCCAGCCCTCGCGCGCGCTTCACCGGCGCCGACGTCGTGACGACGGGCCTCTCCGATCACCGCGCCGTCATCGGCGACCTCGTCATCGAGCCACCGCCGCGAACGGGTTCAGGATCGTGACGCTACCTGCGCGCAGTGCGCGCTCGCACGCTCGAGAGCGATGGCTCGGCGGGTGGGATAGGCTCATCCCGTGATCGGAGGCCACGACGATGGACCTGCTGCTCGCCCATGATGGATCGCGCAATGCGGATGCGGTGCTTGCGGACATCCCGCGTGCGGGCTTGCCCGCGTCGGGCGGCGTCACCGTGCTCACGGTCGCGGACGCGTGGACAGCCATGGGAGATGGCGCCGATCCCATGGCGGGGAACCGGACGCCCGGAGCGCGCGCGGCGCAGCACGCGCTCGAAGCCGCCATCGCGCGCGCGAAGGCGAACTCCGAAGCCGTCGCGGAGCGCGTGCGCGAGCTGCTGCCGGGCTACGACGTGCGCGCGGAGCATGCGGCGGGATCTCCTGGATGGGAGATCATCCGCGTGGCCGACGCGAGCGAGCCGGATCTCGTGATGGTGGGCGCGACGGGCACGTCGATGCTCGAGCGCGTGTTCTTCGGGACGACGGCGCAGCAGGTGGCCGAGAACGCCCGCGGCTGCGTCCGCATCGCGCGTCCGCGTGCCGATGCCAGCGGCGGCGTGCGTCTCGTGCTCGGATGCGACGGCTCCGCGACGTCGCTGCTCACGGCGCGCGCCGTCGCCGCGCGACGCTGGCCCGCCGGAAGCGAGGTCGCCGTCGTCGTCGCCGACGAGTCTTGGCTCTTCGGCGCGCTCGAAGGACCCGATGCCCAGGCACGAGAGGTCACCGATGCCACCGACGAGGTGGAGGCCATCGTGAAGGGCGCCGGTCTCGCGACGCGTCGCGTCGTGCGACAGGGCGATCCGAAGCGCGTGCTCGTGGATGAGGCTCGCAGTGTCGGCGCCGATGCCGTGTTCGTGGGGGCGCGCGGCCGAAGCGGGCTGCAGCGCGTGCTCCTCGGCAGCGTCGCGATGGCCGTTGCCGCCCGCGCGGCGTGCTCCGTCGAGATCGTTCGGGGCGGGTGAGGGGACACGCCCCGCTTCCTGGATCGCCCGTTCCGCTCGCCGGTGAGGCTCACCTCCCGGCGCGAGTCCTTGCGGCGAGCAGTTCCGCCCCGTCGGCGTTCGTGACCCGAGCGTCACGAACACCGCCGGCGCGGTCTATCGGAAGCATGCCCGTCCTCGACATGCCTCATGACGGGTGCGCCCTGCCGAGAGCGCCAGCCCGATCCGACTCCACCATCGCCGGCCAGCGCACCGCCTTGCCGCCATCGCCCTGCGGGGCGAAGATCACGGAAGCTTCGCCCAGGATCCGCCCGTTGCCGCGACTTCCCCTCCTCACGACCACCGCGCTCGTCGCCCTCGTCGCGGCGGGGGCCGCGCGTGGGCAGGCGCCGGCGACGACCAACGAGCTCGCCGGACGCATCGGCTTTTCCAATGCGAACCCGGCGATCCTCGACATCCTCGAAGCGCCGACCTCCGGCGGCCTGTACTCCGCGACGCTGACGGCGGTGGCGCTGTTCCCGGCGTTCCCCGCATCCTACGCGGCTGACATCGTCGCGTCGGATCCCGTCGAGACGCCCCACTCGATCACGGTCGGAGCCGACGCGGCGGGCATCACCTACAGCGTGCGCGCCGCGGCGCTCCTGGGCCCGGGCCCCCTCCACGACGAGTACTACTTCCTGCCCGTGACCTCGCCGCCGGTCTTCGAGGAGCCCGCGCCCGACACGCCGCTCGACATCATCGAGTGCGCCGGCATCATCCACGTGCGCTACATCGACGAGCTCGGCGCGCCCCTCGCGGTGAGAGGCGATCGCGTCACGGCCTCGTCGTCGCTCGGCGGCACGGCGCCGCTCGGCCACGTCGCGAGCCAGGTGACGACGAAGGATCTCGTGGTGCGCGGCGACGGCTCGACGTACTCCGTGCGCGCCGAGATCACCTACGGCACCGACGTGTTCCTCGATCGCGTGTACGTCGAGCGCTCGGGCAGCGTCGTCGTGAACTGCGACGAGATCGTGGACTTCCCGGTGACCATCCCCACGCCGGCCTCCGGCCAGCAGGGCCGCATCATCGGCCGTTCGGACGTGCTGGGCGAGGACGAGATCGCCGTGGACAGCGCCACGCCGGCGCAGGCGCGCACCGCCGTCCAGGCCGAGGGGCCGTGGCACAACGTGCGCGCGGATCAAGTCGCGGGCACGCCGTCGCAGGGAGACTTCGCGCTCGAGAACCTCCTCGCCTCCGACGTCGAGAATCCTCCGGTGCCATGGGCGATCTACGCCGAGTCGGCATTCCTCGATCCGCTGGGCTTCTGCTCGTTCCGCACGCCGGAGCGCGAAGTGCTCCTCGCCGCGGGAGCGGAGGAGGATGTCGGCGACGCCTTCGTGCTCCAGCCGGTTCATGTCAGCGGCAACGTGAGGCTCGCGGGGCCGCCGCGAGATCCCGTCTACGGCTCGCCGCTCGACGATCTCTTCCTCTACACGAGCCGCGACGCCAACGGCGACGGCATTCCCGACGATCTCGCCCGCCTCTTCGATTCGACGGTCGTCGTCGGCCGCGGCACGCCGACGATCGTGCCGGGTGCGTCGCGATCCGCGGAGGGCGCCTCGTGCTACGGCATCCCCGCGGGAAGCTTCGATCCGATGACGGGCGAGTTCAACGGCACGTGGCGGCTCGTGCTCGGCAACCTCGACTCGGAGGACGGCGAGTACGAGGCGGACTCGCTCAACATGAAGTTCGTCGATCAGGCCGATCCGATGGATCCCGAGCGCTTCCAGGACTCGCGCGTGGACGTGGAGCAGCCCATGCCGCCATGGACGCTCGCGGCGAGCGGCTCGGCCATGCGCGATCACGAGTACTGCCTGAGCCGCGTCCTGCTGACCGTGGACTCGCCGGGGGGCCAGATGTACGGCCCGACGTTCGCGGGCGACGGCGTCCTGCGCGGCATCGACTTCCGCGGGCAGAGCGTGGACTACACGGCGCATGCGCGTTGGATGCGCGGGCTGCCGAACGCCGTGGGGCGCTCCGACATCGTCGGGACCTCGCTCGCGACGCTGCCGCAGGGCGTGTACTCGCTCGCACCGACGATCCGCCTCGTACAGCCCGGCGGCGGCTCGACGCTGATGACGCTCGCCTCGTTCAGGCTCGACGTGGGCTGCCGTCAGTCGGTGCGCGCGCGGCCCGAGGTGCGCGTGGCGGTGACGACGTCGCTCGAGCCCTGCCCCGGCTCCCTCGGGCTCACGCTGGAGGGATCCGCGCACGCCGATGCGGGACTCGAGTCGGTGGCGCTGTCGGTGAACGGCGGCCCCGATCAAGTCGCATGCCTCGGGTGCGGCAACGACACGACGTTCGCGCTTCCTGCGACGCTCGTAGCCGGCGAGAACACGCTGGTCGTGACGGCGACCGACACGCTCGGCCGCATGGCATCGGTCGCGAGCTTCGCGCGCGCATCCCGCGAGCCGTCGGCTCGCGATCAGCGACCCGGGGCTGCGCCGCTACGCGTGGTGAAGGACGCGTCCGGCGATCTCCGCGTGTCATGGGAGGCCGAGCCGCGCGACGCGTTCAACGTCTACCGCGGCACGATCTCGTCGCTTCGCGGCGGCCTCTACGATCACCTGCGCGAGGGCGCGTGCGGCCGCGTCGGCTCGAGCGCGATCATCCCGTTGCCGGTCGAAGACGCCTACTTCCTCGTCACCGCCACGTGCGGCGCCGGCGAGACGAGCTACGGCCGCGACTCGCTCGGCGCCGAGCGCCCCGCGGCAGCGGACGCCTGTAACTAAGCCTGGTCGGCAGCTCGACAGGCGTCGGGTGGCCGTGGCGACAAGTGCGGGGCATGACGAGCGGGGATCGGGATCAGCGCGCCATCATTCCGGGGAGAGCATGAGGAGCAAGCATGTCGACGACGACGCTCGGCGACCTTCTGAAGCTGCCGCGCGAGAAACGGTTCGAGTACGCCATGGCGCTGTGGGACAGCCTGACGGACGAGGACCGCGAGAGAGCCTCTCAGCTCACGGATGGGCAGAAGGCGGAGCTAGATCGCCAAATCGCCGAGCACGACGCCGACCCTGATTCCGCCATCCCCTGGGACGATGTTGCTGGGAAGCGTTGAAGGTGCTCCGGGCGCCTCGGCGCGCGTGTCGATCGGACGGGCGCTCGCCGAGATTTGAGCCCGGAGAGTCGTAGCCGCAGCGGACACGAGCGGCAGGCCGGCGACCGAGGCCGCGAGCGCATGGCGACCCGTCTCCATGAGCCGTGGCGATGCGCGGAGGCGTGTCCATCCCTACCCGTTGCCCCAGAAGTGGTAGACGTACATGTCGCGTCCGTCGTCGCTCACCTGCACGTAGCCGATCGCGGGGCGCGTGGCGGAGGTGCCGGGATCCTCGCGCGTCCAGCCCGAGTCGAACTGGCCGATCGTTGAAGGCATCGCCAGGTAGGCCGGCTCGTGGGTGCCTGGCGTCGCGGAGCCTCGCGGAATGTCGACATGGGACGTGGACAGCAGCTTCCAACCGTGGCGCTCGGCGAATGCGCGAGCGTGATCGAACGAGAACATGCCGGTCGCCGGCGCGCGCCAGGTCATCGACCGCTCGCCGCCCCAGGGCCCCTGATCGCTCGACGTGGTCGCGACAAGGTCGTGCTGGTACTCGGTCCAGAAGCCTGCCGGCCCCTGCGCCGCCCTGCAACCTGCCAGCCCTCCGAGGACGATGACCATGCCCGCGAGGATCCCCGCTCGGCGCGTGCCTTCCCGCGACGATCGAAAGTCGGCGCGGGTGCTTCCTCGGCCGAGCGCGCGAGAACCGCATCGCCGTGCCCTGGCGGGCATCACGCGTCGCAGGGATAGCCTCACGGCGCGCGGCGGATGCGGCCATCGATGGCGGCGGAGATCGGCGAGGGCAGCGAGCGCAGGTGCGAGAGGAACGCGTCGAGATCGGGGCCGCCGACCTGCGGGTTGCGAGCGGACGAGAAGACGCCGAAGCCGTCGCCGCCGGAGGCGAGAAACGAGTTCACCGCGATGCTGTAGGTCGTGTTCGGATCCAGCGGCGCGTCGCGGGACGTCAGGCGCACGTCGCGCACGCGCGAGCGTGGCGGCGCGGACATGTCGACGGCGTAGCGCAGGCCGGACGGCACCAGCACGATGCCGCCCTCGCGGGCCCACTGCCCCTCCAGGAGATCGAGCACCTGCGCGCCCGTCATCTCCATCCGCACGAGCGTGTTGCCGAAGGGCTGCACCGCGAAGACGTCGCCCCACGTCACCTCGCCGGCCTCGATCGACGCGCGGATGCCGCCCGCGTTCATGAAGGCCATGTCGGCGCCGCTCGCGATCCGCTGCGCGTCCGCGATGAGATCGCCGAGCGCGCTCTCGCCGAGCTCATTCGGATCGCGCGAAATCGCGTGGGACGCCGTCGTGATGCGCGCGCTCACGCGGGGCGCGACGCGCGCCGTCGCCGCGTCGGCGAGACGCTGCGCCTCGGGATCCGGCGTGAGCCCGGTACCCTCGTCCTTCCAGGCCGTGACGATGCGCGCGCTCGCCTCGCTGACGTCGCGCGTCGTGGCGTCGATCGCGAGATCGATGTCGGCGAAGGCCGTGCCTGCCGACCACGCCTGCGTGACGAGCGCCCTGCCTCCGTCGCGCGTCGGGAGCTGCGCGTTCGTGAAGGCGTGCACGTGGCCCGACACGACGACGTCCACTTCGGGATCGAGCTTCCCGACGAGCCCGACGATGACGCCCTCGACGGGCGGCGCGTCGTCGCGCGTCGGCCCGTCGTACGGCTCCTGCTTCCCTCCCTCGTGGATCACGACGACGATCGCGCGCACGCCGCGTCGGCGCAGCGCGGCGACGGCCTCGTTGATCGCCTCGGCCTCGTCCCTGAAGCGCACGGATGCGACGAACGCCGGGGTGACGAGGTGCGGCACGTCGCTCGTGACCGCGCCGATGACCCCGATGCGGACGCCCGCCACGCGGCGGATGACCCACGGCGCCTCGATGGGCTTCTTCGTCGCGGCATCGACGACGTTCGCGCACGCAATCGTGAAGCGCGCCCCGCGCCATCTCTCCTCGAGGTAGGGCCCCTCCGCATGGTTGCCGCCGTGGAGGAGGCGGCGCAGCTCGTCGAGCCCCTCGTCGAACTCGTGGTTCCCGAGCGTCGCGACGACATTGCAGCGCGCGTCCTGCGGGTTCGTCCACGAGCACGCGGCGTTGCCGAGCGACGATAGAAACGTGACCGTCGGCTCGTCCTTCAGCAGCGCGCTCTCCGTGGGCGACGCGCCCACGAGATCGCCGGCGTGCAGGAACAGCGTCCGACTCTCCTGCCCCTTCGCCGCGTCCTTCAGCCACGCCGCGAAGACGGGGGCCGATCCCGCCCAGCGCGCGCCGATGCGCTTCGGCGTCGCGAGGTTGCCGTGGAAGTCGTTCCACGCGAGAAGCTGGACGCGCACGGGCTCGGCGCCCCGCGCCGGGATCGCCGCGAGGAACACCAACGTCGCGAGGATGCAGGCTTGCTTCGACACGGGGGCATCCTAGATGGACCGCCGGGATTCGGGGTAGGCAGCCACTCCGGCGTGCGCCTACGGCCGCCGGGCGCCCATCCGGCTCCGAGGCGCTCCGGCGCGCTCAGAGGTGGTAGACGAGGAACCAGCCGCGGAGCTGCGCGTTGCTCGCGGGCTTAGTGACGCTGGGCTGATGGCCGAAGGCCTCGACGAAGCGCGGGTTCGCGACGAAGATCGACGCGCGCCAGCCGCGGAAGCGCGCGAAGGCGTCGCCCATGTCGGCGTAGAGATCGAGCAGCGCGTCCTCGTCGTCGCCCTCCAGCCGCTGCCCATAGGGCGGGTTCGCGACGAGCACGCCGTGGCTCATGTCGGCGCCTGGCAGCGCCTCCGCGACGACCTCGGGCGAGAGATCGCGCACGTCGCCGCGTCGCACCACCAGCGACGTCTCGCGCTCCTGCCCGGTGAGGCCGGCGGCGCGCAGGTTGCCGATGATCGGAGCGATCAGCGCCTCGTCGTCGTCGCTCGCGAGGATCTGCGGGACGGTCCCGACGAAGAGATCCGGCGCCTCGCGCGGCAGGCCGTCGAAAGCGGCGATCCGCGGCAGCTCGTCCGGCCTTCGCACGCGATGCCCGACCGCGAGATGGGCAGCCTCTACGGCTATGGTCCCGCCGCCCGCCATGGGATCGACGAGCGGCTCGCTGCGCGCGTCCCAGCGGCTCATCATGACGAGCTGCGCCGCGAGCGTCTCGCGCAGCGGCGCGTCCACCATCGCGACGCGCTCGCCGCGGCGATGGCGCGCTCCCCCGCCGAGATCGAGGGCCACCAGCGTGCGACGCGCGCCGTCGAGGCCCGAGCGCCGCACCACGAGCGTCGCGTCAGCACGCTCCTCGTCCACCTCCGCCTCGATGCCGCGCTCGCGCAGCCCCGCGATGACGGCGTTCTTGACGGTACCGCGCAACTGGAGCGGACCGGCCTCGAAGTCGTCGGTCGCGCGCACGTCCACGGTCAGTCGAAGCGTTCCGTCCCGACCGGAAAGCGCGTCGAGGCGTTCGTCCGCGGCGACGAGCGGCACGAGGTCGTCGTAGAG